>ERZ779981.560-NODE-560-length-17686-cov-4.03335_pt1 | contig 17686 bp, 15 predicted proteins | sample MGYA00511182_ERZ779981 | MGnify/ENA primary metagenome ERZ779981 (study PRJEB29588, sample SAMEA2149539) | human gut metagenome | biome: human gut; feature: human-associated habitat; material: faeces | place: Denmark | collected 2008/2010 ... | reverse complement strand
GTACGGGCGACCGCTTCATGTCGCTGGTCAAGACCGGACAGATTGCCAACTGCTGTGCGCCCAATGCCCTGATGACGCTTCAGGAATATCTTTATGACTATGCCTCACCGGAAACACGCCGTTTAGCAGAAGACATGATCCGCAAGCAGATGGAAGAGATCCCCAATCCCGCCATCCGCAAAAGAGCGTTGGAAAATCTAGAACGAATTGCCGAAGGGAAACGCGACTTCCGTTTCTAAATGTAGGACTTAAAGACTGATTAAACGTATGAACGATACTCCCCGTGCCAACCGACTGCACATCGGTCTGTTTGGCAAACGCAATGCCGGAAAGTCGTCGCTGATCAATGCCCTGACGCATCAGGATACGGCCCTTGTGTCAGAAATCCCCGGCACGACCACCGATCCGGTTTTCAAGGCCATGGAAATCCATGGCCTCGGTCCTTGCGTGTTCATTGATACCGCTGGATTTGACGATGAAGGCGAACTGGGCGAACTCCGCATCCGCCAGACACAGCGTGCGCTGGAAAAGACCGACATCGCCCTGATGGTCTGCACCGACGACCATTTGGAAGAGGAGCTGCACTGGCAGCACCTGCTGAAGGAAAAGAATGTACCCATCATCTGGATATTGAACAAGTGTGATCAATTACCCGATGCCGAGCAGACCATGCGCCGAATTGAAAAACAATGCGGACAGGTCCCCCTGCTGGTGAGCACCCTCACCGGACAAGGGCTGGACGACATTCTGCGCAGCCTCCGGCACAAGTTGCCGGATGAAACCATGGCACAAGGCATCGTAGGCCGGCTGGTGGAAGAAAACGACACCGTCATGCTGGTCATGCCGCAGGACATCCAGGCCCCCAAAGGCCGCCTCATCCTGCCGCAGGTACAAACCATCCGGGAACTGCTGGACCGCAAATGCCTGGTGATGAGCTGTACCACCGACAAGATTGATGCTATGCTGGCTGCCTTGTCCCGTCCGCCGAAGCTGATTATTACCGACTCACAGGTGTTCCGTACGGTGTATGACAAGAAACCTGCCGAAAGCCGGCTTACCTCCTTCTCCGTCCTCTTTGCACAGTACAAAGGCGACATCGACTACTACCTGGAAGGAGCCAATGCCATCGCCCGGCTGACACCGGAATCACGGGTACTGATTGCCGAGGCATGTACACATGCCCCGCTGGCAGAAGACATCGGGCGGGTGAAAATTCCGAACATGCTCCGCAAGCGTATCGGCGAAAGCCTGCAAATCGACATTGTATCGGGCACAGATTTCCCAGAAGACCTGACCCCGTACGACCTGATTATCCATTGCGGGGCCTGCATGTTCAACCGCAAGTATGTGCTGAACCGCATCGACCGGGCCCGCACCCAACAGATTCCCATGACCAACTACGGAGTGACCATTGCCTACCTGGCGGGAATTCTGGATAAGATAGATTACTGATTCACCCCTCTATACAAAAAGGAGTGCCACTTACCTCCTGGTAGGCAGCACTCCTTTTCATTCATACTACTAAATTAATACACCGTTACTCGTTCTATTTCCTCAAAGCGCGGGAAAAGCAGATTGTTTTCCAGGTGAATATGCTCGAACAAGGCATCCACAAACGCCTCCAGTTCCTGCATCAGCAGACGGTAGCTGCCACAGCCATCCTGAGGCACGGAGAAATGATTCGTCAACTGAATGATGTGCAAGTAGCGGTTCCCCTCTCCTTCGTGCTCCATCTTCATCACTCGGATAGGATTGGAAATCGTACCACAATGCATCGGTGCCATACGCTGTCCTTGTTCCTTCGCCGCATACAGCTCATAGAGATACGGGAACAACACATTCTCCTCTTTCTGCAAGTGCATCTCCAAATCTTCCAGCGACTCACTCACCAGCACCTTCAGTTCGTGCAGCTCCGGATGTGCTTCCCCATGCACACGTTCCACCTTTTCCAGCAAGGCCAACAACTCCGGTCCATTGGCACGGATACCACGGTGATGTATCTTCAGGATGTAATCCATCAGCAAGTCCAACGGCCATGAAGCAAACGGAATCCATCCGTTCCCAGCCTCTTCCTGACGCGTCAATGCCTGCTTCACTTCTTCCACCGACAAGTTCAAATCGGCACAAGCCTTTTCCAGCGTCACCTCGCCATGACAGCAGAAGTCGATGCCATATTTCTTAAACACTTTCGCTGCGGCAAAATCATCGGCTACAATTTGTCCCACACTCGTATATTTCCAGTCTTTCGTTTCCATATTCTTTTCTTTTTTATTGATTACGGGTGCAAAGATAGCCTCCACAGTCCAGAAACTTTGTCACCTATGTGACACCGACCTATAACGAAAGTTAAACGTGTGTTCTGCGGAAAAGAAGTGACACCATATGCAGAAAAACACTACCTTTGCAGGCACGTAAAAAAACAGAACATTAAGATGAAAACAAAAGACATGCCTATACTCCTGCTCACCGGCTATCTGGGAAGCGGGAAAACCACTTTATTGAATTACTTGCTGAGCAACCGTGAAGGAATCAAGTTTGCCGTCATCGTAAACGACATCGGTGAAGTCAACATCGATGCAGAACTGATTCAGAAAGGCGGTATCGTGGGCCAGAAAGAAGACAGCCTCGTGGCCCTGCAGAACGGTTGTATCTGCTGTACCCTCCGCACCGACCTCATCGAACAGATTTTCGAGCTGATGAAAATGCAGCGTTTCGACTACATCGTCATCGAAGCCAGCGGAGTCTGTGAACCGGAACCTATTGCCCGTACCATCTGCTCCATTCCCCAGCTGGGCGGAGCCTATACCAAATACGGAACCTGCCGCCTCGACAACATCGTGACGGTGGTCGATGCCCTTCGCCTGCAAAGCGAATTTGACTGCGGAAAGGAACTGACCCGCAAGGACCTGGAAGAAGAAGACATTGCTAACCTGCTGATTCAGCAGATAGAGTTCTGTTCTACCATCCTGCTGAACAAAGCTTCTGAAGTCAGCCCGGAAGAACTGGCCCGCATCCGAAGCATCATCCGTAACATCCAGCCCCGTGCAGAAATCATCGAATGTGACTATGCGAAGGTGGATTTGAACAAAATTGTCGGTACCCACCGTTTCGACTACGAAAAGGTAGCGACTTCTGCAGCCTGGATTCACGAAATAGAACGTCCAGTGACCGAGGAAGAAGAGGCCGAAGCCCATTCCCACGAAGGACATCACCATGACCATGATCATGAGGAACACGATCATGATCATGACCACGAGCATGGACACCATCATCACGACCACGAACACCATCATGACGAAGGCGAAACGGAAGAATACGGTATCAGCAGTTTCGTGTACTATCGCCGTCCGGCCTTCGACATTCATAAGTTCGACCGGTTCCTGGCAACCAAATGGCCGCGCAACGTGATTCGTGCCAAAGGGGTATGCTACTTTGCCCACAACCGTGACATGTCGTACCTCTTCGAACAGGCCGGACGCCAGAAACAGATTACGGAAGCCGGACTCTGGTATGCCACCATGCCCGAAGACGAGCTTATTGAAATGATGAAACGCGAACCTGGACTGGTGAGAGACTGGGACGAACGCTACGGTGACCGCATGCAGAAGATTGTCTTCATCGGCCAGCACCTCGACAAGGAACAGCTGATAAAAGACCTGGATACTTGTCTAGAATAACTTGAATCCAACTGAATAAAAATATATGCCTTCCTGAATCCGCCGGTCAAGCGCATCAGGAAGGCATACTTGTTTTTTACCTTATATATTATTGACCTTTCCGGCCTCTGTTCAATCTACCTCCTGCAACTGGTTCTTTGCGGTGGCATCCACTTCCTGCAACGTGCATTTCCGCAAAACCACCTGCCCTGCCTGCTTGTTCTCCGGCAGGTCAATCCCTGTCAGACGAATACCGCTTACACGGTCGAACACAAAAGCCGGACGGAAATCATCTTCCTGCAAACGCAGTTTGATGTGACGCAGCTGAATTCCTTTCACATGACGCACATAAAATCCCCACGAAGGAAGTTCCTCAAACATGGTAAACTCCGGATATCCCTTCTCATTTTCCGGCACATCCTTCAACCGGCTCACCGACATGTAAGCCATCCCCCGCGTAGCACGACCCGGATACACAATCTCGATGTTCTCCAAGGTCACATCTTCAATGTCATGCCCCGGTATGCCTGAAATGGAACTGGGGAACGGGTTATGGAAGAACGTCACCGAAGGTCCCCGCAAGTCATAATTAAGGTCCGGACGGCCAAAAGGCACTTCCACATACACATTCTTGATGGACACATGACGCAAGTAACCCGGCTGGTCTCCCGAACGATGCCCCAGACGGATAAAAATCGCATTGCCCGTGTTCACCGCATGTACATTGGAAACCTGCACATGCTCAATCTCCGCTCCGTCGACCGACTCAATGGCAATGGCCGAACGGTAGGTGTCCTTTACCCAGATGCTGTCAATCTTCACGTGCTTGAATCCACCGAGTGACTCCGTACCAAACTTGATGGCGCTGGCACTGCTGATGATGTGACAGTTGGAAATAGAAACATCGTCATTCCAAGCCCCCCGGTTGTGCGACTTCAAGCAAATGCCGTCATCGGCCGAATTGATGTAACAGTTCGAAATGCGTACCTTCTTACAATCACTGACGTCAATCCCGTCGTTATTCCAGTAAGCCCGGTTTTCCACATGCAAACTATCCAACGTCAGGTTGGAACACAACGAGAATGACAATCCCCACGCGGCACTACTTCGGAGATGGGCATTGCGAATCTCCACCCCACGACATCCGCGAATAAAAAGAAGTTTCGGACGCGTATTCGGGCGCTTGCGGTATGTGTTATAATGCTTATCCACCAACTCTCCCGTATGATGCAGACTATCAATCGTCAAGGCCAGCTCTCGACCTTGTCCATCGATACATCCTTCTCCCATGATACCAATATTTTCAGCTCCTTCCGCATAAATCAGTGCCTGGTCAAAATGGTCATCGTTCACCTTCAGCTCCTTCTCCGTGCTGAAACCCGGATAATCATACGGACTCGTGCTTCCCAACAGCACCGCCTCCTTCTCCAGGTAAAGCATCACATTCGATTTCAACTGCAAACTGCCGGTGAGATACCGTCCGGCAGGAAAATACAACTGACCGCCCCCCGAGGCGTGCAAATTATCGATAGCCGCTTGCAGGCTATCCGTATTCAGTGTTTTTCCATCGCCCACCACTCCATGCCGGAGCACATTATATTCAAGAGCCGTGGCTGTATTCATCCACGAACACAGGCCACATAAAAAGAGAAATAAGGTTTGTTTTTTCATGGTATATCTGTCTATTTACGGGTAAAAATACACATTTCATCAGACAACCACCCTATCATCCGTCTATAAAATAGCTGTATCCACTAAATTTTTTCACTTAAACCCATAAAAAAAGCGTCTTTTTGAGACACTTTGCTTGCCTCAAAAAAACGCCATCCAACGGCCTCTGCCTTGCTTACAAATACATTCTGTCGAGCAATGACAGGCCCGTCTTTGTCTTGAAGATTTTTTCCCGTACCTTCCGAACAGCTTCTACCGGCAGGTTGTCTTCATAAATATTGACCAGGAAATCGGCTTCCACCAAAATCTGATAATCCATTCCCTCTATACAGTCATACGTGTGGTGATGCCCCACCAGCCAACATATCCGTTCAATCTGTGCTTCAGAGAAGGTGCCCATCTCGGTCAGCAATTTCCGAGCCTCCGCCGGACCTTCCTGTTCCTGGTGCTTACCATCGCACACTCCATACTTCTTCTCAGAAATCCGAATACCAATATCGTGTACAATGGCGGTCGCTTCCAAAATCAACTGCGTAGCCGCATCCAATCCCTCTGACAAACCAATCATCCGGGCAAAGTAATGCACCTTGATGAGATGCTGTATCCGTTTCGGATCACCCTCATTGTAAGTCACCATCCGGTCTGACAATTCATGTAACTGCCAATCGGCTGTTTTTTTCTCGTTTGTTTCCATATCTTGTAGTTCTAAATCCTCTTTTATTCATTGCATGCCTCAGCTATGTGCTTGACAACGCCAGGACCTTCATAAATGAATGCGGAATATATTTGTACTAGATGAGCGCCTGCCCGTCGCATCATCTCTGCCTCATGTGGCGTCATCACCCCTCCGGCACCAATCAACAGCATCTCTTTGGGGGCATGAGCCGACAGATATTTCATTACCTCCACCGACTTATGAATAACCGGAAGTCCGCTGATTCCTCCCGCTCCAACCTCCGTCACTTCCGACTGACTGGAATGAATCAACAGCGAACGGTCTTGAGTCGGTCCCGTGGCAATAAACCCATCCAGATGATGCGTCTTTGCAAAGGTAATAATACCCTCCAATTTCTCCAAAGGCACATCGGCCGGAAGTTTCAGAAATACCGGTTTTTCCAAACGCTGCTTATAGGATTCAAGGGCCGTCAATGCCCCTGCCAGAATCTCAGGTGTCATGCTGCCCCAGTTAACCGTATAGTAATCTGCATACTGGCTGAACGCCTCATACAAACTTGTAATATCCGCTGCGGCCCGTTCACCGTCAGCCGGTGTATTAGTATTGATGTTGACTCCCAAGATGTATTTTCCTTCCCGCTTCCGTTGCAAGTTGTTCAGAACTACTTCTTTTCCAGGGTTGTTGAAACCTGTACGCGACACCAATGCATGATCTTCCGGCAAACGGAAAATGCGCGGAGAAGGATTTCCTGCCACCTTTTCCGGAGTCACCGTTCCGACTTCCAAAAATCCAAAACCCAAATCACTCAGTTCGTCGAAACAACTTGCTTCCTTGTCAAACCCGGCAGACAACCCCACCCGGTTACCGAAAGTCAGATTCCGCCATTGGAACGGAGCTGCCTTCGGACGATAGTAAGCACGTAACATTCCTTTTACCAACGGAAGATGACGATACACATGAAGCAAAGAAATAATCTGGTTGTGAATCTTTTCCGCATCGATGCGGAACAACCAAGGACGAAGAATAGATTGGTACATAATCGTAATTTTTTAGTTTCGTGGCACAAAATTACGACATCTCCCTGAAATTCCATCATAAAAAAAGTTATCCCCTATTACCTATGGGCGATTCATGAGATGAATTGGAAAATAAAAAAGAGGCCGTGCACTTCAAAATGAACAGCCTCTTATTTGTATTGATGAAGGAAGTATTATGACCGGAAATTTCAGTTATTATAGCCTATCAGCTGGAAAAGACGAATAAACTTCATTGATACTTTCTTCCATCTTTTCTGGCTGTCCATGTATTCGATTCTTTGTTTGTCGGCATCAGATGAAAATGATACCATTATTGGGGTAGGACTTTTATATATGTTTGCCCATTCGTTATATCCTATAGTGGTACGTACTCTGGTTATCCAATATTTCTTTTGAGATTCTACATATAATATTTCAGTATTCCCTGAAATAGAACTTTTCTGTGTTCCTGAATTATACGTGATGTCAATACTATCAGGTTTATATGGCACGGATGTGGTTATTGTCATAAGGATTGTTACGGAATCCTTTGAATCAAGGTAGGTGTAATCATAACTCAATTTTTTTTTGCATATACTTGATGATTCGCCTTTCTTTATTGACATTTTTTGCGGATATACAAAATATAATAATCCTTCTGTATGCATGCTTTGCTTGTAGAACTTTGTAATGTCCTGGGCATTAACGTAGGTAAAGCATATCCAAAATACTAATATTGATAAAATCCTATTCATAATGGAAAAATAAAAAAATGGAGTATATAATTTTATCATATACCCCACAATTTATAAGTCATGTTTGTTTGATTATTCGCCGTAAACTATAACTTTATATGTGCCATAGATTCCTAAAATACTCATGTTCTCTCTGTCAACATGGCTGATTTTCTTTATACCTGCAGATTTAGCAGCCGTCTCTACTGATGCGTCACCTGTAAGAACCCAACCGAGGATGTTTGTGGCTGTTGCTGTACCTACTTTAGTTCCGCATGGATTAGATGTAACGTGCCCGTCGGTTTTTACACTTGTGTACAAAGCACCCATACCAGCAGGAGTGGAACTTATTGATGCACAACTTGACATTCCGAATACTACCATACCTGCCATAGCTAGTTTGATCATTTTCTTTTTCATAACAATAGATAGTTTTTACGTTATTAAACAATTTGTATTAAAACGTTTGTTTGATTTCACTGCAAATATATATTTTTTTATTTATGATATATTCTTGAGAAATATATTTTTTTTGCGAATTGGTAAAAATAAGTAATAAAATGGTTCAATGTGAATATATCATGTAAAAATATTCATTTTTTTATATCTTAAATCTATAGATTTATTAATTAGCTATTAATCAGAGGTTTGTGTTTTCGTAAATTTTATGAGATATGTAAATAATTACAAAAAACTACTTTTAAAAATTTGGGATTCTCGTTTTTTTTCTCACCTTTGCCGATAGAAAAGATTAAAGTTTATGAAAATACATTTTTGATGTGCGAGAGATATATAAAATGTGAAATATAAACAATTAAAAATTTTTACTATGAAAACGTTGAAAAATTTATTTTCGATCTTTTGCTTTTTATTGGCAACAAACATTGCTTTTACGAGTTGTAGTTCTAAAGAAGAGGTAGAAGAAATTTCTGATTATGCGACTCAAGTGCAAGGCGTTTATACAGGAAAACTTTATGTGGACAATACTGTAATTGAAGATCCTTATTACATAACTATTGCCAGAATTTCATCGACTGTAGTTACTGTGGCGGCAGAATTTTATGACGATGGTATGGAGAATTATAATGTGGAATATTCGAATGGACAGTATTATTTGAGAAGCGACACTTCTTCCGGAATAACAATAACAATAAACGGTAAAAATATTACAATCAATTTCTTGAATAATGCCGGAACAATGACTTCCTTCTACGGGAAAAAAGACTAAATAATTTATTTATATTGCAATAGGGAGTTTTTAAACTCCCTTTTTTTGTCGACATTTATGAATGCTACCAAGTGTTTTATAATCCTACTTCTCACAACCATAATTGGTTGTAAAGATAAAACAATTGTAGAAGAAGCCTATCTTAATTTTTCAACAGAATATTTGTCTTTTGATTCAAAAGGTGGAGAAAAGCAAGTTGATGTATACAGTAATTCAGATTGGGAAATAGCATCGGAAATTCCGGAATGGATTTCTGTAAATAAAATTGATTCGGATGCTGATAAATCAATTCTTACGTTTGAACTAACTGAAAATACTTCTGACAAATCAAGAGCATGCCAACTGTATTTTGAGTATCCTTCTGGTGGAAACATCATAAATATAACACAATCGGGAAATGAATTTCTTCAATTCTCTGATAAAGAAAATATATATCTGAATGAGAATGACACTGTAATTGCGCTTAATATACATAAGAATGTTCCATATATAGTTGATATAAATAGTGATGTAGACTGGATAGATATTGATGGATATAGTCAGTCGTCAGAGAGTCAGATGGCAAAGGAATTTACTGATAAGCAGATAGTTCTTAATATATCGGGAAATAGGACCGGGAATGTACGTAATGCTCATATAGTGATATTTAATAAGAAGTTCAATCTGTCTGATACAATAAACATTTATCAGATTAGCGGTGAGAAACTATACTATACTGATGGAGAATATTTCGTAATACAAAAAGCGAAAATAAATAATCCGGTGAACTTGTTTATAATGGGCGACGGATTCACAGTTGATGACATGAATATTGGAGGAATATATGAAGAAACAATGAAACAGTCAATGGAATATTTCTTTTCGATAGAACCATATGCCAGCTATAGGGATTATTTTACTGTGTATTCTGTTGTTGCTGAATCGGAAACTGATGTAGTAGGAGGAGGTAAAACTAAATTTCAAACAAGATTCGGCACCGGTACGGCTATTAGCTGTAATGATGACATGGTATTCAAGTATGTGAAAAATGTTAAGGATATCGATGAAGATAAACCTGTTACGGTTATTGTACCATTGAACATTAACAAATATGCAGGTACAGCTTACATGTACGGAAATGGTAATTCCATAGCACTGTGTCCTATGAGTACTGAATTGCCACCTTATGACTTTGAAGATATCATTCATCATGAGGCAGGTGGACATGCATTTGGACTTTTGTGTGATGAATATGTTTATTATGACAAGGTTATGCCTGAAAGCCGCATAAAGGAAATTAAAGAATGGCAGGAGATGGGATTTTATCATAACCTGGATTTTACGGATAATCTTGAAATCATAAGATGGAAAGATTTTGTTGGACATGCAAAATACTCTGATGTGGGAGCATTCGAAGGTGGATATGAATATCAATATGGCGTTTGGAGATCTGAAGAAAACAGTTGTATGAATAATAATATACCGTATTTTAATGTACAAAGCAGATGGAGTATTGTTAAGAGAATTATGACTATATCGGGCACAGATTTCTCTATTTCTGATTTTATGGAAAATGATATCATAAACAAACCTTATGACAGTAGAGGAGGTAATATCTCAGGACATTTTATTCCTTTGGGAGAGCCTGTGATGATTAAAAATATGAAATAGCTCACTGCTGTCCACTAAAAATGAATTATGTTAAACATTAAATAAATTCAGTTCACTTAAATCATATCGGCCTTTGATATTTTTGAAATTCAATTTGTCGAACAAGTCACTAAGATGTGTTTTGTCAGTTAGAGAGATTTCGAGAATTTGGAGGACTTCGTAGACGTAGAGTCAAATGCATAAACATGACCGTCAAGTTCGAATATTTTGTTGATTCTACATTTGCGAACCTCGGCAATCATGAATGTTGCATATTCCTCGAAGATACAATAGTCACATTGCTCATTATCCTTACTAAAATTGCTTCGTGTTACAGCCTTTCCGATTCCGAAATGGTAGAGTTTTCCGACATGAGCTATTAACACCGCAAAAGAAATTCAAATCCGTTGACTCCAAGAGCACTTATAACAAATTGGATTTCAACAAGTTCAAAAGTTTCTATGATTTTCAGTGCACACTAATGGAAATATCTATTCTATGAATATATCAAACAAATGATTTTATTAATTATTAAAACTATGTGAAACATGAGAAAGTTTAATTTATTTTTAGGTATTATTGCTTGTTATGGCATGATAGATCTTAATTCGTGTGCTAAGACAGAAGTTGAGGAGGAGGATACACCAGATAACTAGGGACCTGATATAGAACAAAATGATAGATTTGTCTCGTTTAGTGCCGAGATAAATCCTCTTTCAAGAGCTACAGACACAAAATTTGATATTAAGGATAATATTGGCGTTTTTGCCGTGAAATCGAATGGTAATGATTCAAAAGGGACTCTGCAAAGTTCGGGGAACTATGCAGATAATGTGAAATATACTTATAATGGGAGCAGATTTACTTCTTCTAACGGAATAGAACACAGGAAGATGGAACAAAATATTTTTTTCATGCCGTTTATCCTTATACAACTGAAGCAAGTGATGCGTTTACATTCAATGTTAAGCAGGATCAGAGGGGGATAACTATACCCTCAGTGATCTGTGCACAGCACATACCTCTGCAACAGCAGAAAAATTGGTGAACCTCAAATTTAGCCATAGATTGTCGAAAGTCATCGTTAATTTACAAGGTGATAATTGGCCTAGTGGAGATTATAGCCTAAAATTAAATCATGTTTTCACAGACGTTTCTGTCGATTTGAATGCGTTGAGTTTTTCTTATGGAGATGATATAGAAGATGTGATTATGGCGGCAAATGGAAATATGAGTTACAAGGCAGTACTGCCCCCCGCAAACTTTGACAAAAGATGATTTTGCGACTCTCACTATTGGAAATAAAAATTATACTATCACACTCGATAAGAATATTAATATAATGTCGGGGATGCAATATGAAATCTCCGTCGTTTATAATAATAATGCTGTAATTGTTGAATTCACAGGTGATATAAATCCCTGGGGAGAGGAGGATGAAAGATTTGATGATGTGGTGCCGGATGATATAAAAGAAAAGCTTAGCGAATGGATTCCTATTCATACAGGGGTTAATCCTCCTATAGTGGAAGGAGCATACTATATCGAACCTTTCGTAACTGTGCATTGTGAAGATGAAGGTAATGGAGGGTATGAACCTGGCGATCTGATTAGTCCTTTGACAATTAAATTCAGCAACCAGAATACATACAACAATACGGTGGATTATAATGAAGAAAGTGAAAATGATATGCAAGGTGAAGGTAAAGGTGCGTTTATAAGTGGTTCGGGAAATGACTTTACCGCATTCTTTAATGTAGAAGGAAGTTCCAGCGGTATATATACCAAAACGGCACTAGTCATATCTGGTACTAAATCAAGCACTGGAATAAAAGACTTATATTATGCATTTATAATGGTGAAAAAGGGTAATGATCCTGATAATGAATTAATGAAAGAGGGAGTGTTCAGAGTATTTAAAGATAAGGATGGACTGTCTGTCAATACCACATGGACTATGTCTAAATCTGTAAATATTAAAATGGACGGTGAAAACTATTTTTCTGTGTTCAAATCAGTGAATTAACTTGAAATAATAAAATCCAGAGAATTATGAAAGCCTACAAGATTATAAATCTGATTCCGATATTTGCTTTCTATGCCTGTTCTGAGATTAGTATGCCTGAAACAGCTCAATATGTTAGTTTCAATACGTGCGTGTCAGAATCAAGAGCTACTGATACCAGTTTTGACAAGAATGATAAAATAAGCGTTTTTGCCATGATTGACAATGGATATAATACGCCTGGCAATGTAGATGATTATGCTTATGCCCAAAATGTTCCTTATTATTATAATGGCAGTAATTTTTCTGCCATGAGCGAGGGTATTGAACTGAAAGATAAAAATGATAAATTGTTCTATTATGCTCTCTATCCTTATGACTCTAATATAGAAGGCCAATATACATTTGAATGTAGGAAGGATCAAAGTGACTACTCTGATTATACCCTCAGTGATTTGATGATTGCATTTACGAATGAATCAAGTAATTCGCAATTGGTTGACCTAAATTTTCATCATCTATTATCGAAAACAGTAGTGAATCTGGAATATTCGGACATTGAAGTTTATAGTGTTACACTGACTGACATTAAATATTCTGTGAAATTTGATATGGAGAATAATGTCATAACTACATTGAGTAATAGGGATGATGTTACGATGTGTACTAATGGCAATAAATCTTATAAAGCAATATTACCGTATCAAATAATAAAGAAAGATACTAAATTTGCTATGATAGAAACAAATATCGGAACATATAGTGTTACTGCATCAAACGATATAAAACTAAATTTAGGGATGATTAAGAATATCTATGTTAACATTGATAGTAGTAGAGGGGCAAACTCTGTAGTTTGCACTGCTTATACAAAATAATCCATTTTTGAAGGGAGACACTATTACAAAAACTGAGTCCTAAAAGTAATGAATATGACTTTTAGGCTCAGTTTTTATTTGATGCCAATAAAAAGGATTATTTATTATTTCTATAAGCATTCGGACAAATACATCTTTTACCGAACAAGGTTTATAGTGACAGTCGCTATTATTGTATATAAAGATTCAATACCTGAAGTTTACCGAATACTTACTTCTTTTTGTTCAGGCTTGCTAAAATTTATGCTGAATCAACGAATCCCTCAGATTTTTACGTTGATCCTTGATTCCTTACAATTATCCTTAAAAAAACAAATAAAAAATCCACTTAATACATTGATATTAAGTGGATTCCAATCGGAGCCGAAAGCGGGACTCGAACCCGCGACTTACTCATTACGAATGAGTTACTCTACCAACTGAGTTATTTCGGCAACGCGTTTCGTTGAAAACGGTTGCAAAATTACAGTTTTCCTGAAACTTGCCAAACAAAAACGTGTTTTTTTTCAAGGAAACTGCATTTTTTCTATCCACATACCCCCCTCCTCATACCCTATAGAGAAGATTTGACACCTCAATGCTGCGTCGTATATCCCCCCCTTCACGGTTCCACACTTTTACCCGCAAAAAGAACAACGGCAGAATGAATTGCTCCCCTATCCTATAAATAAGGAAAGCAGAAAATGACAAGAAAAAGAAATAAAGAAAAGAAAAAGAAAGATTTTTGGAAAAACTTTCGGCAATCCCCCTTTTCATTTGAACAGAAATGTGTATATTTGCACTCCGAATTATGACGTGACAAAAGAGTTTGATGGATTACTGGTTAAGACATAGAAAGAATAATACACACATATTCGGAATTCCGGCGGGCTGGATGAATGCCGGAAGCCATTCTCTTTTTCCCTCATGTCATTTGTTTCCTGAATATTTGAGTTTCCCTTTATATTTTACACCCGGAATTGCTTTTCGGCAAATTCGGGCGTTTTTTCGTATATGCGGAGATAAAAGAATAGACACAAGATATAAAAGATTATTTGAATAATAAGGTGATGAGAAATGTAACATTGATCCTCGACGACGGGAGCCGCTTTCACGGCAAGTCGTTCGGCTATGAGAAACCGGTAGCCGGTGAAGTGGTATTCAACACTGCAATGACCGGATACCCCGAGAGCTTGACCGACCCTTCGTATGCCGGTCAGTTAATGACACTGACCTATCCGCTGGTTGGTAACTACGGCGTGCCTCCGTTCACGTTCGAAGCAAACGGACTGCCTACTTTCATGGAAAGCGAAAAAATCCATGCCGAAGCGATTATCGTGAGCGACTATAGCGAAAAGTATTCACACTGGAATGCGGTAGAAAGCCTGGCCGACTGGCTGAAGCGTGAACAGATTCCGGGCATCACAGGTATCGACACACGTGAACTGACCAAGGTGTTGCGTGAACACGGTGTGATGATGGGAAAAATCGTGTTCGACGACGAACCCAACAACATCCCTGAAGCTACCTATGCCGGCGTAAATTATGTAGATAAGGTTTCCTGCAAAGAAATCATCCGTTACAACGAAGGCGAAGGCAAGAAAAAGGTAGTACTCGTAGACTGCGGTGTGAAAGCCAACATCATCCGTTGCCTGCTTAAACGCGACGTAGAAATTATCCGCGTGCCTTGGGACTACGACTTCAACTCCCTGCAATTCGACGGTCTGTTCATTTCCAACGGTCCGGGCGACCCTGACACTTGCGACGCTGCCGTACAGAATATCCGCAAGACCATGCAGAACGAGAAACTCCCTATCTTCGGAATCTGTATGGGTAACCAACTGCTTTCAAAGGCAGGCGGCGCTAAAATCTACAAGCTGAAGTACGGTCACCGCAGCCACAACCAGCCGGTACGTCTGGTAGGTACAGACAAATGCTTCATCACCTCACAGAATCACGGTTATGCAGTGGACAACAACACCCTGGGAGCCGACTGGGAACCGCTTTTCATCAACATGAACGACGGCTCCAACGAAGGAATCCGCCACAAGAAGAACCCTTGGTTCTCTGCACAGTTCCACCCCGAAGCTGCCAGCGGTCCGACAGATACCGAATTCCTGTTCGACGAGTTTGTAAAGTTGCTGTAATCCATTAAAAACGAAGAAAACAATGAAAGATAACATAAAGAAAGTATTGCTGTTAGGTTCAGGAGCCCTGAAAATCGGTGAAGCAGGCGAATTCGACTATTCCGGTTCACAGGCCCTGAAAGCCTTGAAGGAAGAAGGTATCGAAACCATCCTGATCAACCCGAACATTGCCACCGTGCAGACCTCAGAAGGTGTGGCCGACAAAATCTACTTCTTGCCCGTCACTCCTTATTTCGTAGAGAAAGTCATCGCCAAGGAACGTCCCGACGGTGTATTGCTGTCATTCGGTGGACAGACAGCCCTGAACTGCGGTGTGGCTCTCTATAAAGCAGGTGTATTCGAAAAATATAATGCCCGCGTACTCGGTACTCCGGTACAGGCCATCATGGATACAGAAGACCGTGAACTGTTCGTAGAGAAACTGGATGAAATCAATGTAAAGACCATCAAGAGTGAAGCGGTAGAAAACCTCGAAGATGCCCGTCGCGCTGCCAAGGAACTGGGTTATCCGGTCATTATCCGTGCAGCATACGCACTGGGAGGTCTGGGTTCCGGCTTCTGCGACAACGAAGAAGAACTGAACGTGCTGGCCGAAAAAGCATTCTCTTTCTCTCCGCAGGTATTGGTAGAAAAGAGCTTGAAAGGCTGGAAGGAAGTGGAATACGAAGTAGTGCGCGACCGCTTCGACAACTGTATCACAGTCTGCAACATGGAAAACTTCGACCCGCTGGGTATCCACACCGGTGAAAGTATCGTTATCGCACCTTCACAAACACTGACCAACAGCGAATACCATAAACTTCGTGAACTGGCCATCCGCATCATCCGCCACATCGGTATCGTGGGTGAATGTAACGTACAGTACGCTTTCGACCCGGAATCAGAAGATTACCGTGTCATCGAAGTAAACGCCCGTCTGAGCCGTTCTTCTGCTTTGGCATCTAAAGCAACCGGTTATCCGTTGGCTTTCGTCGCTGCCAAACTGGGTCTGGGTTACGGATTGTTCGACCTGAAGAACTCGGTAACAAAGACCACTTCAGCCTTCTTCGAACCGGCATTGGACTACGTGGTATGTAAGATTCCTCGCTGGGACTTGGGTAAGTTCCACGGCGTAGACCGCGAGCTGGGTTCCAGCATGAAGTCAGTAGGTGAAGTCATGGCCATCGGACGTACTTTTGAAGAAGCCATCCAGAAAGGTCTGCGTATGATTGGCCAGGGCATGCACGGTTTCGTGGAAAACAAGGAACTTCAGATTGCCGATGTAGACAAGGCACTGCGCGAACCGACCGACAAGCGTATCTTCGTCATCTCAAAAGCCATGCGCGCCGGCTATACTGTAGACCAGATTCACAACCTTACCAAGATTGACAAATGGTTCCTCGACAAGCTGATGAACATCATGCAGACTTCCAAAGAGCTGCACGAGTGGGGCAACAACCACAAACTGCTGTCACAGCTTCCGAACGAACTCCTTTATAAAGCCAAACGTCAGGGATTCTCCGACTTCCAGGTGGCACGCGCCATCGGTTACGAAGGCGATATGGAAGATGCCATCCTCGACATCCGCAAGCACCGTAAGAGCGTAGGTATCGTTCCGGTAGTAAAACAAATCGATACACTGGCCGCTGAATATCCGGCACAGACCAACTACCTGTATCTGACCTATAGCGGTGTAGCCAACGATGTACACTACTTGGGCGACCACAAGAGCATCGTCGTACTCGGTTCAGGTGCTTACCGTATCGGTTCATCCGTAGAATTCGACTGGTGCGGCGTACAGGCACTGAACACCATCCGCAAGGAAGGCTACCGTTCTGTCATGATCAACTACAACCCGGAAACCGTATCTACCGACTACGATATGTGTGACCGTCTGTACTTCGACGAACTGACCTTCGAACGTGTGATGGATATCCTCGACCTGGAGAACCCGCACGGTGTAATTGTATCTACCGGCGGACAGATTCCGAACAACCTGGCTCTCCGTCTGGATGCACAGCATATCCACATCTTGGGAACTTCTGCCAAGAGCATCGACAACGCAGAAGACCGCGACAAGTTCTCGGC
>ERZ779981.542-NODE-542-length-18136-cov-5.97434_pt1 | contig 18136 bp, 17 predicted proteins | sample MGYA00511182_ERZ779981 | MGnify/ENA primary metagenome ERZ779981 (study PRJEB29588, sample SAMEA2149539) | human gut metagenome | biome: human gut; feature: human-associated habitat; material: faeces | place: Denmark | collected 2008/2010 ... | reverse complement strand
AACACTTTGTGTATGAATTAGTTGGCTAATTTTATACTATTTACTGAATGTCCCTAAAGAGAACACGATTTTCTTCCCCGGATATTGTTTCCGGATGGCCTCCACCGCTTCGGGCACAGGCCTCACCGGCACCACCCCGATAGGCAGACAAACCGTTTTTTCCTGCACTTCCTGCAAGCAAGGCGACTCGACCAAATAGACTGGAGAAGTCCCCACAATCTTATCAGCCCTACGCAACAGCCATTGCTGCAAAGGCCGGTACAGCTTCAACAGTATCTTCTGCTTCTGAATGTCACTGTGCCAGTGCAACACCACCTTCCCTTTATATCCCGAAAGGAACAGAGCCAGACAGGCCATCGGGTCGGGATGATGCACATGGATAATATCATAATCTCTGCAAATTCTCCGCAAAGTGAAAATCATGGAAGGCGAAATCATCGTCGCACACGCCTTTACCCACGTCCGGCAACAGATGAGCCGGGCATATTCATTCAACCGGATAGTCCGGTCGCTCCCCTCTTCCGCCGCACAAAGCATGTCACAAGAAATGTGCTTTTCAGACAATCCTTTCATCAAGTCAAATGCCACCTTTTCCACCCCTCCCCGTATCGGATAGAATTTCCCCAATTGCAGCACCTTCATTTTTTCTGGATCCATATCCTCACAATCTGTTTTGTATTATTTTGTATTCGTATTTATTTTCCAGACAATTGTTTCCGTTTCTGCACCAGCTCCGGATAGTTCCTCCGGATGTACCCACCCAGACTCTTCTCGTTCAGGCCCAACCGTTGGGCAATCCCCTTCAAGCTTTCCGTCGTGGTGTCATACAGACGTATCGCCTCCGCATACTTTTCTTCACTGCGGCACAACACTTTCCGTCCGTTATCCGCAACCGTCATTCCCTGAAGCCGGACCAGTTCCGGCTCATACTTATGAAGGTAGTTTCTGAAAGTTTCCGGATGCAGATGAAATTCGGCAGCCACCTGTGCCACGGGCCGCGGATTCGCTTTCAGGCTTTCAATTGCTTCCGCATATTTAACCGTTACCGTTTTCATCCGTCGGCGTTCCCGGCATAAATTCGTATGTGCATCTATCGGCCCCGTAATTCCGGCACGCTCCGCCACCAATTCCCAATGCCATTTACGCAGGTAAAAACGAAAGCCTTCGGCCGGCACCCCCGTGCGTCGCACAATTTCTTTCATCGTCAAAGCCGTATCTTGATAAAGTGCCAGCGCTTCCGCATATTTCTGATCCGTCTGAGGTAAAGGCCGATAGAGACGTCCGTTCCCCGTCAGTTCTCCCCGCGACTGGCATCCCTTTGCCTCTTTCCGCGATTCCCTTTTCTGCTGCAACAGCTTTTTATGGTAAAACCGCAGATACTGCATCAAACCTCCCTCCGAGAGATGACACACCTCCGCAATCTCCGGAATCGTCATGTTCGTGGTCTGATACAGGTTTACGGCTTCGGCATATTGCTCCACACTTTCCCGACGTGCCCCACGCCGGAGGTTGTCATTAATCCCCAACCGGGTCCGAAGTTTTTCGCGCCACACCAGCGTATCCTCATAATGAATATGCATGAAGTTGGCCAGCGATGCTCCGTCCAATCCAAACTTGCGTGCCACCTGCGACAGGTTCAAATCAATGTACTCCAGCGAATCACAGGCCGCCACCGCTTCCTTGTATTTAGCGTGGGCATTCACATTCTGTTGGCCGACTGCCTTAATTTTAATATCCTTCGACTGTTTTTCCTCAACCGCAATGCAGTTCCGCTTCAGCACCAGCTCGCGCCAGTAACGCCGCAGGTAATTGCCCAAACCTCCAACCGACACATGACAAGCTTCCGCAATGGCCGCCAATGTCTGGTCTGTATCCGCATACAACTCCACCGCCTCGGCATATTTGCAATGCAGCGCATGCCGACGCAACAACCTTTCCTTTTCTTTATTCGTCAAAGAAAAGGCTGTCGAATCAAAGCCCTCAAAAAGATTCATTGTGATTGATTTATTACGATTAACCCCTATTCGTCAGTTCGTCGTACAAACGGATATAATCCGCATAACGGTCTTCTTTCTTGAAATGTGCCAGTGCGTATTCCCGACACCGGTTCTGATAATATGTTTTTCCTCGTTGTTCCACCAGGCGTGCCGCTTCCAGCAAGCCCTGCCAATTGCCTTGTTCCACCACAAAGCCCGTCTCTTCCGTCACTGCTTCCACGCTTCCTCCCGTCCGGTACGTCACTACCGGCGTACCGCAGGCAATCGCCTCCATGTTCACTGTAGGATAATTGTCCTGCCAGGTAGGATTGATAAACGCATCCGCCGTCGCATACAGTTCCGCCAACTGCCGTATATTCTCTGTCCGGGCTATTCCGACTATCTTGTTAGGTAGTCTTTTACTTTCCTCCGGCTTGATTCCCACCAATACGATAATTTCATCTTCCTGCAACAGTCCCGCCATTTGGATAAAGTCGTCCAGCCCCTTTTCCTTACTCCAGATACTGGCCACCCCCAACAGCACATGCTTGTTTCCCAAGCCATACTTTTTACGGATTTCCATAGCGTCGTACACCTGAAAAGCCTCCGTATTGATACCGTTGTGAATCACCCGGAACTCATATCCGCGAAAGAAAGACTTCTGCATCTCGTCGCAAATCCATTGCGACACCGGCACAATTACCAGCCGGTCTTTCGGCATGGAAGTAAACGCCTTCCGCTTGTCTTCATAATTCTTTTCACTCCGGTCGTGCCACAGACTCGTCGGAAACAGTCCACGCTGCGGGCAATCATGGCATCCTGTCTGCCAACGGTCACAGCCTATATACGAATAATAATAACAATGCCCCGTATACAGCCAACAATCGTGTACCGTCCATACCACCGGGATGTCACACTTTGATAAATAATCGAACAACAACCGGTAATTCAAGAAATAACCATGAATGTTATGGATATGAATTACGTCCGGCTTTATCTGTTCCATCCGTCGGATAAACTGCCGGGTAGCCCCCGAAGAAGCCAGACCGTGTGCGTCCAGCAACCGCGTTTTCACGCCATGCCATGCCACGCTCCACTTGTTGCCCACCGGCACCAGTTTCGAAGTACAAGGCTTGATGCCATCCCGTCCGCGGCTGTAGGCAATATAGCTTTCCCAACCGTTTCGCATGGCCAGTTCCCCAATTTCCTGCATGATACGTCCCGTTGAAGTAGAGACCCTCAACACAGGATTTATCTGAAGTAATTTTTTCATCGTGCTGTAATAGACGTAAACAAGCGGATCCATTGCCTCATGACCGCTTCTTCTGAATAGGTGTCCACCACCTTCTTTGCATTCCGTGACAACATTTTGCGATACACCTCATCCGTCATCACCTCCATCATGGCATTGGCCAATGCCTTCACATCCCCCTCCGGCACCAGCAATCCGTTTATCCCATGCTGGATAATATCTTTCGGACCACATTTGTAATCAAACGACACCACCGGCAGTCCGCAGGCCATGGCCTCAATCATCACCATCGGGAACCCTTCATAATGGGAACTCATCACCAGCAGGGAACTTTTCACATATTCCTCCCCTATCTGCTTGGTGGGCCGATGAATCTGCACCGTATCTTGCAATCCTTTTTCGTCAACCATTCGCTGAAGCATTTCCCGCCATTCCCCTTGGCCGAAAATATCCAGCTGCCAGTCTGCAAACTTTCCTGTACGTTGTATTAATTCCCAGGCCTCAATCAGGCGGTCGAACCCTTTCTGATAATCCAGCCGTCCCACCGCAATGACCCGTTTGTTCGTCACGTCCGAATAACTCTCACTCACGTGCATGGCCGCATTGGGAATTACTTCGATGTTCGGCAATTTACCCCAATAGCCTTTGTCTTCATGAGTCAGCACCACAAACTTGTCAAACCGGCGTACAATTCGTTCGTCCTGAAGGGTACGCCACTTGTCAATCCATCCTAACAAACCCTTCCGGCCATACTGCAACCGGAAAAACTTGCAGAAATGCAGCTCGAGCACCTTCTTACTCCCATCCTTAATGTCCGGAATGAAGGACGATTCCGAAGGATAAAGTGACACCACAATGTCCAGTCTTTCCTTTTCAAGAAGCGCCGTCAGTTTCCGCTTGTGCTCTTTCCGCTTGCGGAGATAGCCAAAAATCTTTTTCCACGCCCCTTTGTCGTTGTCGTCCGAATAGTTGATGTCCAAATCCGTCTTGCGCACCTTCTCCGGAAAGGGATAGAACGGAGGACGATGATGCTGGTCGGTAGTCACTACCGAAACTTCCCAACCCGGAAGCTGGGAAAGGTACGTCACTTTGTTCAGCAGTACACGCTCCATTCCGCCGGGGTTATATGTGGAGTGGGTGCAATAGAGGATTTTCATGAGTTAAAGCAATAGCGAAGTACAGATTGTCTTATTAGTTTTATAAACGTAGCTATTACGAGTGTAAAGAGTAAAGTCAACGCAACATATAGATAATCTGATTTCAAATTAAGAAAGGAGCCTCTCAGAATGCACATACTAATTCCCTGGGACAAATAAATCTCAAAGGATATACTACTTAAATATCTGATTATCTTCAATCTTATCAGGTTCTCAAACTTTACCTTAAATAAAAGCGTAGCGAAAATAATCGGTATCAAAATATAAACTAACATGTAAGGAATCTCCATTTTCGCATATACACATAAAGCAATGACAACTAAACTTATAGGGACTACACAATAGTATCCTATAGAACCCTTTAAGCGTTTTATTATCTTGCTTTCATATTTGCCTACTAATATACCTGTAGGAAAACCCAAAGCACTGATATACCAGCATCTGTCGTAATTCCAATATTGGCACCATAATTCAAACAATATAATCAAAGCTATCAATACCAGAAAAGAGACTTTGTTGTTAAAGTACTTGTAGCTTATATAAAAAGAAACATAAAAATATAAGATGGTAAATACAAACCATGAATGGGGAAGAATAGTGCCCCCATCATATATAAGTTCCTCCAGTTCCTTAAATATATTAGGAAGACTTACAATATTTAAAATTCTATATATCGCCCATGCGATGAAAAAAGGAATTACAATCCCTTTTACAATCCTATGTTTGAAAAAGTCGGACAAATACACATTTCCTTTCATACACAAGCTTTTCATTAATCCATATCCTGATAAAAATAGGAACAGAGAAACAATAGGTGCTCCCCATGAATGAAATGTATGTAAGAATGGAATTCCTTGCAACGACAGATGATGTACCACTATAAGGACCGCCATTATTGCTTTTAAAGTAGCAGTTCTATCCTTCGAGATACTGATCACATCAGTCGGAAGAAAACTTATCAGATACAATGCTAAAATGCATACAACAAATAAAAGCATCGTTATATCAAGACGTTTGTAAAAGATTCCTCTCTGATTGTTGTTCTCCTATAACACACAAGAACAATGCAAAAACTAAAAATACATCGGTAGAAACTTTAAACCATACCGCAAAATTCAATAATAAAATCACAAAAAAGAGACTTCGGTACGAAGCAAAACGATTCATGCATACCTGCGCTACCTTACACATAAAAAGACTAAAAGCTATTAATCCCACTACACCAAAATAAAAGATGAATCGTAAGTACCCTACATCGGTACTTTTATAAAATCCTCCCATCTTAGGCCCAGTATAATAAGGATCCGCAAAATAAGGATTGTCAAAATAGCCATCTCCTATAAACCATGTTTTCAGATTATCTGGAAATACATACATGTTTTGAAGAATCTCATTGGAATGTACCTCCCATTTTCCCTTTTCTACCAAACTGAAAAATCCTTCAAAGCCAAAACGAAGATTTGCTTGAAACCCCGGATTGGTATAATATCCATAAGTTACCAATAATATGACAACACACAAGATACCGATAAAATATCCCCACACCTGTTTCATACCCGAATCTATCCGGAAAGTATAAATCCGAGAAACATAAAACAAATAAGCCAAAGCAACTATCACCCCTACCGTCGTAGAACGGGACATCATATTTCCAATTACAGCAATAACAAAAAAAGCACCCAAGTACAATCCAATATACTTCTTTTTACCTGTGACTACAATCTTCAACAAAAGACTAACAATCATCACTAAAATCACCGAGAAACGAGATCCTGCCACATCCAGACTAGCCCCAATCCCATACATCCGGTCTTCCATTTTTCCCATAAATCCGGTGCTACCTAAAAAACTGTCTACAAAGTCTTTTAAAGGTGGATATTGTGTCATGGTAAAGGCTATCAAACATTGAGCCACACATACCACAATCAAATAATTACATACCAGTTCTACAGAAACGTGTCCATGCACTCTTTTGATGGCTTGAATCACTACATACGCTCCCGAAAGCCATACCCACATGGAAACAATATAAGTGGCATAAGTATAATCGTAGGTATCATTCCATGTGACAGCAAAGAAACCAATCAACGAGACTATTCCCGCAATCAACGACAATTGAAAGAAATCCCGATTGATTATCGACTTTTGCCGACGGGCTAATTGAATAATCAATACCATCAGTCCTATTCCAGCCATTGCCATCTTCGTATTGATGCTGGGCAGAAAGGTAAACTCAAAAGGGAAAAAATAAAAACTGGTCAGGATGGTAAGTAATACCATTCCGACTATCCTAAATATCCACATAGTTATCGATAAATCAATCCGTATATCACTTTATGTATGCACTTATAGTACAACCATATTGCCCAAAACTGATGTTTCCAAGCTAACCATTGCAAGCCACGGCTTCGCAAAGACAATTGCTTATTTTGTAGAATATACTGATTAGCTTCCGGATACCAAGACTGCCATAGTTTATATTTGGAAAAATCATCCGTAATCAAGAAAGGGAACTTTACGTCCAGTTGGAAGAAAGCTATTTCCTTTTTTAATTTATCTCCGAACAATCCTTGCAAATCACTTAACAAGAGTGATACATTATGATTCAATTCTTCTAAATGACGGTTGGAATAGGTCTTGCTGAAAGCTCCCATATTGAGCTGCACATAGTGGTAAAAGGCTTTCGGCAAGTAAGACACCTTAGAGGCACGGGCAAATAGACGCATGATGGTCATATCTTCTCCCATGCCGTAACCTGTAGGAAATGCAATCTCACTTTCCACGTACAAAGACCTACGTATCAGCTTGTTCCATACATTAAATTTCATCACTCCGCTCAGCATTCCCTTCAGAGCCTCCATAGCTGTCAGGTATTCGGGCTGCTTCATGTATCGTTCGTTCTTGGCGAACGACAGCCACCAATCACACCACACAATGTCTGCATCCGTTTCCGTTGCTTTTCCGTACAGCTGTTCGAGCATGTCCGGTTCCATGAAGTCGTCGCTGTCACAGTGGAAGATGTACTTTCCTTGGGCTACGGCAAGGCCTGTATTGCGGGCAGCCGGCAGTCCCTTGTTTTCAGTATGGGTCAGAATCCTCACATGGCTGTTGCGTTCCGGATAGCCGGCAAGCACCTGGCGCAGCACGGCGATGCTGCCATCAGGTGAGGCATCGTCCACAAAGATATATTCTATATCCGTTAGCGTCTGCTCCATCAGTGACTGGGCACAACGGCCTATAAAAGGTTCAACCTTATAGATAGGGATGATGACAGATACTTTCATTCCTCTAAAATAGTTTCAAATAGGGAAACCCATTGTGGCATGATAGATTCCGGGGTAAATCTTTTTGAATTCTCAAAGGCTTTCTCGCCCATTGCTTTTCTCAGCTCATCATTCTGCATAAGGGAAAGAAGTTGTTTACTAAGACTTTCAATATCCCCATTTTTGACCAAGAAACCGTCTTCTCCATCTCTAATGATATCTTTAGGACCACATGGAGTATCAAAACTGATAACAGGAAGACCAGCAGATTCTGCTTCAATAATTGCCATCGGGAAACCTTCATAATTAGAAGTAAAAGCGACAATAGAAGAATTTGATAATTCTTTACCGATATTATGCGTAGCCCCGTCAAGGTAGACTGACTTTTCTAAATGTAAATCTTTTATCTGTTTTGTCAATACGGGGCGTAAACTTCCTTCTCCAAAGATATGGAGAGTCCAGTCATGCACTTGTTGGACTATTAATGCCCAAGCGTTAATCAGTCTGTCATATCCTTTAGGATATTCATATCTGCCCACAGAGATCACGCGGTGTTCTTCTAATCTAGCTCTCTCGGTAATGTTCAAGGTACAAACATTGTTAATTACAGAAACATTATTGAGTTCTTTCCAGTTTTGGGCATCTTCCTGACTTAAGACTACAAAACGGTCATATTTTCGTAATGAATGAATCATTTTAGGCATCATAAACTTATCTACATAACCCATTAACCCTTTTCTTCTAGCAATATGAAACATAGGTCTACAAACATGAGATTCCACAATTTTTTTACTGCCGTCTTTAATTTTGGGTAAAAAGCCCATTTCTGTACGAAAAGTAGAAATGACTATATCCGCTTTCAATTCCATCAACAACTTCTTTAATCGCCTTTTATGTTGATAGGAATTATAAAAAAAATAAAATAATTTCTTTATAAAACTGCGTCGGCTGTTTAAGCAATAATTAATGCCTAAATCATAACATTTTATATTATCGTTAATTTTAAAATAAGGTTGCCTTCCTTGTTGGTCGGTGGTAATGATGGAAACATCATATCCCATTTCAGCAAGCAAATTAGCTTTACTAGATATTATTCGCTCTACTCCTCCTAAAAGGAATGTAGATGGTAAACAATAAACAATCTTCATCGTTCCTATTTTATATTACACGTTTTCCATATACAAAATATCTTACCAATATCTTGATCCTTTTCCATAAAGACAATTGGTCAAAGATATTCAATCGGTGATAAAAAAAGTCGAAATACAACTTTCCATCAAAAAAAGGTGACCTGCGATAATATTCCCACCAAATATCAAAATTTATACAGAATCCTTTCCATGGCTTTTGACCATTGTAGTGGACAATCCCATGTTTTAAAGCATTATCAATCTCAGTTTGATTCCAAAGTTCTAAAAGAGGATTGTAATTATAAAAAGATGCTTGAGAAATAAATGTAGACAAACAGAAATCTGGAGATAAATATAAAATCTTTCCTTTGCACACAATGTTCAATATATCCATGTCTTGAAATTTGTAATTATTTCTTGCCTGTTCCTTGAACAAAGGAATTAAATTATCTTCTTTTATTTTCTGAGAATTGATGATTAAGTTACCGGAATAGATAACCTTTTCCGGATCTAAATGCAGTTTTTCAATATAATAGTGCTTATATTCGGGTACAAAATGAGAGAGTGAATTAACTCCTGCTACATAGTAATTGGTTAAATTTGTATTTATATAGAGATTAGATAAATCAAAACGAAAGATAACATCTACATCCGAATAAATAATTTTATCGTATTCGGATATTAATTCCGGAATTAACAGTCGATAATAGGCAGGGGTCGTGATTCCTCGGACTTCAAAGGCGGAGTCAAAGGTCTCGTCAACCTGTCGGTATTGAATGCGACAATTCTTATAATACAGCGGTAGCTTGTTTAACTCTTCCTTCTTTAATGCCACATGAGCCGAATGTAGGATGAAGATATCATAAAAAGTATCTTCCTTGGCATTCATCATCAACGAAGAGATACAGACACATGCCGGTAAAATAAGATTATTGTCGAAGGCAAAAGCTATAGGGATAGTATTCATATCAAATTATTTTCTTGATTAAAGGGAGATTTTTATAGTCCTCGCTTCTGATAAACTCAATGGCTTCTTTTATTGCTCTATATTTTAACTTTAGAATATCAAAATTACATTTTAAAGTAGATATAAACAAAGTAAATCCCAAGGCATATCCGATGCAGATCATGCTCCAGACTCTGCTAAGTATATTTTTGTCTGGCTGATAGATGAATCGGTGCCAGAATATCGTTTTAAAACGGAAATCAGAATAGATCAGCATTTTCTCTTTTTCTTCACTCATCATAGTCGATCCTGCGTCAAGGTGTTTGATTCCGCTTTCGAACCATGTCAACTGTTTCAATCCGAACAGGTACATTTTATAGTACATGACTTGGTCCTCACCTAAAGGATATTTCATATTGTCAAGCCATAGCTCATCTTCAAAATGGATTTTCAGAAAATCCGCCTTTCTGCAGAAGAAACAAGGACCGGCATTCGTCTGTGACCAGTAGACGCTAGGCTTCGGATGATTGTTATAGGAATAGCCGGAGTTACGCATCACTTTATATCCCCATTTCCCATCATCCATTCTTGCCAACATTCTCCCGGACAGCATCATCAGGCATTTTCCTAAAAAGGAGCGTTCTGCATTTGGAAATACATCGGGGGAGATAACATCTGCATGATATTCAGTTAAATATTGATACAACTGCTCTACTGCTGTTTCCGGTAAATATACATCATCATCTAAGAACAAGATAAATTCGGTATCTACCTCCTTATATAGTAAAGCCCGTTGTGCCACCATACCTTTCTTCACATAGATATATTGCTCTTTGCCTATGTTCTCTTTCGGGATTGGATATCCCTCTGCGATATAGACTAATATCTTTGCTGGTTGAATAGTCTGCCGGTTTAAAGAGTCGAGTAAAGTTTGATATTTCTCTCCGGCAGTACCTAATGTGCGAATTACAGCAGTATAATTCATTTCTGTTTTCTTAACTTTAAAGGATACAAATTAATAAATTTCGCGCTGTAAATGAATAGAGCAATTACCTTCATTAAAATAACAACTATTGTATATATGTAATCTCTATACTTGCGTTGCCCTATCTCAAAAAATAACTTTTCATAATAGGTATCTCCATATAGTACTCCTTTATATTTTTTCCCATAATCTTTACGAATACGTTCTGGAATTAATTCTTCTAAAACTTGTTGATATTCTAAATCAGATAATACCCGATTATGCGAACTAAATCCATTTAAGTCATAAATTACAATATTTACATCTATTGCTTGATATGAACAATTTTTAAGAATCAATGACTGTAGAAAAAATTTTCGGTCTGCCACTATCTTTAATTTTTCATCATATTTATATTCTAATAGGAGTTTTCGATTAATAAAGGCACATTGGTGACAGATTACGCTATTAAACAAATTGTCTAATGTAATTTCTTTTGGTGGCTTTATCCATTTGGTCAAATAAGTGTTTCCACATATAATATCGGCTTCGCTTTCGTTAGTAAAAACATGATTTAATACATCGTTACTTGCAAAGTAGTCTCCAGAATTCATAAAATTACAGTATTTACCTTGTGCTTTTACAATGCCCTTGTTCATGGCATTGTATATCCCATTATCCGGCTCACTTACCCAATAATCAATATACTTTTTATATTCTTGAATAACTTCAAAGCTACCATCTGTAGAACCACCATCGATTACTATAAACTCAAAAGATTTAAAATTTTGATGTATGACGCTTTCAATGGTTTTTCGTAACCCATCTTTGTTATTATAGTTAATTGTAATAATAGAGATCAACATTTTATTATAGTCTAAACTTAATGTCTATAATTTAAAATATTTCCAACATAATTAGCTATTCCTTGAATAGACAACCGTTCTTCATAATATTTTCTGATCTTAGCAGGAGACAAATTATTAGAAATTTGTGCATTATCTAAAAGCGTCGAAAATAAATCTTTCCAAGAATCAATAGTTATGCAAGGTGCATCTTTATAGCACCAAACATGAGGCAAAGGTTCGGTAATAACGATACAACCTTGTCGCATAGCTTCATAGAATCTAAAACATTCAGTCGAGTGAAATCCTTTAGGCGATAAGACTATCTTGCTATTTTGTAGATAATATGCATATTTATTATAGTCATCCCCATTATTGAAGCCGCTGTAAAATCTTATATATGCATTATCATATAAAGATGAGATGTCAAAAGACTTATTCCTAAAACAATATTCATAAAGTCTATCTGCTCCTCTCAGATTATGTTTTAACATGAAATTATCTAGGCGTGCTAATAGTGAGGCTCTTTTGTTCAATGCAATATAAAAAGGAACTCTATTTTTATTTAGATTTCCACAAAAGTAGATATTATATTTTCTTTCGCAAAATGGTAATACGGACAATTCTGGGACATCATCAATTGTCAATAATGGAAAGTGGTATAATCCCGGTCTAAAAATATTTATCCCATTTTTTATCTCTATTGCATCTCTATTTTTTAGATGTACCTTGAAGACATAATTAAATCTAGAGAATACAGTGTCAGAAGGTATGTATCCTTCTTCATCTCCAATCCAAAATAGCACATTACTTTTCTCTTTTGAATAATCTGCAGTTTCGTTCAATAGTACATTTTCCTCAGTAATGGTTCCCCAAAAGATATAAAATTGGAACTGCTCCTTATTTAGTAACAGAGCATTTAATTCTTTACAAAATCTTCTTAAAGATCTCAGTTCTAATAAACTCTCATATTTATATGGAGGCGCGACAATAATTGTTACATTTGATATATCTTTAAGTTCGTAAATCATAATATTCTAATTCTATACTTATATTAATGCATTCTTCAAAAAAGAGATAGCCTGTCTTTTGTAAATTAACAATCCTACGTTAATGGGAGAATAATTGATAGGTTTTAGCAATTCCTCTTTATTTATTAAGAATTCTTCTAAAGAGTTAATTAAACGTGACCTTAAATTAAATAATTGAAGCAATGATACGAAACGTGTTATTCCACGTTGATTATTACCCCAGACGATAAAGGTCTTGTTAAACAATATGGAAAAAACACATCCATGAAAAGAATCAGTTAGTACAAATTCGGCATCATCAAAACTGCGAAGCCATTGTTCTACCGGCTGTTTTATTCTTTTTTCTAAAGGTAGTGATTCATTTTCTTCTTCGTTAATTAACCAAAACGGAGTTAGTCCTATTTCTTTTGCAATCTCATTTACTAGAAGTTCCTTTTTTTCCGTTCTATCAAGTAAGTAAACCAACATATTACCTTTAGATGGATGAGTCTTGCCTTTTTTTATTAAAGTTCTATAGTCATCAATAGAAAGTAGTAAGGTTGGGTCAATCATCTGTACTGCCTTTACCCCAAAATGCTCTTGGCAGAGCTTTATTCCTGATGTTTCACGTACAGAAATTGCATTAAATATCTTTAGAAGTCTTGAACATTCCTGTAATTGTTCGGATGTGTATTCTTGACAATCATCCATTCCGAACGAGGCCGCATAAGCTATGCGTTTTATCTTACAACCATCAAGAAAAGATAGGAAGGCTTGTTCTATTGGCTGAAAATATGCAGGGCGCCATATTTGATCACTACCGACTACAACTGCGTCAAAATGAGAAGCTATTTGAACGGTCCATGTTTTTTTGATATATAAGTGAATATATTGATGTATAAATCGATTAGTATGTTGCCTGACAATTTGGTGAGGAGCCTTAAAGATGGCAACCTTTTTGCCTAATACAAAACGTTTAAATAAACGTTTGCATACAGCTAAGGGATATATAATATAATAAGAAGACCTATATTGGTTTTTTTTCAGTACTTGTACTTGATGACCCATCTGTTCTAATACGGTCTGCAAAGCATAGCATTGAATAATGCCACCATAATTAGAGTATACAGGTAGTGTTAATATTGCAATCTTCATAGTTGTCTATAAATTTTTCTAATAATTCGCATTAATAATGCAGAACTTGTTGATGCTTTATATGAGAAAGCCAAATTGGTCTTATCCAATATCATATAGAAAAAGTTTCTATTTACTGGTCTTTTTACAGAATGAATGATACTTGGATTGAAGGCTATAGCCTCATCTAATTTTTGCTCTTGTAATTGACAGTTCAAGCTTTTCAATAGGGAAAGTACATGAACATTATGAACTAGGAGAAGACTACATCCTTTATCATCGTCTATCTCAGGATGGAATCGGTCAATCCCCCAAAAGTCGGATAAAGTAATATCACTCTGTATATAATGAAGTTTAGCGGGACAGACATAGCAGCTAGGACGTAAAGACAAATTAGATAAAAATGCTTGTATATATATATTTTTTGCAGCAGGCATTGAATCTTTTTTGCCGTTTTGATATTCTATTCTTACACGATATGTCTTCCAACCTTTCTCTTTCGATCTAAAACTGATATTCACAATTTTATCAACCAAAGAAAAAGATGAAACTTGTCTAATATGATAAGCTTTGCATACTGATTCGTGTAAATACTGTTGCCATACCTTAGGGCTGGGCACTCCGTGACAGACGACATCCACAGTCAGCAGATTCCGATAGGGCTTTCGTAGAAAGTTTTTTAGTCCTGCGATCTGGCAGGGTGTACCCGAGAAAAGGACCTTTCTTCCTTCATCCAGAAATCGTTTGGCCTGTAGAAAGGAATCTCCAATATAGCTTTGTACATATTTGGATCCACGGAAGCGAGAAAGCCCCTCTTTTGTTTCAGTATAACGATGCACTACATTCCATTGTTCATCGAAACAAGCTCCAAATACCACTCCGTTTTCTTGAAGAATATGTTCGGCTATCAGGGTAAATATGCCGCCGGAAGAACTCTGCAAGCGGATATTCATGTCATTGTTAATACCGGCATAAATCGACGGAACTGTTGTAGAAGAAACAGGATGCAGTGCAGGACATACTTTCTCACACAATTTACAATCGATGCACCGTGATAAGTTCACTTGCGGATATACGAAGCCTTCTTTGTCGGCTTTCATGGATATACAATCCTTAGGACATACGCTACGGCATGCTTCACATCCACAACAGATTGCTGAGTTCAACATTTATTTTCTGGTATTTGAGCAATAATCTGTGATTTATATTTTACATCATGAAAATTAGGATCAGACTCTATACCTCCAGCCTCATTCACATATTTATTTTTTAATTTAATTTTATTTTTTGCATTGTGAATCATCCATTCATATTCTACATCAATATGTCCTAAATCAAGAGCTTGATAACCTAATTTGGATAAATCATAAGCCATAACGGTTGCAGTATGTCCTAATGCCAAAATAACAAGGCCATCAATAGGCACAAGTTCCTTTATTTTCATAACTATAGTATCATAAAAATCGAAAGCATCTATAGAAGGACATAAAATACGACGAATAGATAAAGCATTAGCGAACAAATCATTACCAACTCCTAAACGACTATACTCTCCTTCTACAAAATAGACATCTCTTTTATTCCATATTTTTTGTAGTAAATGCACATAATCTCGACACCCACTTTTATCCTTGTAAGACATATAAAATCGAGATATATTAGCATTATAATAAATTCTATGCTTATTTATACATGAAATAATATCTTTATAATGTTTATAAAAATATTTAAGGCAGAAATATTTTACATCTCTTTTATATATTATTAAGCCTTTTCGTTTAAACCAATAAGGAATACACACTATATGATTAGAAGGGTATGCCTCTTCCTTTAAAATCTCATATAGTCTTTTAGCTAAATTCTTATTATAGCGTTGAAAACCATTACCAATCTTGTATTCTCCATTAGATACATATTGAAGAATCATATTAAATTCACCATCTCCATATCTACTAATAGAACAATGATGTTTTAATATATAATTTACTGTTTCATAAGAATCTTTAATTTCTATTCGTGAACGTATTGTTGTAAATATAAAGTATAATTCTATATACGGCATGCCTATAATTTTTTTAATAGAATATACTATCTTTTTGATTTCCATAATTTTATGTTATTAATTAAAATATATTTTTCTTCTCGATTAAGAAGGAAAAAGAAAAATATAAGCCCCCCCCTCACTTATTGATATAAGACAAGATAAAAACAAACGCATCCATTCATTATTAATTATTAAGTGCATATAAAATATAGTAATACCTATAGTAAATCCTAAACATATAGATGGAATAAGCCCTTTTTTAATAAAGCGAAATACAGGAAATGAACGAATATTATATTTTAAAATAAGCATATTTACAAAAGCAACAATAAAACTCACAATACCATTACAGATATAAGCAATATTAGGTTGGAAACCTGACTTTAAAAAGAGATATATTATTGGTACTGCAAGCCATATAATTGTTCCGGAAATAAAACTTATCAAGAACACTCTACCTGTTGCATGGATTCCAATATTAATGATAGAGGTTATCGCCGTAAAACAACTCGTAATCAACATTATTTTACAGAAATTTACAGCATATAAAGGTACATTACCTAACCAAAGATGGAGAACAAATGACATTTCAAAAAGTAACGGAATAATTAATACCAAAAAAAGAGAAAGACATATTTTTACAGCCCATATCATGAGAGAAAACATTCTATCTAATTCTCCAATCGCATAATTTTTTATTATTTGGGGACGGACTGCAGTTACGATATTACTAATAAACGATGTAATAACAGAATTCACTGTTGTCGCAATTCCCCCTGCAGCATTAACCATAGGACCTATAAACATATTTAGTATCATATTAACTCCTTGTTGTCTTAACATAACACTAGCATTACCATATAGATCCCATACTGAGAAACTCAGCATGGACTTTAATTTCGAATTTATCCATATAAATTGAAAATGCGATTCTTTATAGTTATGAATGCAATACCATCTATATATTAACATAATAATGATAGATATTATTAATGTTAACATACCATATATAATCAATTTATCATAACTAACAAATGATAGTATCCATACTATTATAAGTTTAAGACATACATTTAGAATCTCAACGTATGCATATACATTCATTTCCTCATGGGCAATAATACAAGAATTATATGGGACTTGCGTGATGCCCAATAGTGTTGACACTATTGAAAATTGATAAATAATTCGTGCAGAGTTCATCCTTTCGATTGGAATTACTAATTTATGTTCCAAGAACCAAATACCTATTGATTCAGCAAGAACAAATATTAATATAGCAATACCAATATGAATAATAAGTGCAGTAGAAAATGTATTTCTTATAGAAATAATATCTCCTTTTCCTATCTCAAATGTAAGGAATCTTGATGTCGCTCCACTCATAGAGGCATTTAAGAATCCCATCATTGCCACCACGCCTCCAACAATATTATAAATGCCGTAATCTTCGACTCCCAACACTTGAAGCACCACTCGAGACGTATAAAGTGATACCAGCATACTAAACAGCATGCGCACATACAGCATCAACGTATTCTTGGCAATCCGCTTGGTATTCTCCGACTGTGAGGTCATAGCTGCAAAATTACGGTTTCAACACTTGAATATACTCCGGATCCACCTCTACGGCTGCCGTCAAGAGATTAGGCAGTTCCACAAAAAGATGTTTTGCATGCGCTCCCTGTATTTTCTGCAAATATCCTTCGTAACCATCCAAAGGGCCACCCACGATTCTCACCTTCTTGCCAATCATGGAAGGCTTTATTTCTTCCGGGGTATAGAAGCAAGGAGCACTCATGGTGCTTACTGCCTTTATGAAACGTTCCATCTCCTCTGTTCTCACCGTCATGGGCATACGCATCCCACCTCTGACAAAGCGATATTGAAGAGTGGGTATCTGCTCCACAATAGGATCGAGAATCTTTCGTGAATCGTAAACGAACAACAAATCTTGCATGAAAGGAACCAACAGAGGGATCCGCTTGCCACGACGAACAACGGTTTTCCACACCATAGGCGTAAAAACCTGATATTCAATTCATTCAGCAGTTTATATGCCGGACACTTGGCATTGCTCCTCTTCAAATCGCGCATGACGAACCATTGAGGCAATGTCTTTGTGTCTGGAGACGACTGCAAATCATTGGTTTGTGGATTGCCCTGATCAGGCTGACAGAAGTCTTTCATAGTTCAATATAGGGTATATCTTCTAATCCTGCAAGCTGTTATAAATATCTAAACAACAAGCAGTTACAAGACATCTTATTAGAAAAAGACAATACTCCTCCCCTCACTTTCTCTCCCAATCTTCTCTACTCCATGAGTAAGAATGAGATTCATTCTTTTGCAATCATAAAGATTATCTCCTAAGATGAGATACCTTTTCAAGATTTAAGCATAAAAATCAGAGGA
>ERZ779981.533-NODE-533-length-18398-cov-5.68462_pt1 | contig 18398 bp, 17 predicted proteins | sample MGYA00511182_ERZ779981 | MGnify/ENA primary metagenome ERZ779981 (study PRJEB29588, sample SAMEA2149539) | human gut metagenome | biome: human gut; feature: human-associated habitat; material: faeces | place: Denmark | collected 2008/2010 ... | reverse complement strand
TTGGTGCCATAGCTCAGATGGTAGAGCAAAGGACTGAAAATCCTTGTGTCCCCGGTTCGATTCCTGGTGGCACCACTTTGAAGAAAAGCAAAAGACAGTAAAATCCTGATTTCCAAGCGAAATCGGGATTTTTTGTTTTCCCCCGGCACGCAAAAAACGGCAGAATATTAATAGATATAACATAGCGTTATCAAGGGCTACTTCATTCAACATTTTATTCTTTTCATACCCTCATCAATACCCTCCTCCTACGGCATGATACAGGTCTATTACCCCTTGTATGATTTCAAATTTATCTTGCGCCAGTGTCAATTCCGCTTCCAACAGACTCTGCCGGGCTGTCAACACCTCCAAATAGTTAGTAGAGGAATGCCGCATCAACAATTCCGTTTTGCGTACGGCTTCCTGTAAGGTCGAAACCTGCTGGTTACCATATTCCAAACGCATATTGGCAGCTTGCCATTTAGTCAAGGCATTATTCACCTCTTTCCCCGCGTTCAGCAAAGACTGCTGAAACAAGAGTAAAGCTTCTTCCTGCCTTGCTTTGGCCTGACGTAGATTGCTGATATTTATTCCTTTGTTAAACAAGGGCTGAACCAATGCTCCGATGGCATTGAACAACCAACTTCCAGGATTAGATACCAATTCTCCCGTATTGTTGGTCCATCCGGCTGTACCTGAAAGTGTAATACTTGGATAAAATGCGGCATGGGCGGCATTAGTGGCATAATATGCTTGCGACAGATTCCATTCTGCCTGCCTTACATCAGGGCGGTTAGCAAGCAATTGTATGGGAAGACCAATCGAAGGCGTATCGGGAAACTGCTGTTCTTCCAAGGTGCCACGTTCGATATTCGTCGGAGAGACAGCCAATAGCGCAGACAAACTGTTTTCGGTTTCCCGAATGCTTCTCAAAATAGATACAGTGGAAGATTCCAAGGACAAACGACTTGCCTTTGCCTGAAGTACAGCCGCGTCATTGGCCTTTCCTGCCAGCTTCAAGGCCTGAATCGTTTGTTCCATTTTTTCCCAATTTTCTAAAGTCCGTTGGCTGATGTCCAATTGCCGGTCAAGCATTAACAATGTATAATAACTGCCTGCAATGGTAGCTATAAGTCCGGTACGGACGGCCTGTTCATAAGCACGGCTACCTTCAAGAGCCGCGCGGGCTCCCCGTTTTGCATTAGTGATTTTGCCAAACAAGTCTATCTCCCAGCTAGCTGAAGCGGAAAGATTGTATGTTTTTCCGACCGTTTGCCCCACCGCATGGTTTATGCCGCCTTCAGGAGTCAATGACAAGGACGGAAGATAGGAAAGCCGGGCATTCATCAGTACGGCCTCGGCTGCTTCCACTTTGGTGCGGGCAATGCGCAGATCTGTATTTTGTCTTAATCCGATTGCAATCAGTTCTTGCAGGTAAGAATCCGTAAAAAGTAGCTCCCAAGGAACAGATGCTATCGAAGTGGTATCCGACTTTTCCACATCCCGGTACAGACTGTCCACGGCCACTTCCATTTTGGGCCGAGAGTACGGCTTATAAATAGAACAGCCTGCCATCAGACAAACCGTTCCTGCACACAACATATAATAAGAGAATGACTTCATTTTATTTGTTCTTTTCAAGGTTTTCCAATTCCATCTGTATTGCCCAGTCCGCATCCTTCTTTGACGTCTGTACGGGCTTCATCTTTTCTTGCCAATATTGAAACACGATAAAGAGTACAGGGACGTAAAGCAGCAATGCGATGGTTCCCACAAGCATACCTCCCACGACACCGGAAGCAAGCGAACGGCAACCGTTGGCACCGACCCCATGCGCCACCATCAGCGGAAGAAGCCCGAATATCATGGACAATACTGTCATCAGAATGGGGCGCAAGCGGTCTTTGGCGGCAAAGTAGGTCGCCTGTACCAGACTCATTCCTGCCCGACGGCGCTGGACGGCATATTCGGTCTGAAGAATGGCTGTCTTAGCCAACAAGCCGATAAGCATAATCAGTCCTGTTTGCATATAGATGTTGTTCTCCAATCCGAATAACTGAGCAGACAGGAAACTGCCTAATAATCCACACGGAATGGCAAGTATGACAGAGAACGGAATAAGGAAACTCTCGTACAGGGCGCATAATATCAAATAGACCAGTACCAGGCAAAGGGCAAAGATAATCAGCGTATTGTTCGTTGTCTGGCTTTCTTCACGTGAGATACCTCCGAACTCGTATCCATAGTTGGCTGGCAGTACCTGTTTGGCTGTTTCCTGAATCGCTTTTAGTGCGTCTCCTGAACTGTATCCTTTGGCCGGTGTACCACTGACAGGAATCGAATTATACAGATTGAAACGTGAAACGTCCTGCGGCCCGTATGTCTTGGTCAGACGGACAAACTGCGCCAATGGTGCCATCTCATCACCAGCACGGACATAGATATGGTTTAGAGATTCTGATGTAACCCGATATTCCGGGCTGGCCTGTATCTGTACCCTGTACAGCTTGGAGAATCGATTGAAATTGGAGACATAACTCCCACCATAATAATCGGAAAGCGTTTGAAGAATCTCGTTTGAACCAATACCTGCCTGTTCACATTTTGCGGCATCAATATCTACCCAATATTGCGGATAATTAGTGGCGAACGATGAATAGGCCGTCTCAATTTCAGGACGCCGGTTCAGCGCTTCTACGAAATTGTCTGCCACCTGTTTGAAATCATTCAGATCGCCGCCTAACTTATCTTGCAAATAAAGTTCAAAACCGCTGCCCATGCCATAGCCTGGAATCATGGAAGGTGCCATGGCGAATAAAGTGGCATCAGGCACCTGGGAGGCAAAAGCGTAGATGCTGTCAATGATGGCATTTACTGACTGCCCTTCTTTTTTCCGCTCATCCCAATGCTTGAGAGAAATGAAATACATACCCATTGAGGGACCGGCACCGTTGAATGAATATCCCGTTACGCTGGCATTGTATGCGATTCCCGGTATTTTGTCCACATAGCGGTTCACCCCCTGCATCACCCTCCGGTTTTCATGTAGGGAAGTCCCGGGTTTGGTATCCATACTGATCATCAGCGATCCCGTATCTTCATCGGGAATCAGCCCCTTTTTTGTGGTTTGCATCAGAAAGACGGGCAGCAATGCGATTACGGCCATCGTTCCCCACATCAGCCATTTGCGTTTGACAAAAAACAGGACAGACTGCATATAGCGTTTGGAAAGAGCCTCGAATGTGGCATTGAACGCCTTGCGGAAACGGGCTGCAAAATTGTCTTTTGTGTTCCCTTGCTCGTCCTTGTATGGGCGAAGCAACAGGGCGCAAAGTGCCGGAGACAATGTGAACGCGTTAATCGCGGAAATGCCCACCGCCACTGCCATGGTGATACCAAACTGTTTATAGAACTCACCGGAAGTCCCTCCCATCATGGAAACGGGTATGAATACAGCCATGAAAATCAGCGTTGAAGTGAGGATGGCCGATGATACGCCTTTCATCGCATCGTTGGCAGCCATATACGAAGACCGGTAACCCACGTCAAAACGGGCTTGAACCGCCTCGACCACAATAATCGCATCGTCTACCACCGTTCCGATAGCCAGTACCAGGGCGAACAAGGTCAACAGATTGATGGAGAAACCGGCCACGACCATAAAAATGAATGTACCGATGATGGACACCAGAATGCTGACTGCCGGTATGAAGGTGGAACGAAGGTCCTGCAGGAATACATATACGACCAGTACCACCAGCAGAATGGCTTCAAGCAAAGTATGGAATACCACTTTCATGGAAGCCTTGAGAAATAGGTTCGTATCATTCAGGGTCACAAACTCCAAACCTTCGGGCATGTCTTTGCTGATTTCCTCCAGCACCTTGTCAATCTCGTTGATGGTCTGCGATGCATTGGAGCCAGCCTTCTGATAAATCATAGCCATGGCAGCAGGCTTCCCGTTCATTTCTGTCGTATAATTGTAAGCCTCGTCACCCAATTCAATATCCGCCACTTCTTTCAGGCGGAGAACCTTACCACCGGGCAGTGAACGGATGACCAGTTCACCGAATTCTTCGGGTGTGGAATAACGGCCGCGGTATTTCATCGTATATTGATAGGCATTGTCATGATTTTCGCCAAAGGCTCCGGTTGCCGCTTCAATATTCTGTTTTTCCAATACCGCCGTAATATCCGATGGAATGAGTTTGTATTGTGCCATTTTGTCGGGCTTCATCCAGATACGCATGCTGTAGTTGGAACCGAAAAGCATCATGTTGCCTACACCACCGATACGCTTGATGCGCGGCTCTACATTGATATTCATGTAGTTGTTCAGAAACTGAAGATCGTATTTTCCGTTGGGGGAATAAAGGGCAAAGGTCTTCAATTCGGCGTTCTGCTGCTTCATCGTCGTGACTCCGATTTTAGTCACCTCGGCAGGCAGAAGGCTCAAGGCGGTAGACACGCGGTTCTGTACGTTTACGGCTGCCATGTCCGGATTGCTGCCCTGCTTGAAGTAAATATTCAGGGAGGCATCGCCGCTATTTGAAGCGGAAGAAGTGATATAGGTCATGTCCTCCACACCGTTGATGGACTCCTCCAAGGGAATGATGACGGCCTTCTGAACGGTTTCCGCATTGGCACCGGGATAACTGGTAAACACATTGATGGTAGGCGGTGCAATATCAGGATATTGCTCTACGGGAAGGCTGAACAATGAAATTCCCCCCATCAACACAATCACGATGGAGATGACGATGGAAAGCACCGGACGGTCTATGAAAAATCTGAGGTTCATACGCTTAATTTTTCTTTTATTTGTTCTTTATTTCTATCTGCATTCCGTCACGCAGGAGACCCGTGCCTTCGGTCACAATCACATCGCCCGCAGAAAGTCCCGAGCGGACAAGGTATTTTTTCCCATCATGGAGCTTTTCAATAGTCAGTTCCACAGAAGTAACCGTAGCTTTGTTGGAGTGAGATTCCATCGTCACTTTATAGGCCAATACTTTATCCTGCAATTCGGTGGTGGCTGTTTGTGGAATAACAATGACAGAGTTCTCCCTGTGCGGCAGGATTACATTGCCGATACCACCGCTTAACAACAGACGGTCAGGATTCGGAAAAACACTGCGGACGGACACCGTACCGGTCTGTCGGTCGATGACACCGCTGATGCTCTCAATACGTCCCTGCCCGGAGTATAGCGTTCCGTCATTCAGCACAAGAGAAAGCGGAGGCATCCGTCGGATAACCCCGTCCAAAGAACCGTATTGCCTGAGCAAGGAACGCAGGCTGTTCTCTGTCATGGAAAAATAGATGTACATTTCAGAATTGTCCGAAATAGTGGTCAGAGGGGTGGTCATGGACGAAGTTACCAGTGTACCTTCTCGATAAGGCAACGTTCCGACCACACCGTCTGCCGGGCTTTTGATTTCGGTATACGACAGCTCATTGCGGGCATTCAGCTCTTGTGCTTTCATCTGTTCCAATGTGGCTTCCGCTATATCCAGTGCATTTTGGGCGGTAGTCAGATCGTACTCCGAAACAACCTTCCCGGCATACAGCTGTTTCTTGCTTTCCCAGTCCAACCGGGCAGTCTTTACCTGTGCTTCCGTCGCACGCACGTCTGCTTTTGCCTTTTGCCATGCAGCCTGATAAGGCACCTGGTCAATTACGAACAGTTGCTGTCCTTTACGTACCCGCTGTCCCTCGGTAACGCAAAGTTTGACAATCCTGCCGGATACCTGCGGATAAATGTCAATGTCCTGCCTTCCCTGTATGGAGGCAGAATAAGACTCTTTGATTTCAACTGAATCTGGAGCGACAGTCATTACTTCACATGCCGTAAGCGCTTCTGATGTTTTCCCGTCTTTGCAAGAGTACAGAAACATCACACATACAGCAGAAATAAAATACGTTATCTTCCTGTTTACCGTTTTTCTCTTCATTGTGTAGGATATTTATAGTTGCTGTTTTTCCTGCAAAGAAAAGGTCGAATGCTCCGTCTTACAAGGTCGGGAAGCATGAAACGGTAAAAAGTGTTCATGAAGCGCAAGAAAGGCTTTTTAGACTGTATTTCAATACTTTTTGTAAGGGTTTATCTGTCCAACCACTCCTTCAATGCTGTAGCCCGTTCACGGCTCACAACCACTTCTGTATCAGGATATTTTTTCAGATGCATCTTCAACCGTGAATTAAACCAGTTGTTTATACTTAATATACTGTCTATACGGACAATATATTGGCGATTGACACGGAAAAATTCATCGGGGTTAAGTTGTTTTTCCAATTCATCAAGTGAATACGAGATTTTTTCATTCGTCCCGTTTTTCATATATAGACACACATTCCGTCCGTCCAATGCCACATGGCTGATGTCTTTCACCGAGACAGAAACATAACCGTCCCGATAAGGCAACAAGAAACGCTCCCGATAACGGTAATTATTTTTACGCATGTGTTCCAACAACATACGTATGTCATCATTCCCTCCTTGCTGAATGCTGCTGTAACGCTTTACCTTCTGAATAGCAACAGCAAGTTCATCTGCATTTACTGGCTTCAACAAATAATCGAAGCTGTTGAATTTGAATGCCTGAATGGCATATTCATCATAGGCAGTTGTAAATATGACTGGAGAGGAGACGGACGATTGGCGCAGTGCGTCAAAGCTCAATCCGTCCGTTAAACGAATATCTGCCAATATTAAATCAGGGGCAGGATTCATCCGTAACCATTCTACTGCCTCCGCAATACTTGTCAGAGGCCCGGCTACATGATGCGTTGCGTCTATTTCTTCAAGCAATCGTTTCAAACGATTGAAATTTCTCTTTTCGTCTTCAAGAATCAATATGTACATGGCTCTTTATGTATTACAGGTAACTTAACTTGATACAACTCTTTACTTTTCACTATAAGGGGTTTTTTCTGACAAAGCAGGAAATAACGTCCGGCAATGTTCCGGTGTCCGATACCGGTTGAAACCAGTTCAGACACCACGGGGCGCAACTTGTTTTCAACCACAATCCAATCTTCTTCCCTATAAATACGTATAACCAAAGGACGGGAGGCAGAAAATTGATTGTGCTTGATGGCATTCTCTACCAACAACTGTAAGCAAATGGGTGGAATATATCCTTCATTGTCTTCTGCCAGCTTACTGTCCACATCAATCCTCACAGCATCTTCGTAACGCATCTCAATCAGATAAATGTATGAATAGAGAAAAGTTATTTCTTCCCGGATACGCACGGTATCCTGCTTCAGATTCTGAATGACATAACGGTAGACTTTGGATAAGTGTTCCAGGAACTTGTCTGCCAATGTACGGTCCTCCATGATCAATTCTGAAAGGATACTGAAATTGTTAAACATGAAGTGCGGATCAATCTGCGCTTTCAGCACTTCTAGCTGCATCTGGGTAGCATACTCCTTTTCCTTCAATAACTTTATCTCCAACTCTTTCTTCTGATTTTCAGCATGAACATACGACTCCAGATAATGGGCGTTGGTATAAAGATAAGATACAAAAGTGGCTATAACACTGGAAATATAAAGTCCCTGTGAGAGAAAAGAACTTTCATCGTCAAACAACCTTATACAGATTAATGAAAAACACCAGGCTGTCAGATTGTTGAACATAAGTAATAAGAAAGAATTGACCAACAAACCTTTATAGGGCTTTCGGGTAAAAGAAACCCGACGGAATGACCAGTTACTATAAAAGACAGACAATTCAACCAACACAAAACTTGATACGATTGTAAACAACACATCTACGACGTAATCATTTAGGGTCGCTTCCCCACTCAGCAGCCACACAGCATATTCTTTATCTATCAATACTGATAAAAAATAGGTGAGGACAAACACGACTCCAACCAATAATAATCGGTTGAGCAGATGATCAAGCTTTGTTTTATCCATGGGATTTTTTCTACAAAAATAAACCGCTTTTTCCATACTAGCCAATTCAGCGGGGCTAAATCCGCATAAATTGAGTGTAAACTGTAAAAAAACAACGCTCAACTTAATTATATGACACTACATTTCAACAAAACAGAAATACACTTTAATCCAGTATTTTACCGTTTCAGATAAAGTTGCGTTAATCAATAATCTTTTTATTTCTATTTTTGCTCTTAGATTGCTGTTATGTAGCATTAAAATGACAAGAAAACAAATTATTAATATATGAAAATGAATTTAACGCTTATGCTTCTGGACGAGTCCGATAGAGAGCAGTTCAAGACGGATATGTCAGACGCATTCCAGTTTTATACCGAAGACGGTTATTTCCCTGCCGAAGAGCGGATTTTGCCTGTAGAAGAAATTGAGCAGACACTATGCAAAGCCAACTCAATAGCTTATAAGGCAGTGCAGGACAACAGAATTGTTGGCGGCGCCATTGTCTCCATCGACAAGCAACGGCAACGCGGTTCGCTCGAACTGCTATACGTCAAAAGCAGCACACAGAGTCAGGGAATAGGCAAGTTTATGTGGTTTGAAATCGAAAGGTTTCATCCTGATGTGACCATTTGGGAAACAATAACACCTGCCTTCGCCAAGCGTAACATCCACTTTTATATCAACGTATGCGGCTTCCAGATAACGGAATATTTCAATCCACACCACCCCAATCCGCATCCCCAACCAAACTATGACGGTCCGGATGACGATTTCCGTTTTGAAAAAAGAATGATAATGTGGTGATGACGTGACAGAATAAAACCTTAGATTAATATCTAAGAATTACAGATAAATAAAGAGGATAAATTTGTGAAGCCTGAAATATGACAAAAACAAAACTCAAGACTATACAAAACAATATAGTATTGTTGATTGTAGTAGGGACATGGCCATAATGACCATGTCCCTACTACAATGTATATGACGATTTATTTCCATAATTATTCTTTTTCCATTTGTAACTCTATCATACGCTTGAAATATCCATCTTTTAGGATAAGTTCATCAGAAGTGCCTACGTCTGTCACCATACCGTCTTTCAATACCACAATTCTATCCGCATGGGCGATAGTCCTCATCCGATGGGCAATGATGAGAACCGTCTTATCACGCACCAGTTCTGAAATCGCTGTTTGTATTTTAGTCTCGTTTTCAACATCCAGTGATGCCGTAGCTTCATCCAATAGAACGATAGGAGCATCCTTAAGCAAAGCACGGGCAATAGAAATACGCTGACGTTCACCTCCAGAAAGTGTATTTCCGTTTTCTCCGATAATAGTACGGTATCCGTCAGGCATCTTGGTAACAAACTCATCACATTGCTCCAAATGTGCCACACGCAAGACTTCTTCATCCGTTGCATCACGGCGACCGATACGAATATTATCCATAACAGACGCATTGAATAAAACCACATCCTGAAAGACAACAGAGAAATAACGCAGCAGAGTTTCCGGCTCTATCTGGCTGATGTCCGTTCCACCAAGAGTGATTGAGCCCTGATCTATGTCCCAAAAACGTGCGGATAGTTTAGCGGCCGTACTCTTACCGCTCCCTGAGGGACCTACCAATGCTGTAATTTCCCCCTGACGGGCAATAAAACTCACGTCATGCAATACTTGCTTGCCCGTTTCGTAAGCAAAATCCACATGATTGAACACGATGTCAAAATTATCAGGCGTGAACTTGGTTGTTCCTTGCTGAACAGGCATTTCCTGCATCTCGCGCATACGTCGAATACGTACATCAAGATAAGACAGGGCAGCAAGGTTGTTCATCACTTCATCTATGGGAGCGTAAATCCGGGAACCAAGAACCAGAAAGACAAGATAGATAAAAAGATCAAGTCTGCCTGTTGAAAGCATATCAGCTCCAACTATGATAACAGATGCTATGCCTAACTTGAGCAGACTTTGGGCTCCATGCACCAATACGCCAAGCATCAGTTCATTGCGGGTCAGTGTCTGTTCGTAGGTGTCAATCTTGTCGGTAAGAGCCTGGCGATAGTTTATCTCTTGATTGTAGGCTTTAATTTCCTGTATGTTATCCAATCCTTCCTGAATAGCTTCACTTACCGCCCGTTTGTTCAGATAATTTTCACGATTACCTGTTCTCATTTTTCGTTGAGAGAATATGAGTAACGTCATTGCTGCCGAAACTACCCAGAAAAGAGCCAGTGCTAACTGCCAGTTATAGAAAAACATGCCAATTGAAATTAACAAGATTGCAATTAGAGAAGCAAAAAGCTGTGGCACAGCATGTGAGAAAGTATGTTCCATGTCCGAACAGTCATCCATAATGGTAGCTGTAAGGTCTGAAAGATTCTTCTCTCCGAAAAAAGCCAATGGCAATAAACGTAGCTTCTCTGCCAATGACACACGGCGTATTGCACTCTCGTCATAGACCGACGTATAAGTACTGTTATACTGGAAAAAGCCTATCACATACATTACTCCCATGAAACCTAAGCCAAGCAATCCGTAGTATAACAATCCGTGAGTTGTCGATGTTCCTGAAACAAGTAAAGGCCTCAGCCAATCATCCAAAAACAGGAAAACATAAACAGCCGGCAACATCAATGCCAGATCCAACAGTGTAGTAAGCACTACCCCTCTCAGAAAATCTTTAGCTCCCTGATACGACAGGGCAAAGCGTTGTTGTATGGTCTTAATCATGATTAGTATCCTCCTTTCTGCCAATAGTCCAGCTTGCGGAACGGTTATATTCATTCCACATTGCCGCATAAATCCCTTTCTTTGCCAAGAGCTCCTGCTGGGTACCTTCTTCTACTATTTTACCATTATCCACTACAAGAATACGGTCTGCATCAACCACCGTTGATAATCGGTGAGCAATCTTCAGAACAGTCTTTCCACGGGTCAATTCTTTCAGAGCATGTTTAATAAGTACTTCATTTTCTGGGTCTGCAAAAGCCGTAGCTTCATCAAGTACCACAATTGGTGCATCTTTAAGAATGGCACGTGCCAGTACAATACGCTGCTGTTCACCACCCGACAAGTAAGTACCTTCAGCCCCGATTTTTGTTTGCAATCCATCCGGCAAACGGTCTATAGTTTCCCTGCATTGTGCCGCATCAATCGCACGGTTTACCTCTTCTTTTGTGGCGTTTGGTTTGCCGTAAATGAGATTATCCCATAAGGTAGTTTTAAAAAGATGAGCCTGCTGGAAAACAAAGGCTATGCTGTCCATTAATGATTCTTTAGAAATATCTCGTACATCTACGCCGCCTATACTAATCCGGCCTTCCTGCACATCCCAAAAACGTGGAAGCAGACGGGCTATTGTCGTTTTCCCACTGCCGGAAGCCCCCACAAGAGCATAAGTCTGACCTTGGGGAAGTTTAAAACTGATGTTGTTTATGGCCTTTTGTCCGGTACCAGGATAAGAAAAAGAAACATGTTCGAACATGATATCAAACCGTTTGGGCTTTTGTGAATTATCCGCTTCTTTCAGCACTTCATAGTTCAGCAGACCTTCCAACCTGTTTATCGCTTCTCCAGCTTGCCCTGTAGCTTGTTGGAGATACATGCTTTTCATAATACTTTGTGAGAAAAGAGGGGTAAGCAGAATAAAAAGGAAGAAATCTACCAGTACTGATACAGGCTCATTACCATGCCCTATCATCAGTATGGAGACAGGAGCGAGAAAGAAAGCGAAGCCATTGATAATTACCGTATAGAATGTCATAGGGTGACACCACATACGTGTATATGCTGTTACCATTCTATTATAATTCATAATACTGCGGTGAAAATTCTTAAATGAATAAATGGTCTGTTGGAATACTTTTACTACAGGAATACCACGTACGTATTCTACAGCCTCCGTATTCATTTCTTCCAAAGCGGTCATGTATTTACTCATGAATTCCCGTCCATTTCCGTTCATCATGTAAGTCATTAATCCCATCGCTACCAGTACGGGGACAAGACAGGCCAATCCCAACTGCCAATCAAAAATGAAAATAAGCACCGTAGTCAACAGAGGCATCAATACCGTAGCTGCCAAATCAGGCAACTGGTGAGCCAGAAAAGTATGTGTAATGCTGGCATTGTCATCAATAATCTTACGGATTCGTCCAGATGTATTTTGATCAAAAAAACCAAGCGGCATATCCACAACACGTTCCATCGCATCACGTCGGATATTGCTTTCCACACGGAAAGCAGCCAGATGTGAAGCCATCAATGCAACAAAGTAAAGCACAACGCTTCCTATGGCCAGACCAGCTGCCCACCAGGCATAAACCATCATGTCCGTATCGCCGACGGTATCCGGTACAAGCAATTCTTTTACAATAAGCCATATCAATATGTACGGCACCAATCCTGCCAACGCACTAAGTGCCGACAGAATGAGGGACAAAGGAAAGAGGGTCCGTCGCTGTCCCATATAACTCTGTAATTTTTTTAAAGTTCCCATTACTATATTATTTTCTTGTAACTATCTTTTTATCTCATTTTCTTCATTAAACCCTACAGAGAATTTTATACCCTAACATTGAACTGAATTTAAAACATAACCAAGGTATCCGTCCCAGCACATAACCAAAGAAAAATCCCCAGCGTGAACGGAAAAACTTCATGTAATTGGCTTGCTCGATGAGCATCAAAGCCGGTTCCCATTGCTCCACCAAATATCCGTCACTCAGTCCAAAACGGATTTGAGCCTTATGCTTGCGAAGCGAGTCCGGCTTTATCACGTGCCGGCTCATTATCGTACCGCACACGTCAAACCACAGTTCGCCTCCCCCGAAACGACTTGCCACGTGATGCAGAAAGGCTTTTACCTGCTTCTCATAAAAATACATCAGAACTCCTTCCACAATAAAAATAAATTCCGCACTGGGATGCTTCCGGCGCAAGTCATCCATCCAGTCGGTTTCCAGCAAGGACGCAGCGATATAGATATTGCCCGACTGTTCAGGTATCAGTTCCCGGCGCAACGCAATGACTTCCGGCAAATCCATATCATAAAAGATGGCTTTTCCGTTTCCGATACGCTGAAAACGGGTATCCAGTCCGCAGCCCACATTCACCACAACCGGATTGGGATGCGTCTCAATAAACCGCTGCACGGCACAGTCGAAATACCATCCTCGCACCACGCATCCCACTTCACTCAGTTTCGCCCCATCAAATTGGGAATAATCATATTCCAAATTATCCGCCAGCCGTTCCGCAGTCTTGTCATTCAGAATAGGATTGTCTCGACGGCTTTCTTTTGCCCGCATGTATAGCGGAATAAGCAGTGTTTCCGCCACGATGCTCTTAAACTCATATTTCTGTTTCATATCTTTAAGTATTTAATAGTGAACAATATTCAGATTTGTTCATAAAAAAAGGAGGAAACCTCCGTGAAGATTTCCTCCTTGCCAGCCGCCCTGATGCAGCTGTCTTTTCATATTTACGTTGTCTGTATCTCATATCTTAATGATTGCCCTCCAACCTTGAATTTCAAACAAAAAATAATCATGTAAAATAGTCTCCATTTCCTGTCGGGGTACGGCGTGCATCAACAGTTCCTCGAACATTGTGAACATCCATACCGTATGCAAATGGATGATAAAATCGGACACCGCAGTATTGATTTCGGGATGCTTCCGTTGCATGGACGCGAACCAGTTTTTGACTAATTCGGTAGAACGGTCGGTATAATTTTTGCAAAAGCACTCCAACGAAGAGCCTTGCGCATGGAACAGCAGAATCTTCATCAATGCACTATGTTTGTCCATTAGCGAAACATATTCGTCTATACAGGATTTCAGGTATTCTTCCGATCTCATCATCATAATATCCTCTCCCCGTATGCCGTGATGCTCTTGCAACATGGCTTCCAAAGCGTACAATACCGGACGCACTACCTCACGAAACAGTTCATCTTTGTTCGTGAAGTAGTTATAGATATTCCCGACACCAACTCCTGCCGATTCGGCTATTTCGCGCATGGAAGTCTTGGAATAACCTTTTTGCTCGAATTGCTGTCGAGCAACTATCAATATACGATTCCGTGTGTTCGCTTTTAAAATTTGCATATAAGAACATTATTCCTATTTGATGGTGCAAATCTACAGGTTATACTTTACCTTATCAATACCTATTTTTAATGATTTTAGGAGAACTGAGGAAAGAAATCCAACATGCATACAAGACATTTTTGCAATTATCCCTTCCATCAAAGATAAATCCCAATCCAGATTTGCCAGCCGCATCTATTCCTTTTTTTCAGGAGAATTTTCTTTATGGCTTACGCCATGAAAATTCGCCTGAAAAAGAATGCGGCGGCAAACGGATTGGAATTAAAGAAAAGATTACAGGGATAAACTGCGACCGACGTGACGCATAGCCTAAATCAAAGGCGGCTATCCTTATATCCCATATACGACCTCACAGATACAGTGAAAATCCACCTTACTCAATAACCCAACATAGTCTGCTTATCAAATCCCGAAATAAGACAGGGATTTCAGCTCCCTCCGATCTGCATAGTCAGGTGGCTTCGCTATGACATCTGATGTTATATTATGAACTTTGATGATAGTCTCTTGTGTTCCACAGCCTTCTATTCTATTTTTGTACCAACCACTTAAACTAATGATTATGGAGATAGTAAACATAGAAGCCGGCGTATTTATGGAAATGAACGACATATTGTTCAAGATAGAAAAACAACTGAAAGGACTGAACTCTTCCAAATCTGAACTGAATGAATGGTTGGATAATCAGGATGTATGTATTCTTATGAATATATCAGACAGAAAACTGTTGTCTTTAAGACAGAAAGGGCTAATCCCCTTCAGTCGTATAGACAGAAAGATTTATTATAAAAAAGAAGATATTCTAAATTACATGAAGAAGAACCTCAAAACACATACTAATAATGGAAATGGGACAGATGGTATTGAATAAGGATAGTAATGAAATCAAAAGATTTATTGAAGCCATGGAAGGTATATCCAAAATATTGGATACAAATTCTTTAATCTACAGACCTATATTGGACGGGAACCGTTATGTAACAGAACAAGAGTTATCAAAGGCTCTCAAAATTACAAAAAGAACACTCATTGAATATAGAATGAATGGCAAATTGCCATATTACAAAATAGGAGGAAAGATTCTGTATAAGGAACAGGACATTATAGATATATTGGAAAGAAACAAAGTTTTGGCATTTGAATGACATTTCTTAAATCACTAATAATCAAAAGATAAACTTTATAAAATAGTTTGTAGCTACACCTAAATAATCATATAAATATTTGGAGGAATAGAACTGAACGCTTACCTTTGTAAAGTCAAAGGATGATTAACGAGAATCTATCGAAAATTGGTGAATTAGGCATATAGCTGATTCAGTGGTTCGGGGATTTTTCCAAAGATATTAAAGTGCTGTAATTTAGGATTTTGAATTTAAATATTCGATTCCTGGTGGCACCACTTTGAAGAAAAACAAAAAACAGTAAAATATTACCGTTCGAGGTGGAGCAAAAGGTGGAGATAAAAGGTGGAGCAAAAATCTCCACCAAATTACGACCTTTTTCACTGATTGTCAATATTTTGCATAGCAAGAAAACGGGTTCGGTTTCCTACTTTTGTACAAACTAAGAAACTGTTTTGATTTTACTCGATAAATTTGTTAAGCATGATTTGTATGAATGCAATCTGCACCATGGCTTCTGCTGTTTCCGCCAAGAACTCATAATCAATTGTGAGCCTTCTAAAGTTTTCCAACTATGAGAAAGAACGTTCCACAATCTATCTTTTAGGCAAGACTTGAAATCGGGATGGACATTCATTAGGCCTGAGAACAACTTCCAGTATCCAGCCGAACTTGTCCATGACCCAGTCCGCCAGTTTCCCTTGATACCCCCCGTCCGCTAGGATCTTCACCAGACGCGAAAACTTGTAGGCCAGCTTTTCTATGACTTGCGGTGCACCCTTGCTGTCGTGCAGGTTAGCTTCGTGAATTGCGACGGCCATAGGAAGGCCAAGCGTATCGACAATGATATGCTGATTTTCTTGTTCCCGTCTATACCACGGTCAGAATCAACATGATGGGAAGTCCTTACACTTCTGGAATCCATGATACCAAGACTGGGACTTTCCTGCCGTCCCGCCTGTTTGTGGATGAGGGAGCGCAAGGTATCCATCACCTCTTCAAACACGCCTTCAAACTTCCATTTACGAAAATAGTAATAGACGGTTTGCCAAGGAGAGAAGTCAGTGGGAAGCATACGCCACTGGCACCCGGTTCTGTTGATATAAAGAATCGCATTCATTATTCCTCTAAGCGAATGTTTACGCTTCCTTCCTTGCGGTTCTAAAATCTTTTTTATAACTTGCCATTGTTTTTCAGTCAGGACAGTTGGATACTGTGTCATAACTTTATTGTTTGGAACCTTTAAAGATAAAACATTTTTCCAATTGGCCTGCTGATTTCAAATTTTATGGAGACCAATAACATTATTGTTGGAATAATTCAAAACAGCTTCTGATTTTTAAATTTCTAATATATGAGAAATTCATTATTAATTTCATTATTAATGTCATTAATCATAACCTCTTGTGTTCAAAAAGAAAAGTCATTGCAAATCAAACAGGTTAAGGAACTAAATTTTCAAGATATTACATATTCGAATACTCCTCAAAAGTTATCCGAGTTTATAGAGTCTATTTCATATATACAATTATCCGAGGATCCCTTGATTCCTGATCTTGAAAAAGTAAACCTTGTAATAGATGATAAAGCAATTTATATTGATACCCAAGAGCAAGTGCTGAAATATACACCGAACGGAGACTTTATGCAACCTCTATTCAAATTAGGCCCAGGCCCGGAAGAAGTTTCATTTAAATTAGGAAAAGCAATATTCAATTTAGAGAAAGAATTCGTCGCTATACGCAGTTATAGCTCTGACCAATACAAACTATTTTCATTAAATGGCGATTTACTGGGAGCCTCCCAACAATACTTTGGAGAAGAAAAAAGAAGAAAGCAAATCGTTGGATATGATGGGAATAACGAAATATATTGCTGGGACTATGTCTTGCCAGAGTATGGTACAGAGTTTAATATCGACGGATCGGTTTTCTGTTATGTGCGAGACATGTCAACCAATCAAACGATACTTCAACTGCCCAACTTTCATGATGATATAAAAGCTACCTATAAAGGGAAAATAGCAGTAAACGGAAATTGGCCTATCATGTATGGGAAACAAGACTCGCTTCACTGGATAAAGCCAGCCAATGTAGATACCATTTACCAAACAACAGACTTCAGTTCCATCACTCCATGGTATGTCATCCATAAAAAGAACACAGCTGCCGATTATAAATTTATTATACATGCAGCCGTGGGAGACATATCCAGAAGTGAAATCTCTAGCCCGAAAGAAGATATATATTATGTATTACCCCTTAAATCAGGAATACTTTTCAGCTACTGGGGAAAAGAAACTCAAGAACCTTGCTATGGCTATTGCCCCGCCAATGGAAAAGCAAACCAATACAGCGATGTTCCATTCGAAAATGACATTGATAACTATCTAAATGAAGTAAGTTTCCAACATTTAAGCAACTGTTATGTAAAAAACGACTACTTGTATATGTTAGTTGATGCCTTTCTCTTTTTTGAGGAAAGTTCCTCGTCACCTTTTAAGACATTGACTCCAGACAGTAATCCTGTCATACTTAAATTTAAATTAAAATAAAATGCAAAAAATTATATCAATAATTGGAACGAATCTTGTCATCCAAAGGATGTGCATTATATTTATGATATTTCAGAGAAGGATATTCTCAATTAATTAATTTAAAGCAACTTACATTTGAAGTGACGGACTTATGTAATTTGAGATGTAAATATTGTGGATATGGAGATTTTTATAATACACATGAAAAAAGGGAAAATAATTTTTTAAATTTCTCCGACGCAAAAGCATTGATAGATTATTTATATAATATTTGGGGGCATTATTCAGGAACTACATTTCCAAGAAAAATAATGTTTGGGTTTTATGGTGGAGAGCCCTTGTTAAATATGAATTTGATAAAACAGATCATTGAGTATATTGATTCATTGCCTAAAATAAAAAACACTTATTTTATCTATAATATGACAACAAATGCTTTGTTATTAGATAAATATATGAACTTTATTGTAGAGAAAAAAATAAACCTTTTAATTAGCTTAGATGGTGATGAATATTCTCATAGTTACCGTGTAGATTCTTCAGGGCACCACTTTGAAGAAAAGCAAAAGACTGTAAATGAGGCTGTCTCAAAATGAATTGAGATGGCCTCTGTCGTTTCATATCAGATTGAAGTCGTTTGGATTTTTCTCAAAAAAAGGAATTTACAAGTTTCTTTCTACAGATTTCATCGCTTTAAACGGTTTTTTCTTGGTCAGAAGCCTCT
>ERZ779981.532-NODE-532-length-18416-cov-4.90213_pt1 | contig 18416 bp, 30 predicted proteins | sample MGYA00511182_ERZ779981 | MGnify/ENA primary metagenome ERZ779981 (study PRJEB29588, sample SAMEA2149539) | human gut metagenome | biome: human gut; feature: human-associated habitat; material: faeces | place: Denmark | collected 2008/2010 ... | reverse complement strand
GACGTGACGGCGGCCAAGGAGGCCTACCTGGCAGATCCCGATCAGGAGGTTCTGGTCCAGGAGCTTCGTAAGGCAGGTGTCTGCTTTGCTCGTTACACCGAGTAACGGGAACTCGTCTAAGCGAGTCTAAATAGATCTTTAAGCTTAGAGCGTCTCTGGTCATAAAGACCAGAGGGTAGATAGAGGAAATTTAGAATTATAAAAATTTTAAATTTCTTATAAATTTATTATTATTATGTTGATATTAGCCCACCTAATTATAAATGATATGGAAGAACTTTGAATTCGGAAATAGCTATAAAGGTGGGAACGGAGGATATGGGCCAGTTCCTTTGAGACAGTGCCATATTCAAGTATGTTATCTAGTCAATAATATACTTCAGAGAAGGTTTTATACGCTCTGTTCCATTGTGCTATCAAGCCTTAACCCGACTTAAATTTAGTCTATGGGACTTTGATCGGTCCCATAGGCTCTTATGTGGTAGCGATTGCCGCGTTTTTCTTCAATATAGTGTTATTACTCTCTTCGAAATTGCCACATTTTGCAAGATCTGAGAGTTTGGTTGCAATCCAAGAAGCAGAAGAAAGAAAATGGTTTTGTAAACTAAGTATTTCAAGCAACAACGTTGCTCGGTTCGTCTAGTTGGCAGGATTTTCATTCCTGAAATCATGGGTTCAAATCCCATACCGAGTACAATTTAAAATTAAATAAATGAAGTCTTTCCTCATAACGTATCTCTTCTACAATGAAGAAGGGATTCCGATTCAAAGTTCTCTTCCTGTTCTTGCTAAAGATGAATCTAATGCAAGAAATACTATGAAATTACTTGCATTTGGATGCATTGAAATTATATCAGTTCAAAGAAATGGATAATGACACTTTCGGAGGTTGCATAGGAAGATCATGGCAAAGAAATGGATAATGACACTTTCGGAGCAATCATCGGAATTATTGTAATTAGCCTTCTTTATGAGCATTTTCATTTATTTGCTCTGGCCTGTAGTGATTCCTGCAGTACGTAGCAGAAGGTTACATTATAGGTAAACTTTCACCTGCGCTCTCTTTAGGAGTTGCTATACTTTGTGCAAGTCTCTTTAAGGGAACTAGTTACAAAAATTAAAATTATTGGTGGTTTCATCTAGTTGCGTTAGGATACCAGAGTCTCATTCTGGAAACAGAGGTTGGAGTCCTCTAACCACTACAAACGTTTAACAATATCACAAATTGTACTTGTTCTCGAATCGCACTCCCTTTGAGAAGTGCTATCTCGTAGAAAATGTCAAACAGCTTTCGTTCATTCCTGGTAATCGCAACCTGAGAATGGTACATGTGAAACGCATTTTTAAAGCTTTCCTTGACTTCCTCCTATCTATGATGGGCAAAACCGTCTTGCAGCATTTCGTATGCTTAAGGAGAAATATCCTGAAAACAAGACTCCGATTCGTGTAATGGTCGTGAACTCTGACAAGAGTCCTCTGCAGCTGGCCAAACACTTGAACTGGTCGACCAACGACTACATGGAGGCTTATCTGGAAGGTTACGAACAACTTCATGAAGTTCGAACTCAAGGCTGCAATTCAGCTCATTAAGGGTAAGCATTCTACGAAGGATTTCAAGGAGATCTCCAATGAAGAGTATATGGAAGCTGCTGCTTTATGTCTCATTTCCGTGAAACTCAACACCAATATCGTTTTCCGTCGTGGTAGCATTCTACCGTGTGTAGGACAAGATTCCGAATATTCAGACGTATTTTTCAAAATGCCGCTCACTGAATCCTGTAAGGAATGGGAGAGAGCGTACGAGGACTTACTGCGATAAGGCCTCTATAAGTTAATAAAGTGTTTTACTTTATGCCTGCTACGATTATTTACGCACGTGTGATTAAATAGAAATTCCTTTAAGGAATTCTATTATGAACGCAGGTCGGTGATGGTCACTATCTCAGCCTCGCCACAACGAAATACGCGCTGTCTGCTGTTGTTTTCTTTTTATACATAACTTAAATCAACTGGATTAAACCTTGAAGACGGGTAATCCAGAGAGGGAATTAAAGGCAATCCTTATAAATAAGCCTGTATTTTACTTCTGCCGTGGTGACGCAGATGAATAAGTGTTTGGTTGATTTAAGGTGAATCGTTTTCTTTGATTGTAGGTTTTTGTCGTAAGAAGTAACCTACGGGTTGTAGAGTTCGGGCTAACAAGCCCTTAAACCTACTTAACCAACTCTACAAGCTTTGTAAATTTAGTCACTTTACAAAGTGTAGCTCTACCTGCTGAGCGAGTCCTCTTACGGAGTTCGAGGAAGGATGCAGGACGACTTGCGCCAAGGTCCGAAGAATGTCTACTTCGTCGACACAGCAAGAGATCTTTACTTGAAGGCTCATACTTTCTTTGTTTGTCCAGGGAGTGTAAAGATTTTAATATTTATGTGGCCGATTAATTTATCTATATCTGTAGCCTGGCAAGCGTTGACAATGCAGATATTTTTTTAATTTGAAAATTATGATTGGAATATATATATTCTGGGGAGTGATGACTATCTTATCCTTTTCACTATGGTTCATTGCAAGAGCTGCGTGGATTCAGGATACTCCTGATAAAAATAAATGTTTTTGGGTTTGTTTAATAGGAACAATTCTTCCAACAGAAAAAGTAAAAATTACTATTAATAGTAATATTCCCAGAGACTCCATAGAATTAATAGTCAATTCCAATTATGAAGCATATAGTACTGATCTCCCATAATGGGGAAAATTCTTGGGAATCTTTCTCAACTAAAGAAGATGCTCTGCGTTATATGGATTACCTCAAAAATCAATATTACAATGACATCATTGTAATTCCTTAAAAATGGGTGAACATCCTAAAACAGAAGAATTTACCACTCAAGAGTATTTTGAAACTCTTATTGGTATGCTCAATACTCCTATAGGGAGAAGAAAAAACTCTGAGGACGTCAATAAGTGTGTCCAAGCTCTGGCAAGCGCTCTTCAACAGGGGGCAAAGATCATTATTCCTACAAGATAATTTCTAATTAAATAAACAGTATGAAGGGTGGAAAACCTGGACTGAATGTCCGTCGCAAAGGTGCTCTTGCTCGCCTGGAAGCTACGTATGCAGCTTTCAAAAAAGCAGGAAAAGACAAGGAGAATCCGATTACGGGAAAAACTGTTCCCTACGATCAGGAACTCGCTCGTATGGAGCGTGAGATGGCAACTCTCAAATCTCGAATCTACAACTAAAGAGAAAACACATGGCAATTATCGGACAAGTACATCGTATCACTGAGAAACTCAGACTGGAAGCGATGAAAAAAGAAGCACGTCGGACTCGTCATTACATTCAGAAGATCGAGTTCTTCAACCCGAAAAAGAAAGAGATTCGGGAGATCGAATATTTCAAGCCCAAGAAGAAAGAGAAAGAAACCGCAGCGTAAAGCTGCAGAGAGCTATAGTATTTATAGGTAAGTACACTACTCTGAGGAGTAGAGATAGAGATTCAAATCCTCTTAGCTCTCCAAGACTTTTAAAATTTGTATAATGGAAAAAGTGACACAAAATATACCTGATACAGGTTGGATAGATCCTGATGAATTCGTGAATGATCCTTGTATCGAAGCTATAGAGGATGAAGAACTTCTTAACATAGAATAATATGTACATAATAACTTTAATTTTAGGAATTGTAGGTGTCGTCCTTCTTGCTTTTGCAATCAAGGAAGATGAAGATGATCGAGCCTTCCCGTTGGGAATACTATCAGTAGTCTCTCTGATATGCTCAGTGATGCTCTGGTGCTATACTGACACCAAGCATGAACGAGAACAACCCTTAACAACAATTTCAACTTTTGTTGAGGAGCATTCTCAATACCTCTCTCCAACTACAGTGAGAACTGTAAGTGCAGCACCTATTCGGGAAATGCCTGATGGATGCTTCGTATACAGTGTTATTCTAGTTGATCAGGACTCTATGTATACGTATTCCGCAGTTTTAGATCCTGAAAACATCGAGGTAGTTAATTTTATTCTCGAAGAATCTATTCCTCGACTCGAAAATCATCAAAATAAAAAATAAACAATGGCAAAAAATCGTCTTTTTGGTTGGTTTGGTTGGATGTTCGTAGAAGACTCCAATAAAGAGTCTGAGACAGTTAAGCCTCGTACTTCACAGGAAGCATCTGCTCCTGCTACGGTTGCTGTTCCCAGTCCTGTCGTAACTTCTGTGCCTGCTCCCACAATTATGGCATCATACTAAACTGGTTGAGCTTCTGGAACGTAAAATCAACGAAGCAAATCTTCCTGGTCCTGATTATCTGGAGCTTCTTCAGTCAGCGGAACAGATGAAGCAGTATATCCCTGATGAGACTACACGTCTCAAAGCTGCTTTCGGTTCCATTCAGGGCATGGATCCTCGGATGACGAAGGAGGTTGTCTTGGCATCAATTGACACCTATTTAGGTGTAATTGAAGCTGAACGAGGGAAAGCAACGAATCTTCGTATCGAGCAGCTTCGTGAGGAACTGAAAACTCTCACGGACAAGTCGATTGATCTCAACTCAGAGATCCAGAAGAATACAGCTGAAACCGCTGCTTTCGAAGCTCGAACGAATGCAACCATCGACAAGGTTACGAATCGCCTGAGTGAGGACAAGGTCCGACTGGCACAAATTCTGTAAGTATGATGCTGCCTGAAGGTTCAAGTCTCTCTAACTGGGAAAAACCAGGAGGCAAAACTGGTATGGTGGTTTTGGGTTTGTTAGGTGCAGGAGGGTTAATGCTTTTTTATAAAGCTCTTCCTTTCCTGATTACCCTGGCATCCAATACACTGTACCTTGGACTGCTCCTGGGATTAATTGCAGGAATTATCTATCTCCTGTGTAATCCCTGTAAAGTTCAGGCTGTCATTGATGTTAACTTTGACGGTAGGAGAACGGATGCAATTCGTCAAACTGCAGCATTTGCAAATTATGTGAAACAAGTAGAACAAGTAATGTCAGAAACACATGAGTAAAATCAATTTCAAAGCTTTTCCTATGTATTTCAAGGAGAAGGTCTATGATGCCGAGGGCAATGTAAAGCGTAACAAAGATGGCGAAATCGTTTACCAGCGTGTACAGCGTATGGTACGTCATAACGCAGCCTACTTTCCTAACCGAAAGTAAAACGGTTCTTTGAAACTCTGGTCGGAGATTAAATTCTCCGACTTTTATGGTGGAGTCATCTAGTGATTTAGGACGCCAGTTCTCAGCTGGAAACAGTAGTTTGAATCTGCTCTCCACTACACTATTTTAATTATTTAATTTAGTTAGGGGTGCTCCTATATAATGCACGGTAGGATATTACCTAAGTATGTCCGAGCTAGTTGCTGAGAATCTCGTTAAACTTTAGAAATGTGGGTTTCAGAACTTATAATCCCTGCAGCTAAAAATTCCCAGATACTATCAACTGGGAGCCTAACGGTATCCTCTTTGATAGTATCTACTTGGTCTGTTCGTCTAGTGATCTAGGACATTATCTCCTCAAGGTAAAGACAGAGGTTTGAATCCTCTACAGACTACTAATATAGTAAACTATGAAACTTAACAAATATAAAATGAAAATAGGAATTCCTGAGTCTGTGGAATTTCTTGTATATGGAAAAGATAATTTTGAGATTCCCAAGGAAATAGAAGAGATAACTCTTCTTCAGGAAAATCTCAATAAAGAAGAGTTGGATGCAAACTTTGATCTTCCTATATATGAATTTACTGATTTTATGATTCTTTTCCTTCCTTTTAAAGGAAAACAGAAGAGAACTAGGGACAAAATTCTAAATGAAGTAGGAATTGTTTGTTGGGGAGACTTAGAAGTTGCGTATTACAACATTCGAAAACATGGAAGTACTCTTTCTAAAAAGCAGCGAGAGCTAGTTGTTGAAAAATACTCAGAAATAATCAATGGAATATAAACGTGTAAAACTCACAAAAGTAGGACTCACTGGTAGAATTCCTGATGGATTGCATCCTAACGGAATTGAAGTGGGTTATATAGAGGAAGGTTATATGGTAGAACCTCCTAAAGTTGGAGAAATGTTTCTTCTCTATCCTCACAATAAAGTAACCTTTGGTAATATTCCCCATTTTCACACTTCTCTTGTAACAGAGGTAATCTCAGATACTGAATTTAGAACGTTAAACAGTTTATATAAAATAGAGGCAATTTAGATTCTATTGCTTCGGAAGATAAGGAGAAGGAAAATTAGTTTTCAATACACGGGCTGCAACCTGTTGTTGGGACGCTAATGTATGGGTATAGAAGAAATTGCAGTTTCTCTATATTAATAAGTTAGTGAAAAGATTATGTAGCTTAATGGTGAGAGTACCTTAATAAGAGAGGGGATCCAGGTTCGAATCCTGGCATATATCCAAATAATATTAATTATGAAACTGAAAGGAATTGAAATAAAACCAGGGATGGTGATAATCACTGCAAATGGTGGTAAATATGTAGTAGCTCCTGTAGAAATTATTGGTGTACGTTTCGCGTTCTTTAACATTGATGGTGGGTGGACTACTAAAATTGTAGACGAATTCATTGTTGAAATTAAGAGTCCTCCACGAAGTAAGGTTGTTGACTCAGGAATAACTTTATGGAAAACCTCTTATGAACTTTCTATGAAGGAGATTGCTGAGAGGTTCGGTATTCCTGTTGAATACTTACGAATTAAAAAGGAATAAATCTTATGGGAAATGTACGAGATAGTCTTCAAAAGCAGTTAGAGACTGAATACAGGAAAGAAGCTGAAGACTGTATTAAGATATACAATGCACTGAAGGCTATAAGCAGAAAAAATATGAAGAGGAACATGTATGGGCTTCAGACTGGAATGTCCTAACCACTACTATGCTTGTTGGGAATTTCCCTAATACAAAAAAGATATATAAACCGAGTCATATAGGAAGAGTATTTCTTAAAGGAATAGATTATTATGAAAATGGAGCTTAACAACAACGGACATTGGGGAAATCAACAGAGGGAAAACTAAAATTGTAGTGTATCCAGGATCAGATCGCCCTTATAAGCCTGTATCTTTTACCTATAATACAGATCCTCCTTATAACAGTAGAGTAGGATTACTTGAAATTGGAAGGGCTGTTAAACAATTATATACAGAGGAACAACTCTTTGAATATTTTTCAGTATTGCAGAATAACTATAAGATATGAAGATTCGATTCAACAACAAAAAGAAATACTGGTATAAACCAGGAAGAGGTTAACAAAGCGAACTCAACTGAATAGATAGTTTTAATTAGAGAGGAAGGTTAGACTGGTGTATAGTCGCATATAAAGTATGGCACAGACAAAAGATCTGAATAATAGCCCATTACCAGCACACTCTAATTTTGTAGGCTTTCAGGCTTAAGTAAAAGACCAAGTGAAACGTGACTATGCGATAAACTCAGCCCTTCTAAAGTCAAGGGACAGGCTAAGTCCGTACTTACCCAAATCGAGAGTCATATTTTCATTTCCTCAATGACTTAGTAAAGAGAATAGGATTTTTATATTACATATAATGGAAGAAATTAAAGAGTATCAAATATTAGGAATAGGATTTTTAGTAATAGCTATTATCGCAGGAACACTCCTACTTCTAATGTAGTTTTTATTTTAGGGCCTATAGTTAAAAGGTTTATAACGCACGACTCATAATCCTGTATTCCTGGTTCGAGTCCAGGTAGGCCCACTTTTAAACATAGCAAATAATGAATGTAGACAAAGAACACATTATAGGTTACTTCCAAAATATTATTCATATATGTGATAGAACGACAACTGGGAATCTATCTCATCAGATGAGTAATATTAGGATTAGAGCAATATGGAGAAATTATGGCATACCATAATCTTATGCACGCTGTAGAGTTAACTTCAAAAGTTACAACTGGAAATTTCTCTCATTACATTGCTACTATAAAAGGTTTATGTCAGCGAAATATTGATTTTATTAACGAATATGGATTAGACTAATCATGGGAAAAGAAGTAGTTTTTAAATTAGATAATTGTATGGATTGTCCGCATCATCGAGTTTATGCTGATCCTGATGATTGGTTTTGTGATGATGACGAAAAAGTGGTGTGTAGTATGGCAGACAGGAATATAACTATTGCTTGTCGACCTCATCACAAACGCAGAGAGTGTGAATTTAAAGCAATAAACAAAGAATAAAATGGGATTTTTAGTTTGGATAGGGATAGGTTTAACAATTCTATATCTTTCAATGGTAGATGATTGTGAAGATTTTTCCAGTAAAGTTTTTGTATCTTTAATATATTTTAGTATCTTTGCAGCAATAGCGCTCTTTGTTAAGAGCAATGTAGTGTGTAATATGCACATGAAAGCCTATGAAGAAGGAAAGCTTGAAAAAGTATATACTATAAGAGATTCTGATACAACATATAAATGGGCTTACCGTGAGAAAAGTTAGTTTTGAAACGGCTAAATTGGCTGCTGAGAAAGGATATGATGAAGACTGTGATTCTGCTTATGATATTCATGGAAATATTATAGATATAGACAACTATGGTTTAGGTAGTATTCCTGAATATTGTTGTCCAGCTCCATATCAGGTGGAATTACAAGAGTGGCTCAGAAATGAGCATGGAGTAAGCGTATTAGTCTATTTAGATGAAACATTATCATATATTTGGACTATTACAGGATTACATCCGAGTGCTTCGATTCAGGAGTTTCATCAGTCTAATGAAGTATGGTGTGGACACTATGAAGATTGCTTAGAAGCAGGTTTACAAGCAGCTTTAAGATTAATGTAATATGGATGCCGCGATGGTGAAATTGGTAGACACGAGGGACTTAAAATCCCTTGGCCAGTAATGGCTGTGCGAGTTCGAGTCTCGCTCGCGGTACAGCAGTTATTTGATTACGCAACTAGGACAATAACAGCTTATGCACGAATGCGTCGTGATGATAGGCAGGTGATAGTGATTAAGACTACCGTAGGAAATGACGGGGCAGATTGTAAAGTTCTATCCAGATACTTACCTCCAGCAGTGGCTAAAAGAGTATCATTTTTATTGAAATATTTTAACATATGGAAATTGGAACTATTATAGCAGCTTGTATAGTTGCTTACTTTCTTCAACTTGGTATGGGTGCTGTATTAGGATCTGATCAAAATAAGTATCTAAAGATTGGATTTATTATTCCTGGTATTGGCTTCCTTGTGCAGCTTATATATTTATTTTATTGCATGTTCTATATAATGTTTGATGAGTGAGTAAGACATAAGGTGACATACAGCAATCTTTTTAAATTATTGCATTTGGGTAAATATGAACGTCACCTACTATTGATAGGAGTATAGCTCAATTTGGTTAGAGCATCCGTCTGATACGCGGAAGGTTTCTGGTTCGATTCCAGATACTCCTACTAACACTGCCCTGTCGTTTAATTGGCTAAGACGTCGCCCTTTGGAGGCGAAGTTCCAGGATCGTACCCTGGTGGGGCAACTAATGTTTTTAATATGGGTAAATATCTTTGAAATAAAGAAAAGTTAATAAAAGCTGTAGCAGAAAGTATTTCTTATAATAGTGTTTTAAGAAAATTGAATATTCCCACTTCTGGAAATAATGCTGCTACACTAAAACGTAAGATTAAAGAGTATAATTTAGATATATCTCATTTTACATTTAAAAGAGAGCAAAAGACTTGTCACAAGTATACTTCTATAGAAGAATATTTGAATAATAGTATAGCTATTAAAACTGCCAAATTAAAAGAGAGACTTCTCAAGGAAGGTTTTAAAGTGAATAAATGTGAAAGATGTGGGATTACTGAATGACAAGGTGCTCCAATTGTAATTCAATTACATCATGTTAATGGGGACTCTAAAGATAATCGTTTAGAAAATCTTCAAATGTTATGTCCTAATTGTCATAGTCAGACAGATAATTATTGTGGTAATAGTAACAAACAGAGTAAACAGAAATACTACTGTCCTGATTGTGGTCGAGAGATAAGTAAACATGCAAGAAAATGTTTATCTTGTGCATCTAAATCTAAGATAAAGGTTACTTTAACGAAAGAACAATTAAAAGATTTATTAGATCAAGGATATACTAAAACTAAAATTGGAGAAATTTTTGGAGTAACAGAAGCTGCAATTAGAAAATGAATTAAAAAATATAGTCTATAATGATCTGGCACATTATTTTAGTAATTTTTATCGTCTATCTTTTGGTAGTTTCAGGAATTATGTTTTTCTTTGCAACTAAGTTCGGATTGGTAAATACTATTGTTCAATGGGAAAAGGAAGATACTTTTTATATCTTTTGCCCCATTGTGCATTTATTTACATTGTATTATTTCTGGACTCTCAAATAGGACGCCTTGCCTGAATTGGTTAAAGGAGCTGCCTGCAAAGCAGTTTTGTGTGGGTTCGAGTCCTACAGGCGTCTCATTATAAATTTACATTGCGGGGTAGACTGGAGGTGGTTGCCAGCTCGGTCTCATAAGCCGATCTACATGGGTTCGAGTCCCATCCCCGCTAGAGTATATAGATAGTATACCTCCACGTGGTTATACTCGGGTAACGCTAAATTACTATCATGGTTTGTGTATATCGTATAATAAATAAAGTAAATAATAAACAATATGTAGGTAAAACTACAGTAGGAATTTGAAAAAGATGAAAGGCTCACATAAAAGATTGTGAGAAAAGGGAAGAAGAAAGTCGTCCACTGTATAGAGCTTTTCACAAGTATGGAATCTCTAATTTTAGAAGAATGTGCCTTAGAAAAGTTATCAGAAAAGGAAATCTATTGGATAAGTAAGCTTAATACCTATAAATTTGGATACAACGCCACCAAAGGTGGAGATGGCTCACAGCTATACAATTATGAAGAAATAGTGGCTCTTTATAAAGAAGTAAAGTATGTGTGTAAAGTTGCAGAAATTATGCAGTGTTCAACCGATACCGTTAGTAAATGTTTAAAACTTTATCAAATTCCAGTATCCCATCATTTATCAGGTAATGCTAATTCTCCAAGAAAGATTCAGCAGTACTCTTTAGAAGGTGATTGATTATACGAATTTAATTCAGTGCAGGAAGCTGCGGAGTGACTGTATAATAATGGAAAGGTTAAAACTTTGAGTTCTGGAGTGCGAGGTCATATATCGGATGCCGCAAGAGGTAAAATAAAATCCGCATATAAATACACATGAAAATATAAACAATAAGGTGTCAAACAGCAAACTTTTACAATCGAATGACTTTTAATCATTAAATGATGTAGGGATACCTTTCTGGAGCATATGGTGTAATTGGCTAACATATCGCCCTGTCACGGCGAAGTTCGAATCCCCTATGTTCCGCAAAATTATAATTTATGGATGTAAAATGGTTATCTGATAAGTCTTTTGTAGTTAAGGGTACTACATATACTGTACAGGTTCCTGTTACTTTAGAGGAAGAGGTACAAACTGCACTTTCCGAGATAAAAAAGAAAAAGGAGTATTATAAAGGTTTATTGGAAAAACTAAATTTTTCTGATTCTTTTTTGAATAAAGCTCCTATCAAAGTAATAGTAGATAAAATTAAAATTGAGGAAGATACATATAAAATGTTATTCTTTCTTAATGAAGAAGAATATAAATATACCTTGCATTTAAAAATCATTTTAAGAGTACTTGATTTTGTTAACCTAGCATATCATGAACTTGACTATAAAATGAGGTATAAATTAATTCCTGAAGATTTAGACTAAATGATAGGTGCTGATCCTTTATAAATGTGAAAGGCTCTCAAGATATATCTAAATAATAGGAATGATTCGGAGGGTTGTCAGAGTTGGTTTATTGTGCCTGTCTTGAAAACAGGTGTACGTGATGAGCGTACCAGGGGTTCGAATCCCTTACCCTCCGCTTTGCGGTAGTAGTTCTTTGTGAAATTCTCTGCGGTATACAGTTAGTGGAAGCATAAAAGAATTTCACTTTAAGTACCTTTGGTGTAATTGGTAACACGATGGTCTCCAAAACCATAGTTTAGAGTTCAAGTCTTTAAGGGTGTGCATAGTTTTATTATTGTTTATTACAAAGTCTCTTCAGCAAATATTATCAATAGGGGATTGTAGATCACGGGTTCAAATCCTGTTTATTAGCATAGTTCTAATAATAGCTCAGTCAGGTAGAGCAACAATATGATATAAATGAGACTTTTTTATCGGGATGTAGCACAGTTGGTAGCGCGCATGCTTTGGGAGCATGAGGCCGCAGGTTCGAGCCCTGTCATCCCGACTATTTCAAACATAATATGAATAAAATAGATAAGTATTTAAGAAGATTTGCTTATAAGATTGTAACCTCCGAAAGCAAGCAATCTAGGTATTACACTATTGGTGAGTTAATTGTTAGAGTATCAGATCACATAGGTAGAAATTCTGATGGCGACATATCAATTATCATTGATAGAGAGAACTATATATTATATGTTCCAACTACTAATAAAGTAAGTCTTATTCCTTATGAAGATTGTAAGACTTTGATTAAAGGAATTGTTCTACATGCTTCTTTATTTTTAACTGGGGATCCTCAATTTCAAAAATCACTGATTGAGGAAAATAGAGCATTAGAAATGCAAATCTAAACATTAAAGAGGGAATTAAATGATTTGAAAACTAGTTCTATAGGTAAACATACTAGTAATACTCCCTTGGTGACTATAAAAACTTTGTTAAATAAATTGACAAAGGGGCAAAAGAAAAGAATTAAGTCTGTATATGGGTCTGATTGTTTCTCTAATATGACTGAGGAACAACTTAGAACAATTTGGAAAAATCCAGAAATTCAAAAATATATCCAACAAAATAATTAGTATGAAATTAAATGTATTACTCGCAAAACTGGAGCAGGGTGCTTCCCAGTTTAAAGCTCTCCTTCGAGATTATACAACCTTCTTTAAGAAGGAGTCAGACAACTTTCGAGGTGTTAAAAATACCTACGAACCTCGTCCTGACACTGTAGATCTTCCCAGTGAACGTAAACTCATTGTGGTTGTAACAACCGTAGATGAGAAATTCGACTATTTCACTAATATGGTAAAAAGCTATATCAGTGAGATGTTCAATTGTGAAGCAACTAATGCATCGGGAACTGCTCGTGCAGATCTGGTTGTAGATGGCAATGTAATTGCTAATCTGAGCAGTCTGGAGCTTCTTAAGCTCAAGTCATTTCTGGAAAATCCTCAGCTTCAGGAGATGTTCCAGAACATTCCCGTTCGTAAAGATTCTGAGATCTGGGAACCATGTACTGAAGAAATGTATGCAGGTCGAGCAATTATGCAGTCTCCCCTTCTGAAAGGTACTAAAAAGTCTATCACTAAGACTCAGTACATTTTAGAAGATCCGAATGTTCAGAAGCTCGGCAGTGCAACTCACTATCAGCCCCAAATTGCAGTAAAAGATACTGTGATGGAGCTTGGTGATTACACCATGCAGCGTTTCTCTGGTGAGTGGACCCCTCGTCAGCGAGCATTAGCTCTTCAGCGTAGAAGTACTCTTCTGTCAGCAACTATTGCTGCACTGAAAGTAGCAAATGAGGTAGAAGCAGTAAAATCCAATCTGGATTCAGAATGGCTGCTGAACTATCTCCAAGGTAGGTAATAAAACAAACAAAATATTTGACGATAGACTTAGCTTCAGACTTAGACTAAGTAGCAAAGAGCTGTAATATCCTAGATAAATTACAAGGAGCTACATAAGATTTAGTGTCGCGTCAAAAGCTTTAGTCTCAAGTTAATAAGGATGTGCTAATTCACTAATAAAAAAAATCATAAGACTGGGGGTTCGAGTCCCCCATTCGCCGCTAATTAAATCACTATATGGCGAATTGGAGAAATGGTTAACTCGTATGAATACAATAAGTTAAAGTGAGTTAGATGCACATTATCGTACAATATTTAAGAATACTGTAATTCATCAATGAAGGGGAGGTAAGCGGGCCATGCTTGCTTCTCCATTTTATGGCCCTGTAAGCAAAGTGGTAAAGCTGCTTATATATTCTAGGTTCATAAGTGTGTGGAGGTTCGAGTCCTTCCATGGCCACAAATTCTTTACAGTTTTACAATGAATAGGTAACATACAGCAAAGTAAATGGTTTAAGCAAAATTTCTCTTTTAATTTAGCGAAAAGGTTCAAGTCCTTATTGTTACCTAGTTTTAGGAGCGGGTATGGCGCAATGGCTAACGCAATCGGCTGTTAACCGATAGATTCCAAGTTCGAATCTTGGTGCTTCCGCTTAAAAAGAATAAAAATGACTACCAAACAATTAGGAAATATAGGTGAGGCGAAAGCTCTTGCTAAATTTGTTGAACTTCAGATACCTGTATATATTCCATTTGGAGATAATGAAAAGTCAGATTTAATTGCTGACTTTAATGGAAAATTAAATAAAGTCCAGGTAAAAACCTCTGAAGAGTGAATTGATTCAGAGAAATTTGTTATTAGCCTGGTTAGTTCAACAATGCACAGGAACTCTGGGGAGAAGCACAAATATACTCATGAAGAAATAGATTATTTTGCGTGCTATAACTTACAAAGTAATGTATTATTTTTATTACCTATTGAAGTTGTTGAGGGGCAAACTATGATTACAATAAGACACCCTTACGTTAACGTAGGTAAAAATCAATATAAGAGAATTAATTGAGAAGATTATACTTTTGAAAAAGTATGTAAAGCATAATAAAATGATAAAGATTTATCTTGCAGATCCGTTTTTCAATGAAAAAGAACGGCATCTTGTAGAAACTGCAGCACTCATTCTGCGTAATCAAGGATATGAAGTTATAGTTCCTATGGAACACTTCATTGAAAATGGTGAAAAGTTAACTAATGAAGAGTGGGCACGTGAAGTGTTTGACTATGATGTAGAACAGATCAGAAATGCAGATTGTGTACTTGCAATCTATCATGAGTGGTACTGCCTGGGAGTTAGGTTTGGCATTTGCACACGATATTACTTGTATCGTTGCTCATGTTGATACAAGTAATGTAGCAAGTATCATGCCTGTTACTGGATGCTACTACAATATTAAATTCTCAGATATTGGTAAGATAGATCTGAAGAATTTACTTGATAATGAAAGGCCTTCTTCCAGAGGATTGAATGCTTGGATAGTAGAGCAGAAATAACACAACTAGGATTTGTAGTGAAATGTAAAGCCGAGAGTGCGGTATGGACATTGCAGGCTCTGATATGAAGGCACTCTAATCTATCAGTATTAGTCCAGAGATCAGAAATGATTCAAAGCGAAAATTTCATAGTTGTGTTTTACAAGGTCTCTTACAGCAACCTTTATTTAGCAATAGACTTTTAATCTACGGAGCTTTATAGAGACCTTTTATTGCGGTGTTCGTATAATGGTTATTATTCCAGTCTTCCAAACTGGGGATGGCAGTTCGAACCTGCTACACCGCTCTAAAATGACTTATAGGCTAGCTCAAAGCCTATTCGAACAAACTACCGAAGTACAAGGTAATGAGCACTCCCTAAATGTTAGGGTAAAGTCGATGCTGATAGACAATAAAGAAACAAGTTAGTTTCACTCAGCAATTTTAGCGGCGTAATAACTCTTAGCATATAAATTGATCATTTGTATGGAGTTTCTGTGGCAATAAAAAGCAGACGTGTAAACTACGATAGTGTTTGTAAGCCTCCTTGGCACAGCGGCGACTGCAACGGTTTTGTAATCCGTCTTCATTTGAACGCGTCGGTTCGAGTCCGACAGGAGGCCCTAAATAGCTTAGAATATATTAGGTACTACAAAAGAATAGTAAGTTTCAATATGGAAATATTTTGAATAACTGGTAGAGGAGCAATATTAAAAGTTTCTGACCGTAATAAAGAATATAAGGTTGGGGAATCTGTAGAGATTAAAAATCGACTATATGAGATAACTGGAATTGAAGGTATGATGCTGTTAACAGAACCTCCTAAAAAAGTTACTGTAGGATTACGATTGAAAATGACTAAAGAAGAGTATAATCAAATAATTTCTAAATTATAATTTTACTGGGCCATGTAGTGTAAAGGCGAGCACATTTCCTTTGCAAGGAAATAGAGGGGTTCGAATCCCACATGTGTCCACTTTAAATATAATAGATGTACGAACCTTTATGATTTGTTTTGCAAAAAATCATTGGCCAAGTTAAAGGTCGCTCCTTTAATGAAGAGCAATAAGGCGTAGTTCCCCAGCCATGCGCATGTAAAACTTCAGAAAGCTGTAATTCTACGAGATGGTATGTAGAGCATCTATTATTACGGGGACATAGCTTAATTGGTAAAGCAACTAGGTGTGTTGCTAGTGATTGTAGGTTCGAACCCTATTGTTTCCCGCAATTTCTTATAGATTGAGAGCTATATAAGAAAGTACTGTAATCGGTTAAGACTTTAAGAATCCGACGTTAAATCAAAAAAGTATCGGGGCTGAAGAGCCCTGCGATGCACTCAATTCCAGTAGAAATACTGGAATTTTTTGTTGGGACTGCGGTGTGCGTGGTGCGCTCGTTGGACTGAAAATCCAAAGGTGAACGTTCGACTCGTTCCAGTCCCACTAATAGGCTACATACAGCAATTATCTTCTTAATGTATATTTTTTGGATGATAGCGTAGCCTTTCTTTGAAATTAATTATTACAAAATATGACTTGGTATTTAATTTTATTAGTAATCTCTGCTTGTGTCTTAATTGGACAGACAGTCTTATCCTTTATTGGAGGAGAGATTGATGTTGATATGGATGCAGACTTAGATTCGAGTGACATGTTATCTTTTAAGGGTATTGTTCACTTTGTATTTGGATTTTCTCTAACATTAACTACAATGGGAGGAGTTTCAGTACTATCTACTTTCGTAGCTGTTTTAGTGGGATTGTTATTTACTGTGATTCTGTTCTATCTTTACAGATACATATATAAACATCTTCGTCAAGAAATCATCTATCAAGATGAAATTAAGGATACTCCCGCACAGGTTTATTATTGGGACTCCGAATTAAATAAAGGAGAGGTAGTAGTGAAGCTGGAAGGAAGGTTAGTATATGTGGATGCAACATCCACAAAGAATGTTAACTATCAACCTGGAGAATCAGTTATAGTGGAAGGTACACGACATCAAGTAACAATTAAATAATTAAAAGATGACTTTATTTATCATTCTCGGTGCAGCACTACTGTTAGTGTTACTCTCAGTAGTGGGAATTCTCTCACGGTACAGAAAATGTCCTTCTGACAAGATTCTTGTAATCTTTGGTAAGACGGGGGGCGGAAAATCTGCTAAGTGCATCCATGGAGGAGCGGCTTTCGTGGTGCCTATCGTACAGGGTTACAGTTTCATGTCACTTAAACCTTTGCAGTTTGAGTGTAATCTTCAGAAAGCTCTGTCTTCACAGAATATCCGAGTAGATGTTCCAACTACTGTGACTGTAGGTATTTCTACAGAACCTGAAGTAATGCAAATGGCTGCAGAGCGATTGCTTGGATTGACTACTGACCAGATTGAAGATCTCGTTAAGGATATTGTATATGGTCAGATGCGTCTAATTGTGTCTAATATGACCATTGAAGAGCTGAACTCTGAACGAGACAAGTTCCTGGAAGAAGTGAAGAATGTTGTTGGTGGAGAGCTCCGTAAGATTGGCCTGCATCTTATCAACGTCAACATCACTGATATCAGGGATGAAGCAGGTTATATCATCGCATTAGGCCAGAAGGACAAAGCAATTGCTCTTAATAAGGCAAATGTTGAAATCGCTAAGGCTGAAAAGGACGGTGCAACTCAAACTGCAGAGCAGAACAAAATTAAGAACTCTGAAGTTGCTGCAACTCAACGTGAGGAAGCAGTTGCGGTCGCAGTGGCAAATGCTGAGCGAGATTCCAAGGTTGCAGAAACTCAGCGTACTCGTGATATCAATGTGGCAACTGCTAAAGCAGAAGGTGAGATTGGTAAAATCGAAGCTGAGAAGACTGTAACAAACAAGAATGCTGAGTTGGAAGTTGTGCGAGCAGATGCTGAAAAGGCTGCAAACACAGCTCGTGTAAAGGCAGACGCTGAAGTCGCTAAGGAGAAAGAGCTTGCTCAGGTAGAGGTCGTTAAGGCTGAAGCAAAAGTGCTGCAAGAGCAGGAACTCGCTCAGAAGACTGCAGAAGAAGCTCGTGCTCAGCGTCAAGAAGCAGCCTTACGTGCTGATAAGATTGTACCTGCAGAAATTTCTAAGAAAGAGAGTCTGCTGCGTGCTGAAGCTTATCAGCTGGAACAGGAAAAAATCGCAGAAACCAATGCTAATAAGACTAAAATCGAAGCTGATGGTAAAGCGCAAGCTGAAGCTCTCAAGGGTGAAGGTGAGGCTAAAGCCATTACTG
>ERZ779981.530-NODE-530-length-18447-cov-8.49859_pt1 | contig 18447 bp, 18 predicted proteins | sample MGYA00511182_ERZ779981 | MGnify/ENA primary metagenome ERZ779981 (study PRJEB29588, sample SAMEA2149539) | human gut metagenome | biome: human gut; feature: human-associated habitat; material: faeces | place: Denmark | collected 2008/2010 ... | reverse complement strand
TCCACGCTTCCTCCCGTCCGGTAGGTGATCACGGGTGTGCCGCAGGCGATGGCTTCGAGGTTGACGGTGGGGTAGTTGTCCTGCCGGGTGGGGTTGATGAAGGCATCGGCCACGGAGTAGAGTTCGGCCAGTTGTCGGGTGTTCTCCGTCCGTCTGATGCCGATGATGTGGGGTGGCAGTCGCTTGCGGTCTTTCTCTGTGATGCCTACGAGGACGATCACCTCGTCGTCGTTCAGTTGCCGGCTCATGCGCATGAAGTCGTCCAGTCCTTTCTCTTCGCTCCAGATGCTGGCCACGCCGAGTAGGACATGCTTCCGTCCGAGGCCGTACCTGTCGCGGATCTCCTGTGTGGCGCAGGGCTCGAAGACGGAGGTGTTGATGCCGTTGTGGATCACGCGGAAGTCATAGCCGCGGAAGAACGACCGTTGCATCTCGTCGCAGATCCATTGCGACACGGGCACGATCACGAGCTTGTCTTTCGGCATCGAGGTGAACGCCGCCTTCTTGTCGGCATAGTTGCGTGCGCTGCGGTCGCGCAGCCAGCTGGCGGGAAACTCGTGTTGCTGTGGACAGTCGTGGCATCCGGTCTGCCAGCGGTCACAGCCGGCATAGGTGTAGTAGTAGCAGTGTCCGGTGTAGAGCCAGCAGTCGTGCACGGTCCACACCACGGGGATGCCGCAGCGCGACAGGTAGTCGAACAGCACCCGGTAGTTGAGGAAGTATCCGTGTATGTTGTGTATGTGGATGATGTCGGGCCGGAGCCGCTCGATCTCGCCCACGAAGCGGAGGGTGGCTTGCGTCGAGCCCAGTCCGTGGCGGTCGAGCAGGCGGGTCTCCAGTCCGTGGAGCGCCACGCTCCATCTGTTGCCTATGGGGAGGGTGTGCGAGGTGCTGGTCTTCAGGCCGTCGCGTCCCTTGCTGTAGGCCACATGGCTCTCCCATCCGTTCTGCATCGCCAGCTCGCCGATCTCTTGCATGATGCGGCCGGTGGAGGTGGAGGTCCGCAGGACGGGGTTGATCTGAAGAAGTCTTTTCATTGTCTTGTCAGTGAGGTGAAGAGGTGTAGCCATTGGGCCATGACGGCCTGTTCGGAGTAGGTGGCTACGACCTTGCGGGCGTTGGCGGAGAGCATTGTGCGATAACGGTCATCGCCCATGACCTTCATCATGGCAGCGGCGAGTCTTTCGATGTCGCCGTCGGCTACGGTCAGTCCGTTCTCGCCGTCGCGGATGATGTCTTTGGGACCGCATTTACAGTCAAATGCGACAGCCGGTACGCCGCAAGCCATCGCTTCAACGAGTACCATTCCAAACCCTTCATAGTGGGAAGTCATCACAATCAGTGAACTTTTGGCATATTCATCACCGATAGAATTTGTGGGCTGGTTGAGGTGCAGGGAATCCTGCAAGCCCCTCTCGTCGATCATTCGTTGCAGCATCTCCCGCCACTCGCCCTGTCCGAAGATGTCGAGCTGCCAGTCGTGGAACGCCGCGTCCTGTTGTACGATGTCCCAGGCACGGACGAGGCGGTCGAAGCCTTTCTGATAGTCCAGGCGTCCCACGGCGATCACCCTCTTGCGGGTTACGTCCGAGTAGTGTCCCGACAGGTTCATTGCGGCGTTGGGGATGACCTCGATGTTGGGCAGGTCGCCCCAATAGCCCCGGTCCTCATGGGTGAGGACGACGAACTTGTCGAACCTCCGTACGATCCGCTCGTCCTGATGTGTGCGCCACCTGTCGATCAGTCCCAGCAGTCCCTTCCTGCCGTACTGCAGCCGGAAGAACTTGCAGTAGTGCAGCTCAAGCACCTTCTTGCTGCCGTCCTTGATGTCGGGGATGAAGGAGGACTCCGAGGGATAGAGCGACACGACGATGTCGGCCTTCTCCTTTTGGAGCAGTGCCGTCAGCTTGCGCTTATGTTCTCTCCGTTTGCGCAGGTAGCCCGTGATCTTGGTCCATGCCCCTTTGTCGTTGTCGTCTGAATAGTTGATGTCCAGATCGGTCATCCGCACGTTCTTCGGAAAGGGATAGAACGGAGGACGATGGTGCTGGTCGGTGGTGACGATCGAAACTTCCCAGCCCGGGAGCTTCGACAGGTAGGTCACTTTGTTCAGGAGCACACGCTCCATGCCACCGGGATTGCAGACAGAATGAGTGCAATAGATGAGTTTCATGCCTCTGCTAATTCTTTATTTTTAACTTCATCAACATCTTCTTCGTTCTCGGATGCGGTTAAGCAAAGGAAAGGAGCAAAGATCACAAAGATGTCGGTTGATACCTTAACCCATATACAGAAGTTCAGGAGAAGGAGTGCTGTAAAGAGTAAGCCGGCATTTTTTACTTTTTGTGAGCATTCCTTGCAGACATTGACGAAAAAGAGCATAAAAGTCACGAGTCCGGTCAATCCAAAATAAAATATAAACCGTGAATATCCTGCATCCGTATTCATGTAAAATCCGTAATCTGCAGGGCCTATATAGTAGGGGTCGTTTGATCCGCTTGCCATATATCCGTCACCGATAATCCATGTCTTAAAATTGTCCGGGAATATCAGTCCCTCTGACAACATATTGGTGGAATGAGTCTCAAAAGTACCATGCTCGAAAAAATTGAAGAACGCCTCAAATCCGAATCTTAACAATTTCCGCACTTCCGGACTTATATTATATAGCCCGACACAGATAATCACTCCCATGATGATCACCAAGATGGTGGTGGATAAAAATGAACGGACGGAAGCGCCCTCTACCTTTCGGTCAGTACAAAGAGAGTAGATTAAGTAAGCGATGGCGATAGCTGCTCCTACGGTGGCAGTACGTCCCATCATATTGCCTATTACCAGAATATAGAAAAAGGCTCCTAACAGACCTGTGAATACCCATCGGGATTTCTGGCGTTTGATGGACTGCAGAATCAGATAAGCCAGTATGACAAGGATGGCGCCGAGGCGGCCTCCGCCAACGTCCAATGCGCATCCGATACCATAGAGACGGCCTTCAACTCCCACTCCCATGTATTTCTCACCTGTCACATAAGTGTCTACCATAGTTTTCAGGAAAGAAAAATGGTCTATTAATAGAGCAAGGGTACATTGTAATAAAGCTACAGCCACCAAATAGTATCCGACCGTTTCTACAGATACTTCCCCATGTACCTGGCGCATGAGAAACACGCAGAAATAAGCGGCAAATAACCATACCCACATGGAAATGATATAACCTAAATAAGAATCGTCTGGTGTGTTATTGATGGTCATTGAGAGAAAGCTGCAAAAGGATACCCCCAATGCCCATAGCGAAAGTTTCTGAAAACTATCCTTAAAAGTAGGAATGCGGCCGTTTATATATTCCAAAGGAAATACCAATAATCCCAATACCGCTAAAAACATTTTTGTATTTACGGACGGTAAGAAGGAAAAGAAAAATGGAAAGCAGAAAAGGCTCGTAAAAATTACGATACTTGATATTTGTAATATTCTTATCATTTTTCTATTTCAAATCTGAATGATTAAAGGACAGATCTACTATTTATATATAAAGCCATATATAAAGCGGCAGACTATCTGATAGTGCAACCATACAAGTCCGTACAGATGAAATCGGGCACATAGCTGTACGATTCGGCTTCGTAAGGAGACATTCTTGTTTTTTAGAATGAAACGATTGGCTTCCGGATACCATTGCTGCCATAAGTGGTAGAGGGTAAAGTCGGGAGACATGATCAGCAAGGGAAATTTTGCCTCGAGTTTCAAGAAGGCAATATCTTGTTTCAAATGATCACCCAATATATTGGTAAGGTAATTCGATACACGTTCTACATTATGTTTAAGTGAGTCGAAGTGTGCTTGTGAAATCGTATGCGAAAATGCCGATGTATTCATTTTCACGTAATGATAAAAGGCTCTTGGAACGTAGCTTACCTTTTGTGCATGTGCAAAAAGCATCATAATCGTCATGTCCTCGCCCATGCCGTAGCCGGCAGGGAAGATGATCCCGTTTTCCACATAGAGTGACCGGCGGACCAGCTTGTTCCATACATTGAACTTCATGGCACCGCCTAACATTCCCTTGAGTGCTTCCAAGGGAGTCGTGTATTCTGGTTGCTTCATGTAGCGCTCCGATTTCTCAAATGTCAGATACCAGTCACACCACACGATGTCTGCGTCCGTTTCCGTCGCCTTGCCGTAGAGCTGTTCGAGCATGTCGGGCTCCACGAAGTCGTCGCTGTCGCAATGGAAAATATATTTTCCTTGGGCCACAGCAAGACCCGTGTTACGGGCGGCCGGCAGTCCCTTGTTTTCAGGATGGGTCAGAATCCTGACATGGCTGCTGCGTTCCGGATAGCCGGCAAGCACTTGGCGTAGTACGCCGATGCTTCCATCGGGTGAGGCATCGTCCACAAAGATATATTCTACATCTGTCAGTGTCTGCTCCATCAGCGACCGTGCACATCGCCCTATGAACTTCTCAACTTTATAAACCGGTATGATCACCGAGACTTTATATTCCATACGATCGTGCTTTTATATTGCCAGCCAGTCATTACACAAGATTCTTTCAGAGGTGAATTCCGCACAGCTGTCGGGGTTGAACCACACCTTGGGTGCGATGACGATCTTGTCGGGGTGGGCGTTCAGGAATGCGCTCCACCAGCTGTAGGTGCTGTTCGATATGATGTTATGTTTGCAGACGCTCATCAGCTGCATGTCAAAATGGCTGCCCCAGCCACTGGCAGGATTCCCTTCTACCAGCGTGTAGGGGAAATCCTTAAAATGCGCTTTCACCCATGCCGGATTGTCGGTGAAGACATAGAACTTGGGATGGCTCATCTTCTCGGTGATCAGCCGGACCGCCCTTTGATAGTATTCCATGGGACAGGTGTTCTGATACCACACGCGCTGTGCGTAGTCCTTTCCTTTGCGGACATGGATGGCAACCGACTCACAGGCAGCCATTTCTTTTTCCAGCTTCCGGTTTCGTTCGTCGGTAAAAGGCTGGAATGTGAAACAGTGTTTCACGTCCTTTTCCACAGCTTCCACCATTTTCGCATTCTGAAACACCCCGATGATATATTGGCTTTTCTTGTTGCTGACTGGCAGGTCGGCGTCAAAGGCCGTAGGCATATTGACCACGCCGGTGAGGAAGGGCAGGTATCTGCGACGGATCCTGGATAAGGTACCGGAGCCTCCTCCCAGTCTCAGCACATCCCAGGAAGAAGCCTGGTCTATCTTTGCCTTAGGGAAGATGTCGTTCCAGGCCACTTTCTCATGAGCCAGCTTGGCCGAATGATAGAAGTCCACTTGTACGTGGTATCCCTGATGTCTCAGGAAAAGGTAATAGCTATACTGAAACATCCGGTTGGCAAGGCCGCAGGCCATGTTGACGATAATAGACATATAGAATGTTCTTAGAATGATAATTTAAGCCACAATGCGATGGAGAAGCCTTTACAAAATATCTTTTCCAATAGGGGATATTGGGCAATCCTTCTCCATAAGCGGATATGGAGATTAAGCGAATGGATATATTGATACAGGAAAGGAGCATTGGCTTTGAATTTCCGGTCAAACTCTCTAATAAGGGCCTTGTCTATCTTGGATGTATTAGTGAAATACGTAAGATAGATGTCCTGCACATTCGGACGGATCCGGGCATCCAGATAAGCTTTGACGGCAGGGGACACCTGTGTATGCAGCTTTTCATATTGGACAGCCATGTCTAAAACACACTTGATACGGTCAGCCATTTTCTTGATCTTGACAGCAGGGTCTACGGTTTGTCCTGCACGACCTATTAAGTATTGATAGACAGGCTGATTGAAGATGCCCACGGTCTTCACGGTGGCCATGGGGCTAAAGATCCATTGCTGGTCAGTATAGGAAATACCTTCCGTCTGGAAATATCCGGAGCTCAACAGCAATTCCCTTCTATAGGTGACAGCATGCATCTCCATATCCTTAAAACGGTCTGTAGAACAAATCTGTTCCATGGGAAGGAAAGATTTGCCGAAATTGTAGGAGATCGTTTTGGTTTCTATCCGCTCTTCATTGACCAGGGTGAAATCAGAAAGCGCTAAATCTACGTCATGCTCTGCAAGGAAGGAGACGAAATCGTCCAGATTCCCGGTATTTACGCTGTCATCGGCATCTACCACCTTTACATATTTGGCTGTGGCGACTGGTAGGGCAGCATTGATGCAGGAACCGTAATTTCCGTTTTTCTTATCTATGATCTTAAAGACATCCCCAGCGCGGGAAACATATCTCTTGGCAATCTCCAACGACTTATCGGTACTTCCGTCATTCACAATCAGGACCTCAAGTTTGTTAAGGTTTTTGTGAATCAGGAAAGAGTCCATACAATATGCGAGATATTTCTCCATATTGTATGTCGGTACGATGATTGATAAAACTTTCTGGGACATTTCCGTCTGGTTTATTGGATGATAAATCCTGTTTTCCTGTCTTTTAAGCGCTGTTCCCGTAAGAATTCCAGCAGGATTTCCGGAATGAACTGCTTGATGCGTGCATGCGGAATTTTTCGAGGAGGCACCCTCCTGTACGGAGAAGGCTGGTTCTCGAGCTCAACCTGTTTGGATTGAACATTCTGCATGATGCTTTGTACGGCATCGGAGATGTCTTTCATCATGGGATCTTTATTCCAGCTTTCAATGCAGAGTTGGCCGTATTTCTCGAGGATGCCCATTTTGTCCAGTTCCTCACGTTGCGTGAAGAATGCGAAGTGTGCTACAATGGCATCTCCGTTCCAGGCATTCGACACACCTTGCGAGGTGGGATATATGCAGGACAGGAATTCCTCATCATCCCCCGGCACCTTACCCTCTATCTTCTTCATCTCGTCTCCGAACCACAATACTGCATTAATGGAAAATCGGGTCATGCCCATTTCTTTCTTGCCAAGATGTAGCTCGTTCCATTTCCCGGGCTTTAGATAGTCTTGTATGAACCAGAGGTGTAGGTCGCTGGCAAAAAAGCCGTTCTTCCAGAGCACGGGATGAGAGGAGACTGCCGAATAGTATTGGTCCAATTTGAGTTTACCTGCTACTTGCAGCAGATAGGTGGACAACGAGTTATTAATGACGAGCGGCGAGACCAGAAAGTAGTGAGGATTCTCAACTCTAAACCGAACCATCTTTTCTATCAGTCCCGGTTCCATCCACACTACATCGTCGTCCAATTTAAAGTAGATCGTATCCGGCTCTATGCAGGCCTTGTAAAAAGCATTGATGGTTTCGTTGCCGTTCACGACGCCGTCCGGTTGCCAGACAAGATTCACGACGGGAAAGCGCTGTGCTATCTGCTTAAAGAATTCGATGTCCGCTCCGTTGTGGGTATTGATCCAGATGTCGTATCGGTCTACGATGGGAGAGGCCACGATGTAAGGTATCAGATACTGCATGTATCGCCGGCGTCCTGCTGCGGTATTGACTACCACTTTATAGTTCTTGTACATGATAGATTAAAGTTTGAAGTGTTTAAGTACCGACTCTATGGTAGGGGCCATGTCGTAATATTTGTATTCTGCCAATCGGCCTCCGAATATAACGTTAGTCTCCTGGTCGGCCAGATATTTATACTTCTGATATAAGTCGGAGTTGCGGATGTCGTTTACTGGGTAATAAGGTTCCATGCCCGGCTTCCATTCCGTGGAGTATTCTTTTGAGATCACCGTCTTGGGACACTTGTCCACTTCCTGTCCGAACATCTCGAAATGCTTGTGTTCGATGATACGGGTGTACGGCACCTCCCGCTCCGTATAGTTCACGACGGCATTACCTTGATAATTAGCCGTGTCGAGCGTCTTCGTCTCGAACCTTACCGTTCGGTATTCCAGCTTGCCATAGCAATAGTCAAAATATTCATCTATGGCGCCGGTGTACACCAGCTTGTCGGCAATGTCGTACCAGGTATCCTTTAGTGTTGAGAAGTCGATGCCTGTACGTGTCTCCACACCATCCAGCAAGCCCTCGATCAGTCTGTTATATCCACCGATGGGGATTCCTTGGTATTTGTCGTTAAAATAGTTGTTGTCGAACACCAGGCGTACGGGTAGGCGCTTGATGATGAATGCCGGCAGTTCCGTACATTTACGCCCCCATTGCTTCTCCGTGTAGCCCTTTATCAGCTTCTCATAGATATCCTTTCCTATGAGGACCTGTGCCTGCTCCTCCAGATTTCTCGGCTCCGTCACGCCGTCCGCCTTCATCTTGGCCACGGCCTCGGCTTTCTGTTTCTCGATCTTGGCCATGGCCTCGTCCGGGGTCGTCACTCCCCACATCTGGTAGAAGGTGTTCATATTGAACGGCAGGTTATACAACTTACCTTTATAATTGGCTACCGGAGAATTCGTGTAACGGTTGAATTCCACCATCGAATTGACAAAGTCCCATACTTGCTTATTGGAGGTGTGGAAGATATGGGCGCCATATTTGTGGACATGAATACCTTCCACATCTTCACAATAGATATTGCCGCCTAAATGGGCACGCTTGTCAATCACCAGGCATTTTTTCCCTTGCTGATGGGCTAAATATGCGAACGTAGCTCCAAACAGGCCGGAGCCAACTATTAGATAATCGTATCCTTTCATATCGAGGTTTATAGTATTAAAGTTTTATTTTATCGAGAAGATACAGATGCCTTTTAATTTGTTGTATTCCCATCTTATGTATCAGTGCGAACAGTGTACGTTGGAATAGGGTATTGACTTTCGGATCCATCTTACTTAACACCTCCCTATAATTCATCTTTAGGAACTTTTCAGGCGAGACAAATAAGTCCGGATGTTGTATCTTGACTTTTTTTACTTTGTCGTAACAATAGTCCCTGTTTGCATGTAAGTGAAACCACATTGGATGGTCTGCCAGTACAACTTTATAGGGGTGGTGAAACATTTCAATAACAGTATTAGGCCTGTCAAAAGAATAATACTTAGAGAAGAAAGTCTTTTCTGATACTTTGAATATTAGGTGATCACTTTCCCCGTTATACGGAGGGTTAACATTATATTTGTCAAATGGAATTGTCCATTCGCCGTCATAAAATAAGTTAACGCCAGATAAGGAAACCGCTACGGTTCCTTTTTGTAATCTCCATTGTATATATTCGTGATAGGATCTTTGAAAGAATTTTATCAACCTATTTGGAAGCATTCCTATGCAGGGCTTTCCCATTTTATGAGATACCCTCCTATAAACAGATATATATGTCATGAAGATCCATCCTAAAATGAAAGAAGTTTTCCATTGAATAGGTTCATTTGCACGACAGATCTCTCTCCATGCCTTTATTTCATCTGAGAAATAAATCTGATCAGGATCAATTTTCATGGCATACTTGTAGGACGCCTTTGAAAGTGCATAATTACATTGTGTAGAATGTAGTCTTAAAGAGTCTTCAGGAAGGGATATGGCATATTCAAATTCTTCTTTGCTAAGATTGTGTGATAATATATTGTGGTTGAAAGGGAAGATTTTGAGTTTCCCCGGGTATTGTTTCACCTTTTCTTCTAAGATTTCTTCCGTTTTATCTGAGCAGTCATTATAAACAACGATGAGTTCATCTAAGGCATCAATACATGAGTCTATGCAAAGGCTGATAAATTTAGCTTCATTTCGTGCCCTGATCAAACCTGATAAACCGTTCTTCTTATTAAGTCTATTCATGATTAATCCCTACCAATTAAAGTCCTAATTTTACAAAATAATGATACACAAGAACTCATTTTGTGTACCAGCAACCACATTAACAATTTTATTTTACGATTACAAAAAAAAGTGGGACAACTCAGTATGTAACGATGTGAGGGTGGATACATAGTTAGAAACCGATGATGCAGTTTAGGTCTTAAAACTAGATCCTGTTTGCATCTTAATATACGCCAGGAGATCTCTTTTTCATATAAATTTAATACCCCATTGCTTTGAAAAAAGTTGATAGTATCTATATAAGATAAATATTCGCTATTTCGTCTTTCTTCATTAGGATTATTCAGGATAGAATTTACATTTTCTCTATTGTAATAATATAATGGGATATGTAAACTATATATTTTTTTAGCATAATAAAACAAGCGAACGGTTAACCAGAAATCCTCACAGTTAGTAATATGTTTTGGTATTCTAAGTTTATAAGTATCATACAATGTACGATGCACTAACATATTCCATAGGGCTGTAAAAGACAACATGTAGTTGCGCAAAATTTCTATTTTATCACTTTCTGTAGAAATAGCCTCTATTAAAAATGTTTTACCTAAGCCATGATATTCATAAAAACTGCACAATACGATATCTGCTTGAGTAGATACAGCCGTATTATACAATTTTTGATACATATTCTTATCAATCCAATCATCAGCATCCACAAATGTTATCCATTGCCCCTTTGCATTGTCTAACCCTACATTACGAGCAGAACTTACACCTTCATTTATTTTATGGAAGACTCTTACCCGAGAATCTTTATTAGCATATTCATCACAAAGTTTTCCGGACCGGTCAGTACTCCCATCATCTATCAGTAATAATTCCCAATCCTGAAAGGTCTGACTCAAAATACTGTCGAAGCATCTATTCAGAGTCTTTTCTGCATTGTAAACAGGAACGATAATAGAAATTAAAGGTATATCCATAATAGTGAATTTCTAGATGTACTTTTTAGAAAGTGATTTTTGATGGTATAACATTAAAAGATATGAGAAGAATCTATATTTCTTCAAAAAGAATAAGATTCTATTCTTTTTAGAATAAGAATATTTTATATTATGCCATAATTGGATGATTGTTTTATTTTTAAACCATACTATACCATTTTTATATAAATCATCTTCACATAAATAATAATAAAAGCTATAAATGAATTTTTCAAATTCAATGCATTGTATGTTCAAGAATTTGTATTCGGAATATAAGGATGTCACAATATATATAGCTTGATCAACACTTAATTTATATTTATCATTTAACGAAATGTTACTTTCTGACCATATATAGTATTTTTGCTTGAAGATAAAGAATGATTTGCATTCATGAAGATATTGTAAAATAAATAAGGTATCTTCTCCTATTGTAATTCGGGTATTAAACCGTAATATGTTTATTAGATTTCTTTTAAAAAATTTACTCCAAGGAGTTCTTAATAAGTCAATATAAACATATTTATTTATGATGTTTTTTATAGGATAAGAATTATAACAGGGGGGAATACCTTCACCGCATCGGGTAGTTCCATTGTTATTTATATCATAATTAAAGATTAGGATATCTTCATTATGTGAAGGAATTAAATCAAAAATATTATCATAAATGTAATCATCGCTATCTATAAAAGTAATCCATTCACCTTTAGCATGGTCTAATCCTATATTTCTGGCTGAGCTGACCCCTCCATTCTTCTTATGAAAGACTTTGATTCGGTGGTCTTTTGCAGCATATTGATCACAAAGTTTTCCGGATCGGTCAGTGCTTCCGTCATCTATCAACAATAATTCCCAATCCTGAAAAGTCTGGTTCAAGATGCTGTCGATACATCTATTAAGGGTCTTTTCTGCATTGTAAACAGGAACGATGATCGAAATGATAGGATTCATTTGTTAAAGATTGGTTTTCAAAAATGAGAGGGATTGAGCTTGAAGGGATTGTAGCCGGGCTTGTACTTGATCGTAATCGATTGAGGATAAATTGCTTTTATATTCATCGGGAGATAGAATCAATCGGTCTTGTAAAGAAAATAATGTCAAGAGAGATTGGAAACGGTTCAATCCTCTTTCTTTATTTCCAATAGCAAGGAATTGTTTTCTAAAGATGATGGAAAAGACACATCCGTGAAAGGAGTCGGTCAGTACAAAATCGGCATCGTCGAAGCTGCGGAGCCATTGCTCCACCGGCATCTTGATGCGCTGCATTATTAGCCTAGCTACTTTGGTTAAAAGACATTAATTTCCTTTCTATTCCTATACGATTAATAAACAATTTTTCCTTCTTGTTAGGCCTAGCATATAGAATTAATTATTTGTATGTTGTAAATGTGCAATTCTAGACTTATATTTATCTTGTACATGAAAAGGTGCAACATTCAACAAACTTTTTTGTATCAATGTTATATCTGTTTGAGGCAAGGAACTTGTCGTATGTTCATCAAACAAATTTCTCCAGTTGTCGTCCTTTAGGTATTGGTCAAGATTCTTATATCCTTTATAAAAAGGAATATCAACTGATGAGAAATAATCATAGAACTTAAATCCATCAGTATCAATATACCCATGTTTAATCCAGAGAGCAGGTATATTATATGCGTGGGATAATATGATGCCATGCAAAGAAGTAGAAAGTATATATTTACAGGATGTTAATTCTTTCACGAAATGTTCTACATCTGTTGTCCTTATATCAAGAATTTTGTATCGTTCTCCATATTTATCTTTAAAAAAATCGTATTCTTTCCAGTGCGGAATTATCGCTAGATCATATTTCTTTTCTTTAGTCGGTTTTACTATTAGAGGTAATAATAAAGCAGGGTCACCGAATACATCACATCCTTTATAACCGTCATTAATGATTTTTTCATTTGTGAGTCTTCCTCTTACGGCAAGAACTTTTCCACCTCTAATATGCTCGTCTTGATTCATAAAGCCACTTCCCCATATTAGACTCTTTTTATTACCATAAGCGATAATGGAACCAATTCCTACGATATTTTTCTCAAAGAAAAACAAAGTTTCTGTAAGTCTTTTCCAAGTAACTTCTTTGAATATATAATCTAGAACTAAGTTCATTTGTCCTCTTTTTCCTAAAGTATAATAATCTTTGTATTTAATAGGTAACCCGGATAGTTTGCTTATGATGTAAGGACTTAAATAATCCCCCAAATTCTTACCATTCCAATATACTAGTTTAATACTATGCATGGGTTGATTTCTTTATTAAAATGACAATGATAAATAATAGAATTATAGTTTCTGTGTTATTTCAAATACTTTTTTATGAATAAAATTTCTTTCATTGGTATTACATCCTATACAATAAATTGAAATTATGGTGCAAAGTATAGAAACTATACATATAGTTAGGAAACGTATCCATCCTTCAGGTATTTGCAAATATAACAATCCCGGTAGAATAGCAGCCACGAAGGTGACGCACAGGACATTACCACAGACTTTATGTAGATAGCGTCTCATTGAAAGCCCTACCATCTTGCGCAAGAACAAAAGACGGAGAAACAGGCAAGCAACGGCAACAACCAAAGCTACAATTAATGTTGATTCAGGTTGAAATCCTATTTTCAGGCAAATATAGGATAGAGGGAAATTCATCAGGTACATCCCTCCTACAGCAAGCTGGTAATTACGGATTTTACCGGTTGATATTTGTAGGTTGATTAAGGTGTTGGACAGAATGTCGCACATGGTCACGAGCAGAATGAGCCGCACGAAATTGACGGTATGGGCAGGATAGTGCTTTAGCCACAGAGTCAGTACAAAGTCGGCTTCAAACAGCATGGGTAAGGCGAACAGTAAGAGAATGTAATAGGAGAATCTGGAACCGCGCTCTACCAATGAGAACATATAACCGTAATCGCCAGCCGCATAAGATTTCGTGATCTGGGGATTGAGGGCTGTCATAAAGTTACCGGCAAAAGAAGACAACACATTATTGACAGAATTTGCGATTCCACGGGCTGCATTGACAACCGGCCCTATAAACAGATTCAAGAGAATGTTTACACCTTGATCCTTTAGTAAGACGGCAGTACAACCTATGAAGTTCCAGCCTGCAAATGAGCTCATCTCCTTCCAATAACCAATGTCGAAACTCAATTTCAGTCGACACTCCTTGAAATGCCGGGTGCAATAGCGCCAATAAATAGTCTGCATAATGCAGACTACTCCCACAAGAAGTAGGGCATAAACGATCAGACGATCGAAACCTAAGTCGGAATAGGCGATGAACAGCACGATCAGCAATCGGAGAACCACATCTAAGATGCCGATATAGGCAAAGGCACTCATGCGTTCGTGTGAGACGATGGAGGCACTGAATGGAACACTCAACAGATTGATGACGAAGGTAAGTACGGAGGCATGAAACACCCAGTTGGCTGCATACAGGCGGTTGGCAGGTATGGTCATGTGAGTGTTGAGAAACCAGAGACCAATCGTTTCGGCAAGAACGACAATGATGCCGGCGAGGACAAGCTGGATACTGAGTGATGTGGAAAAGACTTTTTTGAGACCGTCAGTATCGCCTTTACCTAACTCAAAAGTCAGAAACCGGCTGATAGAAGAAGATAAAGAACTGGAAATCATAGAGAACATGGCTACTACGCCACCTACTACATTATAGATACCATAGTCTTCGACACCTAGTGCCTGCAACACTACACGGGAGGTGTAAAGCGAGACGAGCATGCTGAAAAGCATGCGGACATAGAGCATCAGCGTGTTCTTGGCTATCCGCTTTGTATTTTCCTGTTGGGTCGTCATCCTTTATTTGTTGCCTGTCAGCCGTTTCCAGAAGGAGGTCTTGTGCTTCTCGCCGTAGCGGGATTCGTAGAGCTGGCGTCGGTACTCGTCGTAGCTCCAGTGGTTGTGCACCATCTCGTAGATGGCGCCCCAGTCGGGTAGGGTGCCCACGTTGCAGTCGTCGATATACATATCGGCGCACACTTTCCGGCATGGGGTGGAAAGAGTGGTGGGCTGCTCGTCGGGGTTGTTGGCATTGACGGCATAGAACTCGAGGCCGCGCCGGCGACAGTAGTCGACGGCCTCCTGCAGCAGGTCGCCCTCACGGACGGTCCACAGGATGAGCAGATGGTGCTCGGCCTGCAGCTTCTTCAGCGTAGCGATGGCAAAGGGTATCTCCTTGCCGATCTTAGGATAGTTATGCTCGACGATCGTCCCGTCGAAATCGACTGCGATAATCATAAATCGTAATAGTTGTGATGCAAGTAAAATAAATCGTTAGGTGCAGAGTAAGTGAACCGTTATTTTTCTAGGAGTTGAATATAGTCGGGTCGGACCTCGACGGCCACAGTGATGAGGCCGGGAAGCTCGACGAACAGTCGCTTGGTCTTGGAGCCTTGCAGCTTCTGCAGATGGCCCTCGTAGTTGTGCAAGGGTCCTCCGATGATGCGTACCTTTTTGCCGATCATGGACGGCTTGATCTCGTCGGGTCGGTAGAAGCGGGGAGTGTCCGCCGACTCGATGGCTTTCTTGAAACGTTCCATGTCCGCGTCTCTGATGGTCATGAGGATGTGCTGGCCGCCGTGGATATAGCGGTATTGGAGCTTGGCGATGCCGGCAACAATGGGGTCGAGGTGTCGGCGGGAGTCGCGGACGAATAGCAGGTCTTGCATGAAGGGCACTTTCTCGAGGCAGCGCTTGCCGCCGCGAGTGACCGTCTTGCAAACCATGGGCGTGAAAAATTCAATGTTCAGTTCGGCAAGTAATTTGTAGGCAGGCAGTTTGGAGTTTGTCCGTTTAAGATCACGCATTACAAACCATTGGATCTTGTCTGCTTCATTTGTATGAGACGGTATTTCGGTCTGCATGATTCCGGTACAAAAAGAATGGGGTGGATCGACCGACGTAAAGGACAGACACACTAATCTGACTCCTGCTTGCTTCTTTAATTTGTTGAAAAACAAGTAGTTATGCTTAAATACCCTTAAACTTCGATCTAGTCCTCTATACATTTATAATGTATTGCGACAGCCTTTAACAGACATTTTCTTTTTTGTCGTTGAGGCGTCTAAAGAGACTATCTCCTGAAAGGAGATGCTCTTCTACTTGCAAAGATACTAAAATAATTCTATTATCAACCATTTTTAACGATTTTATTTGCATAATTATTACAAACTACAAATGACCGTTGAAGCGATTGATCCCGATTGCAACTCCTATCCTGTTGTGTTTTAGCTATTTACGGTGGATGATCATCTCCTTTCAGGAGACAATCTTTTCATGAAACAAACCGCTGTTTGTTTTTATAGCCCTTTCAAAATTTTTCTATTGGCTTTATCCACTTCCTGACATTTGATGGAGTCGAGATAAATCTGAGTGGTGGCCTCGGAGTCGTGGCCCAATCCCTCGCTGATGACCGATATCGGGATCGCTTTCCCGCGTGCGATGGTAGCCCAGCTGTGCCTGCTGTAGTAGAGCGAGAGGGGGACGGGGACGCGGGCAAGCCTTGCGATGTCCTTCAGGTGCCGGTTGATCTTCATCATCTGGTTCTGGTACTGCCGTCGCTCGTTGCCGTCCTCACGGGTGATGATGGGCAGGAGGTAGCGGGTGGGATAGGGCCTGTACTTGTCGAGGATGTCCTGCATCTGCGGAGTCCACTCGATGGTGAGCAGCTGTCCTGTCTTCTTCCTGCGGTAGGAGAGGTAGCCGTTCCTGAGGTCGCTCCTCTTCAGGTAGGCCATGTCGATGAAGGACATGCCGCGTGTGTAGAAACTGAAGAGGAACATGTCGCGCGTGTAGTCCAGGACGGGATGGAGGGACAGGTCGAGGTCCTTGATCCGCTTGATGTCGGCGAGGGAGATGCTGCGCTTGATGGTCTTGTCGATGCCACAGTAGACATGCCGGAAGGGCATTCGGTCCTTGGTGAGGCCCTGTTCGACGGCCAGCTTGTAGTTCGTGCGCAGGATGCGCATATAGAAAGAGCTGGTGTTGCGGGTGAGGCCCTGACGGCGGAGGTCGGCCTCATACAGCTCCATCATCTCGGGATCGATCATGTCGAACGACAGGTCGATGCCTTTGCGGAAACGCATGAAACTGTTGAGCGTGGCCTGATAGGTCTCGCTCGAACGGATCTTGCCCAGCTGCTTCTTGCGCTGGATCTGGGCGTTGATGAACTTGAAGACGCTGTGATGGTCGTTCAGTGTCGAGGTGAAGCTGCGGACAACATCGTCGATGTGGCAGGAAGGGTCTTCGGAGGTCCACACCTCTGCCATGCGCTGCAGGCGGTGGAGCTCCCAGTTGACATCGATGGAAAGGAGCTGCAGATACCTGAACCGCAGAGAGGAGGGCGGAGGAAGCAGGATCTGCCCGGTGGCCTCGTCCCACTCGTTGCTGAAAATCTTATAGGTGCTTTTAATTCTTCGGAGGGTACGGTCGTGAATCAACTGAAATATCAACGATCCTTCTCTATTCGGACTCGTTGACGGTCTGAATTTTAATTTAACGGATGTCATGTCTTTATTCTCTAATTTTATTCCTGAAATGTATAGGATAGGGCCGTGCGTAAATTCTGATCTGGCCTTATGTATATAGTTATTTCCTGTAGGATAAATCCTTTTATAATAATGTGTTTGTGCTTGTTGTGGACTTGAACGTATGGATGGATAAAAATGACACATAGTTGACTTTTTTCTTGTTTCCCCAATGCTGAGGGGCGGGCGTAATACGCCGGCACATCGGTTTCTTCTTGGATGTTTGTCGTTGGCCTTCTTCCGGACAGGGATGTCACGGGGATTCTCACCGGCTCACTTGCAGCCGTAGGGTTATGGACAGAAGGGGGGGGTACTTGGCGGCTGTAATCTCCATTTATGTGATGGATGATGGGAAGGTTGCTACGCTTAGCAGCGCTTCCGCCTCATGATGATACAGCGGGGGATCAAAGTCGGGGACTTGGTGTCATAATCTATTAGGGTAAAACCTGTTGGCCGGGTGCTGCGGAGGAGCGGTCGGAATGACGGGAGGCCTAAGCCCGGCGCGGGCTCCCGCGGATGGTGGATGACATGAAGGGCAAGGACTGCTCACCCGGCCTTTGCGGAGCAGGCCCTTGCGAGACAGGGGTGGCGGGCACTCCGTCGGAGACAGGACGGAGCGTCCGCAAAAGGGCGACCGGACGCATCTGACCGACAGATGGACGGATCGTAAGGGGTTGACAGATAAGGTCGTATGACATAAATTCTGCAAGTTTTTGCCGTAAAGATACAAAAACTTGCAGATTTATAATAATTATATTACTCTATGTTGTTGATTATCAATTAAATTATTGATTTTTATAAAATGTCAACTATTCCGGTGATAAAAAAGAAGAATTTTGTGGAAAAAAGTAACAATCGGGAATATAAAAGGTGATTCTGGGAAGATATGGACTCGAATGAGGACGAAGGCTGTGTCTTGAAATGATCATGGAAGGATGCGGAATGTGACTGTCTCGTAAGCGGAACGTGTCGATATGGAAGAAGAGGACCCTTGCTAAGAACGAAAGAGGCAGGTTGTAGGGACGCATCATGGTGCGTCCGGGAATCCGGCCGGCATCCATAACGCCCCCTTTGAACACGGATATCTATATCACAAACTTTGTATTTTTCCTTATTTTTGTTCTGTATTCTTGATAATATTAAAAGTGTATTTGATAAATAAAAAGGGCCGACATTTGCGTGTCAGCCTGGATGTTTGTCATTTAGGAATGACCT
>ERZ779981.502-NODE-502-length-19056-cov-5.0181_pt1 | contig 19056 bp, 18 predicted proteins | sample MGYA00511182_ERZ779981 | MGnify/ENA primary metagenome ERZ779981 (study PRJEB29588, sample SAMEA2149539) | human gut metagenome | biome: human gut; feature: human-associated habitat; material: faeces | place: Denmark | collected 2008/2010 ... | reverse complement strand
TTTACTGACGGAATCGGAAGAGGTCATCTGGCTTCTTCAGAAGTGTCATGTCCTGATGGATAGAATTATGTAAGAATACATGGAAAATTGACAATAAAAAATGGCATATGAAGATGATAGACCATAATCATTTCATATGCCATCTTATTTTGGGGACATTTACTGAATATCCCTAATGAAATTTTCATAAAAACGGCGGAAGGGTTTTCCTTTCCGCCGTTTTTTTATGTCTCGAAGTCAGCTCTGCAACCGGCCGTTTTCTTGTCGGATGATTTCCTCCGACAGTAGATAGGAAACGACTTTGGTAAGTTGCTCTTCTGGCACATCTTCCATTCGGGTCTTCAGTTCTTGCAAGGAAAGAGATTCCATTTCCAGCAGCGAGCGTATCTGGCGACTGATTTCGTCAAACTGGCTTTGTCGCAGTCCGGAATGGTGGTGCTGGAGGCATACATCACATTGTCCGCAGTTGTGTTCGTTTTTTTCTCCAAAATAATGCAGCAGCATGCGGCTCCGGCATTTGTTTTCGCTTTCTGCATATTCAATCATGGCTTCGATACGTCGGCGATAACTTTCTTTCCGGTCTTCGTATACCTCTCTGCTCAGATAAATGCGATCGGTTTCCTGCCGTTCACGGGTGTAGATAATATAAGGTGTCTTTTTCCCGGGAATATAGTGGAGAATGTGCTGTCTGGTGAGAAAGAGAAGGGTTTCGTAAATCTGTTGCCGACTCAATCCCGAACGGTTAGAGAGAAGTTCCTCATTAATGTAGGCATAGTCGGTAAACAGTCCGGTGTATGTCCGCAGCAGGATGCGGAGGAGTTTTTCCGTATCTTCATTCTGTTCATGGATGCGGTACAATTCCTCTTTGGTGATAGTGAACATGATCCGTGAAGCGTTGTCCTGTTCGTCTGTGTATTCCAGGTAGCCGGCGCGGGTCAGGATTTTCAAGGCACTGTCGGTCTGTACGGGAAAATGCTTGAAGTTGTGGCAGAATTCATCCAAGTTAAAGGCAAAGGTACATCCTAAGCCGTCTCCCATGGCCATCTGGTAGTAGAAATTGATGTCTTCGTACACTTTTCGGATATAGTCTTTCTCAGGAAAAGTATCACTGATTCGTTGTTTGAGAGTGATTTTATCGCGGGGACAGAACAGCAATACTGCGTACGCTTTCAGTCCGTCACGTCCGGCTCTTCCGGCTTCCTGAAAATAGGCTTCGGGAGAATCAGGTACGTCGGCATGAATCACCAGACGTACATCGGGTTTGTCAATACCCATTCCGAAAGCGTTGGTGGCTACCATCACGCGGTATTCCCCTTTCAGCCAGGCTTTTTGCCGTAAGTCCTTGGTATCGTCGCTGAGTCCGGCATGGTAGAAAGTAGCCGTGATGTGATTCCGATTGAGGAGTTGGGCAATTTCTTTGGTTTTTCTCCGGTTGCGGGTGTATACGATACTGGAACCGTTGACCCGTTGCAGGATATGCAACATCTCGCCGTCTTTGTCTTCGGTATGTCGGACAATATAGGCCAGGTTCTTCCGTTCGAAACTCATGCGGAACACATTCTCTTGCCGGAATTGAAGGCGTTCTTGAATGTCCTTGACCACTTCCGGAGTGGCAGTAGCCGTCAGGGCAATGACGGGAACGCCTGGAAGCAATTGTCGTATTTCCGCGATTTTCAGATAGGCCGGTCGGAAATCGTATCCCCATTGAGAAATACAATGTGACTCATCGACCGTGATGAGGCTCACCTGCATGCTGCGGAGTTTAATCTGAAAAATTTCCGTGCCCAATCTTTCTGGGGAAATATAGAGAAACTTGTAATTGCCGAAGATGCAGTTTTCCAAGGCAATCAGAATCTCTTCGCGCGTCATGCCGGAATAGACAGCCGTGGCCTTGATTCCTCGTTCGCGTAAGTTGCGTACCTGGTCTTTCATCAGGGCAATCAGAGGGGTAATGACCAGGCACAATCCTTCCTGTGCGAGGGCCGGCACCTGGAAAGTAATGGATTTACCTCCTCCTGTGGGCATGAGCCCCAAGGTGTCACGGCCTTCACCGACGCTGCGGATAATATCTTCCTGTATTCCACGGAAGTGGTCGTATCCCCAGTATTGTTTCAGGATTTTCAGATAGTCAGGCATGTGAAATCAACTGCGGCTGGGCTTGATGTCTTCTATCTGCAACTGAATCTCCCCTCGCTTGTGGGTGTTTTCTTCAATCGTGTAGCAGATATTAAACGACTGTTTGGTCTTGATGTAGCGGACTTGCGAACTTTGTCCGAAAGCGATTCCGTTCATGACGTTGTTCGATTTGTTGTCTACCAGCTCCAGCTTGATATGCTCTTGGTCCCGACCCACTACCTTGCTGGTACCGTAGTCGTAGACATTTAGCGTGGCAAAGATCGGCTTATGATTCTCCGGACCAAACGGATTGAACTTCTTCAAGTCGAAGAAGAATTTCGGGGTGATGTCCCTGAAATCCAACTGTGCATCAATCTGAATGGTAGCATTGGTCTGTTCCGGAAGAATATGGTTGGTGACATATTCTTCAAACCGACGGGTGAATTCCGGCACATTTTCCACTTTCATGGAGAGACCAGCCGCATAGGTATGACCGCCAAAGTTTTCCAACAGGTCCCGACAATATTCGATGGCTTTGTATACGTCGAAACCGGATACAGATCGGGCAGAACCAGTCGCCAAGTTGTCGGTACGTGTCAGTACAACGGCTGGGCGGTAATAGATTTCCGTCAGTCGGGAAGCCACGATGCCGATAACTCCTTTGTGCCAGTCTTCATTGAAGATGACAATAGAACGTCTTTCGGATAAGTCAGACAGGTTGTCGACAATTTTGTTGGCTTCTTCCGTCATGCTCTTATCCAAATCTTTTCGGGTTTCATTGTAGCTGTTGATGCGGTTGGCTTTCTTCAGTGCGGCAGCAAAATCTTTTTCAATCAACAGGTCTACGGCTTCTTTTCCGTTTTGGATTCGTCCTGATGCATTGATGCGCGGTCCGATTTTGAAGACAATGTCGCTGATGGTGAGTTCTCTTTCGGCCAGTCCGCATACGTCAATAATGGCTTTCAGTCCGATGCTCGGATTGGCGTTGAGCTGTCGGAGCCCGTGATAGGCCAGAATACGGTTTTCACCCATAATGGGTACAATATCAGAAGCAATACTTACCGCCACCAGGTCGAGGAGGGGAGTCAGCTGATGGAATTCAATGCCGTTGTTCTGGGCAAAAGCTTGCATGAACTTGAATCCTACTCCGCATCCGGAAAGATGCTCGTACGGGTAAGTGGAATCAAAGCGTTTGGCATTCAGGATGGCTACGGCTGGGGGAAGTACTTCATCGGGTACGTGATGGTCGCAGATGATGAAATCAATGCCTTTTTCTTTGGCATAAGTGATTTCCTCAACTGCCTTTATTCCACAATCCAGCACGATGACCAGTTTGACACCTGTTTCATACGCATAGTCTACTCCTTTTTTTGACACACCATATCCTTCGTTGTATCGGTCGGGAATATAGTAGTCTATGTTCGAATAGAACTGTTGTAGAAACTTGAAAACAAGGGCGACGGCGGTTGTTCCGTCGACGTCATAATCTCCATACACTAAGATTCGCTCCTTTCTTCCCATCGCCTGATTCAGCCTTTCCACGGCCACATCCATGTCTTTCATCAGGAAGGGGTCGTGCAGGTCGTTCAGTTGTGGGCGAAAGAACCGTTTGGCCTCGGCAGCTGTGTGTATGCCTCTTTCTTGCAGCAACTTGCACAAGATAGGACTGATTCCTATTTCTTTGGCGAGGGCTCTAGCTGCTTCTCTTTCTTGAAGTGTAGGAGGTTGATAGTTCCATTTGTAGTTCATTTATATATGTTTTTTCTTTTTTTCTGCTAACCAAGACCTTGCGTTGTTCCCGGCAGAGGATACGAGTATGCTTGCTGTCGGATTTTTATTGGCAAAGCCTTTTGTCGGGAAAATCAGCTTTCTCGACTTCAATCCGTAAAATTAGTAAAAAGAAAGAAAAAAGCGGCTCATTCCTTCTTAAATTTATGGAATGAGCCGCTTATTATTTATAATTAGTCTATATACTAATATCTTATAATCCTAATTTCTTAGCGATGTCTGCCGGAATGGTTTTCTTGTGGACCAAGATGTTCATGGTTTTGTATTTGACAAATGCTTTAGAAGCGTACCAGATACCTTTGTATTTTCCGCTCAAGCCCCATGAGTTCTTTACCATATAGTATTCTTTTCCGTTCTGGTCTTTTGCGATACCATAGATAAGCATACCGTGATCGTCTGTCGTTTCCCAGTTGTCGAAGGCAGTCTGACGCATTTCCTGAGTGACATTGATTTCAGGAAGAGGTTTGCTGGTCAGCTCTTTGCGTTTGTCTGATTTGCTCAGTCCCAGCCAGCGTGCCATGTCGGAACCGGTCAGTTCTGCGCCTTTTGCTACGTCCGGGCATACAGCTACACCATCGCGGGTAAATCCTTCTTCACTGACGTCTGCACCCCAAGCAAAAGTGTATCCATTGTTGATGGCGTTGTCCATTACTTCCATCAGTTCATCGATTGGAAGGTTATATGACAAAGCGTTGCGCCAGTTGTCCTGTACCTCGATGCTGAACGGCTGGTAGAAAGGATGGTGTGTGAATGAAGTCAGTGATACATAGTCGTCCATGTTCAATCCTAATACTTCATCAGCAAATGTTCTCGGGGTATAAGTTTTGCCTTTGTAGGTAAATTCTTTCGGGCATTCTCCCAGGTAAGTATCATAAATGGCGGTTACACCTTTTTTCCATACCGGAGTCAGTTTGCTTCGTTTCCCTTTTCCGATGGCTTCTACGTAAGCACCTGCTACTGCATCCAGTTCGTTGTGGTTAGGAAGAGAGTCTCCGTATTGGATACCCGGCATGATATCCTGTGGTACCATACCATAGTTTTTGTAGCAATATACGATGTCTTCAAAGCTTCCGCCCGGAGAGAATGAAGCGTCGCCGTGATAACGTACATAGTTTACGGCACGGTCTTCCATTGTTTTGTGTACCACAAACATTTCAGACAGGTCGAATTCTCCCTTTCCGGTGCGGAGGAGTTCAGATTCCAAGAAGCCGATGCTGGAGAATGACCAGCAAGTACCAGACTGATTCTGGTTCTTTATAGAAGTAATAGGGTTTTCTTTTACAGTGGTGAAAGTGAATCCCTCTTCCGCCTTGTCTTTCTTAGGACCTTTGGCATACATGCTTCCGAAACAGAGTCCTGCGGCGGCCAATAAAATAAGTTTGTTCATTGTTTGATAAAATATTATAGGTTAATAAATCATTTATTCATTCATTATCGCTTCCACTTCCTCGAAGGTGATAGGAATATGCTTTTCGCCTAAGAATCTAGAACCGTTATCTGTAATCAGAATATCGTCTTCCAGACGGATACCACCAAAATCTTTGTATTTCTCGATGGCTTCGAAGTTCAGGAAGTCGGTATGCAGTTTTTCTGCTTTCCACTTGTCGATGAGGGCCGGAATGAAATAGCATCCGGGCTCGTCGGTGATGACAAATCCTTTTTGTAAACGTCGTCCCATACGGAGAGAAGCCAGTCCGAACTGAGTGGAAGGTTGAACTTCATCGTCATAACCCACGTAGCACTGACCCAAATCTTCCATGTCGTGTACGTCCAGTCCCATCATGTGTCCCAGTCCGTGGGGAAGGAACAAGGCATGCGCTCCTGCGGCTACGGCATCTTCAACATTTCCTTTCATCAGGCCCAGTTCCTTTAAACCGTTGGCCAGTACCTTGCAAACTTCCAGGTGTACAGACTTGTAAGTTACTCCCGGACGAGCCAGTTCCAGTGCCTTGTCGTGGCAAGCTAATACGATGCCATACACATCTCGCTGACGGCTGGTGAATTTTCCGCCTACTGGGATGGTACGAGTATGGTCAGAGCAATAATAGTTCATCAGTTCAGCACCTGCATCGGTCAGCATCATCCGGCCTTCCTGCAAAATATGACTGTGGTCATGGTTGTGGAGTGTCTGTCCGTTTTGGGTCAATATGGTAGCGAAAGATACCATACGTCCGTAAGACGAGGCAATTCCGTCGAGTACGCCGGCGATGTATTGTTCTGATACGCCCGGTTTGCACAGGCGCATGGCTGCTGTATGCATTTCATATCCCACGTTGCAGGCTTTGTCGATTTCTGCAATTTCGCAATCTTCCTTTGCGGCCCGCAGTGAGATAACTGCCTTGATGAGCTCGAGCGACGCATGATGTTTGGTCATGGAAGCTTTGATCCCCGTCAGCTCTTCCAACAGTAGCATGTTGTCGTAGCGGTAAGGCGGGAGAAAATGAATGGCTCTTTTTTGGGCAATAGCTTTTCCTACAAAATCTCTCAGCTTGTCGAACGGGAAGCTTTTTTCAACTCCTACCTGTGCTGCCAGTTCCTGTACGCTGGGCTGGGGACCCATCCAGATGATGTCGTCCATGTCCACATCATTGCCAAAAAAGTATTCCGTTCCGTTGTCAATGTCAATGATACCCGCATAGCCCGGGTGAGAATGTCCGAAAAAGTAGACGAACGAGCTGTCTTGACGGAATTTATATGTGTTGTCAGGATAATTGGCGGGTGCTTCGTTGTTCCCAAGAATGAGGATGATGCCGTTGCTCATTTTGTCTCTTAGAGCTTTCCGGCGTTTCTGATAAGTAAGCGAATCAAACATATTCATTTCATTTTAATATCACATCTGTGAAAATTATGTTGCAAATGTAGTAAATAAAATAGAAAAAATGGCGTAAATGTATTGGAAAAACATATATTTGCAAATCCAAGGTTACTTTAAAAAAGCGACGTATGAAACTAGACTTTGAAAAAACAGGATTGGTTTTAGAGGGTGGAGGCATGCGTGGTGTGTTCACGTGCGGAGTGCTGGATTTCATGATGGATCGTCATTTGGAATTTCCCTATGTGATTGGTGTTTCTGCTGGGGCGTGTAATGGTTTGTCTTACATGTCACATCAGCGTGGTCGTGCTAAGTTCAGTAATATTGATATGATGGCACAGTATCATTATATTGGGCTGAAATATTTATGGTATCAGCATAGTATACTGGATCAGCACTTGCTTTATGATTTATTCCCCAGTCAGATTGCACCTTTTGACTATGAGGCCTATTTTAATAATCCGGCGAGGTTTGAGATGGTCACCACCAATTGTGTGACGGGAAGGGCTTGTTATTTGGAAGAAAAGAAGGAGCGAGACAGGGTGCGGTTGGTAGATATCGCCAAAGCTTCCAGCAGCTTGCCCTACGTGTGTCCTATTGCCTATGTAGACGGTCGGCCGATGTTGGATGGAGGAATTGTCGATTCTATTCCGGTACTGCGTGCGATTTCGCAAGGATATGAACGGAATGTGGTGGTGTTGACTCGTAACAGAGGATACCGAAAGTCAGAGAAAGACATTCGTGTGCCTCGTTTCATCTATCGTCGTTATCCTCGGTTGCGTCTGGTACTCAGCAAACGGTGTGCTGCATACAATGAACAGTTGGACTTAGTAGAAAAGTTAGAGGATGAAGGACGTATCATCGTCATTCGTCCAGAAAAGAAAGTGGTGGTAAACCGGATAGAGAAAGATGTGAAGAAATTATCCGATTTGTATGAAGAAGGTTATGCGTGTGCAGAAAAAGTGCTGCTACCTTTTTTGGAAGAAGAAACGAAATAAGAGTGTTGGTATGAAATAAAAAACCGGAATCTTTTGATTCCGGTTTTTTATTGTGGATTTTATTTGGCGAAGCTGACCGCACGAGTTTCACGGATGACTGTGATTTTTACTTGTCCCGGATAAGTCATTTCGTCTTGAATTTTCTTGGCAATTTCTGTGGACAGGCTTTCTGTCTGTTTGTCGTCAATCTTGTCTGCCCCTACGATGACACGGAGTTCACGACCGGCTTGGATAGCATAAGTCTTGGTAACTCCCGGATAAGACATCGCAAGTTGTTCAAGGTCGTTCAAACGTTTGATATAAGCTTCCACAATTTCACGGCGTGCACCCGGACGGGCTCCGGAGATGGCATCGCAGACTTGTACGATAGGAGCCAGCAGACTGGTCATTTCCACTTCATCGTGGTGAGCTCCGATAGCGTTACAGATATCGGGTTTTTCTTTGTATTTTTCTGCCAGTTTCATACCTAACAATGCGTGTGGCAATTCGGGTTCTTCATCAGGTACCTTGCCAATATCATGCAACAGACCGGCGCGTTTTGCTTTCTTCGGGTTCAATCCCAGTTCTGAGGCCATTACCGCACATAAGTTGGCTGTTTCACGGGCATGTTGCAACAAGTTTTGTCCGTAAGAAGAACGGTATTTCATCTTACCGATGATACGAATCAGTTCCGGATGCAGGCCGTGGATACCTAAGTCGATGGTAGTACGTTTACCTGTTTCAATAATTTCGTCTTCTACTTGCTTGCGTACTTTAGCTACTACTTCTTCGATACGGGCCGGGTGGATACGTCCGTCGGTTACCAGCTGGTGCAAAGCCAGACGAGCAATTTCACGGCGAACCGGGTCGAAGGCAGAAAGTACGATGGCTTCCGGAGTATCATCCACTACGATTTCCACACCGGTTGCAGCTTCCAATGCACGGATGTTACGGCCTTCACGTCCAATGATACGTCCTTTGATTTCATCTGATTCTATATGGAATACAGTGACGGAATTTTCAATGGCAGTTTCAGTAGCTACTCGTTGGATAGATTGAATCACGATACGTTTCGCTTCACGGTTAGCGGTCAGTTTAGCGTCGTCCATGATATCATTAATATAAGACTGGGCCTGTGTTTTGGCTTCTTCTTTCAACGATTCTACCAAACGTTCCTTTGCTTCTTCTGCAGAGAGTCCGGAAATCGTTTCCAGTTTTTCTCTTTCCTGAGACTGTAGGTTGTCCAGTTCTTCTTTTTTCTTTTCAATGATTACCAGCTGTGCGTCGAGATTTTCTTTAATGGCTTCTGTTTCGTTGCGTTTGCGCTGGAGTTCTTCGTTTTTCTGGTTGAGCACCATTTCACGTTGTTTCAGCTTGTTTTCTGCCTGTTGGATTTTTTGGTTCCGCTGAGCAACTTCTTTTTCCAGATCCGCTTTTTTATTCAAGAATTTCTCTTTCACTTCCAGAAGCTTGTTTTTCTTGATTACCTCAGCCTCTGTTTCGGCTTCCTTAATAATGGTGTCATATTTCGTCTTCAAGCCGTACTTAAAGAATCCATACGACAATGCACCCCCCACCAGGAAGGCCACAATCGCTAGTATTACTGTCGTCAACATTATAATTAATTTAAATATATAAATAAAAAACGCATAAACTTTTCCGTTGGAATTCCTTCGGTACAAGCTTATGCGTGAAATTAGCTTTAATAATATTTCTATCTCTCTATAAACCTTTGTCCTGACTTTGTTGGATGCATCGTTCGATATCCTCGTTCAGTTCTTTTATTTTTTCCATATACGGACGGGTATCATTCCGGTCTTTCATGGAAGTATTTTCATACGCTAAATCGAGTGCCACCATCTTCCAGTGTTGTATGCTGTTGAATTCAGGAAATGCACTGCGGTATTTATTCAGTTTATAGTTAATCTGTCTGGCAGCTTCTCGATACCCTTCCTCTTCCGACGGGAATATAGATACGGGATAACGTTCGTTGTCAATTAGTAGATTAAATCTCTTTTTTTCGTCCATAAAAGTATATACTTCACCGTTTTGTCTTATTCATTCAGCAAAGCGATGCATTTATCGACTTCACGCACAAGTTTTGCCAGTCTTTGTTTGGTATCTCGGAGGTCATTGTCGTTGATACTGAGAATACGGGCATTTTTCAAATTGATATACTTGGTTTCCAATTCTTTTAAACTGTCTTTCAGTTCGTTTATTTCAGCATTTTTTGCGTCAAGCTCTTTCCTTAATGAAAGATTTTCTTTTTCCAATCCTTCGTGAAGAAACAGCAATTGTCGTAGCTTGCCTTCGAAAGTATGCAACAGTTTTTTGTCCTCTTCCGTCATCCGTATATCAAAAAAGTATATACAAATATACTGTATTGGTTGGAATTTCAAAAATATTTGTTGCGGATTTTATTAAAATTTGTGAGATTGAGTGGTTACGCAAATCTTTGCATGCGATTTTTTTTCTGTCTGATAATTCTTTTTACCTTTGTGATTGCATTGAGGTGACATTAGATGCGGAGTTTTTAATCTTTTAAAAATTAAATTGTTATGTATACTGTTATTAAGCGGATGGAGATTTCTGCCTCGCATCGTTTGGAACTTTCTTACGAAAGCAAGTGTGAGAACTTGCATGGTCACAATTGGATTATCACCGTCTATTGTCAGTCGGAACAGTTGAATGAAGACGGGATGGTAGTTGACTTTACCCATATTAAGAATGTGGTGAAAGGGCAGTTAGACCATAAAAACTTGAATGATGTGCTGCCTTGCAATCCGACTGCTGAGAATATCGCCCGGTGGATTTGTGAACAAGTGCCTCATTGTGTGAAAGTAGAAGTCTGTGAATCGGAAGGAAATACTGTGATTTATGAGAAAGATTAATGAGATTTTCTACAGTCTCCAAGGGGAAGGGTTTCATGCGGGTACTCCAGCCGTGTTTATCCGTTTTTCTGGGTGTAATTTGAAATGTGATTTTTGCGATACGCAGCATGAGCAAGGTATCCTGATGTCGGACGAAGATATTTTGGCGGAAGTTAGACGTTATCCTTGTCGGATGGTGATTTTGACAGGAGGAGAGCCAGGCTTATGGATTGATGATTGTTTAGTGGAGGCGTTGCACGAAGCCGGTAAATATGTTTGTATTGAAACCAATGGCACTTGTGTGCTTCCTAAGGCGATTGACTGGGTGACTTGTTCGCCTAAGCAAGAGTCTAAATTGCGAGTGGAACGGGTGGATGAAATAAAGATTGTTTATCAAGGTCAGGACGTAGAACCTTATTTGCAGATTCCGGCTTCTGCCTATTTTTTGCAGCCTTGTTCATGCATGAATACTTCGGAAGTGGTAGATTACATTAAGTTACATCCCGTTTGGCGTTTGAGTTTGCAGATTCATAAATTGATTGCGATTCCTTAATATCTTCATGCAAAATGTAAGAATATGCAGTTTTCCCTTTTTTTGATGTTTTTTAACAACTATCTCAGAGAGATTTGTTAATAAATCTATTTTCCAAATGGCTTGAGATGCTTTTGAACAATAAAAAAGATACTCCTGCTAATCACTATTAGCAGGAGTATCACAACACAAAAACTAAACTAGACTTAACTAAACTATTCTAAAGGAAGTTTCACAACTTCCGCTTTTATTATGTACGCTACAAATATAGGATTTAGATTTGTTGTAACCAAAGAAAATCGATAAAAAATTGAATTGTTTCAGAAAAAAATGTTGGAAATACAACAAATTTTCAAATAGTATGTTTATTAACATAATTTTGGAGGTCCTGCTTGTAGCTGTCCGATATCGGAATGTAGTCCTTTCCAAAAACAATTCTTCCTTTTTCTATAATTTTTATTTTTTGTTTTTGCACTATGAAAGACCGATGGATACGGATAAACCGGTTGGCAGGTAGTTTGTCTTCCATCATTTTCATGCTGACCAATGACAAGATAGGGCGTGGATTGTCTTCGAGATGAATCTTTATGTAATCTTTCAGCCCTTCAATATAGAGAATCTTATCCAGTTCAATTTGAATCAGCTTATAGTCACTCTTAACATAGATGTATTTCTGATCGTCGGATGATTGTACTTCGTTGGAAGCATTTTCTGCTTTCTGGCAGAGTTCAAACCATTGCACGGCTTTGTTGACGGCTGTCATAAAATCCGAGTAGCTGATGGGTTTGAGCAGATAGTCGAGCGCATTGACTTTATATCCGTCCAAGGCATACTGTCCGAAAGCAGTTGTAAATATGATGCGGGTGGTATTTGGAATAATTTTAGAAAATTCAAGTCCGTTCAGTTCCGGCATCTGAATATCCAGAAAGATGAGGTCTACCGGATGTTCAGTCAGAAGTTCCATGGCCTGAATGGCGCTGGAGTATGCTCCACACAGTTCCAGTGAGGGGGTTTTCTTTACATAGCTTTCCAGCAATCCGAGAGCCAGCGGCTCATCATCTATAATGGCGCATTTGATTGTCATGGTATGGTTTGTTTATTGTTAGTGTCAGGAATGTCAATAGTGAGTATTGAACTGTATTCTTTTTGGTCAGGGCTGACTTGTTGCTGCCATTCATAATGGCCGGCGTACAGCAATTCCAGTCTTTTGCGTACTTGTTCCAGTCCGATACCCGATCCGCTCTTGTCGGTAGCATTCTTAGGATAGTTGCTATTGCGTATTATGCAGTGGATTTTATCTTCTTTTTCCACCAGAGTAATGTCAATGAAACTTGGACTGGTGGGAGATACTCCATGCTTGAAAGCGTTTTCAATCAGTGAAATGAACAGCAGGGGAGCTACCGGACTCTGACTGTCCGGACGAATCTGGAAATGGGTACTGATTTTCACTTGCGAGGAAACCCGGATGCGCATCAGTTCAATGTAGTTTCGAATGAAGTCTACCTCTTTGTTCAAAGGAACAAATGTTTCCTGGTTGTCATACAGTACATAGCGTAATAATTTACTGAGTTCTTGAATGGCTTGTTGGGCTTTTTCTGTATCGAATGCAGTAAGCGCATAGATATTATTCAAGGTATTCAGCAGGAAATGAGGATTCAACTGGTTACGCAGATTCTTGAGTTCGGCCTCCGTACGGCTTTTTACGGCTTCACGGCGTGCCAGTTCTGTGGCACTCCAGCGAAGACTCATCCGGATGGCCACACTCAGTCCTACCATAAAAATCATGCTGGTGATGTCTCTTATATAAAAGATGTATTGGGGTGGCAGATAAGGACGAGGGCGTACGGGTGGGGGAAATGCCATCACGTTGTGCCAGTAGCGCAATCCAATGGAAACTATAAAAATGAGTGCAATGTTCAGTAGAATGAACCGTCCGATATGGTCTTTAAAAAGTATGGTAGGAATTAAAATCAAATAGTTGATATAGAAAATGACAAAGAAGGAAAGAGAGACTCCAGAATGATTGATGAATTCCTTCCAGTTAATGTTTCCATTGTCGTGCTGCGTAAAAAATAACGGAAATCCGAAAAATAATCCCCAGCATATGGTGTGGATGGTCAGTTCTAATAGGTATTGTTTGTTATGAGTGAGGTGTGTCATACAGATAGGTTTAAAGCAAAGATACGATTTTTTAAGAAAAGTCCGGCCGTCGCATGCAGTAAATACGTTGAATTATTTATTGCAGAGATAGACGGCCGGACAGGAAACCAAAGTTATGAAGAACAAAGTAGTTCCGTTATGTTTTATTCATAGCGCAGTGCTTCAATCGGATCCAGGTCGGCGGCTTTCTTGGCCGGATACCATCCGAAGAACACACCGGTAAGGGTACATACTGCGAATGACAGCAATACACTCCATGGCTGGATGAATACAGGCCAATGGGCAACCGTCTTGATGACGAAGCTGGCTCCACAGCCCAGAATCACTCCAATCAATCCTCCTGTAATACTGATCAGGATGGATTCTATCAGGAATTGTGACAGGATGTCTACTCCTCTTGCACCCACAGACATACGAAGGCCGATTTCACGGGTACGTTCGGTGACACTGACATACATGATGTTCATGATACCGATACCTCCTACTACCAAAGAGATTCCTGCGATGCAGGCCAGCAAGGTGGTCATCAAGTCGGTAGTGGTATTCAGCATGGAACTGAGTTCCTGTTGCGTACGGATAGTGAAATCATCATCGTCTGTTTCTTTCAGTTTATGTTCACGGCGTAAGATAGTGGTGATTTCGTCTACGGCTTCTTCCGTCATGTCTTCCGTCAGAGCGGAGGCAAAGATACCACTCAGGTAGGTCTGGGCCAGCAGACGTTTCATTACCGTGCTGTAAGGAGCCAGTACCACGTCATCTTGGTCCATACCCATGGAGTTGTATCCTTTTGATTTGAGCACCCCGATGACACGGAGGGGAACCTGGTTGCAGCGGATAATCTTTCCAATCGGGTCTTGTCCGTCGGGGAACAGGTTGTCTACAATGGTTTTACCAATGACACACACTTTTGCTGCCGTGCGGATATCTTCTTCTGTAAACATGTCTCCTTGTTCCACGGTCAGCTGACGGATGGTCAGATAGCCGAGGCTGACTCCACTCACTGAAGACGGGTAGTTGTTGGAACCGGAAATCAGCTGTCCGGAAGCCGAAACGTCCGGGCTGATAGCCGACAAGTACATACATTCATCGCGTAAGGTCTCATAATTTTCCAGTTTCAGGGTTTGCATGCTCGATGGGTCCTGACGGACACCTCCTCGCATTTCGGCTCCCGGGTGGACCATAATCATGTTGGAGCCCATTTCGGAGATTTGTTTTTGGATGCTCCGTTTGGAGCCTTGTCCGATGGCCAGCATGGCAATGACGGAAGCTACTCCGATAATGATTCCTAACATGGTCAGAAAAGCACGTAGCTTATTATTGGCCAATGCCCGGAAAGCTATTTTAAAAAGGTTTGTTCCATTCATAAGTCATCTCGATAAATTGTCAATCATCATCGTTTTTCGGCAGGGCAGCCAGTGCTTCCGCAGCCGAAAGAATATGGGGGTTGGTTACGTCTTCAATGACATGTCCGTCGCGCAGTCGGATGTTGCGGCTGCTGTATTGTGACAAATCCGGATTATGTGTCACGAAGATGATGGTACGTCCTTCCTGGTGAAGTTTCTGGAAGAGGACCAGAATTTCGAAAGAAGTACGTGTGTCCAGGTTACCGGTCGCTTCATCGGCCAGGATGACCGCCGGATTGTTGACCAGTGCACGTGCAATGGCTACACGTTGCATCTGTCCACCGGACATCTGGTTAGATTTGTGTTCCAAACGGTCAGCCAGTCCCACTGCAGTCAGGGCTTCTATGGCTCGGCGGCGACGTTCAGCGGCACTGACAGCACTGTTGTACATCAGCGGGAGTTCTACATTCTCTACGGCTGTCGTTTTTGGCAGCAGGTTGTAGTTCTGGAATACGAATCCGATTTTCCGGTTCCGTAGTACCGCTCTTTGCGGTTTGCTCATCGTACGTACGGATACCCCGTCAAGAAGGTATTCCCCACTGGTCGGCGTGTCCAGACATCCCAATGTGTTCAGAAGGGTAGACTTACCGGAACCGGATGTACCCATGATGGTCACGAATTCTCCTTCCTGAATGCTGAACGAGATACCGCGCAACGCATGTACCGTTTCGTCTCCTACTTGGAAGTTCCGTTTGATATTTTGTAATTCTATGACAGTCTTTTTCATGACAGTATCTCCTTATTTTTGTTTCTTCTTGTCATTTCCCGGAGGGCCTGGCATGAAGGGGCTTCTTTCTCCGTCGGCAGAAGCTTCAGGAGCTGCATTTGCAAATCCTTTCAATACCGTTTCTGTGACAATCGGAGTACCTTCGCTGATACCTTCCAGGATTTCCGTGTGGCTTCCGTCGCTCAGACCGATTTTTACAGGGTGTGCTGTGAAACCGTTGGCATCCATGGTCCATACTTTGTGTTCACCTTCACAGTCAGTGATGGTCTTTTTGCCGATTAGATTTTTTTCTGGAGTGAAGCGTAATGCTTTGTTGGGAACCACGAGTACATTGTCACGTGTATCCGTATAGATGGTTACATTGGCGGTCAGTCTTGGTTTCAGCTTCAGGTCCGGATTGTCGGCAGTAATAACTACCTCATAAGTGACTACCGTTTCGCTGCTGGTACTGGTACTGCTGGAGCTGCTGCTGTTGGCACTGCCCAGTCGGATTTGGTGAACTCGTCCTTCAAACACATCATTCGGATAGGCATCTACGGTGAATGTGACTCTGGCACTGTCTCTCACTCCGGCAATATCAGCTTCGTCCACATCGGCCACTACCTGCATCTTGGTCAAATCGGCAGCGATAGTAAACAGGGTCGGTGTTTCGAAACCAGATGCCACGGTCTGTCCTTCTTCTACGTCCTTACTGGTGACAATACCATTGATTGGAGAGGTGATGGTAGCGTAAGAAAGGTTTCGTTCTGCCTTTGAAAGAGCGGCCTGACTTTGTTCGAATGTACTCTTGGCACGTTCGTAGTCATAGGTACTTTGCTCGTAGTCGGTTTCACTAATCAGTTGCTTTTCATGTAGCTTTTTGTTTCTCTCGTATAGTTTCTTTTGGTAATCGTATTCGGCTTTTGCACCGTCGTATGTAGCTTGCGCTGATTGTAAATCACTGAGCAGGGTCACTCTATCCATCTCGGCTATCACTTCCCCTTCTTTTACTACCGAATTATAATCTACGTATATTTTATCAATGATACCTGATACCTGTGTACCGACTTCCACTTCAGTGACAGGTTCGATGGTTCCTGTGGCTGTAATGGAATTGCTGATATTACCTTTTGCTACTGTTTCGGTGACGAAGTCTACTTTGCCTTGTGCGCTCTTCTTGCCAAAAATCCAGTATCCTGCCACAGCCAGTACAATTACGACGCCGGCTGTGATAATTATTTTTTTCTTGTTCATATTGTTAGGTTATTATAATTCAATGTCTTTTCCTGCATAAAAATCAAGTAGTGTACGGTTCAATATCGCCATATATTTGGCCTGAATCCGCTGCTGCTGTGCGCTGAGCAGGTTGTTTTTTTCTGTCAGTAGTTCTACGGTATTCTTCATACCCAGTTTGAACTGTTCGTTGACCATATCGAAGCTGGTTTGGCTACTTTTCAGTTTCACTTCGGCTGCTGCATATTGTTGTTGTGCATTCAGTGCGTCCAGCCAGATGGTCTCGATATCCGTGTACAATCCTTTCTGCTTGTCCTGAAGATTCAGTAAAGAGGAATTGTATTGGAACTGTGCTTTTTCTACCGCACTTTTGGTTTGGCGGTTGTTGAAAATCGGTACGCTGATGTTCAATCCAATCATGTTGTTCCAGCCATATTTCATTTGCTGTGCCCAGTTGTTCTGGCTGGAGTTGTTGGTCATACTGGAGGTAGAGGCCGACAGACTGATGGTCGGGAAATAGCCGCTCTTTGCAGAAGAAATGGCCAGCTTGGCATTGTCAATGCTCAGTTTGCTGCTCTGTATTTCCGGACGGTTGGCCAGGGCTGTTTGGTAAACATCTTCCTGACTTGGAAGCAGCTGCATTACTTTGGCGTCATCCAGTACCGGAAGTTCCAGTTCCATTTCGGCGGTACCGTCCAGTTCCAGCATCTGTTTCAGCTGAAGCTTGTAGTTTCGCAGTGAACTTTCGGAAGTCACCAGCTGATACTCGTCGTTTCCAACTTGTGATTCCAGCTGTGCCAGATCTGCTTTGGAGATGCTGCCTTGGTTGAACAGTTCCTTGGCCCGTTCATAAGTGGCTTTGCTCACTTCCAATGTCCCTTTGTTGATGTTGACCGATTCGTCTGCATAAAGAATCTGCAAGAAAAGTTTTGTAATCTCTTCTTTGAGAGTATTCTCGGTTTCTGCCACACTCAGTTCGGCTATTTCCTGATTTTTCTTTTGCTGTTTGATGTTGTTCAGGCGTTGTCCTCCGTTCCAAAGTGTCCATTGTGCGTTCAGGCTGTAACTGCCGTTGTAGGTGGTTTTGTTGTTACTGCTGATAATTTCCGTTCCACTTACAGTGGCACTGTTCTGTTGGTAAGGACGGTTCACCACATTCTGTCCGGTGTTGAATGAAAGGCTTGGGAAGAGTGCAGCCTTTGCCGTTTTCACATCCACTTCGCTTTCCTGTAAGGAAATTTTATTTTGCTGCAGTTGGATGTTTTTCTCCAGTGCATAATTTATGCAGTCATCGAGCGACCAGGTTTGTTTCTCCTGGGCATTGGCTGACAGGAAAGTCGCAAATGCGGTGAAGAAAATGAGTTCTCTTTTTTTCATAATTCATTGAATTTTTACATTGCAAATGTATTCCTTTATATATAGAAGCGCAAAACAGATAGATTTTTCCACAGAATATCTCGATAAACTCTTGTTTTTTCCCGATAAAGCATTTACTTTGTAATCATTATAAAACTACATTATGATTAAAAACACTATCATTCGAATTTTTCATTTTTACCGTGACGGTTTTCGGGAGATGACCATTGGCCGTACGTTGTGGGCCATTATCCTGATTAAACTGTTTGTCATGTTCTTCATCTTGAAGTTGTTTTTCTTTCCTTCGTTCCGGAGTGGAAAGAGTGAGACGGAAAAGCAGGACTATGTGGGAGTGGAACTGACCGACCGGATGGCAGAATAATTATACCTTATTATATTAACCGATAAAGTAATTTTTTTATGCTTGAAACAATCGACACTTCGATGATTGACTGGTCGAGGGCACAATTTGCCTTGACGGCCATTTACCATTGGTTGTTTGTGCCATTGACATTGGGCTTGGCCGTGATTATGGCAACTATGGAGACACTGTATGTGCGTACGGGTAATGAATTCTGGAAACGCACTGCAAAGTTTTGGATGAAACTTTTTGGAATTAATTTTGCCATCGGTGTGGCTACCGGTTTGATTCTGGAATTCCAGTTTGGTACCAACTGGAGTAATTATTCCTGGTTTGTGGGAGATATTTTTGGAGCCCCGCTGGCCATTGAAGGTATTCTTGCCTTCTTTATGGAAGCTACCTTTGTGGCTGTAATGTTTTTTGGCTGGCACAAGGTGAGCAAGGGATTCCATTTGGCATCTACTTGGCTGACCGGATTAGGAGCCACGATTTCTGCTTGGTGGATTCTGGTAGCCAATTCTTGGATGCAATATCCCGTGGGAATGGAATTCAATCCGGAAACCATGCGTAATGAAATGGTCGATTTCATGGCTGTGGCGTTCTCTCCGGTAGCTGTGGTGAAATTCTTCCATACCGTGTTGAGCAGCTGGATGGTAGGAGCGGCTTTTGTCATCGGTATCAGTGCCTGGTATCTGATTCGTAAGCGTGAAAAAGAGTTTGCCCTGGCCAGCATGAAGGTGGCG
>ERZ779981.484-NODE-484-length-19390-cov-6.32806_pt1 | contig 19390 bp, 20 predicted proteins | sample MGYA00511182_ERZ779981 | MGnify/ENA primary metagenome ERZ779981 (study PRJEB29588, sample SAMEA2149539) | human gut metagenome | biome: human gut; feature: human-associated habitat; material: faeces | place: Denmark | collected 2008/2010 ... | reverse complement strand
ATACTGCGATGTAGGTTGAAATATATTCGACTTTTTCAGGGTGGTAATTTGTTTATATACAGCGGATTACATAAGTTTTGGAAATAATGGCAGTTCACGGCTCCGGTGGAGCGGCAGCCCGGCTTTCCGAATCATTTCAACAGACAGATGATAAAGACACAAGAGGCCGAAGAGTTTTTGGTCGTGTCAAGAATATTTCTTATTTTTAGATCACGTTGAAGCTGTGCGGATGTGCACGGCTTCAGCGTCATCCCAGACTTGTCGTTCGGTCTTGCAAGGATATGATGTCTTCTTCGGGCCCAAGCTAAACAATCCCCTATATTTATCGGGTGAGCCGAAAGAGTCTGGAAAGGGGAGGAGGGCGTGGATGGGCAAAAAAAATCGGACCACCGTCTTCTTGAGAAAGACGATGGTCCGAGAAATTCTTATCGGCCCTTGCCCCAGAGGCAAGGCCTTGTATGATGGAGAACTGCTCTATCAGTACTTTACCGACCGGATTAGTCGATCAGACCACGGTTGGTCAGAGTAGCATTGATGAGCATGTTGTACTTACGATACTGATCGCGATCGAGGACGTAGCGCAGTCTTGCCAGCTCTTTCTGAGTGGCCTTGCGTACCATCTCCTTCTTCTCTGCCTCGGGAGCCTTGGCAGCTGCATTCATAGCCTTGATATAGTCGCCGTGGATGAGCTTAACGCTCTCTATCTGGTCACCATCGAGGTTGAGGGCTACAGCAAGACGGTTGTAATTAACTGTCATGTCGTAGTTGGCTGCATTGGCATTGTTGGCGGTAGTAGTCTTGGGAGTGTCAGCCAAAGCTGCAGTCATTACCATGGATGCAATGAGGGTGAATACAATCTTTTTCATAATTCAGTCCTTTCTTAATTTTTTGGAGCCCTTTTCATCGTTGTGTTTGTGTATCCTTTATAACTCTGAGTACGGACTCCTGTTTAACTTGTTGTTATCCTTAATGTGGAGAATCATTTATTTCTGATTTCCGAGTGCAAAGTTAATGCTTATTTCTGTTTGCGCAAACAAAAATACAGATTGCTATTAAAAATCCCCTATAATTTTGATATACGTCAAAAAGTCGGGCATTTTATATCAAGTTAAGAAATGGATAATATATTTTTGCAAACCAAAATGTCAGCCAGGGCTGTCGGGATAAAACAATACACCCCGGCATACAGTATCGCTACTCGTGCCGGGGTTCTTTACCTTTAAAAAACTAACCTTAACCTATTGAAATGAATTTACGGCACAAAGATAGACTATTTTTTTATAAGATGTATTTTTTATAAATAATATTTCTTTATTTTTAAATGGTTTTCTAATTTATTAGCAATATAGAACATAAACAGGATGGATTTATGGCCGTTTATGGTAGGTGAGCTTTACAAATTGACAGATAGAGGATGGTTTTTCGGTAAACGCCCCTTTTGGCACAATATTTGCTATTTGCAGAATGTCGATTATAATAACACTACAATAATGCAACAAGGAAATATCGGGGTTACTACCGAGAACATCTTCCCCGTCATCAAAAAGTTTCTCTATTCAGATCATGAGATTTTCCTGCGTGAGATGGTCAGCAATGCCGTCGATGCAACGCAGAAGTTGAAGACACTGGCACAGAAAGGTGACTTCAAGGGTGATTTAGGCGACCTCACCATCCATGTGAGTGTGGATAAGGACAACAAGACCATCACGATCAGTGACCGCGGTCTGGGTATGACGGCTGAGGAGATTGACAAGTACATCAATCAGATCGCCTTCTCGGGTGTGACCGACTTCCTCGACAAATATAAGGACGAGGCCAACGCCATCATCGGACACTTCGGCCTCGGATTCTATTCCTCGTTCATGGTGTCGGACAAGGTGGAGATCGTCACGAAGAGCTATCAGGACGGCAGCAAGGCCGTGCGCTGGAGCTGCGACGGCACACCCCAGTTCACCATTGACGACGCAGAGAAGGAGGACCGTGGATCGGATGTCATCCTGCATATCTCTGACGACTGCGCCGAATACCTCGACAAGGTGAAGATCGGCGAGCTGCTCAACAAGTACTGCAAGTTCCTTCCCGTGCCCGTGGCTTTCGGCAAGAAGACCGAATGGAAAGACGGCAAGGAAGTGGAGACTGCCGAGGATAATATCATCAACAGCGTGGAGCCGCTCTGGACAAAGAGCCCGTCGTCGCTCAAGGATGAGGACTACAAGAAGTTCTACCGCACGCTCTATCCTATGCAGGAGGAGCCGATGTTCTGGATCCATCTGAACGTGGACTTCCCGTTCCACCTCACCGGTATCCTCTATTTCCCTCGAATCCACAGCAATATCGAACTGCAGCGCAACAAGATACAGCTCTATTGCAACCAGGTGTTCGTCACCGATCAGGTGGAGGGCATCGTTCCTGACTTCCTCACCCTGCTCCATGGCGTGATCGACTCTCCGGACATCCCTCTGAACGTGAGCCGCAGCTATCTGCAGAGCGATGCCAACGTGAAGAAGATCTCCACCTATATTACCAAGAAGGTGGCCGACCGTCTGCAGCAGACCTTCAAGGACAACCGTCAGGACTATGAGAAGAAATGGGACGACCTGAAGCTCTTCATCCATTACGGCATGCTCTCGCAGGAGGACTTCTACGAGCGTGCCAAGGACTTCGCCCTGATGAAGGATGTCGAGGGCAAGCATTTCACCTATGAGGAGTACAAGACGCTCATCAAGGACAACCAGACCGACAAGGATGGTCAGCTCGTGTACCTCTATGCCACGAACAAGGACGACCAGTACAGCTACATCAAGGCAGCCCAGGACAAGGGCTACTCCGTGCTGCTGCTGGACGGCCAGCTGGATGTGCCTATGGTGTCGATGCTGGAGCAGAAGCTGGAGAAGAGCCGCTTCGCACGTGTGGACGGTGACATCATCGACCGTCTGATCGTGAAGGAGGATCAGAAGAAGGTGGAGCTGGACAGCGATGACCGCGAGAACCTGACCGAGACCTTCCAGAGCCAGATGCCTGTGATGGACAAGGCACAGTTTGTCGTAGACGTGGAATCGCTCGGCGAGACGGGCAAGCCGGTTGTCATCACACAGAGCGAATATATGCGCCGTATGAAGGAGATGAGCCAGTTCCAGCCCGGCATGTCGTTCTACAGCCAGATGCCCGACACCTATACCGTAGTGCTCAATGCCGACCATCCGCTCGTGAAGCGTGTGCTCGAGGACGAGAAGGTCAAGACGGCTGACGCCCTGAAGCCCGTCGTCAGTGAGCTGAAGGGACAGCAGGCACGCCTGGCAGCCCTGCACCAGAGCCAGAGCAATAAGAAGCCCGAGGAGCTCACACAGGAGGAGAAGGACGACCTGAAGAATACGGAGGCTGCCGTCAACACCCAGCGTGACAAGAAGAAGGAGATCATCGCCGGCTATGCCAAGGACAACAGCATCGTACGCCAGCTGATCGATCTGGCCCTGCTCCAGAACGGTATGCTCAAGGGCGAAAGCCTTGAGAAGTTCCTCCAGCGCAGCGTGGACCTGATCAAGTAATATTCGGAAAAGATGAGGTACAGACCGTCGGGACGCACACGTCGCGTCCCGACGCGGCCACAGCACGGAACGGGAAGAGACGGATACCGTCTTGCCTTCCCGTCCGCGGAAGGGCCGGGGAGAGGGAGGCCATCAGGGTCGAATGTTCCCGCCGGGTGCCTGATGAAGAAATAGTTTATAACACAATGACCCGAAACGAACGGTATCAATTTATCACGGAGTATTTTCGGGCTCGCCAGCCGCACGTAACAACCGAACTGGAGTTTTCCACTCCCTTTCAGTTGTTATGTGCGACATTGCTTTCTGCCCAATGCACCGACAAGCGAGTCAACATGGTGACACCGGCGCTGTTTGCCCGCTATCCCTCCTCGAAAGAGATGGCGCAGGCCACACCGGATGATATCCTGGAGCTGATCCATTCTGTCAGCTATCCCAACAGCAAAGCCCGCCATCTGGTGGGCATGGCACAGAAGCTGGAAAGTGAGTTCGGAGGAGAGGTGCCCGACGATCCCAAGCAGCTGATGACGCTGCCCGGCGTGGGACGGAAGACTGCCAACGTCGTGGAGGCTGTGTGGTTCGGTAAGGCTGTCATGCCTGTCGACACCCATGTCTATCGGGTGTCACACCGGCTCGGCCTAGTGCCGAAGACCTGCAACACGCCACTGAAGGTGGAGGAATATCTGGTGCGGAATTTTGCGGAGGAGGATGTTGCCAATGCCCATCACTGGCTGCTTCTGCACGGCCGCTATATCTGCAAGAGTGCCCGCCCGCTGTGCGACAAATGTCCCTTTGACAGCTTCTGCCCGAAAGAACTGGAAGACAGCAAGCTCTGATAGACAGGGATGTGACGGGCCGGAGGACACCGGCGCGCCAGTGGTGCAAGGATGGAACAAGACATTAGTCTTTCGTAGTTAATCTATTGTAATATAAAAGATTATGGATTCAGTAAGAATACTTAAATTTCTTAAGGAAGTGGCTGCCAACAACTGCAAGCCCTGGATGGATGCCCACCGTGACGAATATCTGGCTTGCAGGTCTGAGTTTGAGAAGGGCATTGCCGACGCCATTGCCGCCATCGCCCAATTTGACACCTCTGTGGCTCATCTCACACCGAAAGACTGCATATTCCGCTTCAACCGCGACACCCGTTTCTCGCAGGACAAGGCACCCTACAAACGCCACTTCGGCGCCTACATCTCCGCGCACGGCAGAAAAGGGCTGCACGCAGGCTACTACATACACCTGCAACCGGACAACTGCCTGCTCTCCGGTGGTGCCTATTGGCTGCCGACGCCTATCCTCACCGCAATGCGCAATGAGATCATGGGAAATATAGACGAGTGGCGGCAGGTGGTGGAGAACGGCAAGTTCGTGAACTATTTCGGCTATGTCGGAGAGGGAGAGTGGTCGGATGACGCTCCTTCGGCCAGAGGATTCGGTATCGCTCACCTGAAGACGGCACCAAAAGACTTTCCCCGCGACTACGAGTTTATCGACTATCTGCGCATGAAGGACTATTGCGTGTGGCACCGTGTGCCGGACGATTTTTTCAAGAGCAGCCAATGGCTCACGGCCATGACGGATATCTTCCAGACGGCCAAACCGATGATGGACTTCACCAATAATGTCATTGATGACTATGAATAAGGTGATATAATAAAAATAGCGAAGAAATAGAGGCGGAAAAACTTTCTTTTTTCAATTAAATCGCTTATCTTTGCAAATAAATTGATAAGATACGCGTATGAGAAAACATATACTTGGAATAATTCTGTCGGCTGCTTGTCTTGCAGGAGGCGTCATGCCTGCTGTGGCAGGGCCTGCCGTGGAGATTGTCGAGAATGATCTTCAGGCCGTGTCCATCCGTCTTACGGGCAACGAACTGCGTATCACTGGAGCTGCAGGTGAGATGATGCAGATCTATAATGTCGCCGGAGTACGGGTGATGACCGTGAAGATAGACAGCTCAGACAAAACGTATAACCTCAATCTGCCTAAAGGCTGTTACATCGTCAAAGTAGGTAAGATCGTAAGAAAGATTTCTATCGGATAAGTCTTGAAGTCCCCAGCGCTTACTTTGTTTGTTCTGGTTCTTGTAGTGCTCAGCATGGGATCATGCTCGGACAAGGACACAAATCCCAATCGCCAGCTCTCCATAGACGCTTACGAGGAGATGGATTCGGCTGCTTTCCGTATCCATTCCAAGCGGATAAGGGAAGAAGTGGAACGGTTGGCATTGACGGATAATGACTCCACCTTAGCTGACTCATGGGTGAGAGGATATTATCTGGATAAGGGTAAGTTAGTGTGGATCAACCGCTTAGGCATAGACGGACGTGCCGATACGCTGTTGGAACGGCTGACAGAGGTCACACGGATGGGCTTCAGTCTTTCGAAGTTCTGCGTGCCTCAGATACAGCGCGATTTGCAGCGTCTGCGTACACTTGATTTTGATGACAGCACCAACACGATAAATTGTGTGGCAGCACGTCTGGAATACCATCTGTCGAAGGGATTCCTGCGTTATGCCGTGGGTCAGCGCTACGGATATGTCAATCCCCGTTTTCTCTTAAATCATCTGGATGTACTGAACCGCTCGAACGGACGGGTGTCCTACCGGACTCTTTTTGACCTGCCGATAGAACGTCCTACCCGTGCTTTCCTCTACCGTGCCTTAGACAGGGTGGGAGAGCACCGTCTGGAGGCTTTCCTCGATTCGATGCAGCCACATGACAAACTGCTGGCACAAATGCAGGAGGAACTGAACAAAGGCAGCGGGCGGCAATGGGACCGACGGCTCCTGTTGGTCAATATGGAGCGCCGCCGCTGGCGGATGGATGACACACCGCAGAAACATCAGAAATATATTCTTGTCAATCTGCCTTCCTATCATCTGGAAGCGGTTGACGGTGACAAGGTGCTGAGCATGCGGATAGGATGCGGCACGCTGAAGACCAAGACGCCCCTGCTGCAGAGCATGGTGGAACGGATGGACGTCAATCCGCAGTGGATCATCCCTATGAGCATAGTCAAGGAGAGTGTCGCCCCCCATGCCGGCAGCCGCGGCTACTTTAGAAGCCGCCACTATTTCATCCGCGAACGGGCGACCGGCAAGGTCGTTGATCCTGCACTCGTAGGAGCGGGAGCACTGATGAGCGGCGATTACAGGGTGATTCAGGAGGGTGGTGCACACAATTCTCTTGGAAGAATCATCTTCCGCTTTAAGAATAATTTCTCGGTCTACCTTCATGACACCTCGTCGCGGGAAGTGTTCTCACGTGAGGACCGGGGGGTGAGCCACGGCTGTGTGCGTGTGGAGCGCCCCTTCGACCTGGGAGTGTTCCTCCTGGGCGATTCCACATCGTTGACGGTGCAGAAAATACGCTATTCGATGATGGCGGACGTGTCACCGGTCGGTAAGAAATACGAGGAGCTGCCACCGGAGCAAAAAGCTGTGGCCGACACGCTGAAGCGAAAGATGCTCATCGGATCGGTTAAGGTAAATCCGCGCGTACCTATTTATATATATTACTACACGCTGTATCCTGACCATGAAGGTGTGATGCGTACCTATAATGATATCTATGGTTATGATGACGTGATCTATAGATACCTGCGCAACTATATGGGAAGCTAAGTGGCCGGCAGGACTGTCATCCGGCAGGCCGTGGCCGACGCTATATGAAAGAAGAAGAAGCAATACAGATGTTAGCTGATCCGCAGAAGAGGCGCAAAGCCTTTGAGTGGATGGTCGGCCAGTATAGCCAACAGCTCTACTGGAAGATCCGTCGTATCGTTCTCACGCATGACGACGCTGATGACGTGCTTCAGAACACCTTTATCAAGGCGTGGACCCATCTTGATGACTTCCGGCAAAAATCAAAATTGTCTACCTGGCTCTACCGCATCGCCGTGAACGAGGCACTCGATTTCCTGCGCAGACAGAAAACGATGGCTGGCACCATGACCGATGTACAGATGCCCGTTGACGACGGTGGGGAGCACAGCCCTTCAGTCTTTGACCGTCTGATGGCCGATGAATATTTTGACGGCGACCGGGCACAGGCGCTATTGCAAGAATCCATTGCCTTGTTGCCCGACGTGCAGCGTACGGTGTTCACGCTTCGCTATTTTGAAGAGATGCCGTACACAGAGATGAGCGCGATCCTTCATACCTCGGAAGGTGCGTTGAAGGCCAGCTACCATCTTGCCGTGAAGAAGGTGACTGAGTATATAAAGAAGCGGGAAGATTGAAAAAACACACATCGGGATTAAACCTATCCTCCTTTTTAACGTCCTATAATAGAAAAAGGACAATATCTATGAATAACGAAGATAAATACTTGGCTGATAAGTTCGGCCGGGAGAATCATTTCCATGTACCTGACGGTTACTTCGATCATTTCTCCAGCAGACTGATGGAGAGACTGGCGGAGCAGACGACAGAGGGTGATGGCATGAATCATCCTGAGGTGCAGCGTCCGGCTGCAAGAGAGCAGGCTGCCATGCGGCCGATGCCCGTACGTCCGCAACGCCGTAAGTGGTTGTGGGCTGTCGCAGCCGTGTTTGCCGGTCTCGTCGTCAGTACGATAACATGGCACGAGATGAACCGGGCGGGTAGCCAGACATCGATACAACAAGGAGAAGCGGACGAGATATCGGCCGGTCATGTGGCATCCAATGACGGATCGACTTCTTATTTTTCAGACAGTGACATGCAGGAAATGGTAGACTATACCATGCTCGACAACGAGGATATGTATGCCTATATTGCAGATAATTGATATGATGAGAAACGAAATAATACGGAGGCTGAGCATATTGCTGGTGCTTAGCCTATTGACTCTAGGAGCTGCTGCACAGGGAGAACATCCTTTTAATCCTCAGAAGTTTGAGGCTGAGATGGAGCAATACATTACCACCTATGCGGGGCTGACTCCTTCGGAGGCTTCCGTCTATTTTCCCCTGTTCCGGGAGATGCAGAAGAAACAACGTCTTCTCTTCCACAAGATGCGTCAATACCAGCATATCGACACCTCGGATGACGGGGTTTGCTATAATGCCATACAGAGGCAGGACGAGATAGATATAGAGATCAAGAAGATACAGCAACGCTATCATCAGCAGATGCTGAAAGTGTTACCGGCGGGGAAGGTGATGCTCACGATCAAGGCAGAAAGCAACTTTCATCGTCAGGCTTTCATGAAAGCTGTGGACAAGAAGAAGCATGGCCATAGAAAAAAGAAATGATAGGGGATAGTATTAAAGGAAAAGAGGAAGAATTGCAAATCACAATTCTTCCTCTTTTTCTGTTTTCAGCAGTACGGATGTCGCCCCGATGGTGAACAGGGTGCCATTACCAATGATGCGGCGCTCGCGGTCGCCTAAGATCGTGTTGTCGACAAAGGTGCCTGTGTTTGACGGGCCATCACGGAGTATATATTTGAGATCGCCTTTCTTGTCGCGGCTCACATTGATGCAGCAGTGTGTGATGTCGATCGAGGGATCGTCCGTATGGATGGGACAATCGAGGGTGACACCCTTAGTGTAGCGTCCGATGGTATTGTCGCCCATGTGCAACGGAAGGATCTGCTTGTAGTGGAACACGTTCTCAATGACAAGGATCTCGCCGACAAAGGGCATGGCAGCGGTCTCCGTATCGTTCTGTGTGGCGGCATTGCCTATGCTGTTCGCAGAGGTATTGGCAGCAGCCTTGTCGAAGTCGGGAAGATTTTTTGGTGCCTCTGTGCTCACATTGCTGGCATTGTCATCAGCAGGTGCTTTCTTTTTCAACCGGATGCCAAACCGCTTACTGCAATGAGGGCAGGTGAAGATCAAGGCCTTGCCAAAGGAGTATTTTTTTTCGTCGAAGGCAATGGGCGTGCCACATTCCGGACATTTCACTCGTTTCATTCTTCTGGAAAATTATATAAGAAAAGGTTATTCCTTTTCGGAGTTACACTTCATCATCCAGGCATCTTTAAATGCCTGGTTATCACTCAGTTCGTTTAAGCTGGCTTGAGCATCGCTCTTTGTGGCGTAATGGCCGTAGATAACCTTTACGCCATGGCCGTCGTGATAGACCTCAGCCTCTATTCCGTTGTTCTGAAGCTCGGCGGCATAGTTCTCCGCATTCTTCTTTGTAATGCGGGCAGCGAGGACAAGCGTGTACCGTCGGGCGGCGTTGAGACTGTCGCGGCGATGTGCGAGAGTAATGGAGTCGTGACGCTGTGCAGCTGCCTTCTTCACGGCAGTCTCGCCTGTCGTGACGTTCTTCGGCATGACACGGAGAAGGAGACTGGTATCGATACCGCTTTCTATGGGATATTGTTCCGGATCGTTCAGATGGGAAGGCAGGAACAGGAATGCCAGAATGGCGGCAGCGGCGATAACGACATTACGTATCCATGATACGCGCAGACGTATATAACGGGGCTCATTCTCCTCCTCGCAAGAATCGGAAGGCATCTCACCGACAGTTACAGCGGCGGCGGGAGCCATGACGGTGGCCGGAGATACCTTGTCGGGTGTGCTGACAGCTTGTGAAGAATGTTCCAGAGCGGCAAGCGGCTTGAGGCCGAATCCTGACAAGCCATAAAGCTCGGGAGTCAGTATACCTGCCTCACAAGGCTCAAACTCCAGATGGCCATCGGCATTGAGACTCAGAACACCCAGGTCGTTGAATGTCACGCTGCCCTCCGTGTCGAGACGCTGGCGCAACTCGCGTACCTCATCCTCTATACGCTTCAATGCATCGGGATAGCTCAGGTCGTAGGCTTCCACATACGACTGGACGAGAAGGCTGTCATTGAGGGTTAGTTTCTGATTGAAACCGATAGAACGGAAAGGCGGGATGAAAGTGTCATCGCTTTCATCAAGGTGTGCCTGCTCATAGTGAGCCATAAACCCACCTAATCCCGGCACGATAACGCAATCGTTATCGAGCAACAGTATCTCTATATGTCTATCCATTTCAATCACGAATGCAAATTTAACGAATTAACCGCAAAGAAGCAAACGTTTAAGATAGAAATATCCGTAAACCGAAATTATTTGGGAGGAGTTGATTCTATGTCGGAAGAATTGTGTACTTTTGCGATTGGAATACCTGAATATGATTTCTGACCATGGAATATCAAGAAACAAAGATAAAAGGTGTATGGGTTCTTACCCCCCGTGTGTTCAATGATGCGCGGGGATATTTCTTTGAATCCTGGAAGCAGGAAGATTTCGATGCGCATATCGGCCGGCATGTAGAATTCATCCAGGACAACGAATCGAAATCGAGTTATGGTGTCCTCCGCGGACTCCATTATCAGAAGGGTGAATTCTCCCAAGCGAAGCTCGTGCGTGTCATCCGCGGCAAGGTGTTGGACGTGGCTGTCGATATACGGCGGTCGTCGCCTACCTTTGGCCAGTATGTAGCCGTGGAACTGAGTGAGGAGAATAAGCGACAGCTTTTTATTCCCCGTGGCTTTGCCCATGGCTTCCTTGTACTGAGCCAGGAGGCTGTCTTCACTTATAAAGTGGATAATGTATATGCTCCTCAACATGAAGCAAGTATCCGGTGGAACGATGAGACGATAGGCATAGACTGGCCCATCGATCCTAAGGATGTGCTTACCAGTGAGAAAGATCTGAAAGCCTGTACGCTTGCAGAGGCTGAGGTTTTTGAATAAGAATCTATGAAAAAAACTATATTGTGGATGATTGTCTTTCCCTTGATCTTGTTTTCCGCGTGTGGAAGCAAAAGCAAGGCGCCAAAGACAGAGCCTGAGGACAAGGCGGCAAAAAAGATGCTGCAAGGTATTTGGGTGAATGAGGATGAAGAATATGTGGCCTTCCGGGTGAAAGGCGATACGATCTTTTATCCTGACTCTACCTCTTTGCCGGTCTATTTCAAGATCATCCAGGATACGCTTGTGATGTACGGAGCAAACACAATGAAATATCCCATTGTGAAGCAGACACGGCATCTGTTTATCTTCAAGAACCGTAACGGTGATCTGATGCGGCTGGTACTGAGTACCGATCCCAGCAATGAGTCGTTGTTTAGTGCGAAGACAATCGTTCCGATCAATCAGAATCAACTTATTAAGCGAGATACCGTTGTGAGCTATGATTCAGAGCGTTATCATTGCTATGTCCAGGTGAATCCTACGACTTATAAGGTGATTAAGGCTACTTATAATGATGAGGGTGCTGAGGTCGATAATGTCTATTATGACAACATTGTCAACCTTACCGTGTATCATGGTGCCACCCGACTTTTCTCGGGTGATTTCCGTAAGAAGCAGTTCTCTCATCTAGTGCCGGCCGACTTCCTCAACCAGGCTGTTCTAAGCGATATGAAGTTTGACGGCATCACAAAGGACGGTATCAGCTATATAGCCGTGCTCGTGATTCCCGACAGTCAAAGCAGTTATCAGGTGGAGCTTACGGTCAACTACAGCGGACGTCTGAAGATGCGTGCAAAGTAAGTTTGCAGGCTTCTTGACAAAAGATAAACTTGGGAATTATATGCAATCCGTTGAACCCCAACCGACTTAATGGCCGGTTGGGGTTCAATGTTTCTTATAGACCTATAGGGCTTTCTAGAGAAAAATCAGGTTGTCAGGGGATTTATCAAGCCGGGGATTTATCAAGGATTTTTAAGTAAAAAAGATCAGATGGGATTAAACCCCGGGCATGTGCTTTACGTCTTATTCGTGTGAGCCGCAAGAAAAGAGCGGTAATAATAAGGATAATAAGTTCAAATATATTTAATGAAAGGAATTGCATTATGAGAAAATTAATGATCTCGGCTCTTTTAACTATGGGTCTGATGAGTGTTGTCACAACGATGAATGCAAATGACGAGGTGACTCACCGCCTGCCACGCATGCACATGATGATGCAACAGCGCTGTGACAGCACATGTAAGCAGGCTACACCGGAAGAGGTGACAGCACGTATGACCGATGCTCTGGGACTGTCTAAGGAACAGGCAAAGAAAGTGTTGGAGCTGAATACTAAATACAAGGACATTATCGGTCGTCCGATGGTCATGCGCGGCCCGGGACGTCATTTTCGTGGAGAAAGAAAAATGCAGCAGGGATGCCCTCTGGCACAGAAAGACTCTGTCATGCGTCATCCTCAGCGTCCTCGGCTGACAGACTCGCAGAAAGCGGCGATGAAAGAGAAGATGGTACAGCGTCGTACCGCTATCGAGGCTTATCGTAAGGAACTGAAGTCGATCCTGACAGAGGAGCAGTTGCAGAAGATGGAACAGGCACGACAGAAGGGTAAGGAGGCACGTTCTACCGTTAAGCCAATGAACTAATCAAGGAAGAAAAATAGATTTTCCAGAATAAAAACATGAGCAGGAGTCGGCTAAAGAAGCTGGCTCCTGTTTTTTTGTCCTTTTTGTCGGCCATCGGACGCGTTGCACAGCCTGCCGGTTGACAGGGCACCTAACTCTGAATCGTGTTCGACCTATAGGTTGGCCTGATGTTTTCCGGCTTCCTGTCGGTCTTCTGTTCGTCTTTTGTCTTGACATGGCCCTGATATGCCAAAGGACGGACAACCCAGCATAGAAAAAACGGTTCAATCTCTAATGCCATTTGGGTTTAGGGCGACATGATGCCGATGGAGTCTTTCTCCCGTATTTTCTATAAAAGTAGAGGGTTAAACGTTAAAAAGGAGAGAAAGGTAAGGTAATTTTCGCATTATTTACTAACTTTGCTCAGATTATAGTCTTCTTGGAATATGAGAAAAATATTTTTGGCTTTATTGTTGGCAATGCCTCTCATGGCAGAAGCGCAAAGTGAGTGGGAGGTACCTACCAATGATCAAACTAAGACAGCTGTCAAACAAGAGGTAAAAAAGAAAACAAAACATGTAGAGGCAGCCGACTCTGCTGATCTGCCTTATCTGAGGGGTGCTGTGCCAGAGATTGACGGTAAGGTGGTGTTCACTCTTGACCGCGATGTGCCCGGTATGAGTGCCGACAGCATATACAATCGTGTCTATGCCTATATGGAAATGCTCATCCGGCAGCCAAACCAGCACGACATCAGTCGTATAGCCTTGGTGAACAAGTCGCGTCATATCATCGCTGCCCGTATGAAAGAAGATCTTGTGTTTTTTTCCAGTTTCCTCTCTTTGGATCGGACGGTATTCAACTATATGCTCATTGCCACATGTACGGACCAGCATCTTCATTTGACGATGGATCGTCTGAGCTATGAGTATGAGATGGACCGCAGCACGGGGTTCAGCGAGACGGCTGAGGAGCTCATCACAGATAAGAAGGCCGTCAACAAGAAAGGAACCAAACTCGTGCGTGGTGTGGCCAAGTTTCGCCGCAAGACAATTGACCGGAAGGACGATGTCTTTGAGGGAATTTGTAAAGCATTGAATATAAAATATTGATTATAAAGCAATAATACCACTTATATGGAAGGAAAAGAACGTGCCTCACGCCATTCTTATCGTGGGGAGAGTGTCTTGCCCAAAGCAAGATTTATAAAGGTGCGGAACGTACTTAATCTGATCTTTATGATCGGAGCAATCATCGGCATCATGATTTATTTCTTAAGCAACGAGACGATAGGAATCATCGTTATTCTTGCTGCTATGGTTTTTAAGCTGATAGAATGCGCACTGAGATTTATTCATTGAGAACATGTAGTAGAAGGGAGCGCGACGGCCAGTGGATGGGAATGACGAAAGGCGGCGAGAGATCCTGGATGTACGGTCGGGGGCTGACATTGCTGTTGTTGCTCTTTGCTTTCCTGCCGGCCGCTGCCCAGCTGGACATGAATCGGGTTGACCAGAATGGCTTCAACCAGATTGATCAGAACGGTAACCTGTCGACACGCAACAGCCGTAAGTCGGCTGACTCTCTCGGTACGGATAAAGAGGTGCCCCACGGTATCTATGAATGGACCGTAGACGCATTTGGAGACCGCACACCGGCAAAGCTAGACACTGTGCCACACATGTTTATGAATTCGATCTTCACCTCAGGTTTGCGAAGTGAATACAATACGACGGGTAATAACGGTACACCGCGCATCAACCGTATTTATGCCGACCGGCCGACCCGTCAGGATTTCTTCTTTATAGAGCCTTACGACTTTTTTGTGAAGGATCCGACACAGTTTCATTTTACCAATACGCTGTCGCCATTTACCAATCTGAGTTATAACAGTTGCGGTAACCGTGTGAACGGTGAGGACCATTTTATAGCCAAGTTTGGTGTGAATGCCGGAAAGCGGTTGGGTGTAGGATTCAATGTCGACTATCTCTATGCCCGTGGCTACTATACCAGTCAGAGCACTTCTCATTTTAACTATACGATGTACGGCTCTTATCTCGGTGACCACTATCAAGCCCATATCCTCTTCTCGACCAATCACCAGAAGGTGGCAGAGAACGGAGGTATCACCGATGATAACTACATCACCCATCCGGAAATCTTCTCGGAGAGCTATGCGCTGGAAGAGATCCCGGTGATGATGTCGAAAAACTGGAACCGTAATGACAACCAGCATATATTTCTCACGCACCGCTACAATGTCGGTTTTCACCGGAAGGTGAAGATGACAGAGGAGGAGATCAAAGCCCGTAAGTTTGCCATGGAAGCAAAGAAAGATGCGGCCAAACGGGCAGAGAAGGAGAACGGTGATGACGATACGACAAACGGACGGCGTACGAACCGCAATACAACGAGTGCCGAGCCGGGGTTTGCCGGGCGACCGGACAATGCGAAGATCGCTACAGGTAAGCGCGAGGAGACCGCCGACTCGACGAGCCAACGCATTACTGTAGCGGGTAAGGCGGCGGCAGACAGTCTGCTTGCAGCCGGCGAGAAGGCCAAAGAGGACACGATGTGGATGAAGGACGAATATGTGCCAGTGACCAGTTTCATCCATACGATGACGCTCGACAACTACCGACGTATCTATCAGGCCTATGAGACGCCGGAGAATTATTATGCAGACACCTTTGACGTGGAAGAGCGTTTAGCCAACGATTCTATCTATGACAAGACACAGTTCCTGGATCTGAAGAATACGCTGGCTATCTCTATGCTGGAAGGGTTTAACAAATGGGCCAAGGCCGGCCTGAAGGTGTTTGCCCAGCATGAGCTTCGTCATTATTCTGTCCCTAATACTACGGGGCGCTATTCGTGGAATAAGAACACCATCGATGTGGGCGGACAGATCAGCAAAACGCAAGGCAAGCTGCTCCACTATGCCGTGACAGGATCTGTGGGTGTTGTCGGAGACGATGCCGGGCGGATCCGCATTGACGCTACGGCCGACCTTAATTTCCCCCTGTTCGGTGACACTGTCACATTGAAAGCCGACGGCTTCTATCATCATGACGCTCCTTCGGCTCTGTGGAGTACTTACCGCAGCCGCCATTTCTGGTGGGACAATGATCTCAGCATGACTGATCATCTGCGAGCCCAGGGGTCGCTTTCCTATCAGAAGACGCGTACCACCTTGCGTTTCGCATTTGATGAGCTTCGCAACTATGCCTATCTGGCCACTACCTATGATGTCACGGAGGCCGGGCGCGTGAACAATGCTGCCTATGTGGTACAGAGCGGATCGCCCATCACTGTATTGACTGCGCAGCTGGCACAGGATCTGACTTTCGGACCGCTTAACTGGGAGAGCGTGGTGACATGGCAGAAGTCGACCGACAATGACGCACTTCCGTTGCCGGCACTCAATATCTATACCAATCTCTATTTGAGATTTAAAATAGCGAAGGTGCTTAAGTGTGATTTCGGTGCCGACGCACGTTACTATACAAAGTATGACGCACCTGCTTATGTGCCTGGACTGGGTGCCTATGCCGTGCAGGGCAATGCTACAAAAGAGCAGACGGGAGGCTATCCACTTGTCAATGTGTATGCCAATTTCCATCTGAAGCATACCCGCTTCTTTGTGATGATGAGCCATATCAATGCAGGCTCAGGGAGTAAGGAGTATTTCTTCACACCTCACTATGCCCTGAACGGACGTGTGTTCCGTTTCGGACTAAGTTGGAATTTCTGGAACTAAGGGAACGAGAATCCTTCGTTGGAAAAGGCTTCTAAGGGGCGAGGAACCGTTGTCTTGAAAATAAGAATGTGCCAAAACTTATCTTCTGAAAGGGTGAGCTGATAATTTGAAATCTAAACATCCTAAAAGATTAAAGAAAGAGTCGTATCAAGCTCTGTATTGAGTAATGATACGACCCTTTCTTGTATTATAGTTACAATCTGCAACTTATAGGAGTCGTCATCTTGATCTTGACACACACTCTCTCTCTTTATAGGTATGGCTTTCCGGTCCGTACTCTTGGAAATGGTACCTTATTGGCCGGGGGAAGGAAATAAGTCGGTTTGACACACATTTGTTGTATAAAAAGTGAAATTAAGGAAAGCGCGAAAGCGAAGAGGATCATGTATAAATCCTCTGCTTTGTAATCTATACATAGCAAAATTTGGGGAAATAGAAACAAATCGTTTAAATAATCGAAAATTGAAGCGAGTGAACGTTGCATCTCTCGCTTTCTTTTTGTACTTTTGCAAGTAGACAATATTGTGTGGGACAGGTTTTGAAGTCTGTCCGTAAATATGCACAGTTTTTTATAATTTTACTATAACACTATGATTTATTCTAAGGAAGTCGACAACATGTGCGTTGTCGCAAAAGGTCCCAACCACGGACCGGCTCCCATCCCTGAAGAGGGAAAATGGATCCAGGCTAAGGAGATCAAGGATATCTCCGGTTATACACACGGTGTGGGTTGGTGCGCTCCTCAGCAGGGTGCCTGCAAGCTCTCACTCAATATCAAGGAAGGCGTGATCCAGGAGTGTCTCGTAGAGACCATCGGTTGCACCGGTATGACTCACTCTGCCGCTATGGCCAGCGAGATTCTTCCCGGCAAGACGATCCTCGAGGCTCTGAACACCGACCTCGTTTGCGACGCTATCAACACAGCCATGCGCGAGCTCTTCCTTCAGATCGTTTACGGCCGCTCACAGAGCGCCTTCTCTGAGAACGGTCTGGTGATCGGCGCTGGTCTGGAAGACCTGGGCAAGGGTCTCCGCTCTCAGACCGGTACGCTCTATGGCACTGTAGCCAAGGGTACGCGTTACCTCGAGCTGACTGAGGGTTACATCACCAAGATGTTCCTCGACAAGGACAGCCAGGTTTGCGGTTATGAGTATGTTCACCTGGGCAAGATGATGGAAGCCATCAAGAATGGTATGGACGCTAACGAGGCTGTGAAGAAGTTCACAGGTCGCTATGGCCGTACCACCGCTGAGCAGGGTATTGTTAAATCTATTGATCCACGTAAAGAATAATAAGGAGATACACTATGATTAGAACTGTAAGTTATGAAAGCCAGGAGCGCCGCGAGAAGCAGGTGCTGGCTGCTCTCAATGCCAATGGCATCAAGAGCGTAGAGGAGGCTAATCAGATCTGCGAGGACGCAGGTGTTGATCCTTATCAGATGTGTGAGGACACACAGCGTATCTGCTTTGAGAATGCAAAGTGGGCTTACGTATGTGGTGCTGCCATCGCTATCAAGAAGGGTGTGAAGACAGCTGCTGACGCTGCCGAGGCTATCGGTATCGGTCTGCAGAGCTTCTGCATTCCCGGTTCTGTTGCTGACGATCGTAAGGTAGGTCTGGGTCATGGTAACCTGGCTGCCCGTCTGCTCCGCGAGGAGACTGAGTGCTTCGCCTTCCTGGCCGGCCACGAGTCTTTCGCTGCTGCTGAGGGTGCTATCAAGATCGCTGAGATGGCCAACAAGGTGCGTAAAAAGCCTTTGCGCGTGATCCTGAACGGTCTTGGCAAGGATGCTGCTCAGATCATCAGCCGTGTAAACGGTTTCACCTATGTTCAGACCAAGTTCGACTATTTCACCAGTGAGTTGAAGGTGGTTCGTGAAATCCCCTACAGCGACGGTCCCCGTGCTAAGGTGAAGTGCTATGGTGCTGACGATGTACGTGAGGGTGTAGCTATCCTGTGGAAGGAGAATGTAGACGTATCGATCACCGGTAACTCTACCAATCCTACCCGTTTCCAGCACCCCGTTGCCGGTACATACAAAAAGGAGCGCGTTGCTGCAGGCAAGCCTTACTTCTCTGTAGCCAGCGGTGGTGGTACCGGTCGTACACTGCATCCTGACAACATGGCTGCAGGTCCCGCTTCTTACGGTATGACTGATACTATGGGTCGTATGCACTCAGACGCTCAGTTCGCAGGTTCTTCTTCTGTTCCTGCACACGTAGAGATGATGGGCTTCCTCGGTATGGGTAACAACCCCATGGTAGGTGCTACTGTAGCTATTGCCGTGGCTGTTGATCTCGCTCTCAACGGAAAATAATTAATTGTGCCGGTATTGCCGCTAAACCGGTAGCCGTCACTTGATAATCTCAGGCCCCTGCCTCACTCCTTAAGGGAGTAGGGCAGGGGCCTTTTTTGTCGTTCGCCATAAGAAAATCCGTGTGCTTTTTGTATAACTCGCTGAAATTGATTAAATTTGCAGTGGTTTTTCGGACACTAAAAATAAAGCTTTATATATAATGAACATTTCTTATAAATGGCTCAAGGAATATGTTGACTTCGACCTTACGCCCCAGCAGACGGCTGATGCGCTGACATCCATTGGTTTGGAAGTGGACGACCTTGAGGAGGTTCAGGCAATCAAAGGCGGACTTAAAGGTCTGTTCGTGGGTAAGGTGTTGACTTGTGAGCCTCATCCAAACAGCGACCATCTGCATATTACAACCGTTGATCTGGGTAAGGGTGAGCCCCAGCAGATCGTATGTGGCGCACCCAATGTGGCTG
>ERZ779981.471-NODE-471-length-19686-cov-3.61744_pt1 | contig 19686 bp, 19 predicted proteins | sample MGYA00511182_ERZ779981 | MGnify/ENA primary metagenome ERZ779981 (study PRJEB29588, sample SAMEA2149539) | human gut metagenome | biome: human gut; feature: human-associated habitat; material: faeces | place: Denmark | collected 2008/2010 ... | reverse complement strand
AATGATTTAAAATTTTTAATTCTAAAGTTTAAAAGTATAGTATATACCTACTTTCTTTGTTTAGTTGCCATAAAATGGCATCTCAATATTGTTTTTTCACTATTTTTAATAGTTATTTTAATTTTAGCACCTATATTGGTCAAAAAATATGATTATTGTCAAATGCTTAATTGAACATAATATTAAAAAACATAAATTTTTTGTCAAAAAAATAAAAAAATATAAACCAAATGCAAAAATATTGTGATATACTTATAGCAAGTAGTAGCAATTATAAGCAAATGATTTGCCAGTTATGAAATTTGCATCAGATAATCCTGTTAGAAATGATCTTGTCTTTGCAATAGGAAATCCCCATGGTCAAATTAATTCTGTTGGAATAGGTAATGTACTTGGGTATTCAAAGGTCAATTTATCTAAGCCAGATGCTTCATCAAATGTTAAATATGATGTTATTAACCATGATGCATATATGCTTGCAGGAAATAGTGGTGGAATGCTTGTTAATTTGGCTTATGAGGTAGTTGGAATTAATAGCTGGGGAGGTACAACTGATACGTATGAAAATCATAGAGGCTTAGCATCACCGGTACTTAAGATTAAGGAATTTATTAGTCAAAATGAGAGATATTTGAGGTGATGAAAATGAAAAAGAAAATATGTATTTTTATAATAATGGTTGTATTTACTTTTGTAGGTCTTAAAACAATTAATGCATCAACTTTAACAAAAACTGATTATCTTAATAAAATTGAAGAATTAGAAAAAGATATTGATAATTTAAAAAAGAAAATTGATGAAATTAATTTAAAGATTAATAAATTAAATGAGGAATACAATCAATTATCTAGTGTACTTGCTGGTAAAATAACACAAGAGGATATGTTTGATTGGTTTAATTATTGTGATATTTATAATACACGTGCATGTGTTAGAATCCAGTCTAAATTTTATAAGACATTTTTAGGCATTGAAACATCATCAGCAACTAGAACTGGTAGTGGTGTAATTATAAAGGAAGAGAAAGATAGTGAGTATGTTTTAACCTCTTCATACATAGTAAAAAATGATACGAAGTATGATAAGGTAAAATATACTGTATGGGACGCTTTTAAATATGAATATTCAGGAATCTTATATTGTAGTAATGAATCATATGGTTTAGCAATCTTAAAATTTAGTAAAAAGTCTAACGATTTATACGCTGTTTCTCTTGCAAGCAATGATGTAGCTTTAAATGATCCAGTTTGTAATATTTATTCACCAAGTGATTATGGCTATAATCATATGAATTTTTCAACAATAAGTAATACGAGTCGTAAGGGTGATGATTTTTCATTTCCTTTAATTGTTAATGAAATTGATGTAAAGTCTAATATATATGGTGCAATGACAGTTAATATGAAGGGTCAGCTTGTAGGACTTACATATTATAGTCAAACATCATCTGATTACCAAACTAATTATTCTATTGCTATACCGGTTAGTATAATTAAAGTATTTCTGAGTCAAAATGGAATAGCTTTATAGATAAAATCTTTATATCGATGAAGTAGAAACAAATAATTTAGTTTTGGATTTCTATTCTAAGGAATTAATTGATTATATTATGTAGCTTCGTGAGCGTATGGGATCTAAAACATATAAGCAAAATGGATTTGTTTTATATGAAAAAGAATAAAAAAGGTGAAAAATAAAATTGAATCACGTAGTGTTTGATATAGCGAAAGGGAGGTTATTCATGATGAAAATTTTGTCTAAAGTATATGGGTTCTCTTGATGAACAAGTAATAATTTAGACGATATAATTAAATTAATGTATCGTTTATTGTATTTGAAAAAAATAAAAAATATTTATAGTAATCAAATGCACGACAAAAGTAATAAAGCAAAAAATACAAAAAAAGGATGGTATTATATGATGATAAAGGCTATTTTTATTAAAAATTTTAAAGCATATGAAAAATCTACAATTAATTTGTTTGAAAATAATATATTTATAGGTGAAAATGATTCTGGTAAATCAACAATACTTCAAGCTATGGATGTTTTTTTTAATCAAGATTCTATCGATAAAAAATTTGTTAGAGATATTAATCAGAATGTAGAAATTGGTATACGTATTGATGATAATAACAAATTTATAAAAAAATTTATAAAGCTAAAACGTTTAAATTAGAAAGTATTATTGGTGATATAAATGAATTATCAGGTGTATCATTTGTATATATTTCACCAACTACAGTTGATGTAAAAAAGTTGATTTGTGATTTAGCTATTGCTAAAACTATGTCTTTAATTCCAACCAACACAACTGATCAAATAAGGGATTTTATGGATGAAGGAATTAATGACGTTATTAATTCTATAGATTCAGATTTAATTGTAGTTGGGGGTGATACTAATTTTATAGGAAGTCCAACATTAAAACTTGAAAGTGCTCTAAAGTTTGATGTGTCTAGTGATGGTATTCCAATAGAAGGAAGAGGATCAGGTTATCAAAAAAACGTTATATATTCATTATTGACCAAATCAAATTATAATAATGTAATAATAGGTATTGATGAAATAGAAAATTCATTATCTTTAAGAAATGCAAAGGAATTATTATCAAAACTTAAACAAAAATTTAGTCAAACTTTAATCACTACACATTCTGTTTCTATTCTTGAAGTTGTGAATCAATTTGAAATTACACCAATTTATAAAGCTCAAGATCAAGTAAAAACTGTTACCGAATTATATAAAAAGTTAGGTAAAACTGATAAAATATATATTCTTGTTGAGGGAAAAACTGATGTCCCATGGGTAAAAAAAGTAATAGAATTGGCGGGATTAAATATAGACTATTTAATTATAGCTTGTGGTGGATGCCATAATATTGCAGCCGTAAAAGATGAACTTGAAGGAAGTGGCTGTACATGCAAGACCATAAAAGATGGAGATACTAAAGAAGCTGATGCTTTAAAAAAAGATTGCATTGAGTTATATATCCCATTAGATGCATATAATGAAATATTTGGATTAACAGCAGTTTCTGTTCCAAAAGATAAAAAATCTTTTTTTGAAAGTATATGTACAGAACAAATAAGTGAAGCTACCGTAAAACGTATAATTTCTGATAAGGTTTCTCAGTTCTTAACAATTGATAACCCTGTTGTTGATGAAATTAGAGCTATGATTGAATAAGATATATGTCACTTTATAGATAGTATTATATGTGTTGGTGATTATAAAATGTGTAAATAATCAAATTATAATAAAAATAAGAACATATAGAAGAATTTTAAGCATAAATTTAAAGGTGTTAATTGAAAAAGTAAATTTTGCTATTGATAGTAGAAAAAAATATGGGACTAGATTATTTTTGTAATTTATTAAAATCGGAATTTTAGCTATTAATAAGTTCATGTAATATTGCTATTAATATATTTACTAAATTGTTTAATGTTTATTTAATTGAATTTGTTTAATCTAAAGTAACATGACCCAATGTTGACAAAATATCTCTAATAGCGTACAATACTTTCATACAAATTAATATTAATTTTTACATATGTGGGAACAATATTAATAATTAAATTATTATAAGTAGGAGTATATATGAGTAAAAGTAAATCTGTAAAAGAAGCATTATCACTTGAGTATAATGTTAATATGTATAAAAGAAAGCCATTGTTTGCTTTTATAAAGAGATTATTTGATATCTTATCAAGCTTAATAGCTTTAATTATTCTTTCACCTTTGTTTTTAATTTTAATCATTTTAGTTAAAATTGATTCAAAAGGACCTGCCTTTTATGGCCATAAAAGAATTGGTAAAAATGGTAAAGAATTTAAGGTTTGGAAGTTTAGATCAATGCGTCAAGATTCAAGACCAATTGAAGAAATTTTAACTCAAGACCAATTAGAAGAATGGAAACGAGACTTTAAGGTTACAAATGATCCTAGAGTTACAAGAATTGGTAGAATTCTTAGAAAAACATCATTAGATGAGCTTCCACAGCTTTGGAATATTTTTGTTGGTCAAATGAGTGTTATTGGTTGGAGACCAATATTACAAGAAGAATTAGATCGCTATTCAAAAGAAGAACAAGCCCTTTTATTAAAAATTAGACCAGGTCTTACAGGATACTGGGCTAGTCATGGTAGAAGTGATACCTCATATGAGGATAGAATAAAAATGGAGCTTTATTATTCTTATAAAAGAAGTTTATGGCTTGATATTAGAATATTATGGCATACAGTTATAGGTGTATTTAAGCATGAAGGTGCTAAATAAAATTTAATATAATAGACATCAGTTCGATTACAAGAATTGATGTTTTTTATATAGTAATCTTTAATTCATTTGGCTAAATTGTTATATATATTTAAAATTACTTTTTTTGTAATTTTAAATATTGTTATATTGATTTCAAATTACAATTGTGGTAAAATGAAAATACAAGGAGGCTTTATATGAAATATGAATATAGTCCACCAAAATTAAAAGAAGATTATGAAGATGAAAGACATATGAAGAAAAAATATGGAAAAGTAATATATGATGGAATGTTAATGCTTTTAGGTGCTTTAGATGCTGCTGAAAATGCATATGATCTAAAATGTAATTTATTCTTTTATATGGAACATAAAAAAGGAAATTTAAAGGATTATTATTCACTTTCTTTGGATAAGAAAAAAAGTAAGTGGAGAGTATTAATTCAAATGATTGATGAAGATGGGAATATTTTACAGCCAACTGATAATGAAAAAGAATTTTTGAAAAGTGTAAAAAAAATAAGAATAAAGGAGCTTAGTGAACATTATGGCGAATATTAAAAGATTTCATCCTGGAGTGTATATTAAAGAAACATTAGAAGCTATGGAAATGACTGCTAGGGAATTTTCGGCTAGAACAGGAATTTCTGAAAGAACACTATCTGCAATTATAAATGGAAATGGAGATATTACATTCGATATTGCGTATAAATTGTCTTTATATTTTGATAATTCAGTTAATTACTGGACAAATTTGCAAAATCAATACAATCTTTATACTTATGAAATTGAAAAAGAAAAAGAGCTTGAAGAGGAATGGAATTTAATTAAAGGCGTAAAAAAGTATCTTCTTGAGGGTAATTATATTTCTGCTGAAGATGGTAAGACTGAAATAATTTGTAAGTGTAGACAAGTGGTTGGTGTTAATAGTTTATTACTATTAAAAAAAGAAGACTCTTTTGTATGTTTAAAGGAACAACATACGAAAAATGAGGCTGATTGTTTTTTCCAAAATTTTTGGATTGCTTTAGCATTAAATGAGGCAAGAAAAAAGGATGTAAATCCTTTTAGCAAATCTTTATTAATTTCATCACTTACAGAAATTAGAAACATGACGATTCAAAATCAAACTGTTTTTTATCCAAAGCTTCAAAAAATATTTGATAATTGTGGTATATCATTTGTTTTGTTGCCATATTTATCAAAATCTAATATATATGGAGCAACAAAATGGTTTAGTAAAGATAATGTAATGCTTGCAATTTCTAACAGAGGTGAAAAAGCCGATTTGTTCTGGTTTACATTATTTCATGAGATTTCACATGTTTTAATGGAGCATAGAAGAGAAACATTGATTAATATGAAGGGTAGTGAAGATGAAGAAGCAGATAGAATGGCTTCAGAAATGCTTATACCTCAAAAGGAGTGGGATAAATTTACTTCTTGTAAAATATACACAAAAGAAAGCATAAATGAATTTGCAAAAGAAATTGGAATTCACCCTTGTATTGTTCTTGGAAGGCTTCATAAGGAAAAGAAAGTACCATATGATAGATTTAATAAAATATTTAATTTGCAATATCAAATAACAAATAAAAAAAAATAATTATTGTAATGATGTTAGTTAGTTTTTTTATGAAAAAATAAAAAATGTATAATTATTTTTAGATAGAAAAAAGAAAGGTAGGTGATTTTAAAAATGGGAAATGAAAAAATAACAAAATTGTATATTATCGGTAATGGCTTTGATATAGCTCACAATTTACAAACAAGATATTCGGATTTTAAAAATTATACAAAAAAAATAATCCAGATTTGTATGATAAATTAAATTCTATTTATAACGAATATGAGTTGTGGACTGATTTTGAACAAGCTCTTGGTAATCCAAACATGGAAGTACTTAGTCAAATTGACAAATTATTTGGGATAGAAAATGTGATTGGGGAAACATTTGCAAGAAGTATAAAAGAAGAATTAAATTCTTGGATTCGTTCTATTGATTATACAAATACAGAAAGAAAATTTAAACTTCAAGACAATTCCTTATTTTTATCTTTTAATTATACTGATACATTGGGCTATGTTTATAAAATAGATACAAATAGAATCAAATATATTCATGGCTTTGTCGCTGATACTTTCTATGGAAATGAGCTTGTAATTGGACATCATAACTCAGAATTTAATAATAATGAACTTGTTGAAAGCACTTATAAAGATTCTAAAGAGATAATTAAAGAAAATAAAAATTGGTTTGATAGAATTAAATCATCTTTAATAGATGAAATTGAGGTGATTGGTCATTCTTATAATGATATTGATATAGATTATTTTAAGGAAATAAAAGCTATTAAGCCAAATGCAAAATGGATTTTAAATACATATAGTGATAAAGATGTACAATATGCAAGAGATTACATAGAAAAGTTAAATATCAAAAAAAATTTAATTAAGAGTTAAAGTATTCAATTACATAATAGTAATTAAAAATTATATAAATGTTTTAAAAGATAAGGAAGTGTTGTATAAATGTTTTTCTTTTTTTTCTCTGATGACAAAGAAGATGATAAAGATTTTAGAGAATCTTTTAGTAAGTTATTACATAATTATGAGAAGCTACCTATTAGGTGGGATGGTAAAGATTTTTATAAGGACTTGGAAAAAAGATTGCAAAAATATAAAGAAAGCTTAGAAAGAATTTCAAATATAAATTTAGAAAAAATAGATGAAATTAATCAATTAATTTTAAGTGCAGTTGAATATTATTTAAACGGAATGCCATCAAATGCATATAACCAAATATCTGAACTGATTACAAATTACTATAATAACTTATCAGTTGAAGATAAAGATATAACTGGATATAGAATAGTATCAATAGATGATAATAAGCTTTATGATCGAAAAAGAGTTTTTCATGTTCCTTTTTCATTAAGAGAAAAGATTAAAACAGATAGATATAGTATTCCAGGCTATCCTTGCCTATATTTGGCTGATTGTTTTGACGGATGTTTGAATGAAGTAGGCTATAATCCAGCGAATAATTATATTATTTCAAAGTTTAAAAGTGATAAAAAGTTAAAAATTTTAGATTTAAGTGTAAGTCCTAATGAAATCAACTTATTTTTAACTAGCAACTCGCCAGGAGAACAACTTGAGTATAGTTGTCTTAACTACATGTATTCATTTCCACTGATGATAGCTTGTTCCTATATTAGAAATAAACCTGATTTACCTTTTGCTCCGGAATATATCATCCCACAATTATTATTGCAATGCTTTCATGAAGGAAAATTAAAAACAGATGGTATTAGATATCTTTCATGTAAAACAAATATAAATAAAAAATTTAGAAATTATGTTTTTTTGACGGAATATAATAGTGAAATACAATCAGATTATTGTAAAAAATTAAGCAATGTATTCTCTTTAACATCACCATACTATATAAAAGATTGTCCTGATTTATCAAAATTAAAAGTTGATATTGATTCGGATTCTGATTATTTGCATATAGAGATATGATTTTTAAAATAGTGATTATTCCGATTTTTTTGAGCCAGTATTTTGATTAAAGTGAGCAATCAATATTTCTTATCTAAGCCAGTGCTAATTATGCACTGGCCATTTTATTATGCGAAGCTAAATATTATATACAACTAAGATTTATATTCATTAGAATCAATGATTTCTCTCATATTTGTTTACCTAATCTAGTAAAACCTTAAATAATAATAGTTATCTTTTATAGTTTCATTTGTAATTGTAAGTAAAATTGATTTATAATACTTTTAAATACTCCTGTTTTTTTAATGTTTTCATAATCAACATCATTATAGAACAAGAGGTATTTTTTATATTATTGTCTACCTAAGATTTGAAAGTTCTGAAAAAACATTATCTACCTTAGAATTGAAAAAGCTATCTACCTACCTTATATTTTGTAAAATAAATTTTTTTATTAGATTAAATGAATATTAGCAATTAAAAATACTAACTATATGCAAAATGGTCCACTAGCTGTAAATGTCATATTAACATTAAATTAGTTTCCAAATTTAAAGCGAAATATTTTTTATCTTTAAATTATTATAAGCTTTTAAATATGTTAAAAATATTGTATAATTTTTGTATAATTTATTAGGTATATAGTATGCAAATTGCTATATTTAGAGGTGTAGTATGTTTTTTTTGAGGAAATTATTTAAAAGGAAGAAAAAAGAAGATCAAATATTAAGTGAAAATAAAAAAATAAATCAAAGTGTTCAATTAAATGAAGACAATATGGCTATAAGTAGCTTATTAGAAAAATATAATAAATTCGAAACTTTTATTAAAAATGATAAATATATTTCAAGGAAGGAGTTTAATAAATTTTTACTTACGCTTGATTTAGATATTAATTTTTATAACAATTTAGAGAAAAATAACGTTTTATCAGCCATTTGTAATAAAGAAAAGTACAGTTTTGCGATAGCAATTATCGAAAAATTAAATAATTCACTTGAATTAGTTGAAAATCATAATAATGATTTTATAAAAAATAAGATAGTAATGGAAAAGGACTATTTTGATAATATTTTAAAAGAATGTGATCCTAATATTATACTTGATGCTGATCAAAGAACATGTGTTTTAGTTGATGAGGATTATTGTTTGGTAATCGCAGGGGCTGGAGCTGGTAAAACTACCACAGTAGCTGCGAAGGTTAAATATCTTGTAGAAAAACAAAATATAAAACTAGAGGATATATTGGTTATATCTTTTACAAATAAAGCTGTTGATGAATTAAAAGAAAGAATAAATAAGCAATTAGGTATTGAATGCTTAGTAACTACATTTCATTCAACGGGCGTTGATATTATAAAAAAAGATTCTCCTGATAGAAAAATAAATCCTACTTCAAATGGTTTTATGTATAACGCTGTAAGAGATTTTTTACGATGCGATATAATTAAAGATAAAGTTTTGTTGGATAAATTAATGTTATTTTTTGGAGAATATTTTGAATCGCCATTTACTGAAGGTGATTTGAAGAATTATTTTACATATTTAATGACTTCCGATTTTTCAACACTGAAAAGTAATTTAGGTGAATATAATAAAATATTAACTGATAAGAATACTAATAAATGTGTTACTATTCAAAGTGAAACAGTTAAGTCACATCAAGAAGTTCAAATTGCTAACTTTTTATATACAAACAATCTTTATTATGAATATGAGCCAGTCTATCCTGTGTATATGCCAGGAAGTAGTAAATATTATACTCCTGATTTTTTGATAATACAAAATAATAAAAGGTTTTATTTGGAGCATTTTGCTTTAAGCGAGGATTATAAAAATTCCCGTTTCAGTGACTCTGAAATTATAAAATATAAAAAAGCAATTAGTGATAAGATTGCATTACATCAGAAGTATGGAACTAAATTAATTGTTACCTGGTCAAAGTATAACGATGGTTTATCACTTTTAGAGCATTTGAAAGCTGAATTAATTAAAGCAGGTTTTGAGCTTAAGCCTAGATCATCTCAAGAGATATTTGCTAAGCTTAATAAAACGGAAAATGAAAATAAATATTATACAAAGTTGACAAAGTTATTATGTTCTTTTATAGAAAAGTATAAGATTAATGGTTATAATGAATCTACGTTTGCAGTACTTAGAGAAAAAATTAAAAATGTAAGAACTAAACTATTTTTAGATATTGCTGAAGGAGCTTATTTGTATTATGAAAATAAACTTCATTTAGCTAATTTGGTTGATTTTTCGGATATGATTAATGAATCAGCACGTCTTTTAAATGAAAAAGCTGAGTTACATCAAAAATTATCATATAAATATGTTATCGTTGATGAATATCAAGATATTTCTCGTCAACGTTTTGACTTGATAAAGGCATTATCAAATGTATGTGATGCTAAAATAATCGCTGTTGGTGATGACTGGCAATCAATTTACGCATTTAGTGGTTCAGATTTATCGCTTTTTACTCATTTTAAAGAGAAAATGGGATATGCTAAAGAGCTTAAAATAACAAGAACTTATCGAAATGCCCAGGAGGTCATTGATATTGCGGGTGGATTTATTCAAGAGAATAATGCTCAAATAAAAAAACGGTTAGTATCTTTAAAGCATATAAATAAGCCGGTAATTATTTTGTCTTATAGAGATGATATTGAGTATATAAAACAAAATAATATGAGAAATGAGACGGAAGCAAGAGCTTCTATGATCGAAGATGCAATTGCTAGGGTTATAGAATATAATGAGAAAGAAGGCAAATCGGATAAATCTTCGATTTTGTTAATTGGAAGATATAATTTTGAGGCGGACAAGCTTGGAAAAACAAGATTTTTTACATATGATGAGCAATCTAAAATAATTAAATCAAACAAATATCCTAATATAAATTTATCATTTTTAACTGCTCATAGTTCTAAGGGCTTAGGCTATGATAATGTAATAATTATTAATGCTATTGATGCTACTTATGGGTTTCCATCACAAATTGAAGATGATCCCGTTATTAGCATTGTCCAACATAATGATAGAACAATTGAATACGCAGAAGAAAGGCGTTTATTTTATGTCGCGTTAACAAGAACTAAAAATAGAGTTTTTATTGTCGCTCCTGAGACGCAACCATCTAAATTTATTTTAGAATTAAAGGAAAACTATAAGGATGTTGTCTTAGAAGGAAAATTGAAACCGAAAATACATTTAAATGATAAAAAATTATGCCCAATTTGTGGATATCCATTGAAATTAAGCTTTAATGATAAATATGGAATAAGATTATACATGTGTACAAATGACCAAGAACTATGTGGTTTTATGACTAATAATATTCATGGTGGAAAGATGTCTATATGTAAGTGTGATAATTGTAAAGATGGATTTTTAATAGTTAGGCATAGTCATAAAACAGGAGAATATTTTTTGGGTTGTACTAATTATTACACTACTGTTCATTGTGAACGTCAAATGTCAAAGCAGGAATTTTGCTTAAAAAATGGCATAGATAATTCATCCTTTAATGTAGAGGATCTTTTAAATAAAAAGGTTGTAAATGATTTTGTGGATGAAGCTCAAACTGGTGAGGAAAAATTGGATGATCTTAATTTTGAAACATCTGATGTGAAAAGTCAAGAAGAACAATCAAATAGTGTAAGTGACGATTCTAATTGCCAAAATAGTGAAGATGATTTTAAACATAATACGGTAAATAATGATATAGATGTATTAAAAAGGAAATTTCAAAATTTTTATGATGATCTTTATGACTTAAGAAATAAGCATAATACAATATATAAAGAGTTGTTTTATGTTCTACCAGAGGCTGTAATATATGACATTTATTTGAAGCAACCATTAGACGAAGATGACTTAATTAATATTTCTGGAATTGGTGAGACTAGACTTGAAAATATGGGTGATGACATTCTTTATATTTGTAATAAATATATTGAATTAAAGAATTTAGTTAGACCACCCGTAGTAAGAAAAGAAGATAAGTATCAACAAATTGGGACAAAATGGACAGATGAAGAAGATAATAAATTAATAGAAGAATTTAAAAGTGGTAAAACGTTAACTGAACTTGCTAGTATTCATGGAAGAACTAAAGGTGCTATTCGTTCTAGATTAAGAAAATTAGGGGTTGTAGATTAAATAAATAAGTAAAATATGAATGGTGAAGGAGAAAATAAATGAGAAAAAAATAAGAGCTAAAATTATAAATACATTTTTGTTGAACAGCGTAATTTATTTATATAAAAATAAAAAAATGAAAAGTAGTAATATGAAAGGTATATATGATGTATGGAACAAAGAATTAATTCAGCTTTAAAATCAATCGTCTTTGAGAAGACTGTTTTAAATGTTTTATATGAATACAATGTTAATTTATTATTTTATAAAAGAATTGATCGGGCTGATAATGTAATATTTGTAAGTGATGGTTTTATAACAAAAAAATTGGATTTAACATGTTTTGATAAAGATGCTGTCGTGGCTGATAATATTTATATTGAAATTAAAATGAGAAATATAAGAGATATCGAAATAAACAGTTTGATTAAAAAATGTTCAATATCATCAAGAACAGAAAATCCAACAAAAAATTGTCTTGTATTAATAATTAATGGTAATAAACCTAACGGGTTTACCAAGTTGTCTGAAAAATATAATATTATTTTAATAGATAAAACGGATTTGGTTAAAAATAGTACCATAAAAAAGGTTATTGAAGATTATGATGACTATATATTGGGAGAAAATGAATCAGGAAAAAAGAAATCGGAGATAAATGAACTTGTTGAAGCCAATTATAAAATTTTAAATAACTGTAAAAATAATATTTCTTTTGCATTAGGAGCTGGATGCTCAATTAATTCTAATATAAGCGATTGGAATCAATTAAGTAAAACAGTTTGTTATGAATTATTGTACACTTTAGTGACTCAAGATGATTCATCATATAAAAAAAGCATGATGACAAATCAAATAATAGAACAATTATTTAATTGTTATGATAAAACTTCAGCTTTAGATGCAGTCTATCAATTTTATAAGGATAAGAGCATTAAAAATGAATATTATTGTAGTGTTAAAAAAGCTTTATATATGTCTTATGATAGCCCTAATGATGCAGATAACCCTTTAATGAAATCAATAAAAAACTGTATAAAAAAGTATAATGTAAGTGAAATTATTAATTATAATTTTGATTCTGTATTGGAACAATGTTATAATAAAAAATATACATCAACTACTAATGAGATTGAAAAAGCACAAACAATAATAGGAAACTGTATTATTCATCATGTGCATGGATACATTCCATATGATTATGATGGAAAAGTACGAGTTAAAAATTTAATTTTTTTAGATGCTGAATATTATGAAAATATGATGAATGCTCGGAGTATACCTAATAAAATACAATTGGAAATTTTAATGAAATATAATGTTATTTTTGTTGGTATTTCGTTTACAGATCAAAATATAAAATCCCTTTTAAGAAAAAGGATGAAAAAAAATCCTACAAATAAAATTTTTGGATTTATGAAATTGCCTACATTGTCAGAAAAAGGATCTACATTGAAAGAACTTGAAGCAAAATATAGAATTGTTCAACAAACATATTTTGATACATTAGGTGTAATAATATTATGGGTTAATGATTATAATGAAATCCCTGAAAGGATTAATAATTTATAAATATTAATAAATTCATTTATATTGTTAGAACTATATGAAAAAGATTTAAAAGATGAGGATGAAACACAAGTATCAAGTTTTATAAAAGTGATAAGTGACAAATTATTAGAACTATGAAGATAAGCTTCAGTAAAAGGAAGATGTTAAATGTATTATGATGTTGGTCTTTAAGTATACCACATTGTTTCTTTGATGCTTAAAAATGTAGATAATTATGAAATTGGTATTAATCCAAGATAATTTAGTTTATGTCTTAAAGAATGTTTCAATAAGGAATGTAATATTAAGTGTTATCAATGTCAGTAATAAAATTGAAATGTGGTTTCTAATTAGTATTGAAATCGATAGTGGTTCTAATTGTTAATAGTTTTATAGAAGTGTATATAAAATTATATTAAATAAATCTAGTATTTAGGCTTTTTGTAGCTTCGATACTAGATTTGTTTTTATTTTAGGCTATAAGTTCATGGTAACTGTAGATAGTTTTGTTATATATAATAATAAGCATTATAATAATCCTAATATTGGTGCTGGTATATTAATATTACAAGCCATTGATTATAAAATTAAGTATCCGAAAAAGAACGTAAATATAGATTATACATCTTTTCATTTTTTGGTTGATGCAGCTATCTGCATTAATAGAATAAATATTTTGGTTATATGAGATTACTATATGATAAAAATTATGATGAATTTGGTTTTGTTAGAATTTCATACTTACTTGTGTGCACTGCTAAAATTGGTATAAATGTAATTGTTATTGGTCAAATTGATTCAGTCGGTACAACTGTGCGTTCAAATGATCAATTAGTGTGGTACAATGATAATTCATTTGTTGATTTTTTAACATGGTATTTAAATAGTCCTTGTGATGAAACATATGTAGACAATAACAAAAAAGTTATTGATTATATGAATTTTAAAAAGATCTACTGGACTTCATATGGAGATAATGGCGCTTCAAATATGATGCATGTAAAGACCGTAACGGTATCTAATTATATTGATGTTGATGGAGTTGAGCATTCTAGTACAACCTGGTTTTCAAGTATTAATTTAGATAATATCGATGCATATGGAATAAATTATGCTAATAATGGAAGACAAACTGGCATAATAATATCGGATCATGATGATATATTTGAACTATATTTTACATCTATGGGTGGTTTTAATGGCGTATGGGATGAAATGTATAATCCTTTTGCTAAGTATTTAATGAAATTTTATAATTCTTCAGGACCTGTTTCGTTTATGTGGCTTAATCCAAATGTAAAAGATAACAATGCTATAGTAAAAAAATATTCAAGATGTTATTAAAACTTTTATGAAAAATGAAAATTATAAATTGAGTAATAATATTTTTATAATGCAAGCTGGAAGAGATATGTCAATATATAACTCACTACTAGACGATAAAAAAAGTACTTAATAACGGCTCTATGTCCAGAATAAAGATATTGTGATTATTCCCGATTTTTTGAGCCAGTATTTTGCTTAAAGTGAGCAATCAATATTTCTTATCTGAGCCATTAATATTTATGAATTGAGCCAGTGCAAATTATGCGCTGGCCCTTCTATTATGCGAACCTAAATATTATATGCAATTAAGATTTATATTTGTTAGAATCAATGATTTCTCTCATATTTGTTTTACCTGATTCAATGGTAATTGAATTATGTACAATTCTATCAAGAATTGAATCAGCATGAGCTCCACCGCCTAGTCTTGGATGCCAATCCTTGACTGGATATTGTCCGACAAAAATAGTTGATACGCGATTATATCTTAATTCAAATAATTCATATAAAAATTTAATATCATCTTCAGATAGATTAAAGATTAACCACTCATCAATAACAAGCAAGCTAAAGCTTGCAAGTTTATGTAAGTACTTATTTTCTCTATGAAGAATTTTTTATTCAGACCTTTTTTGAAGTAATTCGGGTAAACGAATTGTATAAGTTTTTATATCTTTCTTACAGGCTTCTTTAGCTAATGCACAGGATAAATATGTTTTACCTGATCCAGTAAAACCTTGAATAATAATATTTGTGGCACTGTCAATAAATCTCATTGTACCAAGTTGTTTAATGAACCCTTCATTCAGTGTTCTAGATTTAAAATCAATATTGGCTATTGAAGCTTCAGGATATCTAAGTTTAGCAATTTTTATTCTACGTTGAATTTTCTCGTTATGTCTTTGTTGGTAAACATCATCTATGATAGCATTAAATCTATCATCAAAAGACATTGGTAAATACTTTGATGAATTAGCTTCTTGAGCTTCAATTGCAGTAATAAAATCATGCATAAGCATGGCATTTAATTTTCTTTTCGTTTCAGTATTCATTATTTCTTACCTCCATAATATTCAGATCCTCTAACATATCCAGAAGAAGTATTAGATGAGTTATTTTCATTTTTGTTTTTCTCTTCATATTGATTAATTTTAAAAATAGAATTAATATGAGTATAGCGAGGAATTGAAAACTGTGTAAGTGCATACTCACAAGCATTTTCCAGACGTTCGTTAGTATACAATTTACTCAATTTCAATACTGCTAGAGCAGAGTTATAGCTCTGTTCTTTTATTTTTACACTATTAATAATTCTATTTATAACTTCTAAAGTATTAGGTCCAATTTTTTGAGCCCAATTTTGAATTCTTTCTACATCCCAGTTTGGATTTGTAGATTTTTCAGGCATATGTGCATCAATAGTAGAATATTTATTCTTGATAAAACTCGCAAATCTTGGATGAGTAGCGATTCTTTCGTTATTAAAATAGATTTCTATAGTAGATTTTGTATATTTTATATCACAAAGTTTACCAATATATTGATATGGAGCAGAATAGAAATTCTTTTCAAATACAACATGGCTATTATATCCAACCTTATGCGTGTAGCTCCATTTAGCGATTTCAAAAGGTCTTGAAGGCAATGGTTTTAAAGATGGTAATTCTAATTCTTCAAAAATAGATTTACGACTACCATCACGTTTTTGAAATGGAGCGCTATTAAACTCATTAACGGCCTTTAAAATATCTTTATTTAGCTGATATAAAGAATGATACTCATTATGTCTTAATTTCGCAATAACTGCCGTGGCAAGCTTACCTACTGTACCCTCCACAGACGGCTTTTCTTTAGGTTTTCTAACTCCTGGTGGCATAATTGCCATAGAATAATGTTCACCTAAAGCTTCATAAGCTTCATTTAGGATAATGTCACCTATTTTTGGATGTTTAATTACACCTGTTTTTAAGTTATCACAAACAAGTCTTGAAGTAGTCCCACAAAAATAATTAAACATATTAACATGACATAAAAGCCAACTTTCTTCATCCATTGATAAAGTGGCTTCAGCATAAGAATATTGTGAATAAGGTAAAGTACCAACAAAAATATATGCTTTATAGATTTCTGCAGTATCAGGATTGATTATTTTCATAGTAGGTCCAGACCAATCAACCTCAGTAATGATTCCGGGCTTATGATCAATATGAGAAGTAAAATTTTTATTCATACAAAACTCTCTATAGCCTTCACAAAACTTGTTATATCCACAAGGTAAAGTACCATTATTTTTACATGTGATTAAATAATCATTCCATAACATTTTTAAAGTGACACCAACGCTTTTAAGTTCACTATGAACATAGTCATAATCAATAGGACCATATTCAGTAGTTAAATTAAATTTATTAGGAAATAATAATCTATATATTTCATTTTCCTCCTTTCTTTCGATTTCTTTCCAAGACAATCCTAGAACTTTAGCTGTATTTAACACTTCAGCAACAGAATTTCTTGATATTGATAATACAATAGCTATATCTCTTCCAGACATACCTGCATTATCAAGTTCAATAATTTTTTTAACACTTAATTTTTTGGGCATAATAAAAGCCTCCTTCTACAGAATATTGAGAGTGTGTTATCTCTCAATTAAATTCTAATTGAAGGTGGCTCAAATAACAAATATTAGTGGCTCACTTCATAAATATTTATACGATTTTTCAATGGCTCAAATAAAGAATACGAGTGGCTCAAAAAGAAAATATTGATGGCTCTAAAACATTGGAATATTCAATAATTTAATGAAATACCATAATAAAAAATATAGAACAGATCTCTGTTGCTAATAATTTAATAATTTTTTTGAAAACTATGCAGTTTTCCTTTTCATTATGCCCTAAAAAGGCTATTTTTTTATTTTTTGGTGAATTAAATAAAAAAAGGAGCTGTTGCTCCTAAACTTCAATCAATGAAATTTATTTTTTTACAGCCTCTTTTTAGTATATAGTGCCAACTTTAAATGATTTTACACTCTTCAAGTATTTTTTCTACAATAATGTGAATAGTCATATCTGGATTATCACGGTAGAAATTAAATTTTTTGTAAGTTTCAATATGGTCTTTATTATTAATATGATTGTTGTGAACAACATGACCACGCTTAACTGCAGTTATAACATCATCTAAGGTTATGCTAGATAGGATTTTAGTAAATTCTGCAACTGCTTTATATTCATCGATTTTAGTATAATTTGAGTATGCTAAGTCGTAGGAGCTAATATTACATTCTTTTTTTGCTTTTTCAATGTCATCAATAATTAGTTTAAATTTATTTAATTTAACCTTGTCATAGTAGTCTTCTATATCTTGAACGTGAAAAAATTTTACGTAACCTTCATTTTTTTGCCTTTTTGTGTATAGATACTGATTCTACTCTTAGCAAATGAAGAAGGATTTTTGGCTCGTATGAAGAAATTAACTTTGTATTTTGCTTTTTCACATTCATTGATTAATTTTTTTAAATGCTCAAAGTATAACAATTCGCAATTTTCACCCTCAACTGAAATATTATATTGTAAACATTCTTTAATTGGATTGCTTTTTTTCTTCATTGTTAATACTTCCTTCAACTATCTCTTTAAATATATCACTAAAGTCAATGTTTTCAATCGCACCATAACGATTTATGAAATAATTTCTCATATAATTGGTAGTATTTCTTACTGGTGTATTACCATTTGTTTTGAAATCTGATAATGAGTATAGAATACTACTTTTAGTTTCTTTTTCTTTTTCAACAAACTTAATTTCGTCTCTACGAAATATTTGAGAATTTAGGAAAATTGGATTATGAGTATTAAAAATAAGTTGGGCTTTTTTAATATTAATTTCATCGTTATGGAATGCACTTATAATGTTCATAACAATCATTGGATGTAAAGAAGAATCAAGTTCATCCATTACAAGGGTTCCTCCTACTGTTAATACATTTAGAATATATGGCATTATACCAATTAATCTTAGTGTTCCAACGGATTCAATTCTTTCAGCATCAATACCAGTAGTTTTGTTGCCATCACGTTTGATTATAGATACTAGATTTGTTTTACCATTGTCTCTAATATATCCAAAATCAGTTCCCACTTCGGCCTCTTTAGTAATGCTATTTAGTGTTTCATCAATAAATAAGGTGCTAGTATCATTTTGAATATTAGGTCGTAAATTATGATAATTGGATCTATTAATAACAATGAATTTTTCTTTTAACCAGCTTAAGATATCAGTACATATTTTTTTACTAATAAATGAATTAAAATCAGTTGTTAAAAATAAAATGGTTTTTGATAAATTTACTTTTGCAATCTCAATATTTTTTTGAGCTAAAGAGAAATTAAAATTTTCTAATAGCAAATTTTGAATTTTAGATAAGTTGTTTACTTCGATATCAGTCGTAGTTCTTTTAAAAATATCATAGTCATTAACCATTAATTTTTCTGAAATTATCTTTCTATCATATTTTTCAATGCCGAATTTGCCCATATCAATGATAAGCTCATAATCGTATTTAGTGTTATTGTCTATAAATTCAATTTCAAATTCAACGGGATGAGATTCATCATCAAAGAAGAATGGAATTAATTCCATTGACTGACTTACATAATCATCAAATCTATTGTCTTCTACATTATTTATATTTCCTCTAAGTATTATTTGCTTAAAACATGACATAGCATTTATAATAGACGTTTTACCAGCAGCATTAGGTCCATAGATTACAGCACTAGATAATACTTTATATTCTTTGTTATTTGCAGTTTCTTTTAAAATGCTATATGGAATATCTTGAATTCGTTCGGGATTTAGGGAAAAAATAGCCTCATCTTTAAAT
>ERZ779981.456-NODE-456-length-20189-cov-1.6872_pt1 | contig 20189 bp, 16 predicted proteins | sample MGYA00511182_ERZ779981 | MGnify/ENA primary metagenome ERZ779981 (study PRJEB29588, sample SAMEA2149539) | human gut metagenome | biome: human gut; feature: human-associated habitat; material: faeces | place: Denmark | collected 2008/2010 ... | reverse complement strand
GTTAGCAATAACTAACAAAAGTAAGGAAAGGAGGAACTATGGGTTGAAAAAGTACTGTACAGAAATTATTCTTGCAATAATTCTGCTTGCATTATCATTAATATCTATATTTGTTGGTGTTATTGATATAGATATCAAAGATTTATTAACAAATGATAATAATGCATTGATGATATTTGTTGTTTCAAGATTACCTAGATTGTTAGCAATTATATGTACAGGTATGGGAATGAGTGTTGCAGGACTTATAATGCAGCAGCTATGTATGAACAAGTTTGTATCGCCAACAACAGGAGCAACGATTTCATCAGCACAGCTTGGAATTCTTCTGGCATTATTATTTATTCCTAATTCAACATTATGGCAGAGAGCGGGTTTTGCTTTTGTAACGGCTATTCTTGGTACCTGGGTATTTGTCTGGTTTATTCAGAAAGTTCAATATAAAGATGTGGTAATGGTTCCTCTCGTTGGAATTATGTTTGGTAACGTTATAGGCGGTATAACTAATTTCCTTGCATATAAGTATGAAATGACACAGGCGTTATCCACTTGGCTTGTTGGACATTTTTCATTAGTACTTAAAGGAAGATATGAAATAGTCTATATGGTTGTGCCTCTTATTATATTAGCATTTGTATTTGCTAATCATTTTAATATAGTTGGTATGGGAAAAGATTTTTCTAAAAATCTTGGTGTTCCATATGATATTGTGTTGTTTGGAGGACTTACAATTGCCGCAATGATAACGGCTTCTGTTGTTGTTGTCGTTGGTTCAATTTCTTACATAGGCTTAATTGTTCCTAATATAGTGGCAATGTTTAAGGGTGACAAAATAAGAGGAACGCTTATTGATACCGCTTTATTTGGTGCAATATTTGTTCTGGTCTGCGATATGATTGGCAGAATTGTGATTAAACCATATGAATTACCAATTGAGCTGATTGTTGGAATATTAGGAAGCATTATATTTATAGGAATGCTTTTATACAGATTAAGATATGGAAGAAAAGCAATTGATATAAAGAAAATTTTATTTAAAGATACGAATGGAGCAGGTTATGAACAAAAGAGCTTATAGAAAAAATATTATAAAGCTTATTGTTATTGCATTAATAGCCATTATTATTGTTGCGGCATTTCTTTTTATAGGTGTTAAGTTTCATAATCATAAACTTCTAAGATATGCAATGAAATTAAGAATACCTAAAGTGATTGCGATGATAATAACAGCATTTGCAATAGGAGCGGCAACGATAATATTTCAGTCTGTTATTAATAATACAATTGTTACACCGTGTCTATTGGGAATGAATGCCTTATACACACTTATACATACATCAGTTGTCTTTGTGTTAGGTTCAGGAAGTATATTATTTACCAATGATAATCTTAGTTTTCTTGTAGACCTTGTACTTATGGGAATTATAGCGACTGTTGTATATAGCTGGCTTTTTAAGATGACAGGACATAATGTGCTGTATGTATTGCTTGTTGGAACAGTATTGACTTCATTTTTCTCAAGTATCCAGAGTACATTGACAAGGGTTATGGACCCTAATGAATATGACACGCTTCTGACTTCACTTGTAGCAAGCTTTAGTAATATTAATTCAGAGATAATTATATTTTCGGTGATTATACTTGCACTTATAGGTGTGATTTTTAGAAAAGAACTTGCACTGCTTGATGTAATAACTCTTGGAAAAGAACAGGCAATTAACCTGGGTGTTGATTATGACAGATGTATAAGAAGATTGTTACTGGCTGTAACTTTGTGTATAGCAGTTGCAACAGCTATGGTTGGCCCGATATCATTTCTGGGGCTGATTATTGCTAATATTTCAAGACAACTGTTAAAAACATACAGGCATACACAGCTTATAGCTGGTGCGGCGTTGATGGGTGTAATAGCACTTATTGGAGGACAGTTTATAGTTGAAAGAGTGTTTGTGTATTCTATTCCAATAAGTGTATTTATAACAGTTGCAGGTGGTATATATTTTCTATATTTAATATTAAAGGGAAGCAGGCATAATTCATAAAATAATTTGAAGGGAATTACAGTTATGCAGATTAGCCATATTATTAAAAAATATGATGAAAAGACAGTTGTCAATGATGTGAGCTTTTCACTTCCAAAAGGGAAGGTGACATCGCTGATTGGACCCAATGGTGCAGGAAAGTCAACTGTTATGAGTATAATATCAAGACTTATTGCAGCAGATAATGGTTCAGTTGTTATAGAAAAGAAAGATATAAACAAATGGAATAGCAAGGAATTATCAAAGCATCTGGCAATACTTACACAGACTAATAATATCCAGATGAAGCTTACTGTAGAAGAACTTGTTGCATTTGGAAGATTTCCTCATTCAGGAGGAAGACTTAATAGTAAAGATAAGGAAATGATTGACAAAGCTATTGACTATATGGAATTAGAAACTTTCAGGGAAAGATTTATAGATGAACTTTCAGGCGGACAAAGGCAGAGAGTATATATAGCTATGGTTATAGCACAGGACACAGAATATGTTCTTCTAGATGAGCCGACTAATAATCTCGACATCTATCACGCAAGTAATCTTATGAAGATAGTAAGAAGATTATGTGATGAACTTGGAAAAACAGTAATACTTGTATTGCACGAGATTAATTATGCGGCATTTTATTCTGATTATATATGTGCATTTAAAGACGGAAAGATTGCTTCATTTGGTACAGTTGAAGAAGTTATAACTAAGGAAAACTTATCTTCTATATATAATGTAGAATTTGAGATTATGCAGATTAAGGGCAAACCATTGTCTATATATTATTAAATTTATTAAATAATGGCAGGATGTCAAAAGTGGAATTTTCCATTCACTTTTATTACTGGTATTGGTTTAGTAATGTATACGGCTTGGGATATATTATAATTTAAAGAAAGGATGAAGTGGCAGTAAGCCACAAAGGTAAAATATGAAAAAACATTTTAAGAAATTATTATTAATGGCACTTATGGCAGTAATGGCAGTAGGACTTATAGCGTGTGGTACTGATAAGTCTGATAATGAAAGTACTAAAGAAGAAAAGACAAGCGTGACAATCACTTCGCTTGATGCTTCAAAGAATGAAATTGAATTAGAAGTTCCTTATAATCCTAAGAGAATAGCAATTCTTGACCTTGCATGTTTAGATATTATAGATGAACTTGGCGTAGGTGACAGAGTAGTAGGAATGGCATCAACAAGTATTGATTACCTTGAAAAATATTCAAATGATGCATCAATTAAAAATCTTGGAACAATAAAAGAGGCTGATTTAGAAGCAGTTATGGAGTGTGAACCAGATATTATATTTATTGGTGGACGTTTATCAAAGAGCTATGATGCTTTAAGTGAAATAGCACCAGTAGTATATCTTGCAACAGATACTAATGAGGGACTTGTAAATAGCGTATCTAAAAATGCAAAGACAATAGCTTCAATATTCGGAATGGAAGATAAAGTTGATTCACTTATGTCTGATTTTGGAGCAAGAATAGATGCAATAAAGAAGATATCATCAGGAAAGACAGCATTAGTAGGTATGACAACAAGCGGAAGTTTTAATCTTCTTGGAAATGATGGAAGATGCTCTTTAATAGGTGTAGAAGCAGGTTTTAACAATCTTACAGCCGCAGGCTCAACATCAACACACGGCAATGAATCTTCATTTGAAACAGTAGTACAGCAGAATCCTGATTATATATTTGTTATGGACAGAGATAGCGCAATATCAACAGCAGGTGCTAAGACTGCTAAAGAAATAGTGGAAAATGAACTTGTAAAGACAACAGATGCCTACAAAAACAACCATATAATATATCTTGAACATTCAAATGTATGGTACACAGCCGAAGGTGGAATACAGGCATTAGACATAATGCTTACAGACCTTGAAAAAGGCTTAAAATAAATAGCTGGAATAAATAAATTCAAGTATTGAAATGATAAAAAAATAATAATGAAAACCTAAAAAGAGTTTGTGCTAGATTGCCACCCGTACCAGTAGACAGGTGACATATCAAACACAAACTCCTTTTTTAATTAAAAATCTATCCACATAAAAACTGATATGGTATACTTATGAACAGGAAACAATTATAAGGAGACCACGAAAATGATATCAATCACCTTATGTATGATAGTAAAAAATGAACAGTCAATATTAGAACGCTGTCTTATTTCATACGCAGGAACTTATGATGAATTAATAATAGTGGACACTGGTTCGACTGATTCAACCAAAGATATAGCACATAAATACACAGATAAAGTATATGATTATAAATGGTGTGACGATTTTGCCGCTGCCAGAAATTACGCATTTTCATTAGCTTCCTGCGATTATATATTCAGTGCAGATGCAGATGAGATATTAGATGAACGCAATAATCAGGCATTAAAAGACCTGAAATCAATGCTTCTTCCAGAGATAGATATAGTACAGATGTATTATGTTAATGATAATGACTATAACTCTGTGTACAATGTACACAGAGAATTAAGGCCAAAGCTTTTTAAGAGGTTAAGGCCTTTCGTATGGACATCACCAATTCATGAAACAGTAAGGCTTACACCTGTGGTATATGACAGTGATATAGAGATACTGCACAGACCAGTATCAGACCACAGCAGGAGGGATTTCTCTACATATATTAAAGCATTTGCCAGGGGAACACAGTTGGAGGACTATGTTATAACTATGTTATGCAAGGAGCTTTATATTTCTGGTTCAGATAAAGATTTTATGGATTTTAAAGATATATTTGCCGATATTCTTATTAATGAGAACAGAAGTGACGACATTCGACAGGAAGTGAACTGTGTACTTGTTAAAATATACCGCATAGCAGGTGATATGGGAGAATTCTTTAAGCTTGCTTTAAGGTGTGTTGCTGATAATCCAAGCTCAGAGATATGTTATGAACTTGGCAATTATTATTATGATATAAATGACTATGCAGAAGCGGCAATGTGGTATTATAATGCAATATATGAAACTTCAAGCGTATTAGATATTACAAGCGGAGGTAATAAGCCTTTGTATGCTCTTAGCAGATGTTATGACAAGCTTTCAGAAACATCAGAAGATATAGAACAGATAGCACAGTTCAGACAGATGGCGGAAGATTATAAGTATCAGGCAGAGCAATGGAAGCTTCCTGATGAGATAGTTTAAGAATGGAGATAAAGATGCACAACGAAAAGGATAATAATTCAAAAGGCACAGCAAATACAAGAACTAAGCTGTCCCCAATTGCAATTGTACTTATTGTAATAGCTGTAATTGCTCTTTTTTCAGTTATTATAGCAGGAGCTGTAAGTTCTAATAATAAGAAAAGTGGGGATAATACTGTTGGAATGACATTGACAGAGAAGAATTTGAAACCACAGAATAATTCATCTAACAATAGTGTAGCTGACAGGTCACTTACTAAGGTTGAGATATTAATGGATGATACAGCTGTTGTTGTCGGCACAACATTTAAAGCAGCTGCAGTTGTAGAGCCGGAGAATACTGATAAGGCACTTGTGTGGTCAAGCAGTAATGAGGATATTATGAAGGTTGATTCAGATGGTGTTGTAACTGTTAATAATGTAGGTGTTGCGGCACTTACAGCGACAGTAGGAGATGTGTCAGATGCCGTAGCTATTGAGGGAATAAAGAGTGTATCAGCAGGTTCAGCCAATGGATATGTTGTATACACAGGTAATGGAAGCATTACGGGTTCTAATTCATCTAACAGCAGCTCATCAGGGGCTTCTAATAGTGGCACATCAGGCAGAACGGGCTACTCATATAACAGTGAGGCAGGAAGCTATGATGATGGTAACAGCAGTGGTACAGATAATGGTAGTTCTGACGGAGGCTATATTGCAGATGATTCATCTAATAATTCAGATGGGTCTTATAACAATAATTCAGGCAATACCTCTAACAATTCAGGCTCTAATTCATCGAATACCAATAGCACTAACACAGGAAGCAGCAGTTCATCAACTGGAAACAGTGACGGAATGAAGAGTACAGATCTGCCAGACATACTTGGTAATCAGGGATTTACAAGAGAATATTCTAATGTATACATATATACAGAAAATGATACTTATTATGGAGAAATCATCACACAGCCGAATGTAACCATTATATATATCAAGCAGAGAAGCGGCGGTTTTGACAGCAAGATTAATAGTGTATTAAGTGAGCTTCTCCCATCAGAATATAGTCAGGTATGGAGCAATTATCTTTCTGCTTCAAGTGACAGAACATTTACTGCTGAGGGAAGAAAAGTAAGAATTGTAACAGCAGCAGGCGGAGGACATTCGCAAATTGTAATATACAATTAATGTCAAATATGCTATATTTAATAAAATGCTGTTATATAACCAATAGCATATTTATGAAATGAATAATGAGGTGAAAGTTGTGCTTAATGAGAATAAAGTTAAGATGATGACTAAGATGGCTATATATGAAAAGAACGAGGGCAGGAAAATGCTTCGTACAGCGAAATATTTCAAAGGTGATTTCATTGCTTTCGGTATTTTAAAGACATTAATAACTACAACATTTGCATTTATGATAGTTGCAATTATGTATGTATTATGCAATGCAGAGGGACTTGTTGAGAATATTAATTCAATGGACTATCTTGCATTTGGCAGGAGAGTGGCAATATACTATATAGGAATGTTAGTTATATTTACAGTAATAGCAGCTGTTGTATATAATGTCCAGTATGAACGTTCAAGAAAAGGTCTTAAGAAATATTTTTCAAGACTTAATAAGCTTGAAAGATTTTATAACAGCCAGAAGAAAAGAAAGTAAATATGGAGGATATAATGGCGGTTTTATTAGAACTCAAAGAGAATTTTAAAAGATTTTACAACAAATATGATATATATATTGTACCGGTGGCTAAGTTTATAGCAGCATTGGTTTCATTTCTTATGCTTAATGCCTCTATCGGCTATATGGATAAGCTTAATAGTCCTATAATAGCAGTATTAGTATCGGTTATATGTGCATTTCTGCCTAATGGCTTTACAATAGTAATGCTTTCGATATTTATGATTGCACACTTGTATGCAATATCAGTAGAATTTGCACTTATTGCATTGTGCGTAGTGCTTCTTATGTATCTGTTATATTTCAGATTTACACCAAAGCTTGGATATCTGCTAATATTAACAGTAATTATGTGTGGTTTTAAGATACCTTATGTTATACCGGTTGCTGTAGGTTTATGCTCATCATTTCTATAACCCTCTCCAGAAAGCACATAAATTTTAGGTGTAATAATTTATTATATAATTAATACAGCCAGTGCTTACGAAGCAGCAGTTACTAACAAATCTTTAACAGAGAGTATGTTACAGGTTTCTTATTTAATAGAAAGTCTTGTTAAGGACAAGCAGATGATAGTGTTAATTGCAGCACTTGCAGTTACAGTAATTGTTGTATACATAATAAGAAGACTTAAGATTGACTATGCATGGGGTTACGCTATAGGAATAGGAAGTGTATTACAGTTCATAATTCTTGTTGTATGCGAGATTGTATTTAAGACTGAATTTAATATAGTTCTTATTGTAATCGGAGTTATATTAGGTGCACTTGCAGGTTATATCTGTAATGTTATGTTCTTTGCAGTTGATTTCAGAAGAACAGAGTATGTACAGTATGAAGATGACGAATACTATTATTATGTAAAGGCTGTGCCTAAGATTAATGTAGCAGGTGAGGATGTAAAGGTTAAGCAGATTAATGCAAGAAAGACCAGGAAAGCCTCAGATATAAGTGATGTAAGACAGGCTAAATCAACAACTGCTGCCACAGAAGAAGACGAAGATATGATATTTTTTGATAAATAATAGTATATTTATCATATAGAAATTAAAAGGGTGGTGAGAATGTGACTACATCAGGTAATCTGTTGCAGAATTATTTTTCAAGATTATATATACCAAGGATTACATGGACAGATATTATAGAGATAATTATTATTGCGGTTGTTCTTTATAATATTCTGTTATGGATAATGAATACTAAAGCGTGGGCTTTGCTTAAAGGAATTATAGTAGTAGGTTTATTCGCGGTAGTTGCATATCTGCTTAACTTAAAGACTATATTGTGGATAGCAGGAAAGACGATAAGTGTTGGAATTATAGCACTTGTTATTATATTCCAGCCCGAGTTAAGAAGGGCGTTAGAGCAGTTAGGAAGAAAGAAATTTGTTCTTAATTTCCTGAATTTTGGTGATAACAGCAATAAAGATGAGCGTTTTAGTGTTAAGACAGCTGACGAAATTGTTGATGCGTGCTACAGGATGGGAGCGGTAAGGACAGGTGCATTGATAGTTATAGAACAGGATATGCTTCTGGAAGAGTATATAAAGACAGGAATACCTGTAGATGGTATTGTCACAAGCCAGCTTCTTATTAATATATTTGAGCATAATACACCGCTTCACGATGGTGCAGTTATAGTTAGGGGTAACAGGGTTGTTGCAGCTACCTGTTATCTTCCACTTACAGATAATGTTAATCTTAGCAAGGCTTTAGGAACAAGACACCGTGCCGGAGTCGGAATAAGCGAAGCTACAGACAGTATGACAATTATTGTATCAGAGGAAACGGGTAAGGTTTCCGTAGCTTTTGGTGGTGAATTAATACACGATATTGATGCAGATTCTTTAAAGAATAAACTGGAATATATCCGTAGAAAGAATATAGATGTTAAGTCTTTCAGGATATGGAGAGGCAGGTTGAAGCATGAAAGAGAAGATATTTAAGAATTTCAGCCTGAAGTTATTATCCGCTGTATTTGCAGTTGTTCTATGGACAGTTATTGTTAATATATATGACCCTAACACGAGTTATACATTCAGTAATATAACTGTACAGCTTATTAATACACAGAGCCTTACAGACAAAGATTACAGTTATGAAGTTGTTGATGGCGGCAAGATTTCAGTTACAGTAAGCGGTCCAAAGAGTGTCGTAACAGACCTTAAGACAAGTGATATAAGTGCAACCGCAGATTTGAGTAAGGTTACTGCATTTACAGATTATGTAGATATACAGGTTCAGGTAATTAAAGATGGACAGGTTCTTAATAATGTAGAGGCTGTTCCAAGAACATCAGCACTTAAGCTAAGCATAGAGAACAGGGATACCAAGACTTTGTCATTAGATGTTAACACGACAGGTTCTACAGCTTCAGGATATACGGTTGCTTCGACAAGTTCATCACCAACATATATCAAAGTTACAGGTCCTACATCTTTACTTGAGAGTGTAGCAGCATTATCAGTAAATGTAGATGTATCAGGTGCTAAGGAAGACATAAGCACAAGTGCAGATGTTAAGATGTTAGATGAAGATGGTAATGAAATAGTAAATGATGCACTTGAACTGTCATGTACTAAAGCAGATATCAATGTTGATATAGCAAGAATGAAGACGGTGTCAATAACAGCAAAGACAAGTGGAACGCCGGCAGACGGATATATTATAACAGATACAATATTAAGCCAGGCATCTGCGGTTATAACAGGTTCAGATGATTTGCTGGGTAAAGTAGATACAATAACAATTCCATCGCAGAATATTAATGCTGATGGATTGAGTGCTGATAAGACATATACTTTCAGATTATCAGATTATGTTCCATCAGGAATTAAATTTGTATCTGACAGCAGTCTTACTGTTACAGTTAAGATAGCACAGAAGGCTACAAAGCAGATAAGTCTTTCAGCTTCAGAGATAACACTTAATAATATACAGACAGGGTTTAATGCACAGGTAATGCAGGGTATTACATTTACTGTAACAGGTAATGATAATGTGTTATCGGCTGTCAGTGCATCAGATGTAAAGGCAGGCATTGACCTTAAGAATCTTGGGGCAGGAACTCATAATGTCACAGTGGCGTTATCACTGCCTGATGGAATAACTGTAGTAGGTAATGTTACTGTTAATGTTACAATAACGGCAATACAGCAGGAAACAACTACAGAGAGTACCAAAGCGACAGAAAGCACTACATCGGCGACAAGGTAATTTGTTAAGAACTGCCATTTAAGGAGGGATTATAATGGTAAAGGAGAATATAATTGTCACAAGCCAGCTTGGAATACATCTTCGTCCAGCGGGTGCTATGTGTGATGCGGCAATTAAATTTGATTCTAATATATCATTTGAATATGCAGAGGGTAAGACAGCCAATGCAAAGAGTGTAATATCAATACTTGCATCAGGTGTTAAATGTGGAGATGAGATAACTTTAATAGCTGATGGAAGCGATGAAGAAGAAGCGTTAAAGACAGTATCAGAAAAGTTTAAAGAAGCTCTTAAAGATTGATTTAATCTACGGATTGAATTATAATTAAATAAAATGATGTAGCAATACGTGTACATCAGTCAGGGAAAAATACCATTTTCCCCGACATTATTAAATAACAAGGAAAGAGGTACAGAGTATGGGTTATATGGAAGTTTATAAGTCTTGGTGTGACAATATGTATTTTGATGAAGCAACAAGAGATGAACTTAAGTCGATCGCTAATGATGAGAAGGAGATTGAAGACAGATTTTACAAAGATCTTGAATTCGGAACAGGAGGCTTAAGAGGTGTAATTGGCAATGGTACTAATAGAATGAACATTTACACTGTAAGAAAGGCAACACAGGGACTTGCTAACTTTATTATTAAGGAAGGTGCAGCAGACAGAGGTGTAGCTATTGCATTTGACTCAAGAAGAATGTCACCTGAATTTGCTGATGAAGCAGCACTTTGTCTTAATGCTAACGGAATTAAGGCATATATATTCCCTTCACTTCGTCCAACACCAGAATTATCATTTGCATTAAGAGACCTTAACTGCATAGCTGGTATTGTAGTAACAGCAAGCCACAACCCACCAGAATACAACGGATATAAGGTGTACTGGGAAGATGGTGCACAGATTACAGCACCTAAGGATTCACAGATTATATCAGAAGTTAAGGCTGTAACAGATTACAATACAGTTAAGACTATGGATAAAGATGAAGCTAAGGCTTGCGGTCTTTACAATGTGATCGGATACGATATGGATGACAGATATATGGCCGCATTAAAGAAGATGAGTATTAATGGAGATATCATTAAGAAAGTAGCGGATGATATTAAGATTGTATACACACCATTCCATGGTACAGGTAATATTCCAGTAAGAAGAGTTCTTAAGGAATTAGGCTTTAAGCACGTATATGTTGTTCCAGAACAGGAAAAGCCAGACCCAGATTTTACAACGCTTGAATATCCTAACCCAGAAGATCCTAAGGCATTCACATTAGCATTAAAGCTTGCTAAGGAAGTTGATGCAGATATCGTTCTTGCAACAGATCCGGATGCTGACAGACTTGGTGTATATTCTAAGGATACTAAGACAGGTGAATACCAGTCATTTACAGGTAATATGTCTGCTATGCTTATTGCAGAATATATCCTTTCACAAAGACAGGAAAAGGGACTTCTTCATAAGAACGGAGCATTTGTTAAGACAATAGTTTCAACTAATATGGCTGACAGCATTGCTAAGGAATATAACCTTAAGCTTATTGAAGTTCTTACAGGCTTTAAGTTCATCGGTGAGCAGATTAAGTTCTTTGAACAGCAGGGTACATATGAATATGAATTTGGTTTTGAGGAAAGCTATGGCTGTCTTGTAGGAACACACGCAAGAGATAAGGATGCTATCGTTGCAGTTATGGCACTTTGTGAAGCAGCAGCTTACTATAAGAATAAAGGTCTTACTTTATGGGATCAGATGATTAACATCTATGAGAAGTATGGCTACTATAAAGAAGGACAGGTTGCTATCACAATGAAGGGTGCTGAGGGTGCTGGAAAGATTGCTAAGATGATGGATGACCTTAGAAATAATACACCATCTAAGATTGGTAACTGGACAGTTCTTGAAGCAAGAGATTATAAGAAGGACGAATGTGTCAATATGGTTACAGGCGATAAGCATAGCACAGGACTTCCTAACTCTAATGTACTTTATTATGATTTATCAGATAATGCATGGTGCTGTGCAAGACCATCTGGTACAGAGCCTAAGATTAAGTTCTATATGGGCGTTAAGGGCAGCAGCATAGAAGATGCAGCAGCTAAAGAAGAAGCTTTAAAGAAAGCTGTTATGGAGCTTGTTGGGCAGTAATCAGTAAGTATTATTTGATGGATATGTTTTACATAGCATAATTATATAAGTTCAGATTTTCTTAACAAGTAATACACAATATGAACACATTTCGTGAATATACTAACAGTATCAACAACGAAATGTGTTCATTTTTTCGTTGAAATGACATAAGTAAGGAGTGTTTGGATATGTATAATAATGAAGATAACGATTATATGAACAATAATTCTGATAATAATTCTAGGAATTATGAGAATGTAGAGCCTGATAATAATCAGAGTACAGGAACAACTGGATATACAACATACAGCCATAACACAGGTTATAATCAGAACAGTGCAGGTGGTGCTGGTATGAATAATGGACAGAACCAGTATTCTAACGGAAGTAATAATTATGGCTATAATGGTTATGGATATAATCAGGGTGGTATGAATAATTCACAGTATGGTGCTAATACATCATACAATAGCACAGGAACTAATGCCGGATATAATAACACAGCATATAATAATGGTGCTAATACAGGCTTTCATAATGCATCAGATAACAGTAATTCAACCTATAGATATTCATATGTTAATAATAATATAGGCAGTGATCAGAATAATTCTTATAGGAATGCACAGAGAGCGGCTAAGCAGGCTAAGAAGGAAGCAAGAAAGAAGTCATTTAACAATTGGTTTTCTAAGAATTCCACGGCTAAGAAGTATATAAGTGGTGTGCTTGCAGCAGTGGTATTTGGTGTTGTAGCTGGTTCAGCAATGTATGGAACTTATCATATTGAGAAGAAATATTTAGGTGGTAATGATACTAAGAACTATACAATTTCAACTGTGACAAGCAATATTGATAAAGTTACAAGCGATGATATTAATGCTAATGGAGATACTAATCTTTCACAATATTCATCAATGAATGTAGAAAGTGTGGCACAGGCAGCACTTCCGGCTATGGTTGCCCTTAATGGTACAACTACAGTAAGCAGTTCATCTTCAATGTATGGCTGGGGACAGCAGCAGTACGAGGCTTCAACAAGTGGAACTGGTATTATTGTTGGTAAGAATGATACAGAGCTTCTTATTGTAACTAATGCACATGTTGTAGATAATGTATCCAACTTAAAATGTGTATTTGTGGATGACCAGTCAGTAAGTGCAACGGTAAAGGGTTCTAAGTCAGATCAGGATATAGCAGTAGTTGCTGTATCATTATCAGATATTCCGTCTGACACAATAAGTAAAATAGCTATTGCAGAACTTGCAGATTCTGATACAATTGCAGTAGGCCAGCAGGTAGTGGCAATTGGTAATGCACTTGGAGAAGGACAGTCAGTTACTAATGGTATTATAAGTGCCCTTGACAGATCAATAACAGTTAACAATGTTACATTTTCAGGACTTATAATGACTAACGCAGCTATTAACTCAGGTAATAGTGGTGGAGCACTTCTTAATGCAAGCGGCAAGGTAATTGCTATTAACTTTGCTAAGACATCATCAGATGGTGTTGAGGGTATGGCATATTCAATACCTGTATCTAATGTTAAGGAACTTATAAGCTCACTTATGAGCAAGCAGACAAGACAGAAGGTAGATTCAGATAATGCTGGATATCTTGGTATTGCTGCTATAGATATAACAAGCACATATGCTTCTATGTATGGTTACCCACAGGGTATAATGGTTCGTACAGTAGCATCTGGCTCAGCAGCAGAGAAGGCAGGACTTTCAGCTTACGATATAATTGTCGGTTTTGATGACCAGTCAATATCAACAATGTCAGGCTTACAGTCACTTCTGCAGTATTATTCAGCAGGAGAGACAGTAAAGGTTGACTACTATCATCTTGAAGGTAGTGAATATGTACTAAAGAGTGTGGAGGTTACATTAGGAAAGAAGAACTAATAAGCCTCGTAACACAGAATTGAGGATTAAATGAGTAACAACGATAATAATAATGAGAACAATACAACTGCTAACACAGATGAATACGAAAAGGTGTGTTATATATGCAGAAGGTCAGAGTCTAAGGCTGGTAAAATGATTAATATGCCAGGTGGTTTATGTGTATGTGCAGATTGTATGCAGAAGACCTTTGATACAATTAATAACAGTGATATCAATTATGATGACCTTATGAATAATATGCCTAATATGGGAATGTTCGGCGGCTTTAATATGATGGGTAATGACATTTCCAACAGGCAGAAAGTCAAGAAAAAGAAAGAAGATAATAACAAGCCTACAGATAAGGAAAAGGACGATACACTTGATTTGGCTAATCTTCCAGCACCTCATCAGATAAAGGCAATGTTAGATGAATATGTAATAGGTAGGGAATATGCCAGGAGGGTTATATCAGTTGCTGTATACAATCATTATAAGAGAGTTGCCACAGGAACTATGGACGATATTGAGATTGAAAAGTCTAATATGCTTATGATAGGACCTACAGGAAGCGGAAAGACTTATCTTGTAAAGACACTGGCAAGACTTTTAAAAGTACCTCTTGCAATTACAGATGCTACTTCACTTACCGAAGCTGGCTATATAGGTGATGATATAGAGAGCGTTGTATCAAAGCTTTTACAGGCAGCAGATAATGACGTGGAGAAGGCAGAAAGAGGCATTATATTTATTGATGAGATAGATAAGATTGCCAAGAAGAAAGAAACAAGAAGCCGTGATGTAAGCGGTGAATCTGTACAGCAGGGAATGTTAAAGCTTCTTGAGGGAAGTGATATAGAAGTTCCAGTAGGTGCTACAAGCAAAAATGCTATGGTTCCGCAGGTTACAGTTAACACACGCAACATATTATTTATATGCGGTGGTGCATTTCCAGACCTTGAGAATATAATAAAGGCAAGACTTAATAAGCAGTCATCAATAGGTTTTAACTCAGACCTTAAAGATAAATATGATAATGACAAGAATATATTATCAAAGGTTGAATTAGAGGATTTAAGGGAATTTGGTATGATTCCTGAATTCTTAGGACGACTTCCTATAGTATTCTCTTTAGAGGGTCTTACAGAGGATATGCTTGTTAAGATTATGAAAGAGCCTAAGAATGCAATACTTAAGCAGTATCAGAAGTTATTAGAACTTGATGAGGTTAAGCTTGAATTTGATGATGATGCTTTAAGACAGATTGCAAAGAAAGCTATGGAAAAAGATACAGGAGCAAGAGCATTAAGGTCTATAATAGAAGAATATATGCTTGATATAATGTATGAAATTCCTAAAGATGATAATATCGGAAGTGTCACAATAACAGCAGATTACATCGAGAAGAAGGGCACACCGCTTATTATGATGCGTGGACAGGAAAGACTTCCAATGAATAATGCAGAAGCTTAATGCTGTCAGTTTCACAAGCCATTATGCACAAGATATTCTGCTGATGTTATTTTGCAGAAGTTATTATGTATATGTCAGTATGTCAGTATATTAGTATTATTATAAAATATTAATCATATAATGTCCTTAAAGATTATCTTTAAGGACATTTTTTATGCCTTTATGCAGTGAAATGATAACAGATGAGGATATATATGATTATATAGTTGTCAATCTTCCGGGAATTAATAAGATGCTTCAAAGCAACCCTGATGTATGTATACAGAAGGTTGATGACCAATGGCTTGTTGCACATAGCAGGCTTCCGGATGACAGGGATTTTAATATAAGTGACTTGGGATATTATACAATTCCCAAGTTGTATGGGCTTATGGATACATCAAGCATTGATGCGGTAAATGCCACCAACATAACAAGCCAGCCTTTTTTAAATTCAAAAGGGCAGGGTGTTATCGTGGGGATAATAGACACAGGAATTGATTATCTTAGTGAGAACTTCTGTGATACGGCTGGTAATACGCGTATTATGGCTATATGGGATCAGACCCTTGAGTACAGGCAGAATTTATATGTTAATTATGGTCGTATATATGAACAGGCAGAGATTAATACAGCACTTGAAGCATACCGCAATGGACTAAATCCTTACGATTATGTGGGAACAACCGATATTACAGGGCACGGAACATTTATGGCTGGAGTAATTGCTTCAAGAAAAATTGATGATTACATAGGTGTTGCACCAGAGGCAAGCATAGTATGTGTAAAATTAAAAAATGCAAAGAAATATTTAAGGGATTACTTCTACATAAGGGATGATGCAGTGTGTTTTGAGGAAACGGATATTATGCTTGCCGCAAGATTTCTAAAGGATTATGCAGGGTTAAAGAAAATGCCTCTTGTCATATATATGGGACTGGGTAGTGGTATGGGCTCAAGAACAGGCGGAAGTCCTTTATCAAATGTTCTTGATTCACTTACAATGCACGTTAATACATGTGTTGTTGTTCCTGCTGGCAATGAGGCAGTCAAAAGGACACATTTTAGCGGTTACGCTTCTGTTGTTCCTGAATATAAGGAAATGGAGATAAATGTTGAGAGGCGTGGAAAAGGCTTTGTGCTTGAAATATGGGCAAAAAGTCTTGATGTACTGTCGGTATCAATAATATCACCGACAGGCGAGATTATTCCAAGAATACCAGCAAGGATAGGCTCAAGTACACAATATTCATTTCTTTTGGAGAATTCAAGGATATATGTTGATTACCAGATTACAGAAACTGTTGCAGGGCAGGAAGTTATATTTATGAGATTTGAACGTCCGGCAGAGGGACTGTGGAAGATAGATGTATATAGTCTTACTAATCTTCCTGGATATTTTAATGCGTGGATAACTTTAAAAGAGCTTATGGACTGTGATGCCTATTTTCTTAATTCAGATGCTGATGTAACGCTTGTAGAGCCTGCCAGCGGTTTAAGGCTTATTACTGTTGGTGCATATAATCATAATACCAACGGAAGCGACGTGAACAGCAGCAGGGGTTATACGGCGGATAACAGGGTTAAGCCTGATATAGCAGCACCAGGAGTTAATGTGTATGGTGTTGGAGGCGTAAGAGGCTATACAGTTAGATCAGGAACAAGCATTGCTGCGGCACACGTTGCAGGGGCAGCGGCATTATTTTTTAGCTGGGGAGTTACTAACAATAACAGATCAGTTATAAGTAATAGCGAGATTAAGTCATATATAATAAGGGGAGCAGACCGACCGGGGGATATTGCTTATCCAAATGTTGAATATGGCTATGGCAGATTGAATATAGCAGGTGCATTTGACCAGATGAGGATAAGTTAATAAAAGCTTAAGGCTTAGCTTATTGTAATTATTAAGTACATATGATAAAGTGATTATGTATGCGGATATATTGTCAGGAATTGCAGGGTGATGTAATAGTGAAGCAATTAATTGGCATATGTAAGGGAAGTATCCCCGACACCTATATAAGAATTATAAAGGACAGGTATTTAACAATGAAATATAAAGTGATTGCACTCGATCTTGACGGAACACTCACAGACCATAATAAGAAGCTTCCGGAGGCTAATAAGGAGGCTGTATGGGCTGCAATTGATAAAGATGTTACAGTTATATTGGCTTCGGGACGTCCATTATTTGGGATAACACCGATAGCAGATGAGCTTGAGTTAGATAAGAGAGGCGGATATATATTAGCTTACAATGGTGGTGAGATAATTAACCGCCTGAATGGAGATGTAATTGTAAGCCACGAGCTTCCAAGGCAGTGTATAGACGATATATGTGATTATGCAAGAGCTAATGATGTGTATGCACTTACATATTCGGACGGAAAGATAGCAGCAGAGAGTGATGATGATGAGTATGTGTTAAAAGAAGCATTTTGCAATAATACAACAATAATTAAGACAGATGATTTAAAGAAATATGTAGATTATCCAGTTAATAAGTTCCTTGTTGTAGGAAGACACGATAAGCTTGTGCCAGTGCAGGAAGCTTTATTAGAGCATTATTCTGACGTGCTTGATGCATTTTATTCAGAAGATTATTTCCTTGAGGTAGTACCAAAGGGGGTTGCCAAAGATAAATCATTACAGCAGTTATTAGGTAAGCTGTCTATCAAAGAAGATGAGCTTATAGCCTGTGGAGATGGAATGAATGATATACCAATGTTAAAGATAGCAGGTGTTGCGGCTGTTATGGATAATGCGTATGAAGAAGTGAAAAAGTATGCAGACTATATCGCACCATCTAATGATGAATCGGGAGTTGCCGATATAATTAAAAGATTTATATTAAATGCTTAGAGTGATTAAGTGATAAATAATTATGGAGATTGACAATGGGAAGAGATAATGTTCAGAATGAAGAAATAGAAATTGATATTGGACATATTTTATCTATATTATGGGATAAGATAATGGTTATTATTGCAACAGGCATAATAGTGGGACTTGGTGCATTTCTTGTGGCAAAGTTTTTTATAACACCACAGTATGAGTCAGAAACCAAGCTGTATGTATTAAACAGAGCTAACGACAGTGCGACTACTTTATCAGATGTCCAGTTATCTACACAGCTTACGAAAGATTATAAGATACTTGTAACAAGTGCTCCGGTTATGAATGAAGTTATCAAGGAATTAAAGCTTGATATGAAAGCCTCACAGCTTGCTTCAAGCATATCTGTTGATACACCTTCGGATACACGTGTATTGCAGATAACAGTTGTTAGTGATGATCCTTATCAGGCTAAGAAGATAGCTGACTGCGTGGCTAAAGTATCATCACAGAAGATATGTGATATTATGAAGATTGAACAGGTAAATGTTATTGAGGAAGGCTCATTATCAGAGATACCAGCATTTGCTGTTGTCCAGAAATGGACAATTATAGGTGCTCTTGCAGGTATTGTGCTGTCAGCGGCGGTTATAGTAATAAAGTCAATGTTAGATGATACTGTAAAGACTACAGAAGATGTGGAGAAATATTTTGACCTCAGTACACTTGCAGTTATTCCAATTTCAGAAGAAATGGATGATGGCTTGCCAAAGAACAAGAAAAAGAGCAGGAAGAACAAAAAGAACAAGAATAAAAAGTAAAAGTCAGGTGAAAAGATAATATGCAGACTATCAATATAGAACGATTAAGAAAGCTTGATTACAGGGCTAATGAGGCATATAAGAATTTAAGAACGAATATCCAGCTTTGCGGTTCGGATATCAAGGTTATTATGCTCACAAGTACGACACCGGGAGAAGGTAAATCTACTGTATCATTTAATCTTGCGGTATCACTTGCAGAAGCAGGCAAGAAGGTTATATTTATTGATGCGGATTTAAGAAAGTCGGTGCTTGTAGGACGTTATAAGATTAATACGTCTGTTAAGGGACTTACACATTTCTTATCAGGAATTAATAAATTTGAAGAAGTTATGTATGCAACTAATGTTGAGAATTTTAATGTAGTATTTTCTGGTCCGGTGCCACCTAATCCTACAGAGCTTCTTGGCAATAAGGTGTTTAAGACACTTATAAAAGTATTAAGGGATTTGTATGATTATATAATAATTGATACACCACCTATAGGAAGTGTAATAGACAGTGCCATAGTGGCACAGGAGTGTGACGGAGTTGCCTATGTAATGGCGGCTAATGATGTAAGCTACAAATACGCCCAGAAGGGTCTGGAGCAGATTAAAAAGACAGACTGCAAGCTTCTTGGAGTGGTACTTAATAAGGTCGATATGGACGATAACAAATACTATGGTAAGTATTATGGCAAATACTATGGCAAGTATGGAGAACATGCCAATAAATAGGTGGCTGGTTATGTCGTAAATAACATATAATATTATAAACAGCTAATTGACATATTAACTTAATAACTATTTAAAAGGTAAAAAAGGCTTCGCATTACGATATACATAATGTGAAGCCTTTTTCTAATACTTGATAGTATTTTGTTAATAGTGTTTTATTAATAGTATTTTGAGCAATATTTTATAGTTAATTAGCTGCAGCCTGATTAGCATTGGAATTGCTATCTGCCTGGGCAGGGGCGACCGCCGC
>ERZ779981.453-NODE-453-length-20250-cov-6.69453_pt1 | contig 20250 bp, 20 predicted proteins | sample MGYA00511182_ERZ779981 | MGnify/ENA primary metagenome ERZ779981 (study PRJEB29588, sample SAMEA2149539) | human gut metagenome | biome: human gut; feature: human-associated habitat; material: faeces | place: Denmark | collected 2008/2010 ... | reverse complement strand
AGAAAAATGCTCAATTCAGTTGTTTGCTTCCCTAATTAAGTTTTCGGACGGCCTCATCCATTTGAATAGAGTGACAAGTTATAAGACATACTATAATGCGTCCACTTATCATTCTGTCCCAACTGTTTATAAGGCATCATCAGCTCCCAAAAGGCTGTATATATCACCTTCGGACCGTACATCTCGACCCCATAAGTGAAAACCTCCAAATCAGTTTCTACGACGGTTCTCATCTTACTTTTCTACTATTAAAACTGCCGATTCGTAGATCCTAACAAACATCACAACAGCCAAGATACACTTCCATCCATCCCAGGGCGCACTTCGCATTCATATATCAATTGGGATTAGCATAAGTTCGATGGAATTATAACTCTTCTTTGGATAGAGGACATTATTCCCTATCGATCCAACGGCCAAATTAAGGAGTAATAAGATAAGGTAAGACTAAAACAAGAAACGGCTCATACGCCATTCTGCTTGACGTATGAGCCGTTCTATTTTTAAATGATCAACTTCTGCCACTACAGGCATAGGCAGATCTTTCAGATTCATTATTTCTACAGGGGATCATTAGCCTATCTCGATCTTACGACCAGCTTCCGGAGCCTCCTGTTTCGGCAATTTAGGCAATTCGATAGAAAGAATGCCATTCTCAACTTTTGCAGATATGTGCTCGCGATCGACATCGTCAGGCAGCGTATAGCTCTGCTCATAGTTTGAATACGAGAACTCACGACGTAGATAGTGCTCTTTCTTGCCTTCCTTCTTGTCTTCCTCCTTATTCTCGAACTTATTCTCGATCTTGACACTCAGATATCCATCCTTGTCAATATTGATGCGGCAATACTCTTTCTTGAGTCCGGGAGCAGCAATCTCCATCGTATAAGCCTTGTCACTCTCTTTCACGTTTACGGCGGGGGCAGTGGCGTTCATCTTCGGCATCCAATCGGTGTGGAAGAAATCATCAAATGCATTGCTCAACCAATTGTTAGAATTCAAAACTGGATACAACATAATAAAAACCTCCTGCTTATTTGTTAAATTATTTATCATTGGATTCGTCTCGCTTCACATTTCTGCTCTGCTCGACAACGGATGTCTGTCAAGCCTTTCAACCCGACCGGCTGTCCGTACTCCCTTTGCCCTTTCGGACTCCGTTTGCATTAGGCATAGAAGCAATATCCATGCCTAAGAAAAGAAAAAGCCAAAGTGTCACAGGCTGTTGACACTTTGGCATTAAATGTAAAATAAATTAAGACTTCTATCATAATTGACAGAAACGGATGCAAACAGGTTTGGAGAGCACAATGTCCTGATGCGTATCCGTCAGCAGCCCTGTCTTCCGATTAATACGGTAGACCCGGATGTGATTGCTATCGCGGCAGGCACAAAGCAAATAGCGTCCATTGGGCGTAATCCGGAAATTACGGGGATGAATGCCTGTAAGCTGATAGCCGACCTTTGTCAACCGTCCTGTCTTCTGATTGACTTTAAATATAGAGATTCCGTCTGCTTTCAAACGATTACTGGCATACAAAAACTTTCCATCGGGGGAAAGATGGATATCCGCTCCTCCATGACCGCCCACCGAATCAGACTGTATCTCCTGGATACGCTGCATTTCTGTAACAGAATGCCCGTCTGAAAGCGATTTTTTCTTTTCTAAAGACCTTTTTGCCGTCTCAATACGATTATCCCGAAAGACGCTGACAGCTCCCGACACCTCACTCATCACATAGAGATATTTCCGATTGTTGCTCCATACGAAATGACGAGCGCCAGAATCATGCGAGAGCTGGGCAGCAACCCCATCAGGCTTTAACTGACCATTCTCGTCAATAAGGAAACGGAGGACCCGGTTGCCACTAAAATCCGTTGCCAGCACCGTCTTTCCATCAGGAAGGAAACGCGTGCAATGAATATGAGGCGACTGTAACTGCGCTACATTTGTAGTTGTGACACTACCTTTAAATTGTTGCGTCATCGGCAACAACCTGCCATCCGATGAAAGAGGGAAAACGCTCATCGAGCCACTGCTATAATTAGCCGTGAGCACCAAATGTCCGTCTGTATCTACATAACAGGGGTCCAACCCATGTGTAGGCTGGCTATTGAGCACTTTCATGTGGCCACTTTTGGGATCAAAGTCAATGGCATTGACCGCCGCTGTCGTGTCATGGTTCTCCGTTACAGCATAGATACGATGACCGTCACGAGCTATCGTCAGGAAAGAAGGGTTCTGCAGGTCCAACGTGTCAAGAGGCGTAGCCGTCCCCTTCAGTTGGTCAAACATATATGAATATATGCCACGGCTTCCGGCATCAGTATAAGTACCCACGACCATTGTGAGCTTATTGCCCGCCAGAGCAGAGAGAAATGTCGCCGTCATGGCTGTCATTAAAAATATTTTTTTCATTATATTCTTTTCGTCAACTACTCGTAAACCTCCTCTACACTATAGCCAACATCTTCCTCATCCTTCGCACAGGGATTAAAATCCTGTGGAAGGTCAAAGACAGCCGTCGAGTCGTAAGGCAATGTCTGATCTCTATAGATCTTCTTCATGTAATAAGCCCAGATAGGCAATGCCATCGTCGCTCCCTGTCCCATGGCCATGGAGTCGAAATGGATGTCCCGGTCTTCGCCCCCTACCCAACAGCCACTGACGAGCTGAGGAGTAAAGCCCATAAACCAGGCGTCCGAGTTTCGGTTGGTCGTACCGGTCTTTCCTCCTATCTGCCCGTTTATATGAAACTTATAACGCAATCTGCCTGCTGTACCCTCATCGACAACAGCCATAAGCTCAACGAGCATCTTATAAGCACTCTCCGAGCTGATCACCTCCTCCATACGAGGTTGGAACTGAGCCACGACATTACCCTCACTATCCTCTATACGCGTAACAAACATCGGAGCGCAGCGGATGCCATTGTTGGCAAAGGCCGTATATGCACTCACCATCTCGCCTACACTCACCTCGCAAGGACCGAGACAAAGTGACATGGAAGGATGTATGTCAGGATTGTTAATGCCGAATTTGTGAAGCATCTGTACGAACTGATTAGGGTTCAGCTTCGACATGAGATAAGCCGAGATCCAGTTGTTCGACTGTGCCAGTCCCCATTTCAACGTCACCATCTGTCCATAACGACGGCGATTAGAGTTGCGTGGTGTCCAAGGCACTCCCGCCACCATATAGGTACGCTGCACGTTAGGCGCTTTATCACAAGGTGACCATCCATTCTCCATAGCAAGAGAATAAAGGAATGGCTTAATTGTCGAGCCTACCTGACGGCGACCCATCATCACCATATCGTACTGGAAATGCTCGAAATCCATGCCACCGACATATGCCTTTACGGCTCCTGTATGAGGATCCATACTCATAAAGCCGGCACGAAGGAAAGACTTGTAATAGCGTATGGAGTCAATGGGAGTCATCGTCGTATCTACATCCCCATGATAGGTGAAGATCGACATGTCAGTAGGTGTATGAAAAGCCCTATGGATCTCCTCCTGCGATGCTCCGGCCCGCTTCATGGCCCAATAGCGGGGGCTCTGGAGCACAGCCCTCTCCATGATCTGATTGACCTGCTTCTGTGTCAACTTATCGGTAAAGGGCGCATTCGGCTTCGTCCGATTTTCCTTATTAAAGGCGGGCTGCAAGAATTTTGCCACATGACCGTAAACACTCTGTTCGGCATATCGCTGCATACGCGAATCGATGGTCGTATAGATCTTCAGACCGTCCGTATACACATTATAGAATGTGCCGTCCTTCTTCGTATGTTTCTTGCACCAGCCGCACAGCGGATCGGTGGCAAACGCGATAGAATCGATGACATACTGCCGCTGGTTCCATTCCGGATAATCGCTACGCTCCGGACGGTCCATCATCAGATACTGACGAAGGAACTCGCGTAGATAGACGGCCATACCTTCCTTGTGATCGACACGATGGAAACGAAGCACGATAGGCTCTTCGCAATAGCGTTCATACTCCGCCTGTGAGAGATAACCAGCCTTCAGCATCTGACCAAGTACCACATTGCGCCGTTCCCGACAACGCTCAGGATAGCGTACGGGATTGAAGAGCGAGGGGTTCTTGCAAAGTCCTATCAGCAAAGCCGACTCCGTCACCGTCAGGTTGCGTGGCTCCTTACTAAAATAGGTATTTGCCGCTGTCTCTATTCCCGCAGCACCATGCAAGAAATCAAAATAATTAAGATAGAGGGCAATGATCTCCTCCTTTGTAAAGTTACGTTCCAGTTTGATGGCCGTCACCCACTCTATCGGCTTCTGCAGCAATCGTTGTGTCGTAGAAGTAGCGGGGGCTGAATAGAGCTGTTTGGCCAACTGCTGCGTGATCGTTGAGCCACCACCCGCACTAGTCTGCCCCAACAGGCCTCGCTTCACTACCGCACGTCCGAGAGCCCAGAAGTCAATTCCCGAATGATCGTAAAAACGGACATCCTCCGTAGCAACAAGTGCCTGAACAAGATAAGGCGAAAGACGGTTGTAAGGAATAGGAATACGATTAGCCTTATCGGCATTCCAAGTGCCGAGTACTTTTCCATCGGCAGAGATCACCTGTGAAGCCGATTTATTGATAGGGTTCTGCAGATTGTCGACATCAGGCGAATAGCCAATGACGCCAAACCAAATAAGGAAAAACAGCAATGCCGTTATTCCCGTTACCGAACCGAGAAGGATCCAAAGAACATGGACAAAGGATTTTCTCATCTTTGTTTACTAATGTTTATGGTGCAAAAATAAGCAATTCCGAGCGAAAGGGCAACTAATTGACCTTAAAAGTTGCAATATTAGGCGCTGAAGTCCGTTTGATAGTAAAATAAATATATTACAAATTATGAAGCGAGTACTTATACTTCTCACAGCCATTATGGCTACAGTAGGTCTGCAGGCGCAACCCCAGGCAGGCACTTTCTCCATCATCCCGAAAGTCGGCGTGTCTATCATGCAGATACATTACAGCAACATACTCACCTCTGATAAGGAAGAACCTTTCAGTACGGACTCCAAGTCACTCTCGGGTGTAACAGCCGGTATCGACTTCCAATATCAGATCAGCAATATGGTCGCTGTCTCTGCCGGAGCAATGTATGCCCGTCAGGGTGCCCAGTTTGACGACTCCGACCTGACTGGGCTGTCAGCCGGAAGTTATACCGCCTACAGCAATCAACGACTGTGCAACGACTATCTGCTCATCCCCATCCTGGCCCATGTCTATGTCTATAAAGGACTTGCCGTCGAACTCGGAATCCAGCCCGGTTTTCTATTAGGCAGCCGTTCAAAATACAGACAGCAGACAGTAACCATCTCAAAGGAAGGCGACTTCTCTTATGGTGACTTTCAGGAAAAGGACGAGTCGAGCAGTGACCTGCTCAACAAGACTGACTGGTCGATCCCTGTCGGACTAAGCTATGAATATGAAAATGTCGTGATCGATTGCCGGTATAATTTCGGCATATCAAACGTCTACAAGCTGGTCAGCGGTGACAAGAACCGTGGGTTCCATCTCACTGTAGGTTATAAGTTTAATCTGTAATTATAAGCTAAAAGGCCCGCAAAAGCGGGCCTTTTAGCTTATTGTGGGTAAGTCAGATTTTCAGGCTTTATGTCATCAAGCACTTCTGTAAGGAACTTACGTGCTTCCCACTTCGCCATAGGCAGATCATGAAGCAGATAATTTCCACAATCGCGGGGAGCCGCACCCGGTATCTCTCCCTCATACTCCGCAACAAACTTGAACGTGCGACGCATAAGGTCGACAATATTTTCCGACTGCAGGTCACCGCGCAGCAACAGATAGTTGCCCGTGAGACAACCCATCGGTCCCCAGTAGATAACGCGGTCCTTCCACTCTGCATCATTGCGAAGGAAGGTAGCCGCCAGGTGCTCGATGGTATGAAGTGCACCGGGGTGCATCACCGGTTCCCGGTTGGGCTTCTTCATCCGGATATCAAATGTGGTGACTACCTCACCACCTACTTCATCCTTGCGCGACACATAAATACCACGCAGAAGCTTCTCATGATTTATAGTAAAAGAGGGTATCTTGTTCATTGTATGAATAAATTTAAATTTACTAAGAGAAAAAGATCATCAGAGTCAAAGACCTCTGGCATACCGTTCCTTATAAACTATTAATGAAATTTCGTGTCACGTTAAAGCTGCCTTCCGCCATACGTGCCCAGAAATCGAAATACTGCCAGGCCTTGTCATCGCGCAACGGCACATCGCTGATAATACGAAAAGAAATAAAAGGCGTATGATAAATATGGCAAACCTGTGCAATGGAACAGCTTTCCATGTCGACGGCCATCGCCTCGGGGAAACGGTCGAGTATCTGCTGCATTTTCTCACGAGAATCGACAAACCACTCTCCACTGACAGTCAGACCACTATGCACCTTACCTGTCTTGTCACTATCGACAGCCTTAGCGACCAACTCCTTTGGGCTTCGGAAACGAGCCGGCATACCCATGATTTGTCCGTACTCAACATCACTGCCACAATAGGCATCATGATATACACACTCCGTGGCTACCACCACATCCATCACGTTCAATTCGACACTGGCACCCCCGGCCACACCTGTCGAGACAACCAAATCGGGATGATAGTTATTGATCAACTCAACCGTGCCTACTGCTGAGTTCACCTTACCAATACCACACTGTAACGCGATGATCTCGTGTCCGCCTATACGGCCACCGACAAAATCGGTATAGCCATGACGCTCCACCTTCTCTTCTGTAAGTATACTCTTAAGTTGCGAGAACTCTTTATCCATCGCAACAATTATTCCTATCTTCATGACTGCAAAGTTACAAAAAACGTAGCGAACGACATGATTTTTTAAGTTCTCTTTTATTCAGACGCGTATTTTTTACTACCTTTGCAACATATATAATACGTTTAAAAGAGACAACATAGAAATGAACAACAACTTGAAGAAATGTCTGCCCGACATTGTAGCCATCGTACTCTTTGCCGTGCTTTCGTTTGCCTACTTCATGCCCGCCGACCTCGAGGGGCGCATCCTTTATCAGCAAGATGCATCTGCCGGTCGCGGTGCCGGTCATGAGAGTGACGTCTACCATGAGCAAACCGGTAACACAACCCGATGGACCAATGCTCTGTTCGGCGGTATGCCTACCTATCAGATGTCGCCAAGCTATGGCAGTACCGATGTGCTGCAGCAGTTCATGAATGCCTATCACCTATGGCTGCCCAATTACGTTTGGTTTGTCTTTGCCTACCTGCTGGGCTTCTACATCCTGTTGCGTGCCTTCGACTTCAAGCAATATCTTGCCGTTTTAGGCTCTATCGTCTGGGCCTTCTCCAGCTATTTCTTCATCATTATTGCAGCCGGCCACCTATGGAAAGTAATGGCGTTGGCCTACCTGCCACCTATGATAGCCGGTGTGGCGCTAGCCTACCGGGGCAAATATTTCTGGGGATTCATCCTCACGGCTCTCTTCTCTGCCTTCGAGGTAAAGGCCAACCACGTGCAAATGACCTACTACTACCTCTTCATCCTTTTCTTTATGGTGATCGGCTGGCTCTTCATCGCCATCCGTGCTCACAAGATGAAGCAGTTCTGGAAAGCATCCGCCGTGGCTGTTGCCGGCGGACTGATCGGTGTGCTCATCAACGCCTCCAACCTTTACCACACTTGGCAATACACCAATGAAAGTATGCGTGGCAAGAGCGAGCTGACCAAGAAGGCCTCTGCCAACCAGACCAGCAGCGGTCTCGACCGCGACTATATCACGGCCTGGAGCTACGGCATCGATGAGACATGGACCCTTCTCGTGCCTAACGCCAAGGGTGGTGCCTCTGTCCCTCTGTCACAGAATGAGACGGCCATGGAGAAAGCCGATCCTCAATATATGCAGATCTATCAGCAGCTCGGTCAGTACTGGGGCGACCAGCCGATGACAAGTGGCCCCGTCTATGTCGGCGCCTTTGTGCTGATGCTCTTCATTCTCGGCCTGTTTATTGTCAAAGGCCCCATGAAATGGGCTTTGCTCGGTGCCACTATCCTGTCGATATTGCTGTCATGGGGACACAACTTCATGCCCTTCACCAATTTCTTCATCGACCACGTACCGATGTACTCCAAGTTCCGTACGGTCGCTTCGATTCTGGTAATAGCGGAGTTCACGATTCCCCTGCTGGCCATGCTGGCCATGAAAAGAATCGTCGATGAGCCCGACATCCTCAAGAAGAAGCAGAAATGGGTATGGACGAGCTTCGCGCTCACAGGTGGTCTGTCACTGCTGTTCTATCTGGCTCCTACCCTTTTCTTCCCCGACTACATCTCCGCACAAGAGAATCAGGCTCTCGCACAGATTCCTGCCGAATATCTCGGTGCCATCAAACAGAACCTTACCCAGATGCGTATCGCCATCTTCCAGGCCGATGCCCTTCGCTCGTTTGCCGTGGTAGCCATCGGCACGGTACTCCTCCTGCTCTTCCGCATGAAGAAGCTCAATGCGCGGTTTACTGTAGCCTGCATCACCCTGCTCTGCCTGATTGATATGTGGACCGTGAACAAGCGCTATCTCAACGACGAAATGTTTGTAGAGAAGAGCGTACGCGACACTCCTCAGCAGATGACTGCCACCGACCAGCAGATTCTCCGTGACAAAGCCCTCGACTACCGTGTGCTGAATCTCGCATCCAACACGTTCAACGAGAACGAGACGAGCTACTACCACAAGAGCATCGGCGGTTACCACGCCGCCAAGCTGCGCCGTTATCAGGAGATGATCGATCACTATATCTCTCCCGAGATGCAAAAAATGATGCCCGCTATCGCCCAGGCTGGCGGTGACATGACCAAGGTCAACGGCGACTCGATCTATCCAGTGCTCAACATGCTGAATACGAAATATTTCATCATCCCCTTGCAGAATGGACAGACCGTACCCCTGCAGAACCCATACGCTTACGGCAACGCCTGGATGGTCGACAAGGTGAACTATGTGGATAACGCTGACGAAGAGATTGCACAGGTGGGCAAGCTCAACCTGCAACACCAGGCAGTAGCCGATAAGAAATTCGAGCAGACACTCGGCGCATCGACTACTCAGGACACCGTCTCACTCGTCACCCTGAAGAGCTATCAGCCCAATCACCTCACCTACGAGGTGAACTCCAACAAGGGGGGTGTCATCGTATTCTCCGAAATCTACTATCCAGAATGGACGGCAACGGTCGACGGCCAACCTGCCGAGCTTGGCCGCGTGAACTATATCCTGCGAGCCCTCAAGGTGACACCGGGTAAACACGAGATCGTTCTCGACTTCCATCCCTCTTCGCTCAGCAAGACAGAGACGTTGGCCTATGTAGCCGAAGGCCTGCTCATCGTCCTGCTGCTGGTAGGCCTGGGCATGGAATACAAGAAAAGAAAAGCCAATGAGTTACACGTATAAATATCCTCATCCTGCCGTCACGGCCGACATACTTGTCTTTGCCCGTGACGACCACGATATCCAACTCCTACTCATCGAGCGCGGACGCGAGCCCTATGCCGGCTGCTGGGCCTTCCCCGGTGGATTCATGGCTATCAACGAGACCACGGCGCAGGCTGCCGTTCGCGAGTTAAGGGAGGAGACAGGCATCAACATCACAGAGAACGAGCTGCACAGGATCGACATCTACGATTCTGTAGACCGCGATCCTCGCGAACGGGTGATCACGGTAGCTTATTACACCATTATTGGCAGTCCCGTAAAGGTCCAAGGCGGCGATGATGCCAAGCGGGCACAGTGGTTTTCGCTCTCCCAATTGCCTCCCCTCGCCTTCGATCATGCAGAGATCCTCGAAAAGGCAAGAACCCTGTTCCCCCAACCCTGATATCTGCAAGACATCTCATAGCAAAGATCACTCATGGACTTTAGAACTATCGTAAACATACCATCCGCTCGCTGGCAACTCACGCCTTGCGAGCGGATGTTGTTCATAGGCAGCTGCTTCGCCGACAATCTCGGACACCGCTTCTCCGAAGAGAAGTTCCGTACCATGGTCAATCCTTTCGGTGTGATGTACAATCCGGCCAGCATCCTCCACACCGTAGAGCGCCTCGCTGCCACCAATGCCCTGCCCTTCAGCAAGACCGAGCCCGGCACCGCTGTCTTTACCCTTGGCACCAATCATGTATATATATTAAAAGAAACGGGTGAGATCGTAGACAACTGTCAAAAACGACCCCAACGCCTTTTCAATGAGCAGCTGCTCAACGTATCCGAGTGTGCCGACTATCTCGTACGTGCCATCCGGCTCATCCACGAGCACTATCCACAAGTGAATGTGCTACTCACCGTCTCACCCATCCGTTACCGGAAATATGGCTATCATGGCAGCCGTCTCTCCAAGGCAACACTCCTATTAGCTGTAGAAGAAGTGATCGACACCATAAACCGAACGCAAGAGAAAGGCGGAATACCGACAGGCTGTACCGACTATTTCCCGTCCTACGAGATCATGGATGATGAGCTGCGCGACTATCGTTTCTATGCTCCGGACATGCTTCATCCCTCCGATCAGGCTGTCGACTATATTTGGGAACGCCTCGGTGAAGTCTATTTCACCAAGGCTACGGTTGAGTTTCTGAAAGCATGGAAGCCCCTGCGTGAAGCGCTTGCCCATAAACCGTTCCACCCGGAATCCACCGAATACAAGAACTTCATGGAAAAGACTCTTAAAGGAATAAAGAAGCTCAAAGAACAATACCCAATGATGGAATGACCTTTCCTGATCCAGCCAGACTGTTTTCCTTTTTATAAGCCAAAGCAATTAATACCCTCCTACAAAAGTAGATAACAAGCTATAATAATCGTACAGCTTTTCCTTTATAAACTACAGTGCTGACAGCAAGAATCTGAACCTGTCGCCTACTCACGCCGGATATGTCCTTCAGTGGACATTCGATTTTAAAAGATCAGAATATAAAATAAGGTGGAGCACGAATTTCCCGATGCTCCACCTTATTATATTATATATATAAATCAAAAAAGATCTTGCCCATCAGCTCCAAAGCGGAGCTGTAAACAACTTATTCCTTGTTGGCACGCTTACGCTCGAGATGATCAAGAATCACCTTGCGCATACGCATTGACTTTGGAGTCACCTCTACGTACTCGTCCTCCTTGATATACTCAAGGCATTCCTCAAGGCTCATCACAGTCTTAGGAATCACACGTGCCTTCTCATCCGATCCGCTGGCACGCACGTTGGTGAGCTGCTTAGCCTTCGTCACGTTGACAACCAGGTCATTATCGTGAACATGCTCGCCTACGACCTCACCTCCATAGACTTCCTCACCCGGATCGATGAAGAATTTACCACGGTCCTGGAGCTTATCGATAGAGTATGCGTATGCTGTACCGGTCTCCATAGCAATCATGGAACCGTTGGTACGACGTACGATCTCACCCTTAAACGGCTGATAGTCCTTAAAGCGGTGAGCCATGATAGCCTCTCCCTGGCTGGCTGTCAGCACGTTGGTACGCAGACCGATAATTCCACGGGAAGGAATCTCAAATGTGATGTTCACACGGTCACCCTCAGGATCCATTCCGATCAGGTCTCCCTTACGGCGGGTTACCATATCGATCATCTTTGAAGAGTAGTCGTTAGGCACATTGATCGTCAGTTCCTCGATAGGCTCACACTTCTTGCCGTCGATCTCCTTATAGATTACCTGTGGCTGTCCTACCTGTAACTCGAAGCCCTCACGACGCATTGTCTCGATGAGCACAGAAAGATGAAGCACACCACGGCCGCTCACGATCCACTTATCGGTAGAATCCTCGAAAGGACGCACACGAAGAGCCAGGTTCTTTTCCAACTCCTTGTTTAAGCGCTCCTGAATGTGACGGGAAGTGCAGAACTTGCCTTCCTTACCGAAGAAAGGCGAATCGTTGATGGTGAAGAGCATACTCATGGTAGGCTCATCCACAGCGATGGGAGGCAGGGGCTCAGGATGCTCGAAATCAGCGATCGTATCACCGATCTCAAAATTCTCCAGACCGATTACCGCACAGATATCGCCACTTTCCACACTATCAATGCGACGGTGTCCGATACCCTCGAAAGTATGAAGTTCCTTAATCTTCGTCTTCTCCTGCGTACCATCACGGTGACAGATCGTGATGTTCTGTCCGTCCTTGAGCACTCCGCGATGTACACGTCCCACAGCGATACGACCCGTATAGCTGCTATAGTCAAGCGACGTGATAAGCATCTGAGGAGTACCATCAATATGCTTGGGTGCGGGGATGATCTCAATGATCTTATCCAGCAAATAGTCAATATTGTCAGTAGGATGTTGCCAGTCGGCGCCCATCCAACCATTCTTGGCCGATCCGTACACTACGGGGAAGTCAAGCTGCTCCTCTGTAGCATTAAGATCGCACATCAGGTCAAATACCATCTCATACACTTGTTCGGGACGGCAATTGGGCTTATCTACCTTATTCACCACAACGATAGGCTTCAAGCCCAGCTGCAGTGCCTTCTGCAGTACGAAGCGGGTCTGAGGCATAGGGCCCTCAAACGCATCGACGAGCAACAGGCAGCCATCGGCCATATTGAGCACACGCTCCACCTCACCACCAAAGTCAGAGTGACCCGGGGTATCCAAGATGTTGATCTTGGTACCCTTCCAAGTGATTGATACATTCTTACTGAGAATCGTTATCCCTCGTTCACGCTCCAGATCATTAGAGTCGAGCACTTCGCCGCTCTTGTCCTGGCCGTCACGGAACAGCTTTCCGGCGAGCATCATCTTGTCAACCAAGGTCGTCTTGCCGTGGTCAACGTGTGCAATTACTGCGATGTTACGAATGTCTTGCATTGATTAAATATCTTTTTACCAAGCGGCAGAAAGCCGCCACTACCTTAATTTGCTTGCAAAATTACGAAAAAATAGGCAGATACGTGCTTGATTTGCAAATTATTTCGTAACTTTGCACCGCTTTTCGGAAAGTCCGATGCATTTGAAGGCGCTGCGACTGTTGTGATTAAGGCATCATAGCGCATGAAAGATGTAATAAGCAAACAACCATTAATCAAATTCAAAACATGTATTTAAACAAGGAAAAGAAAGAGGAGATCTTCGGTCAGTATGGTAAGTCAACTACGGATACAGGTAGCGTAGAGAGCCAGGTTGCTCTGTTCACCTATCGTATCAAGCACCTTACTGAGCACGTAAAGGCTAACCACAAGGACTATGTGACCACTCGTTCACTGACCACACTGGTAGGTAAGCGTCGCGCTCTGCTCGACTACCTCTACAAGAAGGATGTGAACCGCTATCGTGCGCTCATCAAGGCCCTCGGTCTGCGTAAGTAATCACCCCTCCTCTGTTAAGGGAATAAAAAATACCTGATGAATCATTCCGATTCATCAGGTATTTTTTTTATAGCTTATCCTCAGACTACAACATCAACAATTACCGGTACGCATATCCTGCGAAACCATTCCCAACATAGGGGAAATACGACTAAGGATGATGGACAAGTACCAGTTCGGTGCTCACTTGCCTGACCATATCTCTCTCAACGGCTTCATCACGAATTCCCTCTCATGCATCAATGGATGCGGTATCTTCAGATCGGGCTCATCAATATGAAGATCATCATAAAGCAAAATATCTATATCAATGATACGATCCTGGTAAATACCATCATGTGACTTGCCTATCCGTCCCATTTCCTTTTCTATCTTCTGGGTGGCCTCAAGCACCTGACGCGGAGCCAAAGGGGTAAGACAGCAGACACAGCAGTTGATAAACTTGTTAGGCGAGGAAAATCCCCACGGCTCTGTCTCCAAGAGTGATGACTGCGCCACGACTTCTCCTACTCGCTCGCCAAGCAGACTGACAGCATCTTTCATTTGCCACTTCCGGTTGCCGATATTGCTACCGAGTGAGAAATACACCGTATGAAGAGAATTAGACATAACCTTATAGATGAAAAAAGGCATTGACACGACAAAGACCATTCTCGTCCCTACCCTGCCAATACCTTATTATATTATATCCTATTAGTCGACAATAAGCAAGCTGTCGCCAAAGCAACCGAACATATAACCGTTCTTCACAGCCAGATCATAGCATTTCATTACGTTCTCATAGCCACCGAACGCAGCTGTTGACATCAACAGCGTAGACTCAGGATGATAGAAGTTAGCTATCATCGTATCAGCCAAACCATACTCATACGGTGGGAAGATGAACTTACTCGTCCATCCGTCATACTCCTTCAACAGTCCGTCTGTTCCTACGGCTGTCTCCGTGGCTTTGGCCACACTCGTTCCGACAGCACATACATGATGGCCTGCCTTCTTAGCATTGTTGACAATGTCACAAGCCTCCTTGCTGACGAACATCTGCTCGGAATCCATCTTGTGCTTCGTCAGATCTTCCACCTCTATTGGCGAGAAGTTGCCAAGGCCGCAATGGAGCGTAATAAAAGCCGTATTAATACCCTTGATCTCCATACGCTTCATCAGCTCACGGCTGAAATGCAGGCCTGTGGCAGGAGCCGTGACCGCTCCCTCATGCTTTGCAAAGATGCACTGGAAATCTTCCAGATCCTCCGGCGTGGCATGATGATTTTTCCGACGGTCAATGATATAACGTGGAAGAGGAGCCTCTCCGAGAGAGAATAGATCATGCTTGAACTGCTCATGTGAGCAATCGTAGAGGAAACGGAGGGAACGGCCTCGGCTTGTAGTGTTGTCATACACCTCGGCCACCATTGTACCTACCTCGTCGAAGAAAAGCTTGTTGCCGATACGGATCTTGCGAGCCGGCTCCACCAGCACATCCCACAAATGGGTCTCCTCATTGAGCTCACGCAAAATGAATACTTCTATCTTTGCGTCTGTTTTCTCCTTTGTACCGTAAAGACGTGCCGGAAACACTTTTGTGTCGTTGAGGATAAAAGTGTCGCCCTCATCGAAATAGTCGAGCACGTTACGGAAGTCGAGAAACTCTCCCTCAATGGGATTGCCATTCTCATCCTTCTTGTACATCTCGATTTCGCCGCTCTGGCGATGAAGTACCATCAAACGCGCTTCATCACGACGGGTCACGCGGAAAGATCCTTTTGTTCCGTCGTCATTGGTGTACTCGCGAACAATGCTGTGAGGATAGAGTGCAATCTGCTCCTCAGGCAGTTTAAAATTAAATTGTGATAACTTCATATATCTATTTCCTTATAGCTTATTCAATAATTCATCTGATACATTCCGGACTCACTCTATTGTAGAGGCGGTCTCCGCCTTATCGGCCCCCGATGCCTTGACTGGCACCTCGGCTACCTCGTCAAGCCATTCTCTCACATGTTCATAGTCGACACAATTGTCGACAGAAAACTCACCCGCCCGTGTACGACGTAAGGCTGTGAGATAAGCGCCACTACCCAGTGCACGCCCTAAATCGCGGGCCAGCGCACGGATATATGTTCCCTTACCGCAGACCACCCGGATGGAGAGCTGATGCTCTACTTCATTCCAATCGGTCAGCTCTATGTCATCAATGTGCACCTGCTTTGCAGCCAGCTTCACCTCCTCGCCATTGCGACGGAGCTGATAGCTCCGTTCGCCACCGATCTTCACGGCACTATAGGTTGGCGGCACCTGCTCTATGTCACCGATAAACTGCGGAAGGGTCTGCAGTATCAGCTCCTTTGTAATATGATCTGTCGGAAAAGTAGCATTCACAGGATGCTCCTTGTCATAACTGGCTGTCGTGGCACCAAGCTGCAATGTGGCCGTATATTCCTTGGTATGCTGCTGCAACTGCTCTATCTGCTTCGTACATTTGCCTGTACAAAGTACGAGTACTCCTGTAGCCAACGGGTCAAGCGTTCCGGCATGACCGATCTTCACCTTTCGACGCATCTTTCTGGAAAGAAGATAACGTACATGGGCAAGCGCGCCAAAACTCGTAATGCCATACGGCTTATCAATCGCAAATATTTCTCCTTGGACAAAATTCATCTGTCTAATTCTTTGCATGGGCTAGACGGTCGGAGCGTCCGACCTTGATAGTTGAAATGCTTAATCGACCATCACGAGACTCTGTCCCGACAAGATCAATGCCAGAATAATACCACCTACGATAATGCGATACCACCCAAAGACCTTGAATCCATATCTGGTGACAAAATTAACGAACCACTTCATAGCCAGAAAAGCTACTATGAAAGCCACTACACAGCCCACGATAAGCATCGTGACATTATGGCTATTGGCCCAAGTGGTGTCTCCCTTCAGCAAGTCAATCACATCGAGCAACGTTGCACCGGCCATTGTGGGCACAGCGAGAAAGAACGAATACTCTGCGGCACGCTTACGTGTCAGTCCCTGCTGCATGCCTCCCACAATGGTAGCCATAGAGCGGCTGACACCGGGTATAACGGCAAGACACTGGAATAATCCGATCTTGACGGCCCGTTTCTCATTCACCTTATTCGCCTCACTTCCACGATTGAAGATTCGGTCGCAGAAAAGCATGAAAATACCACCCACAACCAGCATCACCGCAACAACTGTCACCGAGTCGAGCAACCAGTCGAGCAATCCGCTCTTCTTAGCGACCAGACCAACAACGACAGCTGGCAGGACACCTACAAACAACAACCAGTAAAACCGCCATGTATGAAGGAAACGCCCCAACGCTGACGAGCCCGCAGGAGCCGGAGAATGGTCAAGCCGAAAGAAATCCTTCCAATAAAGACACACCACAGAAAGAATGGCTCCAAACTGAATGATAAACGTAAAGGCATGTACGAAAGGATCGCCCTGAGGCACTCCCAGCAAGTTCTGTGTAATAATCATGTGACCCGTCGACGACACGGGCAAAAACTCTGTCAGGCCCTCCACAATGGAGATAATGATTGTCTGAAGAAAAGTCATCGTTTCTAAATACTGTAAATTCCTCTATCTTACTTTGTCAAATCTGAGTCGGTCTCTGTCAACTCCTTGTTATCCGTATCCTTGGGTTTATGAATGATGGCGAAAATCATCGACAAAAAGCCGATAAAACATATAACAGGAGCCACCTTAATACGCATTGTGCTGAAAACAGAGGGATCAAACTTCGTATCGGTGGACTGACCGCCTGACATCAGAATGAAACCGATTATCACAATAGCGAAACCGATACCCAACAAAATGAAGTTGGTATGGTCGAAAGCCAAATTTCTTCTATTATTCATTGTTGTTTTATATATAAATTCTTAATCCAAAATATCACAGATGCGCTTACAATCAGCGAAACACCTTAAATCTTATAAAGCTCACCAGCTTTCATCTTCAGGAACTTGTTCACGGAGATGTTGGCACACAAAGCCGTGATAACCACACCAAGGAGCAAGACAGTCGCGCCTGTAACGGCCATCTCCCTCCAAGTGACGATCGTAAGCATCTCCGGCTCATAACGACAAAGCGCATAGACACCGGCAGCCAATACTGCATTGGCCAGCAAGGCTGCGATCACACCTATCACAATAGCTCTATTGACAAAAGGACGGCGGATGAATGACCAGCTGGCTCCTACCAATTTCATCGTGTGAATGGAAAAGCGGCCGGCGTAAATGCCCAAGCGCACCGTATTGTTGATGAGAGAGAAAGATACGAAAGTAAGGAGAATGGCCAATACCAACAATCCGAAACCGATCTTTGCAAGATTACGGTTTACTGTGTCGATAAGATCCTTCTGATAATTGATTTCACTCACTTTTGGGTATTTCTTCAACTCTTTGGAAATCCACTGCAGTGAATCGCTGTTGGCATAATCGCTCCTCAGCGTCAGCTCTATAGAAGCCGGAAAGGGGTTGATGCCGTCGGTAAATTCCGAAGGATCCGCTCCCATAGCGAGGGTAGCCTCCTTCAAAGCATCCTGCTTGCTGATAAAATGATACTGTCGGATATAAGGCCGACGACTGATCGACTTACACATCGACTGTGCCTCCGTGTCGCTCATGTCCTGATCGAGCATGAGGGTGACGACCAGATTCTCCTTCACATACGACGAGAGATTACGGCCTGTCAGCGTCGAAAACACTATAAGACCTAAAAGAATAAGCACCAGAGCGGTGCTGATACACAATGTAACCGACTGCAGACCTGTGCGACGTGCAGTCGTCTTTCGTTTCTTTCCCATTTTACGAATCGGCAATATTGCTGCAAATTTGCTACAAAAGTAATGAAAAAAAGGCGGTCCGCCTTATGTTTAACTCCCCTTAACGCTTTTCTCTCCATTTCCTTCGGTCTTTACGTTTTATTTCATTACTTTTGCTCTCTAACGACACATAATCCAAACGATATGAGTACTATAATATATCCCTCTCCCATTTACGGACCGGTACACAGCCGCCGGCTGGGGCTGAGTCTCGGCATCAATCTGATGCCGGCAGACGGAAAGATCTGCACTTTCGACTGTCTCTATTGTGAATGTGGCTTTAACGCCGATCACCGTACCACTACACACCATCCTTCCCGGGAAGCAATCGCTACCGCCCTGGAGGCACAACTGCAAAAGATGCATGACGACGGAGAACATCCCGATGTCCTCACCTTCGCAGGCAACGGAGAACCGACATCACATCCCCATTTTCCCGAAATTATCGACGACACGATCCGACTGCGTGACCGCTATTGTCCGGATGCCAAGATCTCCGTACTCAGTAACTCTACCTTTATCCATCGTCCTGCCATACGGGAAGCACTCCTCAAGGTGGACAACAACATTCTGAAACTCGACACCGTCGACGAAGAATATATCCGACGCGTCGACCGCCCTACGCAACCCTCCTACGATGTAAGACATATCATCGAAGATCTCAAGAAATTCAATGGAAAACTGATCATCCAAACGATGTTCATGAAAGGTGACGGAACCGACAATACGAGTGAAAAATATGTCGGCCCCTGGCTGGAAGTGCTGAAAGACATCCAGCCAGAAAGCGTGATGATCTATACTATTGACCGGGAAACCCCAGATCGGAAACTCTGTAAAGCCTCGCATGAAGAGTTGGATGCCATCCGCGACCGGGTGATAGCAGCCGGCATACCATGTACAGCCTCATACTAGACAATATTCACCAATCTCTGTTACCCTTATGAAATATACCCTGAGAAAAGCCGTCAAAACTGATGCGCCTTTCATTGCGCCCCTGATTATGGAGGCAATGAACCACGAATGCTGCCAATACTTCGCAGGACCACACCACACACTTGAGGACTTCCGAAAGATGATGGTAGAACTCATAGAACAGGAAGAAAGCCAGTACAGCTATCACAACAGCATCGTTGCCGTAAATGACCTTAACCAACATGTCGTTGGCGTAATTGTAGGTTATAACGGCAGCGACCTGCACCACCTGCGAAAGGCTTTCATCGATGCAGCGAAAAAACATTTCGATATGGATCACTCCGGCATGGCTGACGAAGCAGCCGGCGATGAGTTCTACATCGATTCTATTGCGGTAGCCGCCGAAGCACGCCATCAAGGTATCGCCTCGGCACTTCTCCACTCTGTCATCGGGCAACAAGCCGGCAAACGACCTGTCGGACTTCTGGTAGACGTCGATAATCCCAAGGCTGAACTTCTCTATCTGCGTCTGGGTTTCAAAGAGGCAGGCACCAACCAATGGGGAAGCCATGCCATGAAACATCTGCAATATACTGCCGAGTAACGCCTGACTAGAACTATATCAGCAGCCTTATCTTTTTCTAAAGGTAGAAAATAATGCACGAGACGGCACATAGGATGGATCTAATGTGCCGTCTCGTATCGTTATACCCTATTAATATTGTCTACTAACAGACCATATCAAACCAAAACCATGAATTCTCCGCAAATAGTATCTTCCCTTGTAATTTCGTTTTATGAAATTTTTCTCAAACGATGACACCTACCTTCTTCTACATAAAACCAAAGACTTACCTGAATTCCTAAAACAATCCTTCCTTACACCCTTTCCATCGGCTCACCCGATGAATATAGGGGATTGTTTAGCTTGGGCCCGAAAAAGACATCGTATCCTTGCAAGACCGGACGACAAGTCTGGGATGACGCTGAAGCCGTGCACATCCGCACAGTTTCAACATGATCTAAAAAATAAGAAATATTCTTGACACGACCAAAAACTCTTCGGCCTCTTGTGTCTTTATCACCCGTCTGTTGAAACGATTCGC
>ERZ779981.451-NODE-451-length-20308-cov-1.91127_pt1 | contig 20308 bp, 15 predicted proteins | sample MGYA00511182_ERZ779981 | MGnify/ENA primary metagenome ERZ779981 (study PRJEB29588, sample SAMEA2149539) | human gut metagenome | biome: human gut; feature: human-associated habitat; material: faeces | place: Denmark | collected 2008/2010 ... | reverse complement strand
TATCAACAACCTTCACGGAAAGTCTTAGAAATATCCAATCTGTTTACCTGACCATCACCTTATCCCAGCAGCCCTCCCTTTTTTCGAGCCTTATATAGTCCGACTAACCAAAAGCTGCCCCCTCTCGCATTACTCTCGTGTAGCCCTGTCAAGCACCTGAAAATAATCCTCAAAGGTCTTCGCACAACACTCATAATCATCAATTATAATGCCATCCACTCTGAGCCCGATAAGTGCAAATGCCATAGCCATTCTATGATCGGAGTATGTCTTTACAACGCCTGGTTTAACATGTCCTGGAAGAATTTCTATTCTGTCTCTTCCCTTCTTAATATCTATGCAGAGGCTGTTAAGTTCATTAGCAATAGCCTCTATTCTATCTGACTCCTGAAGTCTTATATGTTCAATATTTCTTATAATTGTTGGTGTCTTTGCAAATGGAGCAATTGCCGCAAGTGTCATTGTCTGGTCTGAGAAGTCATTCATATCTACGTCTACGCCATTGTATTCACCATTAGCAGGACCTGTAACACTTATTCCTTCATGCTCTTCCTCAACTTTACAGCCTAACTGCTTTAACACCTCAAGGAACTTCATATCACCCTGCATTGAAGTATATCTTACATTCTTAACAAGGGCATAACCACCTGTAAGTGCTGCTGCCGCATAGAAATAGCAGGCTGCTGACACATCAGGTTCAATCTGATATGTACCTGCAACATAATTGTCATCAGCAGGTATCTGATATACAGCCCCTTCGTGTACAACCTCACAGCCGAACTGCTTCATCATATTAGATGTTATTCTTATATATGAGCCATCTGTCTTCTTGCTTGTAATATTAATCTTAAGACCACTGTCAAGCATTGGTGCTGTCATCATAAGTGCACTTAAGAACTGTGTACTCTCACTTATGTCAATTGATACCTCTGCCTTAGGCTTATTACCGCCAAAAGCTGCACCTGTTACCTTTACTGGAAGATGTCCGTTTTTTTCAAGGAACTCAAAATGTGCTCCCATATCTTCAAGTGCATTAAATAAAGGAAGCATTGGTCTTTTCTTCATCTGCTCAGAACTTTCTATTGTATACTGTCCATCAGAAAAAGCTAACATTGCCGTAAGAAATCTTGCTGCTGTTCCTGCACTGCCTACATTGATAACGCCCTCTTTCTTAGGAATATTGCCACTATGTCCTTCTATGATTGCATATTTGTCAACTTCATTTACCTGTATAACATAACCTAATGCTATAAGACTTGAAAGAAAATGTCTTGAATCATCGCTGAATAACACTCCATTAAGTCTGCACTCCCCATCTGATACCGCTGCCATAAGAAGTGCTCTGTTCGTAATACTCTTAGAACCCGGCACTTCAACAACACAGTTAATTGGCTTATTTAACTTTCTTACCTTATATTGTGACATTTTGATTAATACCTCTTTAATTGCTAATTATTATTTGCGTTCTTCCATCTTAGGATAATCCCTATGCCAGCCTACATACTTATAAGCAGGACGAATAATCTTTCCTGCATTGACAAGCTCTTCAAGACGATGAGCACACCAGCCTGAAATACGAGCTGTTGCGAACATAGGAGTAAACATTTCTTCTGGAATACCAAGCATTGAATATACAAATCCACTGTAGAAATCGACATTGGCACATACCGGCTTGAACATTTTTCTTTTGTTCATAATAAGCTGTCCTGCTTCTTTTTCTACTGTCTCATAAAGAGCATACTCCTTCTCCATTCCCTTTTCAACAGAAAGATTTTTCGCAAAGCTCTTAAGTATAACTTCTCTTGGGTCAGAATTAGTGTATACAGCATGACCCATACCATATATAAGACCTGCACCATCAAATGCTTGTTTATCAAGAATTTTATTAAGATATGCACAGATTTCTTCTTTATTATCCCAATCCTTGCAGTTAGCTTTTATATCAGCGAACATTTCCTGAACCTTAAGGTTAGCACCACCATGCTTAGGACCTTTAAGGGAAGCGATTGAAGCTGCCATAGCTGAGTATGTATCAGTTCCTGATGATGTTACAACGTGGTTAGTAAATGTTGAGTTATTACCACCACCATGCTCTGCGTGGAGTACAAGACAGATATCAAGAACCTTAGCTTCAAGCTCTGTGAACTGTCCATCATCTCTTAACATATAAAGAATATTCTCTGCCGTTGAATATCCCTTCCTAGGATTCTTAATCATAAGCGTTCCGTCTAATTTAAAATGTCTGTATGACTGATACGCATATACTGTAAGCAAAGGCATCTTAGCTATAAGCTGTAACGACTGCCTTAATACATTAGGAATTGATATGTCATCCGGATTTTCATCATATGAATAAAGGCTTAAGATACTTTTCATAAGTGAATTCATAAGATTAGTACTTGTTGCCTTCATAATTACATCTCTGATAAATGCACCTGAAAGTTCCTGTAAATCAGCAAGTATTCTAAGGAAACTGTCAAGCTGTTTCTCTGTAGGAAGATTACCAAATAAAAGAAGGTAAGTTGCTTCTTCAAAACGGAATCTATCTCTTGTAGAGCCTTTAATAATATCCTGGACATTATATCCCTGAAAATATAACTGTCCATCGACAGGTATCTTTCTACCATGAACATTCTCATTACCACATACATCAGAAATTTCTGTAAGTCCTGTAAGAACACCATTACCATTGCTATCACGAAGACCCCTCTTAACATCATATTCGATATATAAATTCTGGTCAATGGAGCCTGATCTTGTACACTCTTTAACGAGTTCTTCAAATTCACTTTTATCAACCGTTGTTAGTTCCATCATTTCCTGATTGTTCATTGTAATCCTCTTTTCTGCGCAATCTTTAGTACCTGCCTGATAAATGCCTGATGCGCTAGACATATACCTGCCAGAATATGAATAATTATACATATTCATACGTCATATTATGCGATAACTAATCATATTTTGTCAATTAGTACACTTATTATTTTTAAGGTGTTATTACATTTTCAAAAGATTATTAACTCAATCAAAGCTTTTACTTATTATTATTAATGAAATCTTACATTCATATCCACGAATTGATCTCCGAAGAAATCCCTGTATACAGTATCTGTTATCTCATCCATATAGTCATCTTCTACTTCATCGCCTGCATACAATATTCTATATTCATTACCAAGGAAATAACAGCTTGTATTGCTTAATTTCATTCCATTCTTCTTATAAAAGCCTATTCTCTTAATCATATAATCCTTAGCTGCACCCTCATCTGCATAGTCAGGATTTTCAACCTCAAGCATTAAGAGCCTGTCATCATTTACTGCAATATTCTTTAACTCCTGTAAAAATGTTGAACCTAAATGCTTTGAACGCTTATTCTTAACTATCGCAAGATAATCAAGAAGATATACATCTTTATTACTGCATTTTATAAAATACGCATATCCTGCAAGCTCTCCATTATCCTCAAACATTCCATATACAAAATACTGTCCTTGCTCTCTCTTTCTTAACATCTGACTAAGAGGCTTAACCTCTGATGCCGGAAAGTCTGTTACTATATGTTCATTATATATGTCTGTAATCTCGTCAGTCTCTAATATTCTTATGTAAAGACCATTTGCATTATCCTGTGTATCTGTGTTATTAATTCTAACGCTTATATTATTCATTAATATTCTCCTCATCATCCCTAAGTCCCATAACTGCTGTTGCAAGTTCGATTAAATCTTTATATGTCCCTTCAACAAAGCCTTCCTTATTAATTACAAGGCAGTCATCAGCAGACACAAAAAGATATATATTTTCCGTATCCTGATTCCATTTAATTATATCGTCCCAGCTGAATGTGTCCTTGTCGTCTTCCTCATCGGTTACAACAATATATTCTGCGTCGATATCATATGTAAATGTAATTCCAACCATTCTTGAATATATATTATGGTACTTTCTTTTACTGCTTCTGTCCATTCCAATCATTCCTATATAAAGGAATACAGCCGCAGCACACGCATAAAATATTACCATAAACCAGTCGGCTTCCTCGCTCCCCATAATCTGGAATATAAGATATCTTATACAGCCCATTCCAAATAAAAGTCCGAAGATGTTGTATATCATTTTAAATATTTTGTACTTATTATTATCAAAATTGCTGGCTCTCATTGCCGCATCAATGTACTCTTGTTTAAATAAGGTTCGATTTTTCATACTTCTCTCCTATTGTTTTATGTTATAATGTTTCTATTGTAATGCAGTCCATTTAATTTTACAAGTGGAGTAATCGTGTCTGTGCGCACCTGACACTAAACTGTTATGCTTTAATCTGTGCGTAGAAATGAGGTTTAATATGAATAATATTAATAATTCCAATAAATCCAGCCGTGCCGTTGCCTGCATAACCGGTGCAAGCTCTGGTATCGGCCGTGAAATGGCAAAGCTTTTAAGCAAGAAAGGCTATGACCTTATCCTTGTATCTAGAAATACTAAAGAAATGCTTCTTCTCTCACAGCAGTTATCTACAAGATGTGAAATAATAACCTGTGATCTATCTGATGAAAATGCCTGCATTAAGCTTGGCAGGACATTGGCAAAGAAGGATATATATATCTTAATTAATAACGCTGGATTTGGCGACCTTGGAAGCTTTGATAAAACAAGCCTTAATAAAGAATTATCTATGATTAATGTAAATATCAAGGCAACCCATATTCTTACCAAATATATGGTTAAGACTTTCAAGAAAAGAAACCGTGGTTACATTATGAATGTAGCTTCCAGTGCAGGACTTCTTCCGGGAGGTCCATATATGTCTACTTATTATGCTACTAAAAGCTATGTGACAAGTCTTACAAGTGCCATTAATGAGGAACTCCGTGAGGCTAAGAGCAGGGTTCACATATGTATGTTATGTCCCGGCCCTGTTAACACCAACTTTAATAATGTAGCTAATGTAACCTTTGCACTTCCGGGAATATCAGCCACTTACTGTGCTTCTTATGCATTAAGACAGATGTTTCGTGGCAAAGTCACAATTGTTCCTACTCTAATGATGAAGCTTGGCACAACTGTGGCAAAATGTGTACCTAGACAAATGGTTACTGCCATAACTGCAAGACAGCAGAAAAAGAAAATTATGTAATGTACAGGAAATGAGGAAATATGTCTAACACCAAAGTATATCTTGCCCCTATGGAGGGACTTACGGATTATATGTTCCGTAATGCCTTCGATGAATTCTTCGGACACGGCAAAATTGACAAATATTTTATGCCATTTATATCACCTAACCAGACAGAAAAATTTCTAGCAAAGGAAATGCGTGATATTGACAGAAATAATAATTTAATCAATTCAATACCACAGATAATGACTAATAATTCAGAGGATTTCATATGGACAGCCCATATGCTTTTTGATAACTTCGGATATAATGAAATTAACCTTAATGCAGGCTGTCCCTCTGGAACAGTCGTTTCCAAATCAAAAGGCTCAGGAATGCTTGCAGATACTGACAGGCTTGAACGCATACTTTATGAAATAATGTCCGATAATTACATTCAGGACAACAATATAAAAGTATCTGTAAAGACACGTATCGGAATTGAATCACCTGATGAATGGTACAATATCCTTGAAGTATATAATAAGTTCAGCCTTGAGGAATTAATTATCCACCCAAGAGTAAGAACTGATTATTACCGTGGTGATGTTAATAAGGAAGCTTTCAGGCTGGCAATTAAAGAAAGCCGCAACCCTGTATGTTACAATGGTGACATATTTACTCGAAATGATTATATTGCATTTCTTAAAGATTATGCTTATACAGATGAAAATAGCAAATCACCACTGCCACACTGCATAATGCTTGGTCGCGGACTTGTCGCTGACCCAGGACTTATCAATGTACTTATAAGTGATAATCCTTATGAATATGCAAGAAACCTTAAAGAGGATAAAGATAATATGCGAAATCTCCATAACTATGTGTATGAAGAACGCCTTAAGATAATGTCAGGTGATAAGCACGCTATCCACCGTATGAAAGAAATGTGGTGCTATATGGAATACGCATTTGGTGACTGCAAAAAAGAAGCCAAGGCTATTAAAAAGGCTCAGAAAATGAGCGATTATAAAGATGCTGTAAATGTATTCTTTACTAACTGCCATTTATCTGAGCCTGCACATATTCTATTTTCCAAAAAATTCTAACATTAAAATATATATTATATTCTGTATGATTAATATATATTTACATATATCAGTTATTAAACTATTAAATTACTATCTTAAGAATACGCCTGTCAGTGCCTCTATCATATAAGTTGTATCTTTCACACCTGCTGTTTCATATGCTGAATGCATTGCAAGCTGTGCAAGCCCTATATCGACAGTATTAACTGATACGTGTGAATTAGATATATTGCCAAGTGTTGAGCCGCCGGCTATATCCGACCTGTTAGCATATGTCTGGTATGGGACATTTCTTTTGTCACATATGTCCTTGAATATGGCATAAGATACACTGTCAGTCGTATATTTCTGATTGCCATTAAATTTAATAACAATTCCTTCATTCATATATGGTCTGTTTGTCAGGTCTGCCTTATCTGTGTGGTTAGGGTGTACAGCGTGTGCATTATCAGCAGATACCATATATGATGAAGCTATTGCCATCATATACTTTTCCCTGTCCAGACCATAAGCTATGCTTATTCGTTCTAACACATCTGATAAAAATGTAGAGTCTGCTCCCTGCATAGTTGTGCTTCCGACTTCTTCATTATTAAATACACAGCATACATTTACTTTATCATAATCATCTGAAATCTCACCCAATGCCTTAATATAAGCCATTAAAGATGAATACGCACATTGTATGTCATCTAATCTTGGTGCTGATATATATTCATCGTTGCAGCCCCATATTCTGCCTTTTTCCCTGTTATATAAGAAAAGTTCTGTTGTAAGGCTTTCATCTGCAACGCTTTCTTTATCCTTGTCTTCAGATTGTATACAAGACTTTATATACTCATCAAAGTTATCCTTGGCATTAATATCACCAAATAAAGGAAGCATATCCTTCTGTGGGTTAAGACTTGTGTTATCATTGACACTACGATTCATATGTATTGCAAGGTTAGGTATTACAAGCAGGTCCTTATCTGCATTTACAAGATATTCTTTAATGCCTGACCTGCCAATTGCTACTGCATATCCTGCAACTGACAATGGTCTGTCAAGCCATGTTGACATTATCATTCCGCCGTATTTCTCTACATTAAGGCTTATGTAATGTTTATCTGTTGTTATCTCTGGATTTTCTTTTATCTTAAAAGAGGGAGAATCACTGTGGCTGGCTGTTATATTATAACCCTTATAGCTTTCTGCCTTTGGCATATTAAAAGCTATAATTGAAGAACCACCTCTTATTACATAATAACGTCCTGACGGATTAATCTTCCAGGCTTTACCCTCACTTAAGCGTATAAATCCGTTTTCATTAAGAACTGCCGCTATATTATTAACAACGTGGTATGGACTTGGACTTTTATATATAAAGTCTATCAACTGTTCAGAGTCTTTCTTAAACTGTTCATCTGTAAACTGCATTTTTTACATCTCCATTCCAACTATACATTTTTATTCAGTGCCTGTTTTTTATTTATTTCTTCTGAATTTCCCTGTACTGTTTCTTTGTGCTATTTTTTTACTTCTTTAATGATATTTTTATTTCTTTCTGCTTTTCCTTATCTTTCCTGCTATATAATAATAGATACCAACCGCTGCTGCTATCATTACTACAATAACAATAACCCTTACTGGCATGCTCATATTTAATACATTGCTATGCGAAGCATTATTAGTGCTTCCTGTCTTAATAAGTCCATTATCACTGCTCTCTGTACTGTTATCCTCTGAACTGACAAGCTTCTGCTCATTCTCATATGGATTATCTACAGAATATGTCTTTCTTACATAATTGTCAGGCTTTAAATCTACTGTATAATCATACACCTCATTTCTTACAAAATTATCTGTATTAGCAGCAGAAGTTGAATAAAGATTCATTCTTTCACCGGCAACAGCCTTGCAATATGCACGTCTGTCTGTATTATCCTCAAAAAATGTTATCTTTCCATTGATTGTATTGCCTGCAATATCAGCAACATAACTTCCCGTAACTGGATATAATATATAAAGTCCTGTGATTCCGCCTGAATGAACATATCCATGTTCTGATATATAGCCGTCAATATTAACTATGCAGTCACTTACATTGATATAGCCATCGGCATATATACCACCCATAAACTGCTCATCTCTGTCAGCAGAATTCTTATCTGCATCTGTACATACAAGTGTAACATCTGCCTCACAACCACTTATATTTCCGTTACCAAAGCCTGCAATACCCGCAGTTCCCCACATAGCTGCTGTTGATTTGAGGGATACATAACCTTCCACTTTACAGCCTGTGATTGTCGTATTATCCATATAACCTGCCAATATAGCAGCTAATATGCTCTTATTACGATTACCATCCTCATTCTCGCTTATATTTACATATGCACATTTTATATTAAGATCCTTAATAACCGCATTCTTCGTTATCCCAAAAAGTCCGGCATAATAAGTATCATATTCTTTAAGGTTGCCATCATAAGCCTTTTCTGTAACATCTGTAACAGTATTAATGTCCATATTGTAAAGTGTATGTCCATTGCCATCAAATGTTCCATTAAAATTCCAAGGCTTCCAGCCGTCCATCCCAAATACTGACATATCAATATCAGCCATAAGGACATAACTGCCATCACTATTCTTAGAGGCTTCCAACAAATCCTTTGAGGTTCTTATCTCTATAGCCGATGTGTCATTATCTGCTGCGTAACACACAGCATTTTCTTGCTGATATACTGCCAGTACGCCTATTACTGCTGCAAGAACTGTAATTAACATTTTCCAATTCTTCTTTATTGTGCCTGTTATCATATATATCCTCATTTCTACGCACATTTTGGCTTATATAACGCTTGTATCAAGTGCGCTGTGACACTTACGCCTATCATTATATTAGGCTGCCACAAAATGCAGCAGCCCAGAATACAATTTACTTATTACTTAATGTTATACTTCTTCTCAAACTCATCAACCGGTATTGGTTTAGAGAAATAATATCCCTGATACATATCACACCCCATCTCTACTAACATATAGAGCTGTTTTTTTGTTTCAACACCTTCTGTTATAACTTTCATTCCAAGCTTTCCAGCAAGTGTTATTATACTTTCAAGAATATCAAGCCCTTTCGCCTCATTTTCTGAGGCTCTTAAGAAGCCCATATCAATCTTTAATACATCTGCACTTATGTCCTTTAACATATTAAGTGATGAGTATCCACTTCCAAAATCATCAATCTCTATATTAAATCCGTAGTTCTGCAAAAGCCTGATTATACCCATATTCTTGTCAAAATCGGACATTAATGTTGTTTCTGTAATCTCTATATTAAGATTAACAGGGTCAATGTCATATTTATCAACAAGCCCGACAAATGTTTCGTATACATCCACAAGATAGAAATCCTTAGTCGATATATTAACCGATATGTGATACTGGTCTTTTCCCTCTTTCTTCCATTCTCCAAGCTTCTTAGCTGCTTTATCCCACATATATCTGTCAAGCTTATATATAAAGCCTGTCTTTTCAAGAACATCAATAAATATTGCCGGAGATAACAGTCCTCTTTCAGGGTGCTGCCAACGCACAAGTGCTTCTGCTCCGTATAAATTACCGCTAGAGTCTACCTGTGGCTGTAAGTACATTTCAAACTCATTATTACTTATTGCCCTCTCGAATTCTCCTATAATTCTTCTTTCTTCAATAGAGCTTTCAAAAAGTCTTTCTGTATAATAAGCTATATTGCTCTTATATTCATTCTTAATAGTTTCACTTGCAAGATTAGCCTTATCACACATAATACTTACAGGCTCTTCCAAATCATTTATATCATACACACCTGTAAAAATGTGCAGATGGAATGAACTATCTTTAAAATAATCCTGCATTCTGTGAATTATGGATAATATCATATCTACACTGAAACTCTTCTTAGGAATAAGCATAGCAAAACGGTCACTGTTAATTCTTGCTGCTATGATATCATCACTGGCATATTCTTTCATTATCTCTGCCTGCTTTACAAGAACTTCGTTACCTTTTTCTATTCCAAATAATTCATTAACGAACTTAAAGTCCCTTATATTACTGCATAACATACAATATGGCACATCTGCATTTCTATGAAGGATCTTGTATGTTTCTACATAGAACTGATCCTTGTTATAAAGTCCCGTAAGCCTGTCGTGGGTTGCTTTATACTTTTCTTTCTCAAGTGACTGTATGTCTTCTGTCTTATCATTAAATATAAAATAATCGCATACAAAATTATTCTTATCATCAAATATTCTCTTATATACAACCTCATAATATTTCTTAATATCGTGAAAAGATACTGTTGTTTCAGTCTTCATCGTATCTTTTCTGTCACTTCCACGCTCATTAAGCCATTCTGAATATTTTCTCTCAACATCAATATATTCTGTTCCAATATTATAAATATTCTTTAATATGTCATTACAGTATATACATCTTCCCCTGTTATCAAAGCACACAATTCCACTATTCATATCCTTAATAATAAGGGACAGCGTATTCTCTATAAGCTCATTAGGTATATATCTTAACGTGAAATAGTATATAAGCATACACATAATTCCGTATGCCGGCATAGACACATCATATATTGACTGTGACCTTATTGTCACAATGTCAAGAATAAATCCAATCAGAAGTGCTATAAATATTATCTCGTATCTGAAACTGTAGAACTTAGACGAGTTCGCTATCATAAACATAAAGGATAAAAGCAATAATAAGATAACAAGATAATTATATATAAAATGTGCCTTATAAAAGAAATTGGTCTTCACAAATTCTGTTACAATCTCATAATCATTAATCTCTGTTATAGTAAATATCTGATGATTCCATACATTGGCAATAAGCATAACGCTGTCTATTGCTGAAAAGGCAATCATTGCCTCTTTAATAATCTTAACTCCATGAAACAATCCTGTATAATATTGCGTGTAGTACATTAGAAGAATAAGAATCCAGTCAAAGCATATCAATGTAAGGCTCTTGCAAAGCGTTGTGATAGTTATTCCTGGAACATATATATACACAAGAAATACTATGCCACAAAATGCTGCAACAGCTTCATATATAAATACTATCTTTGCCAGTCTGCCTTTCTTATTCATTGCTTTATATGAACATATTCCCATAAGAATAATCTCAATAGCAATTAACAATCCATACATTATTCTCATCTGTAATCTGCACTTCCTCACCGTCAGTATAAATATACCTCTTCACTACCATTATTATACATTTATATGCTTTAATTTGTAAATATAAAATCACATAAAATTATATTTCATATAGTCATTTATATATGTGTTTCTTTTCTTCTCATCAACACATTAGTTCCTGACATTATAAGCATACCTGCAGCGTTGAACGCTAATACAAGTATTGCCGCTGTCATTCCTATTCTGTCAGCAAGGAAACCTACTATCTGTGGTGTAACAATTCCGCCTAACGCAGCAATAGCCAGGAATAATGACATTCCTGTTGTTGAACCTTTAATTATATTGCCAACACTTGATACTGTTGTTGGATATATTCCCGCAAAGAAGAAGCCAAGTCCTGCAATAGCTACAGTAATAACTGCAAGATTATGGGTTGCTGTAAGTAATATAAAGAATACTGTTGTAGCAACGCAGTATCCAGATATAAGCTTATTCTTATCAACCTTTGATGATATCTTAGCTGTGAGAAGTCTTCCAAGCATAACCATTATCCAGGTAACCGATACAAGGTTAGTTGCATATGTACTGCTCATTATATCCATACTCTTAAAATATGTTACAAACCATCCATTTACGCAGTTCTCAAGTCCAAGATATAAGAATAATAAAAAGCCCATTATATAAAAAATGCTATTTTTATAAAATGGCTTTGCATTGCTGTCAGAAGCATTTTCCTTAGCCTTCTTAGACTCCAGCGGCCAGTTATAGTCTATTCTCATCCACACATATAATATAACTGATAATGTTGAGCCTATAATTATTGTATATGCAGCTGCTCTCCAGCCCAGACCAAAACTCGTGTAAAGCGATGTAATAAATGGTGCAATAAACGCACCTGCCGCAAATGTCATATGTAAAAGGTTAAGTGCGGCTGGTCTGCCGTTAGAATTATCATTAACAACTGCATTATTGATTATGCTTACTGATCCTCTGCCTATTCCAATAAGTATAAATGCTGCATATATAACCGGCACTGGTGGAAGAAATGTTATAACAAGCAGCATTACTGGTATAAATGCTGAAAATATAACAATTGTTGCTTTTCTTCCTATTCGTGAAGCCATCGGCGGGTTTACAAAGCTCGCAAGAAGATTGCCTATTGCAAATGCCGATAAAAAACCTCCTGCTACGCTGTAATTAATTCCTGCTTCTTCTATAATATATGGAAGTATTGCTCCTACTAACAATACCATTGCCCCATTTACAAAAAATGAGAAGTAGCACGGAAATAATAATCTGAATTGTGATTTTGCTTTAGTATCCATATTTTCTCCATTCTATTTTGTATTAATCTTCTTTTAACCACTATTAGCTGCTATGAGTCTTTCTTATTTCTAGTAAGCTATCTGATTCATCTTAATTCTATCTAGCTTTTCTTAAGCAGCTTTCTATAGGTCATATCAATGGCAAATGCACCAAGCGGTGCTGTTATTATTATTGCTAATACTGCTACTGTAAGCACTGTATTGCCACACACAAGTCCCATTGATAATGGAACTCCGCCTATCGCCGCCTGAACGGTTGCCTTAGGTGTGTATGCAAGCATACAGAATCCCCTTTCTTTCAGCTTCAACTTAGTTCCTGCCATACACAAAGCGACTACTGCCTGCCATTCTGAAAATTAACGCTCCTAATATAATACCTGTAAATAACATTCCAATCAGTCCCGGCAGTTTTACCTTGCGGCATACCCAGCCTGCAGACATTCCAATTAACATTATCAGCGCTATACTTTTTAACATAACAATCCTCTTTTCTAAATAAATATTAGCGCAAAAAGAGCTGATAGCTCCTGCACTTTGCAGAAGTCATCAGCTTTATAATCAAGCAGTTATGAACGAAAGATTTAGCTATTGCTATCTCGTTCCTGGGAGAACCTCATTCCCAGTAATATTTCATCAACTTGTTAAGTATACAATATTGTTGGAATACTGTCAATATTCGTAGTAATATATAGGCTTTGAAAGGTAAATTTATTCTATAGTCTGCCCATTTTTTAAAACTGGCAGATGAAAATTGTAAATATTTATTATATGATGATGTCGGGGGCAAAAGCCCACGACTTTGATACCTACGAATATCTTTCAGATGTAAATTGTAAACCGTAAATAGTAAACATAGCTTTATTCCTATGCAATTCCTGCAATCAGAACTTTGCAAATATATTAGTACTATTCTTAAGATTCTGGGCAACACTCTTGTTTTCTATCATTTTATTGCTGATATTGACTATATCCTCAACAAGATCCTGTGTGCTTATAGCCGCATTATTAACTCCAGCAGCACCATCATCAACTACTGTTGTTATCGTATTGATGGAATGAGCTATTTCATCCATATTTTTCTTCAGGACATCTGTTTTCTCAACGAATTCATCCATTGCATTCTCTATATATGAAGCATTTTCTTTATATTTCACGCCGCCATCAACAAATGTCTGAAATTCAGGAAGAATAGTCTGCTGAAGATACGAAACCAGATTATTAGCATTATCCGATAGATTATTAACAGCAGCAACAACAACCGAGTTAATACTTTGTATCTTGTTGGCAGTTTCACGGCTTGAATCTGCTAACTGACGAATCTCATCTGCCACTACTGCAAAGCCCTTACCCGCTTCACCTGCTCTGGCAGCTTCTATTGAAGCATTGAGTGCTAACAGATTCGTCTGGCTTGATATATTAAGAATATCATTCGTAAGGTTATTTACCTGGTCAACGCTCTTACTATCTTCTATTGCCTTATTAAGAACATCTAATATATTCCCAACCTTTTCACCTGTCTGAACCATATTATATCTTGCATCACTCTCTATTTTTTCTGCATTTGCCTTCATTTCCTTTGAGAACTGATTAATATCATCTGACTTTGTCGCTATAATCTCGACATCTTTTAGTATATTATCAGCATTATCATTAATAGTATTAACAGAAAGCCCTACATCCTGCATAGTTGCAGATAATTCCTCTGTCATGGCAGATAAATCTGAAGCACTGTCATTGGATTTGACAACACTTCCATCAACCTCAGCAACAACATTTTCCATATAGTTAGTATTCTCTATAATCAGCTTAAGTATTTCCTGCAGCTTATCCATAAAAAGATTGATACCGTTGCCAAGATCTGCTATCTCATCATTAGAAATAACTCTTACACGCTTTGTCAGATCTCCTTCTCCATTATCGATTCCATCAATAATATCCCTGATATCTTTATTGGTTGCAATAATTGGTTTGATAACATACTTCATAACACAATATATTGCTACAATAATCAATATAACGCTTATAATAATAACTATACCATTGCTGACAAGTGAACTTGCATACACACTGGTAAGCCTTTCCCTTGCCTCAGAAGCTGTATCATTGGCATGTGTGCTTAGCACCTCAATATCCTTCTGGATTGCTGTGCTGCTATCACTTACGACTCCGTTAGCAATAGCATATGCTTCCTCAGTCTTGCCTAAAGCACTGTATGCCATAATGTTTCCAAGTTCATATTTCATAGTATTATAATTACTTACTAATGAATTATATGTATCCATATCATCATTCTGGACATATTTCTTATATTCGTCCAGCTTTTTCTCTAACTCTTCCTGATTATCATTAATCTCACCTACCACTGATATCATAGTATTAAGATCTGTTGCAATAATATGTGATAATCCAAGTGTATGAATAACCTGTATATCATTCTTTATTTCACCAAGATCTGAAACACTCATCATACAATTATCTGTTATATCAGCGGCATTAGAGTTAACAGTTCTTATATTGTTTATAGCCATAACATTACATATTATTGTTAAAGCACCTAGTATAAATACCGGCAATAATATCAGTGTCTTCAGGCTCGTCCTTTTTTTATTATTCATGCTTGTTCTCCAATCTTTTTCACATACAGTAAATCAACTTTAATCATCTTACTGCTACTTAACAGCAGAAGCTGTAATTTCATTAACTAATGTATCCATAACTTCCTGATCTGATAAACCACCATTATTACCACTAAGCACCGTATTAGCAAACTTCTTACAGGCATCCCAGTAGCTGTTTCCTACTCTTTGTAATGTTCCATACTGGGACTGTGCAATGATTGCCTGTATTGCAGCCACTTTTTTGATTTCATCTGATTCTGCTGCCTTACTGTTAGATGGTCCCTGATTTTTCTCTTTAAACCTAAGCTCCTGATTCTGCTGATTAGTCAGCCAGTCAGCAAGCCTGCATGCCCATTCTTTATTCTTTGAATAAGAGTTCACTCCCATCATCTTATAGCCTGTAAATGAAGACATCTGAACTTCCTTTCCCGCAACTGTATATGTTGGCAGCTTACAGGCACCATAATTCTCTCCCCAGGCTTCCTTTACATTCATAACATCCCATACACCACTTATTCCTGCTATAACATCACCACTTTTAATGTGTTCAGCTATATCTCCGTTAGGCATACTTACAAACCCTGGATTAGCTGCTATACTATTGAGAGCCTGTTTTATAGCTGCTCCAGTTATATCACCTGTCTGCGAATTCCAGTTACATTCATTAGTTATACCATCTGGTTTAATAGAAAGACTAAGTCCTGTATTTCCGAAAAATGTATAAAGATACCATCCTGAATCAAACTCCATAGCAACTTTTTTATTGTTAGCTGCTGCAATTGACAACATTTTATCTAATGACTTAACATCGTCTTCTGAAAAATATTCTTTATTATAATACATAAAATATCCATTATCTGCTGTCATAGGATAGCCGTATAATGTATCATTCAGAGTCGCTGCTTCGACTGACTCCTTTACATTAGCTGCTGCTATTTCATCTGCATTGGGTACCTCTGTCAGAACTCCGCCAGCCGTTAATGATATAATCTGATCATCTGGAAATGAAAACACATCTGCACCATTGTGTACATCTGTAAGCATAACATCACGAACCTGTGAATCTGCCTGGATTTCAACCGTTATATCAAACTCTGCTTCATCTTTATATTGTTCCTTAAAGCTGTCTAGCATTTTGTTCATGACATCCAGACCATCCTTTTCTGTCCACACCTTTAAAGAGACAACTTTATCTGTACCACCTGATAACTCCTCTCTGTTGCCACCTGTTATACCTGCATTACCACATCCAGATAAGACAATAGAAGATATCAAGCCAACAATGCACAATTTCCTTGTTATTCTTTTGTTCATATTAATATACCCCTTTTGTATAAATTTACGTTCTTAATACACCGATTAGAATCTAATAATAAATGTAAAATCGAAATCACAATCCAATTTCCTTTAGATTACTTCACACGAATTTGACAAATCATAATAGAAATTAATTAACGTACTAATATATTACGGCTTATCCTGTACAGTCTTTTCAACACTTCTGAAAATAGTAAGAATTGAAATAATTATAAACTATTTATAAATTATTAGCACTCACCTATTGACAGTGCTAATGATTAGGTATATAACATAGCCAGAACAAAGGAAAGGGAGTTAAGAAATAGTAATTAAGATAACGCCATTCCAGATGTTCCAAAGAAACAAGGTAATAGTTCAGATGAATATGTAATCCTGGGGATTGGTTATTTATATATCCAATCTGAATGAACGAAAGGTTCAGCCGAACAAATAGTTTATTAAAAAAGGAGCGATGACTTATGTTAATGCCTAGTATTTTTGGAGAGAATTTATTTAATGATGATTGGATGAACTTCGGATTTCCTGAAGTTGAAAAAGCTTTATATGGTAAACACGCCAGCCACGAAATGAAGACTGATGTCAGAGAAACTGATTCCGGCTATGAAGTTGATATTGATTTACCTGGCTTTAAGAAAGACGAAATCAATATACAGCTTGATAATGGTTACCTTTCAATCAGTGCCGCTAAAGGTCTTGATAAGGACGAACAGGACAAGGAAGGCAAGTATATCAGAAAGGAACGTTATGCCGGCTCTATGAGCAGAAGTTTCTACGTTGGTAATGCAATTACTCAGGACGACATAAAGGCTAAATATGAAAGTGGTATTTTAAGACTTTCTGTACCAAAGAAAGCTGCTGAGGAAATTGAAAGTGCTAAGAGGATTGCTATTGAGGGATAATCCGTACAGAAATGTGTGAATTGGACTAATTGATAGTGTACTTAGCATCTGTGACTGCTGTTGCTAATGTAGTCCTTAGCCAAGATATGAGTTGTAATTGAATAATTAAGAAATGCCAGTAACTAAGGTTGAACTTAGAGACTGGCATTTTTATATTTTGCCATAACAAGATATCCATTATCCCACTCAACTACTTTCGTATATCTCTACAATTTATCAGAAGTGATAAAACGAACTCTTTGATTATTAAATTCAAAAATTGTACACACAGAACACCTAAAACGGAATATAATGGTGTGAACACGCTATTTTATAGGAGTTTGAGATGTTCGAGGATTGCGGGAATTGCATAGCAATGAAGCAATCCGGTTACATCAGCGAGTAGCAAAATTTACTTTTGACACTCTCATCATTTATATTGTATCATTAGATTTAATGATGCCGGTGTCAAAAATCCACGGCTTTAACGCCTACGGATTGTTCCGTGCTACGCACTATTATATTTAATTTTAGCAGAATCAGTATTGTGAAAATGGAGGGCAGTATGGCTATTGTTGTTGCTGAAAAAATAATTGAAATGGTTTTTATAATGCTTTGCGGAATAGTTCTATATAAAACTGGTCTGATTGATTATAAGACTGTTCCAAGGCTGTCAAACATTCTTCTTATGCTGGTTTCACCTCTTATGATATTCCAATCTTACCAGATGGACTTTGATGGACATCTTATGTGGGGGCTTGGTCTTACACTCATTGCAGCTTTAACAACATTTACAGTTATTATAATATTAACAAATATACTAATCAGAAATACTGAATATAGCAAAAACGGTATAAGTATAAGTTCTGATTATAACCTGCAAAAAAACAGAATTCCAGTTGAGAAAATTGCCCTTATATATTCAAATAGTGGTTTTATAGGACTACCTCTTATCAATGGCGTCATTGGCCAGGAAGGGGTTTTCTATATGACAGCTTACCTTACTGTATTCAATCTGTTATTATGGACACACGGCGTTATAGTCATGGGTGGAGCAGGTGACTTAAAAACTATATGCAGGAATCTTTGCACACCAACCATTATAGCCATATTCGCTGGTGTTATATGCTTCGTTACTGGCATAAAAATACCTGCTGTTATAGATAATCCTATTCAATACATAGCCAATATGAATACGCCACTTGCTATGCTTATAGCTGGTTCTAATCTTGCACAGAGCAATATTGTAAGCAGCCTCAAGAGCCTGCGTATGTACTATCTTTGTGCTCTTAAGCTCATCATATTTCCTGTAATCGGTATGATTATTCTTTATATTTTCAACTTCCAGAGCTTTGATTTTAATGTACCGTTTACCGTATTCATAGGAATGGCCTGCCCTGCCGGAGCATCTGCTATTATGTTTGCAGAAAGATATAACAAGGATTCACTTTACGCGACAGAAATATTCGTGCTTACAACTATATTGTCACTCATTACAATACCTTTGTTGTCAATATTTGCGATAAAGCTGTTTGGTCTGTAAGTGAATTATGAAGCCTGTCTGTAAAGTCTATCTATGAAGCACGTCTGTAAAGCCTGTCTATAAGGTATGTCTGTGAAGTCTTTTTATGAAGTCTTAGAACTACTTACTGGAATAATGATTTTGGCAAATACTTATGTATGCAGCACTTGCTCTTGACTGTCTCCTTGCAGTATCAGACTTTGACTTAACCTGTTTTAAACTTGGATATACACCCTTTTCCACTCTCTCAGATTTAACACCTATTTTCTTATAAATACATGCTCTAATAGTTTCTTGTGGATTATCAGGATGATATTAATGCAGATATTATCTGTAAAAAATTTGGCTTTTCCCAGTCTCACTTTTCAAGATTGTTCAAGCAGAATACAGGGGAATTATCTCTTTGAGAACTAGAATTATCGTTTTGATATCCTAAAAAGCCCATAAATAGGGGATTTATATCTGGTAGTGTTACATATCTGTTGTATGCGTAGCACTACCCACAGATTTCCAGAACTGCTCATTACTTTATTGAAGAAAGAATATTATTCCATCTCAATGCCAATGTTATTAAATGTGTCGACTTCTAAATCCGCAAGTATCATATTAACTCTAATATATCAACCATCCGCAACAAATGCTTACACCGCCGTAATACTAGCATTTTTAATTTTAGTCTCTGATAGGTTTTCATTCCACCTGACTGTACATTCTGTTTCATAATGATATTTTATAAAATCAATTTGAGCTTTGACCCTCACTTTTGCCCCTTCCTTATTAAGGCTTAGAATCTCAGATGATGTCCATTTAAACTTTGTCTCTTCATCAGATGGCCACTCAACATTGAGAGGCGGTTCTTGTTTATAATTATTTTCTACTGCTACTTGACTTTCTAATGGAATACGATTGGACTTTTTAGTGGTGTGAGAACCGCTGGAAGTCCAATCGAAGAAAGTTAAATTATTCCAATTACTCTCTAGTTGAAAACATAGCGTAAATAACTGGCAGAAATATAATTATGAGTTGTAATGGTGAATCTTTCATTATAATTCCATATGCAAATATAATAACCAGACAGGCAATACTTACATATATTCCAATCTTACACTTGTATATGTACACAATCAATGAAACTGCTGACACAACCAGTAATAACACAAATACAATTCCATATAATGTAACACTTACTGAATGAGCATTTCTTTTAACAATCAGGCTTCTTATGGTCAACCCACTCATAGCCAGCGATAAAATCACAGCTATATAG
>ERZ779981.445-NODE-445-length-20603-cov-20.5235_pt1 | contig 20603 bp, 16 predicted proteins | sample MGYA00511182_ERZ779981 | MGnify/ENA primary metagenome ERZ779981 (study PRJEB29588, sample SAMEA2149539) | human gut metagenome | biome: human gut; feature: human-associated habitat; material: faeces | place: Denmark | collected 2008/2010 ... | reverse complement strand
CTATGAGCCGATAAGCCACCGACCGCATGAGGGGGATTTCCCCTGCATCCGCTCGTTGGTAGAACACATCTTCGGCGAACAGTACGAGCAGGGCATGGACTACCTGCAACTGCTGTATCTGTACCCCATTCAAAAACTGCCCATCCTGTTGCTCGTGTCCGAAGAAAGGAATACGGGCAAGAGCACGTTCCTGAACTTCCTGAAAGCCGTATTCCAAAACAACGTGACGTTCAACACCAACGAGGACTTCCGCAGCCAGTTCAACTCCGACTGGGCGGGCAAACTGCTCATCATGGTGGACGAGGTGCTGCTTAACCGCCGTGAGGACAGCGAACGGCTGAAGAACCTCAGCACCACGTTATCCTACAAGGTGGAGGCGAAAGGCAAAGACCGTGACGAGATAGGCTTCTTCGCCAAGTTCGTGCTTTGCTCCAACAACGAGCACCTGCCCGTCATCATCGATGCAGGGGAGACACGCTATTGGGTGCGGAAGATTGTGCCGCTCAAGAGTGACGATACCGACTTCCTGCAAAAGCTGAAAGCGGAGATACCCGCTTTCTTGTATTTCCTGCAACACAGGCAGCTATCCACCAAAAAGGAGAGCCGTATGTGGTTCAACCCGAAGTTGCTGGAAACGGATGCCCTGCGGAAGATAATCCGAAGCAACCGCAACAGGCTGGAGATTGAAATGGCAGAACTGCTGCTCGACATCATGGCAAGCATGAATGTGGAGTCTGTTTCTTTTTGTCTCAATGACATCATCCCATTGCTCGTCTGCTCGCAAGTCAAGGTGGAGAAGTCGCAGGTGCGGAAAGTGGTGCAGGAGTGCTGGAAACTGACACCTGCATCCAATTCGCTTTCTTACACCACCTACCAATGCGACTACAACCGTGAGTGCGGATATTCACCCGTCAAGCGGATTGGACGCTACTACACGGCAAGCAAGGCGCAGTTGGAAACACTCTGATATTTTGATGAAATGATGAAAACATATATAAACATAAAGAATGACAGCTACTTACATGCTCATCAAACCCTCAACAAATGGATTTGGCTGATGAAAAGAGAAAGGCAGCACAACACCATTCATCACTTTTCTTTTGGCGAGCGGTTTGATGAAAAGATGTTGAGAGTACATCCATCTGGTGGTCAGTGTGTTATGTTATCCATTCATCATTTCATCAGATTTTCACCCCTCATCAAGTCCGCTGTGGAAAGCAACAGAGGTGAACACCGCCATCCGCAGGCTGGTCGGACGGACTTCCGGTCTGCCGACCGACAAGAGAAAGCCGATGTCGCTGGCAAAAAGAAAAGGGAAACAAATGTTCGCCGACATCATCGCCGACACCGCCGCAGGCTTTTGGGGAACAAAAAGCCATAGCTCATTAGGGCGTTTTCTTCACGCACCGCTTCGCTCATGCTAAAAACACCCCAATGAGCCAACGGGGTTACACCCCTCTGAACACCCCCGTTTGCCCGTGCGGCACGAACCGCAGACAGACGGATACCGACAAACAAGTTTGTAGAACCTAAAAAACGAGAAACGAACATGGGATACATAAGCATCCAAATCAACAAGGCGAAAGGTTCGGCTGACACGGGCGCATCCGACCACATCGAACGCAAGACAATGCCCAAGAACGCCGACCCGACACGCACCCACCTCAACCGTGAACTGGTGGAGTTTCCCGACGGTGTGGCAGACCGCACCGAAGCGATAAGCCACCGCATCCGTACGGCAGGCATCAGGCGGAAGATAACGCCCGACCAAGTACGGGCAATCCGCATCGTGCTTTCAGGCACACACGAGGACATGATAAGAGTGCAGGATGAAGGTAGGCTTGGTGAATGGTGCGATGACAACCTGCGATGGCTGCACCGCACGTTCGGTAAGGAGAACACCGTTTCGGCAGTGCTGCATATGGACGAACATACGCCGCACATCCATGCCACGGTCGTACCGATAGTAACGGGAGAGCGCAGGAAAGCAAGGAAGAAGCAAGCTGAGGGTAAACGTACCTACCGCAAGAAAGCCAATGCCGTGCGCCTGTGCGCCGATGACCTGCTGACACGTGAGAAGCTGGTAGCCTACCACAACAGCTACGCCGCAACAATGGCGAAATACGGCTTGCAGCGTGGCATCCGTGGTTCGGAGGCACGGCACACCACCACCGCCCAATATTACCGTGACCTGAAACGGCAGACGGGAGAGCTTGAAGCCAACGTGCAGCAGTTGCAGACCGAACGCCAACAGGCAAAGCAGGAACTTGACGAAGTCAAAAAAGAAATCAAGTCGGAGAAGCTGGAAGCCGCCAAGACCGAGGCGAAAGCGGCACTTGTGGCAAGGGTCGGTTCTCTTTTGGGCAGCAATAAGTTGAAAGCGGAAAGGGAGGAATTGCAGCAACGCATATCCACCCTTGAAAAGCAGAATGAAGAATTAATCCAGCATATTAAGACAATGGAACTTGAACATAAAGAAGAACGCACCAAGTTTAATGAGTATATGGACAAGATACAGCGATACTTCCCTTACGTAGAGAAACTATTGCCGTTGATTGACTTCTGCCGAAACACCTTGAAATTCTCTGAAAGGGTAATCCAAGAGTTGTGCAAGTTGAAAAAGGTAAGATTGAAAGGTGATTTCTATTCTCCTGAGTTCAACCGAAAGTTCCGTGACGAGGGTGCGGCATTCTCGTTTGAGGAGGACAAGGATAGGAAAGGTCACTATCATATATGCGTGAATGACATCCTGCTTGTGCAATGGTTCAGGCAGAAGGCACATGAATGGAGAGACGGTTTGGGAATTGCACCCACAAGGCAGGATAAAGGGCTGAAAATATAGAATATACTCAAAAAGTACTCCAAAAGCAAATAAAAATACAATAAGATAGGGGATTACCGAAAAAATCCTCTATCTTTGTATTCGGATGGAGCTAACTCCGTCTAAGACATGTTAATAAAAAGAAGCGTTGTGCTTTTCTTGCGAGTGTAAAGCCTGAGAAACTGAACAATCGTATGACAAGAAGGCATAGTGGTTCTCACGCTATAGCGTGGGCTGCTATTACCATATCGTCATACATAGGTTTTCTCAGGGCCTACACTCGAAGACGTGGCATTGCAGTTCCACGCTTCGTGGTTTAATAAAAGTCCTTGTGGAAGCTGAAGGAAAAATGGAGGATGGAATATGAAGAAACTTATGTTGCCCTTTTTGTTATTTCCCCTTTTTGCAATAGGTGGATGTACGGGCAATGCGTCTAAGACGGAATCCCAAAAAGCAGAAGCGCAAGAGCCACTTGTGCAGACATATACCGTAGAACGGTATAAACTCTTTCCAACGCAAAACATGTGGACATTTATTAAACTTGACACACAAACAGGTCAAATGTGGCAATTGCAATATAGTGTAAATGATGATAAAGGACGGTTTGAGTATGACCTTAACCCTAATGCACTTGTTGTTAACGACAAGAAGGTTAATGGTCGCTTTGAACTTTACCCAACTCAAAACATTTACAATTTTATCCTTCTTGACAAAATAGATGGAAAAGCATGGCAGGTTCAATGGTCGTTTGACGAAGAAAATCGTGCCGTTCTTCCTATCAATAAATAAAATGCAATTTGATAATCTTTAGATACGATTTGAATTATGAAAAAGGTTTTCTTTTCGCTGTTTCTCGCATTTACAATAGCTGCAACAGCATTTGCCCAAGAAGAATCAGAACATCTTACATTCAAAGGTGTACCAATTGATGGTACATTGAATGAGTATGTGGCAAAAATGAAACAAGTAGGTTTTACTCACATTGGCACACAAGATGGTACTGCAATACTACAAGGTGATTTTGCAGGGTTCAAAGGTTGTACGATAGGTGTTGCAACTCTTAAAACGACCAATAAAGTTAATACTATTGGAGTGATATTTCCTGAACAAGACGATTGGGCTTCACTTGAAAACAACTATGCGCACTTGAAATCTATGCTTACAGAAAAATATGGTGAACCATCAGATTGTGTAGAGACATTTCAAGGCAGCATTCTGCCACAAACTGACAATGACAAGTTGTATGAATTGAAAATGGATAGATGTACATGGTACACGACTTATAGTACTCCAAAAGGTGACATCCAATTATCGATGGAGAACCAGAGCGCAATAAGTTGTTACGTTCTTCTCCGTTATTTTGATAAAATAAATACTGATGCTGTAAGGAAACAGGCTATGGATGACCTATAATTATCAGCTTATGTCGTCATTGTTTGTTTGGATGTTAAGTATCGCTACTGTGATAGGTGTAGTCATAGTAGCGATACGATTATTTCTAAAAAAGAAGTCAAATGAACTGTCAGAGCGAATTGCAACCATTACTCCTTATAGTGATATACAAGAAAGCAGAGAAAAAGAATTAAGGCAAAGCAATAAAAGTTTCTTCATTGATATTGAAACTGATTTAAGGAACAGTTTTAATGGGCATATAATATCTTATTCGGAAGAAGAACAATTTACGAAATACTATACAGAGTTCTTCCATGAAGTCAATTCCTTACTGAAAAATCTTGAAGCATTCCATATAGAGCCGTCCGAGGTAATCTCAAAATTTACACATGATTTCGGAGACATCCACTCAATTGTCAAAAGACATAATGAGCAGGTTATCCAAGACACTCTTGATACCCACAAAGACTTTTTCGACCATTGCCTAAAATACCCGTTGGACAAACAACAGAGGCGTTCAATCGTGTCCGAGGAAGATAATTGTTTGGTGGTAAGCAGTGCAGGAAGTGGGAAAACATCGTCCATCATAGGCAAGGTAAGGTATCTTATTGACATCAAACACATCAATCCTCAAAACATTCTTCTTATCAGCTATACAAACAAGGCTGCTGCCGAACTGACGGAAAGAATGAATATTGTGGGGCTAAGAGGATACACCTTTCATAAACTTGCCATTGACATCATTGGAAAAGCGACAGGGCAGAAGCCCTCTATCTGTGACAATACAGACGCATTGTTTGTGAAAATCTATCATAAGCTATTGGAAGATGAGGATTTCAAAAAGAGCATAGTCGAATACTTTGTTGACTATCAGGTGCAAGAAGCGGATTGGGAGCATCGTAAAAATGAACGCAGACAACAACTATCCGAATTGAAAGAAATACGCTTGAAAGCCCAATTCCCCGACATGGATGGGAAAGTTTTTTATGTTCGGAGTGAGCAAGAACAGAAAATCTGTTTTGCATTGTCTTCTTTGGGTGTGAAATTCAGATATGAAGAGCCTTATGAATATCCGTTGGCAGATGAAATGCACTCACAATACAAGCCCGATTTTTCCATTTATTTTGAGCAGGACGACAAGACAAAACGTATTTATTTAGAGCATTTTGGTGTGGACGAACATGGGCTTGTTCCCACATGGTTTGCAAAAGACAAAGGCATTACTTATGAAGAAGCAAATCAAAAATACAATGATGGAATAACATGGAAAAAAGCAGCCCATGAGAAGTTTGGGACTGTATTGCTGACAACTTCAAGTGCTGATTTCCATTATTCAGATATTCGGCACACATTAAAAGTGTCATTGGAAAAAGCGGGTGTTCCTGTTCAAGAAAAACTGATGCCGAATTGTATGACATGGTTCTTCCTCAAAACAGCAAGCAGGAAAAGGCTTTCATTCGGCTTGTTGTAACTTTTATTACATTGATAAAATCAAGCTGTAAGTCCATACAAGAGATCTTGAAACAGGCTAAAAGGGCAGAGGATGAGCGCAGTACATTCATTATAAAGAGAATATTCCAGCCTGTTTATGAGCGGTATATTGAAGAACTGAAAAACAGTAATCAGATAGACTTTACCGACGCTATTCTGCAAGCCACGGAAATATGCCGTTCCTCCCATCCTGTAAAGTATGAGTATATCATCGTTGACGAGTTCCAAGATATATCAGTTGACCGCTACAAATTCCTTAAAGTACTCCGAGAAGGCAATCCTCCTGCAAAATTGTATTGCGTGGGCGATGATTGGCAATCCATATACCGCTTTTCAGGAAGTGACATGGCTCTTTTCAATCAGTTCTCAGATTATTTCGGTTCCACAGAAATCAATAGAATCGAAACAACATACCGTTTTGGAGAGCCTTTGGTAAGCCTGTCATCACAATTCATTCAACGGAACAAGGCACAGATAAAAAAGGATATACACCCATTCAATCCACAGACTAAAACCGAATTACAATTCTGTGCTTATGAACGGCGTGACTATTGCAACGCTATCGGACAATTGGTAGCGTCTATCCCCGCGGATAAATCTATCTTCCTGTTAGGGCGGTATTCCTTTGATGATTATTATTTATCGTTCCTGTACAAATCGGTGAAAGAGGGTAATCGCTTTTACTATTTCATTGGAGACAAGAAGATTGAATTCTTGACTGTACATAAATCCAAGGGGCTTGAAGCGGACTATGTGATAATTCTTCAATGTAATAAGGACACCTATGGATTCCCTTCAATGGTAAGCGATGACCCTGTTCTTGATTATGTTTTGACTAAAAGCGACCAATATCCGTATGGAGAAGAACGTAGGTTGTTTTATGTGGCTATTACCAGAGCGAAAATAAAGACATACGTTCTTTATGACAAACGCTTCCCGTCTGTTTTTGTTGACGAGTTCTTACACTCTGAAAAGGTTACGGAAGAAAGTTATGTTAAACATCCCAATGCCAATAAGAAATGGACGCGCAGTGCTGATAAATTCCTACTCACTCTTTACCATGAAGGAAAGAGCATAAAGTACATCGCAGAGAAAATGGGAAGAAGTCAAACCTCTATCGTTATGCGAATAGGAAAATTAGAAGGCAAGCAATAATAAAAACGCTCGTCATGCCTTTCATTCGATAAATTATGCTACCTTTGCATAACAAGAGTTGTTTGACAGAAAGAAACGCAACGCATATCGCAGAATTTGCGACCGTTGCCAAGTCATTACCTCGTTTTTCGAGAAAAGCTCATAAGTAGCTTATTTCTAATATATTCCTATTTATATATCGGATTTTATTAGAAAATACAAAATAGATTGGATTTGTTAAAAAGTGTAACATGGACTTACGGCATGCGAATTTACATTTTGTAACATAATCGTGTAAAATTAAGTCAAAGTGTAATGTTGCATATTGTGTCTGTACGTTTAGATAATGTATAATGCTTGACATTTGTCAATGACACGAATGCTGTGTATTATAAATTTAGAAGATGGAATATTAACTTTCGTAATGTTGAATATTACTTGTTGTTTTATAAACAAAGTATTATTCTTGATTAATTATAGTTTTTCGTATAATAAAAATATGTATTTTATAATGATTTTACCAAAATCAAAACGAGTTTAATTATTCTAATTAGTTATGATATGGCAATTAATCAATAGCCTAAAATTTATGGTATAAATTTAATTTATAGCAATTATAAATATATAATATTTATGGTTATAGACAAATCATGAAACTATTTCATTAAGCAAAATGTTATAATTATAAAAAAAAGATTTCTATTTGACACATGTCTGAATTATGTAAAAAAGAGTAATTAACCTTAGCAATGTGATTATATTTGAATGTATGCTAAAATAAATTTGAAAAATTTGTTTTGCAATTTAAAATATCTATCTTTGTATAAAAGATACCGTGAAAAGTATATTGTATGTATGCTTATGCATAAAAAAGTATTGCAGGATATAGTGCTATATGCTCCTACCTTATTAATATATAGGTAGGACAGAAAGTACAACATTTGCTGTCAATGATAATAAATTTGGTTATAATTTAAATCTAAATTACTTATATTAAACACTTTATAATTATGGACAAGACAATTGAAATGAGTGCGAACCCGCTGGTAGAGTTCCTTCACAAACCTTCAAAATGCTTTACAAAAGCAGATATAATTACCTTTATACGTGAAAAAGGTATACGTATGATTGATTTTATGTATCCTGCAGAAGATGGACGTATAAAGACCTTAAATTTTATGATTAATAATTATGCTTATCTTGAAACTATACTAACTGATGGTGAACGTGTAGATGGTTCAAGCCTGTTTCCTTCATTTATAGAAGCTGAAAATAGCGATTTATACGTAATTCCTAGATTCAGGACAGCATTTGTCAGTCCATTCTCTGAAATACCGACATTGTGTATGCTTTGTTCTTTTTTCAACAAGGATGGTGAACCATTTGAGTGTTCTCCGGAACAGACTTTACATAGAGCAGCTGTCGCATTTACGCAATCAACAGGGATGACTTTTGAGGCAATGGGAGAATTAGAGTATTATGTTATTGCAGATGATGACGAAATGTTTCCAGCCGTAGACCAAAGAGGTTATCATGAGTCAGGACCTTTTGCAAAATTTAATGAGTTTCGTAAACAATGTATGGCTTATATTGCCCAGACAGGCGGACAGATTAAATATGGACATTCTGAAGTAGGCAACTTCACTCAAAATGGAAAAGTTTTTGAACAAAATGAAATAGAGTTTCTGCCATGTCCGGCCGAGACTGCCGCAGATCAGCTGATTTTAGCGAAATGGGTTATCAGAAACTTGGCTCACATGAATGATCTTGACATTACATTTGCTCCTAAAATCACTGTGGGAAAAGCTGGCTCAGGTTTGCATATACATATGCGTATGATGAAAGACGGTAAAAACTGCATGATAAAGGATCGAAAACTTTCTGATGAGGCACGTCGTGCTATTGCCGGCATGATGGTTCTGGCACCGTCAATAACAGCATTTGGTAATAAGACTCCAGTATCATACTTTAGGCTTGTTCCTCATCAGGAAGCACCAACAAACGTATGTTGGGGTGATTGTAACAGATCTGTACTTGTTCGTGTTCCATTAGGATGGACTTCTGGACGAGATATGTGTATACAAGTTAATACGCTTGAAGCAGAGGCTAACAATGATACTACATTGAAACAGACAGTTGAAATGCGCTCACCTGATGGTTCTGCTGATATATATCAACTTATGGCCGGACTATGTGTCGCATGTAGATACGGGTTGGAAATGGAAGAAGAAAAGGCATTGCAATTAGCAAGTGATAAATACGTTGGAATGAACGAGGCAAAAAATGGCCTGTCAAAGTTTGAACAGCTGCCGGATTCGTGTGTCTCATCTGCAAAATGGCTTGAAAAACAGCGCGAATTATATGAAGACAAGGGAGTGTTCTCTTCTAGAATGATAGATGGTATAGTTAAGTCATTAAAGGATAAAGATGACACAAAACTCCGTAAATCTGCCGAGAAAGATACGAAACTTATGCAAAAACTTGTTGAAACTTCTTTCTATTGCGGATAATATAAAATATTATAATTAAAATATTTAACCGATATTGTTATGTGACTGAAGACAAATACCTTACTTTATATATTTATGATTATAAATTTAAGGTATTTGTCTTTATTTCTCTAACCATATAAAATAGCTTTAGACTTAAAAACATGCAGATAATGACTGCATAAACCTTTATTGTTATCAATGTAACATAACGCTTTTATAACATAAACAGAAAATAAAATTTTCTTATTTTTTATTTTAAGCATCGTTACATTTTGGAAAATATCCGTTACCTTTGCATTTGAATAATTGCACGCATCTATTTATGAACAAATCGAAATCCTAATTTTATTCATATAATTGCATGTGTGTTTTGTCATTTTATTAATTAAATAGCACAGATCACAGATGAGCAGAAAGAAAAAAGCACTGCCTGTTTTGGAAAACGTTACTATAACAGATTATGCGGCAGAGGGTAAATCACTTGCAAGAGTAAATGACCTTGTTGTCTTTGTCCAATTTGCTGTACCAGGTGACGTTGTTGACTTACAAGTAAAAAGGAAAAAACATAGTTATTGTGAGGCCGAAATAATTAAGTTCATCAAATATAGCGATAAGAGGGTTAAGCCGTTTTGTCAGCATTTTGGTATATGTGGAGGTTGTAAATGGCAAAACATCCCTTATGAAGAACAGCTTAAGATGAAACAGAAGCAGGTGTTTGATCAGTTAACGCGTATTGGCAAAATTCAACTTCCGGAATTTAATCAGATTCTAGGCTCTGTTAAGTCTCAGGCATATCGTAACAAACTTGAATTTGGATGTTCAAACAAGCGTTGGCTTACACAAGAAGAAATAAATTCTGGGACAGAATTTTCTCAGATGAATGCTGTTGGCTTTCATATAACTGGTGCTTTTGACAAAATACTTCCAATTGAAAAGTGCTGGCTTATGGATGATTTACAAAATAAAATAAGAAATGCCATTAGAGATTATGCTTATGAAACAGATATGTCGTTTTTTGATATTAGAAAACAACACGGACTGTTGCGTGATATTATGATAAGAAATTCTGACACCGGCGAATGGATGGTTCTTATACAATTTCACTATGAGCAAAGTGGAGATGAGGCAGAAGCAAAAAAACTACTTAAATATATAGCTGACAAGTTCCCTGAAATAACATCATTACTATATGTAAACAACCAAAAGGGTAATGACACTTTTAACGATTTAAATATTGAAGTGTTTAAAGGTAATGATTATATTTATGAAACGATGGATGGCCTAAAGTTTAAAGTCGGCGCAAAGAGTTTTTATCAGACAAATACAGAGCAGGCTTTTCATCTTTATTCTGTTGTTCGTAATTTTGCAGAGCTCACAGGAAAAGAACTTGTATATGACCTTTATACGGGGACTGGAACTATTGCAAACTTTGTATCACGATATGCGAAACATGTGGTTGGAATAGAATATGTTCCAGAAGCGATAGAAGACGCAAAAGTAAATTCTAAAATAAATAATATAAGTAATACTACATTTTATGCAGGTGATATGAAAGATATCTTGACGGATGAATTTATCTCCGAGAACGGAAAGCCTGACATAATAATAACAGACCCTCCTAGGGCTGGTATGCATCCTGATGTAATACAGGTGATAATTAATGCTGCTCCAAAACGTATAGTATACGTAAGCTGTAATCCTGCTACACAAGCACGTGATCTTACTTTATTAGACAGCACTTATAAAGTGGTTGCCGTGCAGCCTGTAGATATGTTCCCTCATACACCGCATGTCGAAAATGTAGTCCTTCTTGATAGAAGAAACTGACAATATAATGCTGATGAGTTTTACGGAATCAGAATATAAAGAACTTTGAATAAGAAATTAAAATTATAAGAAATTGAAAAAGTTATTTGTTACGCTGTTAGCTACTTGTGTTTTAACATCAAATGTATATGCACAAAAGAGTAATGAAATATTTAGTAAACCCAAACTGAGCGGATATGTAATAGGGCAATATCAGTATTCTGGAAAAGACAACGCTAAAAGTAACACTTTTAGTTTAAGAATGGTGAGATTGTCTTTGGATGGCCGCCTGTTTAATGATTTTGCATATAAAATACAAGGACAAATTAATGGGAATACTTCTACGTTAAGTGAAAGCCCACGAATTGTAGATGCTTTTGTTGAATGGCAAAAATATAAATTTGTAAGAATAAAAGTAGGTCAGTTCAAACGGCCATTTACATTCGAAAACCCTATGAATCCAATAGATCAGGGCTTTATGGGTTATTCGCAGAATGTTTCGAATTTAGCAGGATTTACAGACAGGGTAGGAGAGCACTCTTCAAATGGGCGTGATATAGGTGTTCAGCTGCAGGGAGATTTACTAAAAACAGCAAACGGTAGAGCATTGTTTCACTATCAGATTGGAGTGTTCAACGGCCAAGGCATTAATACGAAAGACGTAGATAATCAGAAAGATATTATTGGAGGTATCTGGATTATGCCGGTACAAGGTATGCGTATTGGAGCATTTGGATGGACAGGCTCGTATGCAAGAAAAGGTGATACTGGGATAGTAAGTTTGCCAAAAAGGCGTTATGCCATAAGTGGCGAATATGTGATAAACGACTGGACGTTCCGTTCTGAATACATTCATTCTACTGACCTGAGTTTTAAGACAAGCTATAATGAAAAGAGTGATTTGAGTAATACGGAAATAAATTATGCAAAAGGAGATAAGGCAGACGGCTTTTATGCGTTGGCTATAGCCCCGGTTATTAAGAATAAGTTTCATATAAAAGCTAGATATGATATGTATCGTCCTAGTGCAGACTGGAACACCAGTAAAACATATTATGAGGTTGGTGCTGATTATGAGTTCGTCAAGAACTTAAAACTATCCGCAGAATATATTCTAGTAAATGACCGTTCAATTGAAAAACATAATTATAGTATGATTGACACCCAGTTGTCTTTCAAATTTTAAAAACAAATTAATACCATGAATATACCACATGTATTTTGGCTCGTACCATTGGCCTCTTTATGCGCATTAATAATGGCATGGTACTTTTTCAAGTCAATGATGAAAGAAAGTGAAGGCACTGAGCGCATGAAAGAAATCGCCGGATTTGTAAGAGCCGGAGCAATGGCTTATTTGAAACAGCAATATAAAGTTGTTTCAATAATATTTATTATTATATGCATAATATTTGCATTTATGTCTTATGTGCTTAACGTACAAAATCCTTGGGTGCCATTTGCTTTCTTGACAGGTGGTATATTTTCAGGCTTGTGCGGATTCTTTGGAATGAAGACTGCAACATACGCATCGGCTCGTACGGCTAATGCGGTGGGCAAGGGACTTAATCGAGGTCTTAAAATAGCATTCAGAAGTGGAGCTGTAATGGGACTGGTTGTTGTTGGCTTGGGATTACTTGACATCGCTATTTGGTTCGTTATCCTAAGTGCATTTTATGAAGGTGAGGATACTGCACTGGTCACTATAACTACAACAATGCTGACATTTGGAATGGGGGCATCCACACAGGCATTATTTGCGCGTGTCGGTGGAGGTATATATACAAAGGCTGCTGATGTTGGGGCTGACTTGGTTGGTAAGGTAGAAGAGAACATACCAGAAGACGATCCTCGCAACCCTGCAACAATAGCAGATAATGTGGGTGACAATGTAGGAGATGTTGCAGGTATGGGCGCAGACCTTTATGAAAGTTATTGTGGAAGTATACTTAGTGCGGCTGCTCTTGGTGCCATGGCTTTTGGAATTAATTCTGAAATGCAGTTGAAGGCAGTAATTGCACCTATGCTTATTGCTGCCGTTGGAATATTCTTGTCATTAATAGGAATATTTATTGTACGTACAAAAGACAATGCAACAATGAGAGAATTATTACATTCGCTTAATCTTGGAACAAATGTATCTGCTGTTTTGATAGCAATAGCTTCATTTGTAATTTTATATTTACTAAAAATAGATAATTGGATAGGCGTGTCTTTCTCTGTTATAAGTGGTCTTATTGCCGGAGTTGTAATTGGGGCTGCAACAGAATTTTATACGAGCCAAAGCTACGGCCCGACAAAAAGTATAGCGAAATCATCTCAGACAGGTTCTGCAACAGTAATAATAAAAGGAATAAGCACAGGCATGATATCTACTATGGTACCGGTAATCACTATATCAGTAGCAGTAATTGCAAGTTATTTGTGTGCAAACGGCTTTGATATGTCCTTAAATTCTGCAAGTATTTCTAAAGGTTTATACGGAATCGGAATTGCGGCTGTCGGAATGCTTTCTACCTTAGGAATAACTTTGGCGACTGATGCTTACGGACCAATTGCAGATAATGCCGGAGGTAATGCTGAAATGTGTGAATTGGGTGAAGATATAAGAAAAAGGACTGATGCGTTAGATGCATTGGGAAATACGACAGCCGCAACAGGTAAGGGCTTTGCGATAGGAAGTGCTGCGCTTACGGCACTTGCGCTATTGGCTTCATATATTGAAGAAATAAAAATTAATATGATAAGAGCCGTTAATGAAGGTACAGTCTATTTCGATAACATAGGAAATGTGTTTAATCCCAATAATGCAGATTTGTTAGACTTCATAAACTATTTTCAAGTAAACCTGATTAATCCAAAAGTATTGATTGGTATTTTTATCGGTGCAATGTCTGCATTTATTTTCAGCGGTATAACAATGGGGGCTGTAGGGCGTGCGGCAGGAGCTATGGTTGAAGAAGTTAGGAGACAGTTTAAAGAGATTAAGGGAATACTTGAAGGCAAAGCGACGCCTGATTATGAGCGTTGCATTCAAATATCGACAAGGTCTGCTCTTCATGAAATGATACTCCCTTCGTTGCTAGCTATAGCAATTCCTGTAATAGTCGGACTCATTCTTGGAGTTTCAGGCGTTTTAGGACTTCTTATAGGTGGAATGTCTACAGGATTCACATTAGCCATTTTTATGGCTAATGCAGGTGGAGCATGGGATAATGCAAAAAAAATGATAGAAGAAGGACATTACGGTGGAAAAGGGTCTGCATGTCATAAAGCGGCTATTGTCGGTGATACAGTGGGCGACCCATTTAAAGATACATCAGGCCCGTCATTAAATATCCTGATTAAACTAATGTCAATGGTCAGTATTGTTATGGCAGGGCTGACAGTTGCCATGATTTAGTAATTAGACATATCAAAATGGGCATTAACATGTTTTATATAACTATGTTTTGCCAAATTATGTTCATTTTTTTATATTATTTAATAATCGGAAATAACACAATTAAAAAAAAAAATGTAATTTTGCGGTCGAAAAGAAAAGAAATATACAGAGCGCATGTCTTTAGTATTATTCTAGGCGATCTACCAGCGCTTTTAACAAAAATTAGGTATAAATTATTTAAGGAAATTATTTTAACCCTTTAAAATAAAAAAAAGATGATTAAAATTGGTATTAACGGATTTGGCCGTATTGGTCGTTTCGTTTTCCGTTCAACTCTTGAAGAGGCTAACAAGAACGATGTAGTTGTAGTAGGTATCAATGACCTTCTTCCTGTTGATTACATGGCTTATATGCTGAAGTATGATACAATGCACGGTCAGTTTGACGGTACAATTGAAGTTGACAAAGAGAAGAACGAACTGATCGTTAACGGTAACCATATCCGTGTTACAGCTGAGAAAGACGCTGCTGATCTGAAATGGGACGAAATCGGTGCTGAGTATATCGTTGAATCAACTGGTTTCTATCTTACAATGGATCGCGCAGAGAAGCATCTTCAGGCTGGTGCAAAATATGTTGTACTTTCAGCTCCTTCAAAGAAAGGTGAGGACGGACGTCAGGCTGATATGTTCGTTTGCGGTGTAAATACTGATAAATATGCTGGTCAGCAGATCGTTTCAAACGCATCTTGTACAACAAACTGTCTCGCTCCTATCGCTAAAGTTCTGAACGACAAGTTTGGTATTGAGACTGGTCTTATGACAACTGTTCACTCTACAACAGCTACACAGCGTACAGTAGATGGTCCTTCTATGAAGGATTGGCGTGGTGGTCGTGCTGCTTCTGGCAACATCATCCCGTCTTCAACAGGTGCTGCTAAGGCAGTAGGTAAGGTTATTCCTGAACTGAACGGTAAACTGACAGGTATATCAATGCGTGTTCCTACTCTTGATGTTTCTGTTGTTGACTTGACAGTTAACTTGAAGAACCCTGCAACAAAAGAGGATATCTGCAAAGCTATGAAAGAGGCTTCTGAAGGTGAACTGAAAGGTATTCTAGGTTACACAGAAGATAAAGTTGTTTCTTCTGACTTCCTGGGTTGCCCTCTGACATCAATTTTCGATGCAGACGCAGGTGTTTATCTTACAGATAAATTCGTTAAGGTTGTTTCTTGGTATGACAATGAGATTGGTTACTCTCACAAAGTAGTTGATCTGATTAAGATCATGAAGAAACACAATGGTTAATTGATATAACACCATAAAATAATAAAAAAAACCGTTCGATATTGTCGGACGGTTTTTTTTTATTATTTTTGCACTGATATATACAATATCGTAAATTTACCATGCAAAATATGATAACAATTTTAGGTCCTACAGCTTCCGGTAAAACGTCTTTAGCTGCTGCTCTCGCTGCAGATATAGATGCAGAAATTATTAGTGCAGACAGTCGGCAAGTCTATCGTTGCATGGATATTGGTACAGGAAAGGATTTGGAGGATTATAATATTAATAATAAACATATAAATTATCATCTTATAGATATTGTCGAGCCTGGTACCAAGTATAATCTATTTGAGTATCAACAAGATTTTTTTGATGCTTATAATGACGTTGTAAGCAGAAAAAAGATTCCTATATTGTGTGGCGGTTCCGGATTATATATAGAAGCTGTGTTAAATGGATATAATCTTGTGGCTGTACCTGAAAACAGAATTTTACGTGATACACTTGAAAGTAAATCATTGGATGAATTGACGGAAATTCTGCTACAATTAAAAGAGGAAAATGGCTCAAATATGCATAACTCTACGGATGTAGATAATAAAAAAAGAGCAATTAGGGCTATAGAAATAGAAACATACTATAAAATTAACTCTCAAGTCAAAGAATGTCATTATCCAAAAATAAAATCAACAATATTCGGAATAGACATTGGACGTGAGGAACGGAGAAGGCGTATAAGCGAAAGACTCAAGCAGCGATTGAATTCCGGCATGATTGAAGAAGTGAAAATGTTGTTGGAAAAAGGTGTTACTCCGCAAGACTTAATATATTACGGGCTTGAATATAAATTTGTCACTAAATATATTATTGGAGAGATTAGCTATGAGGAAATGTTCCGTTCGCTAGAAATAGCCATTCATCAGTTTGCAAAAAGACAAATGACATGGTTTAGAGGAATGGAAAGACGTGGCTTCATAATAAATTGGATCGACTATTCACTTCCTTTGGAAGAAAAGATAAAATATATCAAAACTGTTTGTAACGGATAGTTTGTGCTTTTAACATATAGAGATATATAATTATGGCAGATACAGATAACAAATGGGGGATTTTATATTGCCCGAAGCATGGTGTAGCCTCATCCAAGAAAAGATGGGCTAAAATTGAGAATTGTCTGAAGGAAAACGATATTGATTATGACTTTGTGCAAAGTGAAAATCAGGACAGTGTCACCAGGCTTATCAATATGTTTATAAACAATGGCTATAAGACTATAGTTATTGTGGGAGGTGATTCTGCCCTCAATGATGCCGTAAATTGTCTTATGTCTGCTGATCCTAAAGTGCGCGAGCTTGTCAGTATCGGTCTGATACCTAATGGTCTAATGAATGATTTTGCACATTATTGGAATTTAAAAGAAAATGACATTAGCCAAACCATTAAATGGCTAAAGCAACATCGTGTAAGAAAGATTGATTTAGGATGTATACATTATTTAAATGCAAAAGGAGAGGCTTGTCACAGATATTTTCTTAATTGTGTAAATATTGGCTTGATTTCAGCCATAATGAATCTCAGACAGCAGACACATAGATTGTTCGGCTCAAGGTCATTGTCGTTTTTGTTTTCACTTATTCTGATGATTTTCCAAAGACTTGATTACAAAATGTCTTTAAAAATCAATTCAGATATTATAAAAAGGAAAATAATGACAGTATGTATAGGTAATGCTTCCGGCTATGGGCAAACCCCAAATGCTGTGCCGTATAATGGACTTTTGGATGTTTCTGTGGTATATCATCCTGAAATGACACAGTTATTTGAGGGGTTCTATTTATTGTTTACAGGCAAGTTTCTTAATCATCACAGCGTACATCCGTATAGAACGAAGGAAGTTGTTGTTAACGAGGCTGTAAAAGCCATGGTAAGTATAGACGGAAGATTGATGAAAACTCCGGTTGGTTCTTATAGCATAACTGTTGAACAAGAAGTTATAAATTTCTTGATACCAGCATAATAAGTTTTCAACTATATTTGGTATAAATAGGTTTTATATAAATATTGCTTGTAGAAGAGGAATTACTCGCTTAATTTCATTATATAACTCAGTGGGTTTTGTTATAAAACTAACTGAGTTTTAAACAATAAAACACTGCTTTATTCTAGAAGCAATAAGGGGTCGTTAATAGGATTTAATTTTACAACTTTTCAAAACTGAATCTTAATATAAAAAATAAAGCCAAAGCAGATTTATAAATTTTCTACTTTGGCTTTATTAAATTAATAGGTGAAATATTTTGTATGATTAGCCTAAATACTTAATCAATATTTTTGCATTACCGCTTTCACGTAATTTTGCAATACTTTTTTCGCGAATTTGGCGTACACGTTCACGTGTCAAGCCAAGTTGATCACCTATTTCTTCGAGTCCTTTTTCGTGACATCCAATACCGAAACATTCACGTATAATTGTTATTTCGCGTTCTTTAAGAACTTTGCTCAATACAGAATTTAATTCCTGGGCCATTGACTCGTGGTCTACTTGTCTGTCTGTACGGCTGTCATCGCCACTAGGCATTACGTCTAACATGCAATTGTCTTCACCGTCTTGAAAAGGAGCGTCAATACTTACGTGATGACCGTCTGCAGCTAATGATTGACCTATTTTCTCTTCATCAAGTTTTGTTACTTCTGACAATTCTGATACAGATGGGTGACGTTGGTTTTCCTGCTCAAATTTATTTATTTCGTGATTGATTTTGTTCAGAGAACCAACCTGATTCAACGGGAGACGAACTATACGGCTTTGTTCCGCAATAGCTTGTAGAATGCTCTGACGAATCCACCATACAGCATATGATATAAATTTGAATCCCCTGGTTTCATCAAATTTTTGAGCAGCTTTAATCAGACCAATATTACCTTCATCTATAAGGTCAGTCAATGTGAGTCCCTGATGTTGATATTGTTTTGCTACAGATACAACAAATCGGAGATTGGCTGTTACTAGTTTATTCTTTGCGCGTTCACCTTCAGGTCCGCCTTTTTTTATCTTCTGAGCTAACTCAATTTCTTCATCAATTGAAATTAATGGAGCACGACCTATCTCTACAAGATATTTGTCCAAGGCTTCACTTGAACGGTTGGTAATACTTTTCTGAATTTTTAATTGTCTCATCTATTTGCCTTATATTTTGTAAGTACCTGATTTTCAAGCTAATAGCTTGATTTCTTTCTGAAAACGCTGCAAAATTACAAAAAATATCAATATGTTGTACCTATAAAATGGTAAAAATGTGATATTTTAACGTTTATTAAGCGCAAAAATCCACTTATTACAAAACGATAATTGTAATATTTTTTTATTTATTGAAATTTATGTAGGAGTATGTATATCATATTTTATGCTAAAATTACCGATAAAAGTTGCTAAAATAAAGCTATATATCATTCTTTTTCTTATATTTGCTGTTGAATTATTTATTTAACTTTAAAACCTAATTAATTATGAAAGTTGGTATTCCAAAAGAAATTAAAAACAACGAGAACAGAGTAGGAATGACACCTGCCGGTGTGTCAGAGTTGATAAAGCATGGTCATGAGGTATATGTGCAACATACAGCTGGTGAAAATAGTGGTTTTACAGATAAGATGTATGAAGAGGTTGGAGCCAAAATTTTACCGACAATTGAAGATGTATACAAAACATCTGATATGATAGTAAAGGTAAAGGAACCGATTGCACCTGAATATAACCTTATAAGAAAAGGGCAACTTGTTTTCACTTATTTCCATTTTGCTTGTGATAAAGAATTAACAGATGCAATGATAAAGAGCGGCAGTATTTGTCTTGCATATGAAACAGTGCAGCTTGAGGACAAATCTTTGCCGTTACTGACTCCTATGAGTGAAGTCGCCGGTCGCATGGCAACAATAAATGGTGCTTATTATCTTCAAAAGACAAAAGGCGGTAAAGGCAAACTTATTTGTGGCGTACCTGGAGTACATCCTGCAAAGGTTGTTGTTCTTGGAGGCGGTATAGTTGGACAGGCTGCTGCACGAGTAGCAGCAGGCATGGGCGCAAATGTTGTTATCACGGACATATCACTCAGCGTACTCAGAGAACTTTCAATAACAATGCCAGCTAACGTAAATGCTATATATTCATCTCATCACAATGTGGTAAATGAAATCAAAGATGCAGACATTGTTATAGGTGCAGTTCTTATTCCGGGAGACAAAGCTCCTCACTTGATAACACGCGATATGTTGAAGCTTATGGAGCCAGGGACTGTTCTGGTTGATGTCGCTATAGACCAAGGTGGATGCTTTGAAACTTCACATCCTACGACTCACAGTGATCCTGTATACGTTGTTGACGGTATTGTCCATTATGCTGTTGCCAACATACCGGGTGCTGTACCTAACACATCAACGTATGCATTGACTAATGCTACATTAAAATATGCTGTTGCTTTAGCTGATAAGGGTTGGCAGAAGGCTTGTAAGGATGATCTGGCATTACGTAAAGGACTAAATGTTGTTGAAGGTAAAGTGACGAATAAGGCTGTTGCTGATGTCTTCAATTTGGAATATACACCAATTGAACTTTAATGAAATCATATAACGGCCATATAAGTGTATTCTTTATATGGCCGTTAAAGTTATAATTTAATTTTCTTTATTAACAAGGCTAATATTAATGCTTTAACATATTAGTCTTATTTTTTTCTTTTAAATGAATGTCCGCATGTTCCCAAATTAGCAAAGTTTAAACCGCCAAGATGTCCGAT
>ERZ779981.434-NODE-434-length-21026-cov-5.14186_pt1 | contig 21026 bp, 17 predicted proteins | sample MGYA00511182_ERZ779981 | MGnify/ENA primary metagenome ERZ779981 (study PRJEB29588, sample SAMEA2149539) | human gut metagenome | biome: human gut; feature: human-associated habitat; material: faeces | place: Denmark | collected 2008/2010 ... | reverse complement strand
TTTACTGACGGAATCGGAAGAGGTCATCTGGCTTCTTCAGAAGTGTCATGTCCTGATGGATAGAATTATGTAAGAATACATGGAAAATTGACAATAAAAAATGGCATATGAAGATGATAGACCATAATCATTTCATATGCCATCTTATTTTGGGGACATTTACTGAATATCCCTAAAAAAAGTCCGGAAGGTGACTTCCGGACTTTTCTATTTCTTAAGGAAAGAGAATTAGAAGAAGAGATAACGTTTGTCTTCTACTTTTGCTTTCTGATACAAGTCATTGATCAGCTGGCTTCCTACGATACGTACGGCCATGTTGTTCAAAGTAGCTTCTTCCTGTTTGGCATCAAACTTCTCGGTTCCTTTATCTTTGGCATATACTTGAATCATGTATACTCCTGCATTACCCTTGATGGGGGCGCTTACCTTGTTAACAGCAGTCTTGGCAGCAACAGCACCGATTACCGGTTCGCTGGCACGTGTCACTGAAATATAAGCAGGTGCGCTGAAAGTAACATGTTTTACAGAATCACTTACGGCATCTTTCATTCCTTTTACTTGAGCGATAGAGTTGAATTTCTTCATATCTGCCATAATCTGGTCTGCTTTCTTATCGCGGCGGATTTCGCTCTTCAGCATTTCTGCTACAGAATTGAGGTCGCGATAGCCTGCTTCGTGAATCTTGTCGAGAGCCACTACCATCAGATGGTCGTTCTCACCACATTCATACAGCGGAGAAACTTCACCTGGTTTTGCAGCGAAAATCCATTTCAAAGCTTCACGCGTAGAACGTACGCCACCTACATAGTGTTCTGCGCTGGAAAGGTCTGCGCGCGGAGTCAGAGTATAACCGCTTTCTTCTGCGTTCTTGACCATTGAATCGATGGTTGTATTCTGTGCTACAAACTGGCTGAATTTATTGTAAGCTGCGTTGTAAGTTTCTTTGCTGAATTCAACCGGTCGTTTTACGACAGCCACTTTGTATTTGGTTTGCATGCCTTTTTTGTTCATGACCTGCAGAATCAGGTTAGCCTGTCCTACGTTTAAGTTGGTCAGTTCGTTTACAGGCTGGTTGAGCAACGCATTGATGAACTTGCTGTTGTCTGCATCCAGTTCTGCACCTTCCCAACTTTGTGAGTTTACCCAGCTTGCTTCGCCGGTCTGTCCGTAGATTTTGGCGATTGCCGCAAAGTCTGCTCCACCTTTCAGGGCATTGTAGATACTATCAGCCAGTGTCTTGGTCTTTTCTTCTGTATCGGCATATACCTGAATCTGACGGAACTGGATAGAGTCAGGAGAAGAAACTTTAGCCAATACTTTGAAGGCATTGTAAGAGTCATCTGTCTGATTGTAATAAGGACCGTATACTTCGTTTACTCCTGTAGAGTCCAAACGTGCAGCTACATCAGCCGGGAATACCGTTTTGTTGACCGGAACGTCTGAATAGTTGACTGAAGAACCGGTAGAACGGATAAAAGTACCGAAATCAGCATCGGTCTTAGCCAGCTGGTTGCTGTATTCAGTTACTTCCTTTTCTACAGCCTTGCGGTCTGCATCCGACGGAACGACTTTTACGTCAATGTAACGGATGTCACGGGTTTCAACCAGTTGCTTGAACTGTTCTTTCTTTTCGTTGTAGCGGTCTTTGATTTCGCTGTCGGATACCTGAATGGTAGAATCACTGATAGAGCTGTAAGGAACTCCTGCCAACAGCAAGTCGCTCTGTTCTGTACGTGACTTGAAAGCATCTTCGGCAGAAACCGGGTTTGAAATCAATGATTTAGTAACCAAATTCTGGTATTTCTGAGCCAGTGTACTTTCAGCCAATGTTTTTTCTACGAATTTCCAGAAAGCACCCATCTTCTGGTAGTATTCTACATACTGGGCCGGCATCTTGCTGGCGTCCATGTTCGCATAATCTACCAAGAATTTTTTCAACATATCTTTGTCGAACATGCCTGTCTGTGGGTTGCGGAACGGAGTCTGCATCAGCAATGGGTGAGTTCCTTGGTCAATGATAGCCTGGATTTCAGCATCTGTCACCTTCAAGCCCAACTTCTTAGCCTGTTCAGCAATCAGTTTATTGTTGACATAGCTTTGCCATACCTGATCCTTGACGTTGTTCAGCTGATCTTCTGTCAGCGAGTTCAGTCCGTTGGTCATTTTAATTACTTCGCTAAGCTCGTCAACCATCTTTTGATAATCTTGTGCACTGAGAACTTCCCCGTTCACTTCTCCTACGTCTTGTTTACCTTGATGCGGCTGGAGCACTTTCCATGCGTCTCCTGCGATAAATGCAAAAAGGGCAAGACCGATTACGATGACCAATAAAGGTCCTTTGCTTCGAATTTTTTGTAAAGTTGCCATTTAAAGTTATTATTTTTTTGTTTATTGTTTTTATATTTCCGTTATTAGCGCACGAAGATACAAAAAATACCGTATAGTCGCTATTTTCTTTCAAAAAAATGCTCATTTCTGTGCTATCAGTTTCACCAGTTCAATCCGGTTGGCACTGACTTTGATGATTTTGAAGGTGAATCCTTCTATCTGAATGATTTCGTTTATTTTGGGAATGCTCTGGCATTCATTGAGAATCAGGCCACCGATGGTCTGGTAATCTTCACTTTCCGGAAGGCCCAGATTGAATGTTTCATTGGCTTTTTCGATATCCATTCTGCCCGAAAAGATGTATTCATTCTCCGAAATTTGTTTGGCTACCGTAGAAGTCGTATCGTGTTCATCTTCGATGTCACCCAAAATCTCTTCAATCAGGTCTTCCAAAGCAACAATGCCCGAAACACCTCCAAACTCATCTACCACTACGGCCAGTGATCTTTTTTGCTGCTTGAAGATACGCATCAGCTTATGGGCTGCCATTGTTTCAGGAACAAAGGGGATACTGCGTATGTTGTTCTGCCATTCTGTGGTGGCTTTGAACATTTCGGAAGAATGGATGTATCCGATGATGTTGTCGATGTTGTCTTTGTATACGATAATTTTGCTGATGCCATTCTCAATGAATACTTTTTTAAGCTCATCTAATGGCGTATCCGAATCGACTGCTATGATTTCTGTACGCGGAATCATGCAATCGCGAATTTTGACGTTGGAGAAATCGAGGGCATTACGGAATATCTTAATTTCATTATCTATTTCTTCTCCTTCTTTACCCTCTTCTATGCTGCTTTGTATGAAATAGTCCAAATCGACCTTGGTGAAGGCTTTATCCCGGTCTTCCTTGTTGGTCTTGACTCCTACAAGATGAAGCATCCCGCTGGAAAGCAAGGATGAAAAGCGGCTGATAGGGTAGAGGATGATGTAGCAGACGAAAGCGGGAAGGCTGAATGCCTTCAAGGTGGCGTTAGGGTTTATTTTGAATAATGTTTTGGGGATAAACTCTCCTGTGACAAGGATGATCAGGGTAGAGATAATCGTTTCTATTGATACCAGCAATGCCTGATTGGTAATAACATCTGCAAGAATGTAATGTTCAATGAGCTGGGCCATCAATATACCGTAGATGACCAAGGCGATGTTGTTTCCCACCAGCATGGTAGAAATAAAATTGTTGGAGTGCCGGTAAAATACGGAAAGGATGTAAGACGACACGTTGTTCGTCTTCTCCATTTCGAAGCGTAATTTATTGGAAGATACAAAGGCTATTTCCATTCCTGAAAAGAAAGCGGAAAATGCCATCGATATGAGTAACTGGATAATAAGTCCCATGATGGAATGGTTTTATTGGGGAGTTCGTATGCTGTCTGCTGGGGCAGCATTGTCTTCAACCGTAAAAATACCCGTATTGTTGTAAATCTGATATTCAGTCATCTGCTGATTGGATTCAAAGCCATATCCGGTCAGCACTTTGTCTACTTGCTCAATGCGGATAAATTTGTCGGAATAAATCTTTTCTTTGTCCTGGTCCCAGAACATCAGTTCGGTATCAAACTTATCGCCCCGTTGGCTCTGGATATGTACATGTCCACGTAACTCCCAAAGTTTTTTAGGTTCATAGTAGTATGCCGTATCAGCTTTGATACTGGCGTCTACGTGAAAAAGACTGTCGAATTTTTCCAGATAAATTCCTTTTTCAAAGGCCCAAAAGGGGGGATTCCGATGGCCGTAAATCAGCCATTCTGCAGTGATGATTTTATACCGGATCATGCCGGAATCGGAGATGAGGGTGGTAACTCCTGTGGTGCGCATATCTGGCAGTGAGTCACTTTCCTTTACGGCCGCGGCCATTTGCTGTTCCTTTTTCCCGCAGGCCGGAACAAAAAGAAACATAACAGTTGCCCATACGGCAACTGTTATGTTGATAAAGAGTCTATATATGTGCTTTTTTATTCTGGCTGGCATATATTATCTGATGGTTGTTGTTTCGCCAATCCATCCACCGATTGTGACAGAGTTACCTTTCTTCAATCCTAAGAAGAAGAGGTCTTCATCTTTCGGAGTATGTCCGGCATACGTATTGATCAGCTTTTGAGCTTCTTCAGCTACACTTGGATCTACGCTTTTTGCACGCTGCAGTTTATCGATGGCAGCGAAATAAGTACATTTGTTCAATGCAGCTTCGTCACTCCAGTTCGGGCTTGATGCGTACATCTGTGCAATCAAAATGTAAGCTTTTCCATATTTGCTATTGAAAGAAAGTGCTTTGTTGGCATATTGTTTTGCCTTGCTCAGCTGTTTCTTGCTGAACAATACTACGGCAGCACTGTAGGCATAGTCTGCTTTCTTGTCTGCATCTTGTTCGAGTTCGATAGCTTGGTCAAAGTAGTCTACACTCTTGTTCATGTCGCCTTTCTTGTAATACATGTAGGCACATCCAGCAGCTGTGGCAGCAGTCGGTTCGATGGCATGAGCGGCTTCTGAAGCAATGAAGTAAGCTTCTTCATCTGTACATTTCAGCATTTGCATTACGTTGATTACCTGTTTCAGGTATTCCAGATTGGTTTTGTTCTGGCTTACTTTCGGACCATAAATAGCCTGCAGGTTTTCGCAGCTTGCAGCACCACTGTTGATGAAGTATGCATCTACATTGTCCTTGGCTGTTTTCAGTAATTTTTGGTCTTTTTCTTTAGTAGCAGCTTTCAGTGCTTCTTCTGCATAACCAGAAGTCGTCAGGTAATCCTGGATAAACTGTTCCTTGTGGGCGTCATCTATTTTCAGTTTACGAGAGGACATATCCATCAAATCTTGGAACATGAAATAATCGGAAGCAGATTTTTCCAGGTCTACGGCTTCTTTAGTCATTTCATAAGCCTTATTTACATCTATGTTTGATCCAGAGAACATGATGTAGTCGTGAGCTTTCATTCCGAGGATGGAACCTTTAGTGGTCGGAGTTTTTACCAGTTGATTCAATCCGTCAAGGTATTTGATTCGCTGGTCATGAACGGCCATCAATTCATCCAGATACTTCTTCTGTTGTGCAGCATCTTTTGAACTGGCAATCAATGCACGTAAGATTTTTGCACCATTTGTGTAAGTACTTACTTGAGCCAAAGGTGCTTCAGTAAATACAGCCATCCAAGGCTTGTATGCGTCCACATAGTTGTCAGTTTTTACATACTCACTGTAAATACTGATGTTTTGCAAACAGCGGAGACTGTCTTCTCCGTGTCCAAAACGAGAACCGTCTTCCACTCCTTTTTGAGCGAAAGTTGCTGTAGCACTTAAAGATAAAGCACACAGCATTGTAAACATTTTCATTTTCATCGTATGTAAGATTAGTTGTTCATTGTGTTTATTCTCATATTAATTAACTCTCCACTTCATGAACCAGTGTTCATTGAAGGTCAGACCTATTTTTAAGACAAACCGGTTTTCGGATAGCATGTTGCTCGTTGATGGTTTTGCATGGACATATTGTCCAGTGATGCTTAATACGCTGTTCCGCTGGTAAAGTCTCAACGGTAGTCCGAATCCGAAACTAACTCCGTATTCATCCGGTCCTTTTACCATATTCTGTCCGATTGGAATCTGGAGATTAGAGTTGGCATAATAGGCACCTACTCGATAGCGTATACGGCTGAGATAGTTTCTTCCGTATTCTTTGGGCAGGTATTCAGCTCCCACTGCTACTTTTGTGCGGTCCTGATATAAATCAGTGCGGTTATTGTATTTTACTCCGCTCCATTTCTGCAGGGTGTAATCTGCTTCTACAGTCAGATTCTTTTGGTGTTTCCAAGCTAATCCGGCTCCGTAGGTATGAGGAATTCCATAAGAATCATCTATTCTCTGTTCATTCACGACAGAATAGTTGCTCCCATTTGTGATTTGTGTACCTTGGGTGTCATGGCTGTTGAGCACGTGCCCTAAGTTATAGGTCAATCCCAGTGTGATTTCATCTGTTTTATTGATAGGTTGAGTATACTGAAGGCCGAAACTTGCATGATAAGTGCTTACCGATACGGTGTTGTAGGTAATGGTCTGGTCTCCTCCGTTACTAAGGGTGGCTGTAGTCTGATATTGGAGTTTTCCATACAGATAGCCGATGTTGGCGCCAATAGACAAGTGGTCAAACACCTTGAAACCCAGTCCTCCAAAAATCTGCTGCAAGCCTCCGTCGCCATAAAAGTTGTTGGAAATGGTGACATCGCTGCTGTTATCTATCGGTTTGGTTCGGGTAAAGTTGTATCCGACAGTAGAAAATGGAGTATATCCAATGGTCATACCCAAGCGGGGATGAAGTCTGAACTGCATGCCAATATAGTCAAAACTTGCATTTTTCGCGTTTGATTTATATTGTCCTTCCTGGAAATTCGAGCTTTTTAGTGACATACCTGCATCAAAAATGAAGGAAAGAGAGTCTACCGCCGTATAAGATGCTGGATTCATTGCGTTTATGTGTTCGTTTGTGCGGAGTGCATAGCCTACACCTCCCATAGCCGCATTGTTTGTGAAGCTCTGGTCAAACATGTCTCCTAATCCGTAACGCGTGTAAGGTGAGTTTGTGCTTATCTGTGCACTCGCAATCGTAGCACTTGCTATAAAACATGAACCAACAAGTATCTTTTTACTTAACATTATAATTCAATATTCTGTTTAAACCTTTCAATACTAAAAATCTATCTGCAAAGATGATACTTTTTAAATTGGTATCAAAAGAAAATTTATCTCCTCCAGTTAAAAAAACCAAAAGGTCAGGATATTTCTTCTGCAATAGGGTGATATAACCGATAATTTCAAATTCAATTCCTCGGATGACTCCGGCTCGGATAGCTGTTTCTGTATCGAATCCGAATTCTGGTGTTTCCCCTTTACTCTCTATCAACGGAAGTTTGTCGCAGCAGGCATTTAGTGTCTTAAAGCGGGTGTACATACCGGGTGAGATATTCCCGCCCCAGTAGTTACCTTCTGCATCGATAAACTCGTATGTAAGCGCAGTTCCGGCATCTACGACCAACAGGTTCTTCCCGGGAGCAAGATAATTTGCGCCTACTACGGCTGCAAGCCGGTCCATCCCAAGTGTTTCGGGGGTCTTGTATAAGTTCCGGATAGGGATAGGGGTTTGATGGTTCAGTTCGATGACATCAAACGGAACTCCGGCCAATTGTCGTCGTATAGTGTTGCTCAGTGTGATGACTGATGCAATGATTCCTCTTTTGATTGGATATTTGTTGCATAGCATTGACAGCCAGTCCAGCGAATGGTTCGATCCTCGTAAAACTTCCACCACTTTATCACCTTCGAACACTGCTAGTTTTGCAACAGTATTGCCAATATCAATTACTAAATTCACCTTTGTCTGCTTTGTTTTGCTTGCAAAGTAAGATAAAATTTGGATATGTACCTCAATAAAACTGATTATTTATTTCGCGGTTATGTGAGAATCCATGTATTTTTGCATGCGAAAAAAGAATATTATGGATTATTCAGATTTCTGAAAGATGAATTTGAGGTCTGATAGGTATATTAAATTATGAAACGAAAGTGGATAGTTCTTTTATGGATTGTAGGGATGATTCAGTTGGTATTCCCTGTGGAGACTTATAGTGGCATCCGGTCGGATGCAGAGCCGACTTCCCAGAATGATAGCATTCAGTTTAGTTTGTTGACGTGTGCTCCTGGTAATGAAATTTATGAACTTTTCGGTCATACGGCTATTCGTTACCAGAATTTTTCTCGGGGAATAGATCTGGTTTTTAATTATGGCATGTTCAGCTTTAATACTCCTCATTTTATATATCGTTTTGTAAAGGGAGAAACGGACTACCAACTGGGAATTATGCCTTATCCTTATTTTGAATCGGAATATGCATTGCGTGGTTCTTCGGTTTACCAGCAGGTCTTGAACCTGACATCGTCTGAGAAGCAAACTTTGTTGAGGTTGCTTCAAGAGAATTATCTCCCGGAAAACAGGACTTATCGTTATAATTATTTCTATGATAATTGTACGACTCGTGCGCGTGACCAAATAGAAAAGAGTATCCAAGGGAAAGTGATATATCCGTCGGGGGAGAGTGGTAAGTCTTTCAGAGGGATTGTACATGAATTTACCGCACATTCTCCATGGGATGAGTTCGGCATTGACCTCTGTCTCGGGGCAGAGGCCGATGCGCCTATTGACAACAGGGGGCAGATGTTTGCTCCTTTTTATATGCGTCGTTTTGCCAGTGAAGCCTATATTCAGGGGGCTGATGGAAAGACTCGCCCGCTGGTGTTGCATGAAGAGAAGATTGTAGATGTGGCTCCGGAAGTTGAACCGGCTTTTGGTCTGACGCCGATGGGAGCGGGCTCGTTGTTCTTGCTCATAAATGTATTGATTGGTTTTTGGCAGTGGAAAAAGAAACGCGTGTTCTGGGGATGGGACGTGATTCTATATGCTGCACAAGGGATAGCGGGGTGTATTATTGCTTTCTTGTTCTTCGTATCCTCTCATCCGACGGTAGGGTCCAATTGGCTCTTGATATTGTTCAATCCGATTCCTTTATTTTATCTTCCGTTTATGATTTATCGTGATATAAAACATAAAAAGGACCTGTATCATTTGGTGAATCTGGTGTATTTAACACTTTTTATGCTGTTAATCCTGCTTTTACCGCAAAAATTTAATTTAACAGTGTTACCTTTGGCACTCGGTTTGTTGGTAAATGCTGCAAGCCATGTATTAGTATTGAATAAAAAATAATGAAAGAACGCATACTGACATCTTTATTGACGGTATTTGTTATTACCGGCATTCAATCTCAGTCTCCTGCTCCCGTTCCTCGATTGGTGGTGGGCTTGACAATCGATCAATTGCGGGCAGATTATATTGAGGCTTTTTCTGCATTGTATGGAGAAAGGGGCTTTAAACGTCTGCTCAAGGAAGGTCGTATTTATACAAATGCAGAATATGATTTTATTAATGTAGACCGCTCTTCGGCCACGGCATCCATTTATACAGGAACTACACCTTATTATAATGGAATTCCTGCTAACCGATGGATGGATCGCAATTCTTTACGGATTATAAAATCGGTAGACGACCAGAGTTTTATGGGAGTTTATACCTCAGAAAATTCATCTGCAAAATTATTGCATTGTTCCACGCTTTCTGATGAATTGAAGGTGGCCACTCAAGGGCAGGCAGAAGTCTATTCCATTGCGCCGACGCGCGAAATGGCGATTTTGGCAGCAGGACATGCGGCCGACGGGGCCTTCTGGTTGAATGATGAAACAGGTAAATGGGCTGGTACAACTTATTATGGAGATTGCCCGGAGTGGGTGAGCAATTATAATGACAAGGAGGGACTTGATTTTCGTATCAATAATCTCGAATGGCTTCCTTATCTTCCAGTTACTTCGTATCAGTACGTAACTACAGAGACCAAACAATTAAGTTTTAAGCATAATTTTTCAGACGAACGTCTGGATAAATATAAGAAGTTTAAAACGAGTCCGTATGTGAATGATGAGGTAAACCGTCTGGTAAATGTTTGTTTGAACAGTACACAGATGGGACAGGATGCAGCTCCAGATTTGCTTACCTTATCATACTATGCAGGTAATTATGACCATAAACCTACCACAGAATATGCGATGGAAATCCAGGATATGTATGTCCGTCTGGACAATAGCCTGGGTGATTTACTCGATTTGATAGACCGTAAGGTAGGGTTACGTAATACGTTGTTTTTCATCACCTCCACGGGGTATACAGATCCGGATCCTGTAGATCCTGAGAAATATAAGATTCCCGGTGGAGAATTTCATATCAAACGTTGCGCGGCTCTGTTGAATATGTATCTGATGGCCATTTATGGTCAGGGACAATATGTAGAGACTTATTATGACCGGCAGATTTATCTGAATCATAAGCTGATAGAAGAACGGAAACTGAACCTGGTGGAGGTGATGTCACGTTCGGCGGAGTTTATTGTGCAGATGAGTGGTGTACAGAATGCCTACTCGGCACAGCGCCTGTTGTTAGGGGCTTGGACTCCGAAAATAGATAAGATTCGTAATACTTACAATCCGAATTGTTCGGGAGATATTTATGTGGAAGTAATGCCGGGATGGTCGGTTGTGAATGAATATTCTCAGAAAGTAGAGGTGATGCGGGCAGCTTATGCCACAGCTCCTTTGGTTTTGATGGGATTTGATGTAAAGCCGGAGAAATTATATTCGCCGGTGAAAATCACTTCGATAGTTCCTACATTAGCTCATTTCATGCGCATACGGGCTCCTAACGCCTGTTCCGATGCTCCAATGCTTAATATTCGTAAATAAATATTGTGACAGAACGGAAAGATAATTCACAATTTGGTTATCTTTGCACCGGTGAGACCAAAAAATTTAATTAGTAAATAATAAAAAGAAATATATATAATGGGATTTAATGAATTTATAAGCAAGCTGTTCGGAAACAAGGCAACTCGTGACATGAAAGAAATCCAGCCATGGGTGGAAAAAGTAAAAGCCGCTTATCCGGAAATCTCTAAGTTGACAAATGATGAGCTTCGTGCGAAAACGGAAGAGTTGAAGAAATATATCAAAGATTCTGCCGCAGAGGAAAACAAGAAAATAGAGGACTTGAAAGCCACTATTGAGGATACAGACCTGGAAAAGCGTGAAGCTATCTTCTCTCAGATTGACAAGCTGGAGAAAGAGGTGCTGGAAAAATATGAAAAAGCACTGAATGAGGTACTCCCTACAGCATTTGCGATTGTAAAGGATACAGCCCGTCGTTTGGCTGAAAATGAGGAACTGGAAGTGACAGCTACTGATTTCGACCGTGAATTGGCCGCTCAGGGACGTGACTTCGTTCGCATTGAAGGCGATAAGGCCATCTGGAAGAATCATTGGAAAGCGGGTGGTAATGAAATGACGTGGAACATGATTCATTACGACGTGCAGTTGTTTGGTGGTGTGGTTCTGCATCAGGGTAAGATTGCCGAAATGGCGACTGGTGAAGGTAAAACTTTGGTGGCTACTCTCCCGGTATTCCTGAATGCACTGACTGGAAATGGGGTACATGTGGTGACAGTCAACGATTACTTGGCTAAGCGTGACTCTGAATGGATGGGCCCGTTATACATGTTCCATGGTTTGAGCGTAGATTGTATTGACAAGCATCAACCTAACTCTGAAGCTCGTCGTCGTGCATATATGGCAGATATTACGTTTGGTACCAACAATGAATTCGGTTTCGACTATCTGCGTGACAACATGGCGATTTCTCCGAAAGATTTGGTACAGCGTAAACATAATTATGCAATCGTCGATGAGGTCGACTCTGTATTGATTGATGATGCCCGTACTCCGTTGATTATTTCAGGTCCGGTACCCAAAGGTGACCAGCAGTTGTTCGAAGTACTTCGTCCGTTGGTAGAACGTTTGGTAGAAGCACAGCGTAAGTTGGCTACTCAATACTTGGCCGATGCCAAGCGTTTGATTGCTTCCGATAAGAAAGAAGATCAGGAAGCCGGATTCTTGGCTTTATTCCGCAGTCACAAGGCATTGCCGAAGAACAAGCCGTTGATTAAGTTCCTGAGTGAACCGGGTATCAAGGCTGGTATGCTGAAGACGGAAGAAATCTACATGGAGCAGAACAACAAGCGTATGCCGGAAGCGGTAGAACCGTTGTACTTCGTGATTGATGAGAAACTGAAGAGCGTAGACTTGACCGACAAGGGTGTCGATTTGATTACAGGTAACTCACAAGACCCGACTTTGTTCGTATTGCCGGATATCGCTGCCCAGTTGTCTGAACTGGAAAATCAGAAAGGTCTTTCGGATGAAGAACGTCTGGCTAAGAAAGACGAGTTGATGACCAATTATGCCATCAAGGCAGAACGTGTGCATACCATCAATCAGTTGTTGAAGGCTTACACTATGTTCGAAAAAGATACAGATTATGTGGTAATGGACGGTCAGGTGAAGATTGTCGATGAACAGACCGGACGTATCATGGAAGGTCGTCGTTGGAGCGACGGTCTGCATCAGGCTGTGGAAGCAAAGGAAGGAGTGAAGGTGGAAGCCGCAACTCAGACATTTGCTACTATTACCTTGCAGAACTACTTCCGTATGTATCACAAGCTGTCTGGTATGACCGGTACGGCCGAAACGGAAGCTGGTGAGTTCTGGGATATCTATAAATTGGATGTGGTGGTAATCCCGACAAATCGTCCGATTGCCCGTATCGATATGAACGACCGTGTGTACAAAACGAAACGTGAGAAGTATAAGGCGGTTATCGAAGAAATTGAAAAGATGGTACAGGCCGGTCGTCCGGTACTGGTAGGTACGACTTCTGTTGAAATCTCTGAAATGTTGAGCAAGATGCTGACCATGCGTAAGATTCCGCACAATGTATTGAATGCGAAACTGCACCAGAAAGAAGCGGAAATTGTGGCAAAAGCCGGTCAGAGCTCTACGGTAACCATTGCCACCAACATGGCCGGTCGTGGTACCGATATCAAGCTGAGTCCGGAAGTGAAAGCTGCGGGTGGTTTGGCCATCATTGGTACGGAACGTCACGAGTCACGTCGTGTCGACCGTCAGTTGCGTGGTCGTGCCGGACGTCAGGGAGACCCGGGATCTTCCGTATTCTTCGTGTCATTGGAAGATGACTTGATGCGTTTGTTCTCGTCCGACCGTATTGCGAAAGTAATGGATAAGCTGGGCTTCAAGGAAGGAGAGATGATTGAACACAAGATGATTTCCAACTCTATCGAGCGTGCCCAGAAGAAGGTTGAAGAAAATAACTTCGGTATCCGTAAGCGTTTGTTGGAATACGATGACGTGATGAACAAGCAGCGTACGGTAGTATATACCAAACGTCGTCACGCTTTGATGGGTGAACGTATCGGTATGGATATTGTGGACATGATTTGGGACCGTTGCTACAATGCCGTACAGCAGCCTACTTATGAAGATGCCAAGATGGAGATTCTGCAGGTATTAGCTATGGAAACTCCGTTCTCGGAAGAAGATTTCCGTTCCAAGAAGAAAGACGATCTGGCAGAAGAAACTTTCCAGAACGCGATGGCTCTCTTCAAACGGAAAACAGAACGTATGGCTCAGATTGCCAACCCGGTTATCAAGCAGGTATACGAGGCACAAGGTCATATGTATGAGAATATCATGATTCCGATTACCGATGGCAAACGGATGTATAATATCTCTGTCAACCTGAAGGCGGCTTACGAAAGCGAATCAAAAGAGATTGTGAAAGCATTCGAAAAAGCCATCTTGCTGCATACCATTGACGATGCATGGAAAGAAAACCTGCGTGAATTGGATGAATTGAAACATTCTGTACAAAACGCAAGCTACGAACAGAAAGATCCGCTGTTGATTTTCAAACTTGAGTCTGTGAACTTGTTCGACAACATGGTCAACAAGATCAACAACAATACGATTTCCGTATTGATGCGTGGTCAGATTCCTGTGCAGGAACCCGAACAGGTGCGTGAGGCTGCTCCCGAACCTAAGGCTCCCCGTCAGCAGTACCGCGAAGAAAAACAGGATTTGAACGATCCGGCTCAGAGCGAGGCAGCTGGTCAGGATACACGTGAACAGAAGCAGGAACCTTATCGGGCTGAAAAGACCGTAGGTCGCAATGATCCATGTCCTTGTGGTAGCGGATTGAAATACAAGAACTGTCATGGAAAGAATGCTTGAGTAAGCATTTGAATTCCCTTAGATAGACACGTATTCTGTCGTTTTTCAGATTTTTATTTCTTAATTTAGAATAATCTGTGAAAACGATGGAATCCGTGTCTTTTTTATTTATTACTTTTGTTTCAAAACAAAAAAGTCATAGATTATGAAGAAATATATGATAGCTGGAATTATGCTGGCAGCGACCATGTTGGTTTCTTGTGGAGGCTTGCAGTCGTTCTCTTTTGATCAGCTTCATCCGGCAGATGTCACTTTTCCTGAGCAGGTACGCACAGTAGCTGTTGTCAATCATGCTCCTTCCATTCCTTCTCCTAAAAAAACGTTGCTTACATTGGGAAAACTGGATGGGGATGGCAAAGTGCTGGCCGAAGGCCTGGCTGGCGGATTGGCTGATAGCCGATATTTTAATCAGGTCGTCATTTCAGATTCGATACTCACCCAGGAAAGAACGGGCGGAGAGTTGCTGCCTCAGGCTGTGGTAGACAGTTTGAGTCAGGTTTTAGGAGCTGATATGATTTTCTCTGTAGACCAGATACAAATCTTGACCGCAAAGAAAGAGATTTATTATCCAGGATTTGTACCATTGACAGCCTTCGACTTGAAAATTCGTCCCGTGGTACGGGCCTATATACCGTCGCGTCTGATGCCTGTAATGACGTTATCGAAAGTAGATAGTCTGATGTGGGATTTTACGCCTACTTTGTCTGATTATGATGTAGTGCATGAGGGGTCCAACCATGCGGCCTATACATTGGTCAATCTGTTAGTGCCTCATTGGCAAAATGCAGACAGAATCTATTTCGATGGTGGAAATCCGGACATGCGGGATGCAGCGGTTTGTGTGCGGGAAGGTGACTGGCAAGAGGCTGGACGCATTTGGACGAATCTGTATGACTCAGCGAAAAAAGGGAAATTGAAATCACGGGCTGCCTTCAATATGGCGTTGGCTTGTGAGGTACAGGGACAAATGGAGGAGGCTAATTCCTGGATTGCAAAGGCGCAGCAAAGTGCTTCTCCCGGTTCGGAGGAGGAGCGTGCAGCAAAGTTCTATGCGACCATATTGCAGGAACTCACAAAAGATTTTCAGCGATTGAACCTGCAAATGCGTCGTTTTGGAAACAATTTCAATTAATATTTCTTGTCTGATTCATTTTTTTTGTACATTTGAGTATAATAAAATATAGCCTATGGAATTAAGTGAACAATCACGTGCTGCAATTGCTGCTGCTTTACAGGAAGCTCTTTGCCGTTATGCTACGGGAGGAGAAGATTCTGTGGTGACAGACATTCATCTGCAACCGAATTCAGATAGCGGGGAATTGGTGATTTACGACGACGATGATCATGAGTTGTCGCGTACGATTATCAATGAATGGGTAGAGTATGAAAGCGATGACTTTTATGCCGTGGTAGAACCGATACTTCGCAAGGAAATCGAGTCTTTGAAGGAAACAGGACGACTGGATAAACTCTGTCTGATGAAACCTTATTCCTTTGTGCTGGTAGACGATGAGAAGGAGACGGTGGCAGAACTTCAGATTATCGATGAAGATGATACCTTATTATTGAGTGGCGATTTGTTGAAAGGACTTGATGAAGAACTCGATGCCTTTCTAAAAGACCTGCTGGAACGCTAAATTCCGAGAAAATGGGAGAGCGAATCACATTCCGCCGCAACGAGAGGTTGCGGAGCATACATCCCCAATGGAGGGGGAATCCGACGGTCAACGGAAAATTTTTCAATCGTCAGCACCGTTGGAAGCCAGGTATGGGAAGTGTATTGAAGTGGCGTTTCTCTCCCAACCCCCAGCGGAAGGAAAAGCGGACCATCAAATGGAATCCAAAGGTCCATTATCTCACCTCTTTGGAGAAAGTGGTGGGAAATTCCCTGATTTGGCTGGGGCATAATTCTTTTTTTCTACAGTTAGGCGGAAAACGTCTGATGATTGATTCTGTGTATGGAAGTATTCCGTTTGTCAAGCGGCGCAGTCAGTTTCCTGCTGACCCTTCTATTTTCCGGGAAATTGATTATTTGTTGATTAGCCATGATCATTTTGATCATTTGGACAAGCCGAGTGTAGCACGGTTGGTGGCTGATAATCCGCATATGAAATTGTTCTGCGGGTTGAATACGGGAGCGCTTATAAAAAGCTGGTTCCCAGACCTGGAAGTAATAGAAGCAGCATGGTATGATCAGTATACTGACGGGGATTTCCGACTTACTTTCCTTCCTGCACAGCATTGGAGCAAACGTGGAGTAAGCGACGGGGGAGAGCGTCTGTGGGGATCCTTTATGATTCAGGGAGGTGGTATCACCATTTACAACAGTGGAGATACTGGATATGCCCATCATTTTGAGGAGATTGCCCGATTCTTTCCGCATATCGACTATTGCATGATTGGGATAGGGGCCTATAAGCCGCGTTGGTTCATGAAGCCTAACCATATCTCTCCGTATGATGCCTTGACGGCTTCAGCAGATATGCATGCGCGAATAACGATTCCTATGCACTATGGTACGTTCGATCTTTCAGATGAACCTTTGTTTGATCCGCCCCATGTGTTTGCCGCTGAGGCAAAGAAACGTGGAATGCCCGTTATTATTCCTGAATTGGGAGAAATTGTCAAGTTGCAGCCTCTTCGGTGAGATTGAGGCTGGAAAAAGAAATGATATCACAAAAAAAGTCCGGAAACCTGCCCTCTGTCTTTCGACAGGGAACTGATTTCCGGACTTTCTATATGAGTCTGTTTGTTTCAATCAACTAATAAATCCGCCGGTCATCGGCAGCGGGTTACTTCGTGTGAGTGTTGTCGCTCAACATGACGTACCCCCAGATCATCGGATCTGCATTTGCAATCTTGTGAAGAATCTTTGTTACCTTTTTCATAACTGTTATCCTTTCATTTGCTTTTTAAGTTAGTACCTATATAATAATTCTAGTTTAGTTTTTCCAGGTGCTCTTCGCAGAGGACCTTTCGAAGTTTTGTCTTTTGTTTTTGTTATCCTTAATCTTTTTATCCTTTCCCTCCGGTACCCTTTTGGGTTCCTTCGTTCGTTTTATTACACTGCAAAGGTAATGCCTTTTTTTTGAAAGAATATGTTTTAAAGCATATTTTTCGTTTTTCTCTTGTTTTATTGATGCAAATCAATCAAGCTGATGGATACTGACAAATTGTCGTTGTAACCTGTCAGCCTAGACTGACAGAATTGCGTTTTTTGTATGGGGGGTAATGAAGAATGTGCGGTTTGAAGAGAGAGAGGATGGCTATAAGGGGATTTTATACTGAAAAGAAATGATAAGATTTCGTGTTTTCTTTGTTACAAAAGATATAGTTTTACGTTTACCTTTTTGAAAACAACTTGTACGACCGATTTAAGAAGCATGAGCAAAGAGACACTGACATCGACCTTCACTGATTTGAGAAAGAATTTTCTCAGGTTGGCAATGCGTTTTCTTCCCAATAGAGAGGATGCCGATGACGCATTGCAGGAGGCTTTCTTCCGCTTGTGGAAACATGCAGACCGGATTGACTCGCGCGAAGAGGCAGAAGCTCTTACGGTTGCTACGGTCAAGAACCTGTGCATTGATGTCCTGCGTAAAAAGGAGCATCTGCCTACGGTGGAACTGGACGAACACCGGGACGAATCTGTTACCGATTCGGCTGACGAGATTCTAGAAAAGGAAGAACGTTTCCGTGCGGTGGAGCGTATCATTGCGCAGAGGCTGACACCGCTTCAGCAACAGATTTTACGGATGAAAGAGTATGAAGGGAGAAAATATGATGAAATAGCCGATATACTGGGTATGCAAGAACCGGCAGTACGTATGCAACTGTCGAGGGCGAGAAAGGAAATTAGAGAATGTTATTTAAAACAGATGGAACGATGAAAAAATACGAACGTACTATCCCACATTGGAAAGAGCTGGCCAGACGTTATTTCGAGGCTGAAACAACTGAGGCCGAGGAGGAAGCGCTGGCACGTTTCCTGGCTACTCCTGCCTCACAAGGCAAGGAATTCGATGAACTTCGTGCCGTGATGGGGTATGCCGCTACCGGACGTGTCTTATATGGCAGGCGGCGCACACGAGGCATACGGTTACGGTATTATGCGGCAGCTATGGTGGCGGGTATCATCGTGTTGGCCACCGCCTGGCAGTTGACGGAAAGTGCAGATGTATGTGTGGCTTACATCAACGGACAGCGCTGTACCGACAAGGAGGTGGTGTTTTCCGAAGCGTTGAAATCGATGGAAAAGGTGAGTCACCGTTTTTCTGGAGAAACAGTCCAGAGTCAGTTGTCGGATATATTTCAGACACTGGAGGAAGGCGAAACGGAATCAGCTGACAAGAAATGAATAGAATAATAGGAGAAGACGATATGATAAGACGATGGATTATGTTATGGATGTGCCTGCTGGCTGTGCTGCCTGTGTTTGCACAGAAAGGAATGCATGTGGAAGACTTGTTTGGGGGACGCTTCAAGCATGATAGACAGGCCGTGGAAGTCCTTATCAAAGGAAGGGAGTTGAAAAAATATCATCTAACCCTTTTCCGCAGTCTGACAATAACCGATGAACCGGAGGTTTCGGAAGAAATAGAAGTACTGGTCAGTTTGGACGCCAAAACGGCAGTTGACAGAGAAGTGGGAAAGGTCGGGAAAAAATTGTACTATGGTTTCTATTGTTTTCCGGGACAGGACGATAATTACCGCTATTTGTTTTATCGGAATGCTGCAGTAGCTCCTGGCAGCAGTAAAAAGACAGAGGTGACTGTGGTGTATATGGAAGGAAAGGTCACACTGGAAGAGTTGAAACGGATGTTCAAGTAAGAGAAAATAAACAAAATACGATAAGAAACATGAAAGAAATGATTTTGCTGGTGGTCACCTTGCTGACCGCAGTGGGCGGATACGCCGAGACCAAAGATTCGCTGAAGGTGGAAAATGTGATGTGTATACAGAAACCGGAGCAGGTGAAGATTACCGAATCGGGCAATTGTTTTACGGTAGAAGTGGAGGGGAAGGAAAATAATCCGAATTTTCGTTATGTCCGTGAAATAGAGATGTCTTCTTCGGACGTGTCGGTGACAAAGGAACGTAACAGCAACTGGGACTTTAATATTCCGTTCAGAAAGCGGACATCGGAAAGAAGGCATCATCAGAATCAGCTGGTGGTGAAAAACCTGAAGATAGGACTTTCCTGCGTGCAGGGTGCTCCCGCGAACATGGATGTCAGCATGGGGTCATCGTGGGAAATTACGACGCCGACAGTAGGGTGGGAGTATTATCCGTGGGCTACGGAGACTTCTTTCTCCATTGGAGTGGCCTGCAGCTGGCGTAATTACCGGATGACCGGAAAGCAGCGTTTTATAAAGGAGGCAGGAAGTGATATGTACGTGGGGAATTATCCTGAAGGGGCCGATATTCAGTTCTCGCGTATCAAAGTGTTCAGTTGGGCTGTGCCGGTGATGCTGACTCATAAAACAAAGCATAATTTCAACTTCAGTGTGGGAGCCATTGTCAACTTCAACACGCATGCCAGCTTGAAAACGCGGTATAAATTGGATGGAAAGGAATATAAATTGACCGACAGCAATATCCATCAGACTCCGGTGACCGTCGATCTTCAGGCTTCCGTCGGTTATAAGACCGTAGGTTTTTATGTGAAATACAGTCCATGCAAGGTGCTTGATTCTACTTATGGACCTGAGTTTAGCGCATTGTCCGTAGGAATCGTTTTGTTCTGAGCCGATAAAAATAAGCCCCGTCCTGAGCCTCCGTTACCAGTTTTGTCTTGCGTAACGGTTGTTCAGGACGGGGCGTTTTTTATAGAAACTGCACGTTAGCGTTTCAATGCAGCAATGCTTTCTTTCAAGGCTGCAATCTTGGTTTCGGCGTCAGCCTGTTTCTTACGTTCCATTTCGATGACGTTGGCCGGAGCCTTGCTGACAAACTTTTCGTTGCTCAGCTTTTTCAATACGCTCTGCAGGAATCCTTCCTGATATTTCAGGTCAGCTTCCAGCTTCTTCAGCTCTTCTTCCACGTTAATCAGGTTGCCCAGAGGTACGGCATATTCAGTTGTACCTACCATGAAGGCAGCTGCTCCGTCCGACTTGCTGGCTACCTGCTTGATTTCTGACAGGTTGCAGAGTTTGGCAATGACAGAAGTGAATTCGGCTACCGGATTTTCTCCGATGACTTCCAGTGTCAGGGCCTCTTTCTGTGCGATGTTCTTCTGCAAGCGGATGGTACGGATACCGCTGATGACCTCCTTCACGGCTTCAAAGCGAGTAATCAGGGCTTCATTGTACGGCATGTCTTTTACGAGGGTCTGCGTCATGATGCTTTCGCCCGGCTGACGGTCGTAAATGTGTTGCCACAATTCCTCTGTGATGAACGGCATGAACGGATGCAACAGTTTCAGCAAGGTTTCAAAGAAGGACAGAGTCTTTTCATAAGTTACCTTGTCGATAGGCTGTCCGTAAGCCGGTTTCACCATTTCCAAGTACCAGCTGGAGAATTCATCCCAGAACAATTTATAGACAGCCATCAGGGCCTCGCTCAGACGGTACTTGCCAAACAGGTCATTGACTTCTTCTGCGGTCTTCGCCAGCATGGAGTCGAACCATTCAGTCGCAAGTTTTGCATATTCCGGCTGTTCGATGTCGGCCACCTGCCAGCCTTTTACCAGGCGGAAGGCGTTCCATATCTTGTTGTTGAAGTTACGTCCTTGTTCGCACAGAGCTTCATCGAAGAGAATGTCGTTTCCGGCAGGAGCTGCAAGCATCATGCCCATACGCACACCGTCGGCACCGTACTTCTCTATCAAGTCCAATGGATCGGGAGAGTTACCCAACGACTTGGACATCTTACGTCCCAGCTTGTCACGGACAATACCCGTAAAGTAA
>ERZ779981.402-NODE-402-length-22073-cov-2.80362_pt1 | contig 22073 bp, 20 predicted proteins | sample MGYA00511182_ERZ779981 | MGnify/ENA primary metagenome ERZ779981 (study PRJEB29588, sample SAMEA2149539) | human gut metagenome | biome: human gut; feature: human-associated habitat; material: faeces | place: Denmark | collected 2008/2010 ... | reverse complement strand
CCCCCGTTAACCTCTGTATCAGCCACATGTTTTACACCTTATATATAAGCTGCGATCCCAAAAGAGGCATGTGAAAAATGAAAAATCATTTTTCGCATGCCTCTTTTTATTCTTCCTGATACCATCCCTCTCCTGCTGTGCAGATCAAAAGCTGTCCACCGCCTTTTGCTGCGTGGTGAATGTGCCAGTTATTACGGCATCCCGGTTCAAATGTCACATTTGCCATAAATACAGCACAGTTCTTCGGATCTGTCAGTGGATTCAGATAAGAATTACCGATAAAATACTGTGCAAATCCTGTATTCTCCGCACCCGTTCCAAATACGTTCCGTTTTTCAAATTCTTCTCTACTTATAGTCTTCATAATTGTATTGCTCCTTTCCGTTGACGGATTCTATCATCTGCTTCCCCATCGGAAGTACTTATAAATTCTACAACTTGAAGTGCACTATAAGTCAAGAAATTTCTGCTAGTTTGTAAATTTTACAGCCGTACCATATGCAATGACTTCTGCTGCCCCCTGCATAACTGCAGAAGATGCATAACGGATATTTACAACCGCATCAGCACCTAAGCTCTCTGCCTCTTCCACCATGCGCTTTGTTGCAAGTGCTCTAGCCTCATTCATCATTTCATTGTATGCCTTTAACTCTCCGCCAACTAATGTTTTGAAACTCTGTGTAATATCTTTTCCAATATTTTTGCTCTGGATCGTGCTTCCCTTTACCAGACCAAGCATTTCTAAATTTTTGCCGCTGATATAATCAGTATTTACTAAGATCATCTTCTTCTCCACTCCTTATCTCCTGCACACGTTCTACGGTTACTGCAAATGCTACTCCTGCCAGTGCCAGCGGAATAATTACCATCAATAATTTCATGATGACAGTCAGATCCGGGATCAGCATAAATACCGCAGCAATTGCAACATAATACACGATCAGAACTGCTGCAATGATAATCGGAGCGATCATTTTGTTTCGATGTTCCTTTTTCATAACTTTTGCCTCCTTTGTGTATTATCTAGTTAATACAATAATACATTCAACAGAATATGTCAACCACAAATCAACGCAAAATATCCCCAGTCCCAGATGATATGTTCAAAACTGTTTTCCAAATATTCGTAAATATCATCTTCCTCATATCCCGTCATGCGGGAGACCACAACCATATAATCACGCACATCTTCGTAGGAAATTCCTCTTCGGCAGGAAGTTGAAATTCCTTCTTCGCAGAAGCTCCCCTCCCCCTGACTTAACAGCCAGTGCAGAAAAACAGCATGCCTTATTGTGGCATATTCCATTGCGATCCACTGCACCTGCACGACCATCTCCTCTAAATTTCCTTCCGGTTTTAAAGAATCTGCATACAACTCTGTCAAAAGGAACCGCCGCATCAACGGCTGGGATTTCAAAAACTGTACTTCAAACTCCCGCCATTCTTTTACAACTTCCTCATCGATTCCCTGTTCGGATAACTGTTCTGCAAGCTGTGCCACAGGCTCTAAGTATTTTTCATACAATCCTTCCCTGCGATAATTCTCTGCAAGGTCCAAAAACAGTTCGTTGCGCTCCTCAATGGAATACTGCAGTGTCTGTTCAATTCCATCAATCGTTTCTGAAAGTTCTAAAAGGAATCCACCCGGATACATTTTTGCCATGTCTGTCAAATCCAGTCCCAACGCATCTTCTGCCGCATCTTTTACCTGCTTATTTTCCATACACCCATCTTTTGCCTGCTCATCTTCCACACGCTCATATAGATCAAGCAGCACATAAAAAATCTTCATCAGATTATGCTCCGGCGTATGCGCTCCATCCTCCATCAGCTTCATTAAAAATGCTCGCAAGTTCACAAGCGGCGCAAGTTCACGATAAGCAGATGTATCCATCTCTCCGGAAAATGAAATATGTTCTCTTTTCCGCAACAGATCAATGACCGCCGGACAAGACGGCATCAGGGCGTATTCTGTGACATCTTCGTTAAAGGTATGGATCTCTCTTGGAAAAAGCTGACAGGTCTGTGAAAGTATCTCATCCCCATAAGTAAGAACCAATCTGCACAATTTTTTGCCATTCAGAAATGGACAATTTTTCTCTTTATTTAATCCGATGACTCTGCTGCCATCCTTCTTTCTTACATACCCACTCAGCTTTTCTTTTTTTGCCTGCTGTCCTCTATCTGTATCATACATCCCGTCCGGCGTCAGAGTGTGTTTCCACTTTACAAAAGTGTCCTCATCCACCCCGATCTTCCATTCCCTGCAGCATGTAAAACTGCACCGGTCTGCTATACAGGTAAAATCTTCATAATAATCCGGCTTCATTTCTCTCTCCTAGCTTATGAATAAATATAGGGCTGTTTTTTCAAAGGGTATTTTTACCTTTTGAAATCCAGCCCTACATTTTTTATAAAATCTTCGTCGTCCACTTTGAGCAGTCCCACACGGCGTTCACCACATCCTGATAGAAATCCGGCTCATGACAGATCAAAAGTACTGCTCCGCGGTATTCGTTTAAAGCACGCTTTAATTCGTCTTTTGCATCCACATCCAGATGGTTCGTCGGCTCGTCCAGAAGCAGGATGTTAGTCGTGCGGTTCATCAGTTTGCACAGACGTACTTTCGCCTGCTCACCACCGCTAAGTACACGCACCTGGCTTTCGATATGCTTTGTGGTCAGACCGCATTTTGCAAGTGCTGAACGCACTTCGTACTGGGAAAAAGCCGGAAATTCTTCCCAGATTTCTTCGATACAGGTATTTTTATTTTCCCCTTTAATCTCCTGCTCAAAATAACCGATCTCTAAATTTTCCCCCAGAGTGACTTCCCCTGATAAAGCCGGAACCAGTCCTAAAATGCTGCGCAGTAAAGTCGTCTTTCCGATACCGTTTGCACCGACTAAGGCGATCTTCTGACCGCGTTCCATAGAAATATTAAGCGGCTTTGATAACGGTTCATCGTACCCGATGACAAGATCTTTTGTCTCAAAGATATATTTTCCCGGTGTCCTTCCAAGTTTGAAATCAAACTCCGGCTTTGGACGCTCTGCGGCAAGCTCGATCACATCCATTTTATCAAGTTTTTTCTGACGGGACATCGCCATATTTCTCGTAGCAACGCGGGCCTTGTTGCGCGCCACAAAATCTTTTAACTCACTGATCTCCTGCTGCTGTTTGCGGTATGCAGCCTCAAGCTGTGATTTTTTCACTGCATAAACTTCCTGAAACTTATCGTAATTTCCTACATAGCGGTCAAGTCTCTGATTTTCCATATGATAAATGATATTTACCACGTCATTTAAAAACGGGATATCGTGTGAGATCAGGATAAACGCATTCTCGTACTCCTGCAGATAACGCGTCAGCCATGCAATGTGCTCTGCATCTAAATAGTTTGTCGGCTCATCCAAAAGAAGAATGTCCGGTTTCTCTAAAAGAAGCTTTGCAAGCAGCACCTTCATACGCTGTCCACCGCTTAAATCTGAAACATCATGGTCAAGTCCCAGTTCCAATAATCCAAGTGCTCGCGCAACCTCATCCACTTTGCTGTCGATAACATAGAAATCATGCATCGTCAGCATATCCTGGATCACACCAAGTTCTTCCATCATGGCATCCATCTGATCCGGATCGGCACTGCCTAACTGATCGCAGATCTCATTCATGCGTTCTTCCTGCTCAAACAGCCACGCAAACGCCGACTTTAGGACGCTCTCGATTGTCATCCCCTTCTGCAGGGTGGAATTCTGATCCAGATATCCGGTCCGCACATTTTTCGCCCACTCAACTTTTCCCTCATCCGGCATCAGTTTTCCGGTCACAATGTTCATAAATGTGGACTTTCCCTCGCCATTGGCTCCAACTAATCCGATATGTTCCCCCGCAAGCAGGCGGAATGAAACATCCTCAAAAATTGCACGGTCGCCAAAGCCATGGGTCAGATGTTCAACATTTAATATACTCATATTTTTCCTCTTTACTTTCTGTTATTATCTATATGGTACTCACGTTTTGTTCCGGCAAAACCACTATTGTATGCTCACGTTCAGCATCTTTTCCGTCTTCCGGTACACATGCCGGTACGCCGGGAACAAAAATGCGTCCGCGAAGATCCATGCGACCGGGCTTGCAAAACATGCTGCCGGAAAACCAAACAGCGGCACTAATGCAAATCCGACGAGCGTTCTCGCCGCCATCTCACAGACACCTGCTAAGATTGCAAACTTGCTGTATCCCATACCCTGGATCAGGAAACGGACGATATTGACAAATGCGAGTGGAATGTAAAATGCACTGTTGATCAATAAAAACAGGTATACATTCCCGATGACTTCCACCTCAGCGCGTTCCACGAAGAACAGTGCAAGATTTCTTCCGGTCAGCGCAAGAATAACAAATGCAAGGATCGCATATCCGATTCCAAGCATGGAACATGCCTTTAATCCCTTCGAAATACGATCCATTTTCTTTGCACCGACATTCTGTCCGCCATAAGTTGCCATCGTCGATCCCATCGCATCAAACGGGCAGCAGAAAAACATTCCTATCTTGCTTCCGGCGGTCATGGATGCAACTGCGTTTGAACCGAGCGTATTGACTGCACTCTGTAAAATAACGCTTCCAATTGCCGTGATGGAATACTGCAGTCCCATCGGCACACCCATGCCACAGAGTGTTTTCATATAAGAACTGTTCCACCGGCGTTCCTCTGCATCCGGATGCAGGATTTCAAATTTTTTCCAGCTGTAGATCAGGCATCCGATTCCGGACACTGCCTGAGAGATCACCGTTGCAAGTGATGCGCCAGCTACACCCAGATGAAGATTTATGATAAATACAAGGTCTAACGCAATATTCATCACAGATGAGATTACCAAAAACACGACGGGGGTCTTGCTGTCTCCCATCGAACGGATGATGGCCGAAATAAGATTATACAAATATGTTGCCGGTATTCCTGCAAAAATGATCACGATATACAGATACGCCCCGTCGATAATGTTGTCCGGCGTGCGCATCAGTTCTAAGATCGGGCGGCAGAATACTACTGTGACTGCCGTCATGACCACTGCAAAAATTGCAGATAAATAAATGGCATTTACCATAAATGCACGCAGTCCACGGTAATCCCCGGCACCAAATTTATGTGCCAGTGGAATTGCAAAACCGTTGCAGACACCCATACAGAATCCGATGATCAAAAAGTTTAAAGATCCGGTGGAACCTACCGCTGCAAGTGCATCCACACCGAGAAATCTTCCGACAATGAGTGTATCCACCAGATTATAAAACTGCTGAAACAGATATCCAAACAAAAGTGGAATGGAGAAACCTAAAATCAGCTTCATCGGAGAACCATTCGTCATATCTTTTGTCATATTTCATCCTCTTTTCCCTTATATTTCCCCACAATGTTTTTCAAAAATCTCAAAAAAACTGTCCGTCTGTATACCATCTGTGGTATCTAATGTGAGTTCATCCCACATATCTTTGTTGATACTGGAATTCAGTCCCGCCACAAACTGGTTATAGACATCATCAAATGCCTCTTTTTCTCTTTTTTCCACGATATTGGACTTGTTTGCCTCTGTCAGTTCCTCATTATATTTATTCAGGCATTTAATAAAATAAAACCCTTTGCCTGCCTGGATCATAGACGACGTCTGTCCATTATCAAGATTAAACGCAACCTCCTCGACCTCTTTGGGCAGTTCATCCCTGGCCACCGTAGTCTGTATGGAAGAAAGTTCATTATAGTTATTTGCCACAGATGCAAAATCATCTCCACGCTCTAACTTTGCTGCCACATCACTTGCCTTTGTACTGTCTGCGACAAATATCTGCATGATCTCGATCACACGCGCCTCATCGTCACTGACTTCCTCATTTACACTGTTTGTCAGCGAATTATAAAGTTTCTGTGCTAATGCGTAATGCTGATAATATTCGCTGATATCGCTCTCCGTCACTTCAAGATAAGTATTTTCTTCTTTTGAAAGTGATGCATAATACTCTGCCGCCGCCTCTGATATTGCAGAAAGCTCATCCTCTGAAAGTGCAACTTCCCTTGACTGTGCAAGCAAATCCATGCTGACCACCTGGGTTAATTCTTCCATTGTGACCGCTTTGATATATTTTACCAATGAATCATCCCCGAAATCATGTTTCCAGAGATCCACACCATATGCCGTCCCGTAGATATTCTGATAATTCGTCAGATAAACCCGCGCCTCTTTCAAACTGCAGACGGTTCCCTCGATCTTGAATACCTGACGGTCATTTAATATATTCGAAACCACAATATTTTTATTTCCGATCCGGCATCCGGTCAATAACAGCGACATGCCACACAGCACAGCTGCTACACTTGTAAATTTTCTCTTCATCCTAATTTACCCAATCTGATAGAAAGTCCTATTGTTCCATTGATTTTAAGATACTTCTTGCAACGGAAATTCCGTTTGCAGATGCCTGCTGCAATCCTCTCGTCACAGATGCTCCGTCTCCGATCGCACGCAGTCCTTTTACGCTGGTTTCAAAATCAGAGTTGACCACTACCTTGTTGGAATAGAATTTTACTTCCACACCGTAAAGCAGTGTCTCGTCGCTGGCAATACCCGGTGTTACCTTATCGAGTGCCATAATCATTTCCTCAATATCGACCATGATACGGTGCGGGAATACTAAGGAAAGATCACCCGGCACAGCATCCTTTAAAGTCGGGATCAGGTTATTCCTGCAGAGGCGTTCCTCCGTTGTTCTTCTTCCTCTCTTGAAATCACCAAATGTCTGTACTAAGATTTTTCCGTCGCAGAGCATGTTGGAAAGCTGTGCGATCTGTTTACCGTACTCGATCGGTGTCTTAAATGGTTTGGTAAAGTTTTTGGAAACCAAAATTGCAAAGTTGGTATTGTTGGTCTTTAAATCTTTCGACTTGTATGCGTGACCGTTTACCACCGCAAGTCCGTTATCGTAGTATTCTGTTGCGACCTCACCGGACGGGTTAGTACAGAAGGTACGCACCTTATCATCAAATGTCGGTGTATGGTAAACCAGTTTTGCCTCATAGAGGTTCTGATTTAAAAATTCCATGACCTCATCGCGCACCTCCACACGTACACCAATGTCTACGGTACCTACCTTTGTTTCAATATCATGCTGTCCGCAGATATGTGAAAACCAGTCAGCACCCTCTCGTCCAACTGCAGAAATAACCTCTGCTGCAAGATATTCCTCATCTTTTTCGGTAATGATCCCTTTGACCTTGTTATCCTCAATGATGATATCTTTGACCATGGTGTTAAATTCCATCTCAACGCCCTGCTCTAACAGATGCTCCTGCAGTCTGGAATAGATTTTGTAGCCTTCCTCTGTTCCAAGGTGGCGGATCGGACATTCGATCAGTTTTAAGTTTGCATTGATCGCTTTTCTGCGGATCTCACGGATCTCTTTTTCTTTATCCACTCCGTAAACTTTTGTATCTGCACCGAATTTTAAATAAATATCATCGGATTCTTTTAATAATTCCACGGTTTTATCATAGCCTAAAATTTCCGGCAGATTTCCTCCGACATCCGGGGAAAGTGACAGTTTACCGTCAGAAAAAGCTCCCGCTCCGGCAAATCCGGTCGTGATGGAACAAGGTTTACATCCAACGCAGACTTTTGTCTTACGTTTCGGACATTCTCTCTTTTCGATTCGTCTGCCCTTCTCGATCATTAAAATTTTCAGATTCTTCTTTGCATGGATCAGTTCATATGCACAAAAGATACCAGATGGACCGGCTCCAATAATAATCACATCATATTGTTTCATTCTTTTTTCCTCTTACCTGTCTATTTGTCCTGTTTACCGATTTCTCACACGCATCTGTATTTTGGCATAGCGTATTCCATAAAAACGTCATTCCTACGCTTCCACGATCAGATATCTGCCGTCCGGGATTGCAAAAACTTCCTCTGCCTCTGCTAAATCCGCATTGCTCATTCCGGCAATATCTGCGCCCTCATCTTCAAAATAAGCACGGACTTCTTTGATATTTTTGCAGACAACTGCCATGCAGTCCTCTAAAAATTCTTCGGCCTCCTCCGGCGATTCTGCAACATTTTCTTTAAAAAGCTGCATCTGATGTTCCAAAAAATACTGTACTACCGCTTCATCGTACATAATAATCCTCCATTCTGTGCAGTGTAAAAATCTCATTTTTCACACTGTATTTTCCCGCTTATCTACCATGTATATGGGTCAATTCCAAGCCGGTCAAGCTCTCTGTAAATCGCTGCAACCGGAAGTCCTACCACATTATTATAGTCACCGTCGATTTTGTCAATATAAATTGCAAATTTTCCCTGGATTCCGTATGCACCGGCTTTGTCCGACGGTTCTCCTGTCGCAATATAACGCAAAATTTCACTTTTCTTTAACTGTCTGACAAAAACGTCAGTCTTTTCATAAAAGATATGTTCCCCTGCCCTGCCGGTCCGGTCGATAAACACAAAAGCAACCCCCGTGTACACCGAATGGCTTTTCCCTGACAATAAAGAGATCATGCGGAAGGCATCTTCCTCATCTTTTGGTTTTCCTAAGATTTCGCTGCCCGCGGCAACAATGGTGTCTGCACCGATGACTAAAGTATCCTGCGGTGTCATCAGCGTCCGATGCTCATCTCCATATGTTTTTAACATGGATGCGACTTCTCTCGCCTTCTGTGCTGCAAGTTCCATGACAACCTCTTTTGGCTCTTTTTTTATGATGATCTCCTCCCCCTTTGCCGGACAGACCTCAAAGTTAAGACCGATCTGCTCTAAAAGTTCACGGCGTCTTGGGGACGCGGATGCTAAAATAATCTGTGACATGGTCAAATTTCCTTTCTGCTGCATGCTTATCTGCTTCTTAACTTTGCACAAAACTCCAATCAGACTGGCTTTTGTACAATGTTTTTAAATTTTCTATACCGGGATCACTTTCCCAAGCCGGAAGGAATACAACAGTTTTTCCTTTACTTTCAGCGGATTTCCGGCTGCATCTTTCTCATTTTCATAGACTCGGTTTAGCGCTTCCTCGTACAGTTTTAACTGTGCCGCATAACGCTCGGACAATTCCTTTTCCGTATCCACACGGTCTGTTTTATAATCAAGAAGGACAATACCGTCCTTTTCAATCCAGAATACATCGATGATTCCCTGGATCAGTGTCAGCTCTTTCCCTGTATATTCCGTTTCTCCTATATTTCCTACACGCCCCATGCTTTTTACCTTTTCCGCCTGTTCCGTGTTTTCAGCAAAACCAAACTCGTCTAACTGTTCATCCGTAAATCCCATGACAAATGGTTTCTCACGGTACAATTTTCCGTCTTTTTCAGCTGCTCCCATCCGTTTTCCAATATCTGCATTTACAAAATATTCAACCTGCGGTATGCGAATCAGTCCATGCATCTCCGGTGTGATCTGTTCTTTCTCCAGCATCCCGGCGACCTGCTCTTTTGCGGACACACCGGAAGAAAACTGGTAGCACTCCATGATGCGGTGCATTGCCGTTCCGCGAAGTGCTCCAGGGCTGGCATCCTCACTTTGCTGCTCTATTTCTCTTGCAAATGCAGGCACATACGGCACAACCTCCTCGGATTGAAAAACAGGAACTGCCTCCTCCTCTTTTTCAAACGCCTCCCGCATGGCACGATGTTTTAACTCCGACACGGAATACTTATTTTTTCTCTGCACATCATTTTCATATGCATACCGTCTGTGAAAACGCTCCGAGAACTGCTGCACTTTTTTTTCATCTGCCTGCGCAGCTTTTTCCATGCAGGCTGAACGGTTCCAGTCATCTTTGATCTGTGTTTCCAATTCTTCCTGCACCAGTTCTGCCGCCCGCATCAGACGTATCTGATATTTATCCTGACAGGATGCAGCCGCAGGCAGAATCCAGTCCAAATAACCGGCTGCACTCTCGCGTCCCAGATAAGATAACAGTTCCTCTGGAAATGCTTTTATATAGGAAAGTGTCTCCTCTGCCTTTTTCAGACTTCCGGTTAAGATCAGCTTTTCTTTCGCTCTCGTTAATGCCACATAAAGGACACGCAGTTCCTCGCCAAGATTTTCCATATCGATCTGCTTTGCGATAGCACGTTTTGCGATCGTCACGGATTTTACACGCTGTTTTCCGTCCATATAGTCAAGACCGATGCCAAGTTCCGGGTGTAATACCAGACGGCTTCTTGTATCCTGGCGGTTAAAGTTTTTTCCCATCCCGGCGGCAAATACGACCGGAAATTCCAGTCCTTTACTCTTATGGATACTCATAATGCGCACGACATTTTCGTTTTCCCCGATCAGATCTGCCTCGCCGAAATCCACATCGTATTTCTGCAGTTCATCAATATAGCGCACAAAATGAAACAGTCCCTTGTAACTGGTATTTTCATAGGCGATCGCCTTCTCCACCAGCATTAAAAGGTTTGCATGACGCCTGTCTCCGGCTGGCATTGCTGCGGCATAATCGCCGTAACCGGTCTCCTTTAACAGCAGTTCGATCAGCTCATGGATCGGTGTATCCGGCACAAGCTGCCGCAGTTTTTCGTAGGTAACATAAAACCGGTATAACTTTTCTTCGGAATCATCCCTGCCCTGTCCCGGATTTTCCTCCGCTTCCTGTTTCAGACGCTCACATTCCTCCAAAACACACTCGTAAAATCTGACATCCTTGTCTTTTAAACGCAATTTTGCAAGTTCCTCATCCGAAAGTCCTGCGATTGGTGAACGAAGCACCGCTGTCAGCGGGATATCCTGTCTCGGATTATCCAAAATACGAAGCATGGAAAGCACGGTCTGCACCTCCACCGTACTGAAATATCCTGTCGCCGAAACAGTATGTGCCGGAATTCCTGCATCATTTAACACAGCAGCAAAACGGTCTGCATATCCGCTCAGGCTTCGCAGCAGAATGACCATATCCGAATACTGCACCGGGCGCAGTTCCCCGGTTGCCTTGTCGGTCACCTTCTGCGTTCCCATAAGCTCTTTGATCCTTTTTGCAATCATCCGTGCTTCTAACAGTTTCTTATCATCCGCTGCAGCATCATCCAACAGTTCATCATCCCCGTCCACCAGTAAAATTTCCGGTGTGAACATGTCCGTTTCTTCCTGATAAGAAGCTCCCGGATAAAGTGCTGCATCCGCATCATATTCCACATTTCCAAGATTGCGCTTCATGATACGGTAAAAAATATCGTTGGAAAAATCGAGTACTTCATTTCTGCTTCGGAAATTTTTATGCAGGTCAATGCGCTGCATTTTTGCATCCGTCAGGCTGTAAGTATCGTATTTTTCCATGAATAGTTCCGGTCTTGCCAGACGGAAACGGTAGATACTTTGTTTGACATCCCCGACCATAAAAAGGTTGTATTCACCGCGCTCCTCCCGTGAAATTGCACGTAAGATTGTCTCCTGCACCTCATTGCTGTCCTGGTACTCGTCGATCATGATCTCTTTGAAATTATCCCGGAACTCCTCGGCAGTCTTTTTGACTTTGCCAGTCTCCTCATCGACAAAGATATTTAACGCAAAGTGCTCAAGGTCATGGAAATCCACCAGATTTTTCCGTCGTTTTTCTGCCGTAAACGTCTCGTCAAATTCCAATGTCAGACGCACTAACTCTGCTGCCATCGGCGCCGTCTTTTTCATCTGCTCCGCCATGATCTCCGGTGATGTGAAAAAATACTGGCGGTTTATTTTTTTGACCGCATCCTTTCCCATCTCTCGCAGTTTTTTGACCAGTTCTAATTTTTCTTCGTTTCCGTCAAATCCACGGGAGGAAGCAAGCCTGTCATAGGATAAATTGCGGTAATTCTGATAAAAATCCGCAAAACTTTCACTCGCAGCGATCTCCTTATATTTTTTCAGGTCACCCTCTAATGCTTTCGCATACATATCCGGCCCGTCATCGTCCTGCGTCAGTTTGTATGCCCGCCCGGAAAGTGCCACAAGATCCTCTGACACCCGTTTTAAGTTCTGAAGAAGCGACTGCATGAAAGCTGCGCTTTCCAAAGATGCCTCATCCTCTATGCCATAGCTTTCTGCCGCCGCAGGCAGCCATTTCTTTGGCCATGGATAACTCCTTGAAAACTCATAGAGCTGTAAGATCATGCCGGAGAGCGCCGCATCATTTCTGCCGGATGCATATCCGTCCACAAATGCTAAAAATTCCGGCGCACTCTCCTCATAATTTTTCAACAGCACCTTTGCGAGCACGTCCTCTTTTAACAGTTTCAACTCGCCCTCATCCCCGATTCTGAAATTCGGTTCGAGATCGATCTCATGAAAATGATTACGGATCACATACAGACAAAAACTGTCGATCGTCGTGATCTGGGCATTGTGTAAAAGAGAAAGCTGACGCTGTAAATGTTCGTCGTCCGGCTGTTCTTTTAAGGCATTCTCCAGTGCATTTCCGATTCGTTCACGCATCTCTGCCGCAGCCGCATTGGTAAATGTCACGATCAAAAGACGGTCAATGTCCACCGGGTGCTCTTTGTCCGTAATGATCTTTATGATACGTTCCACGAGCACCGCAGTCTTACCGGAACCTGCTGCCGCGGAAACTAATATATTTCTGTCTCTGAGTTCGATGACCTTTCGCTGGTCATCTGTCCATGTCATTCCCATGTTTTGCTCCGTTTCTGACTTTTTATTTTTGCACCTGTCACATCACATTTATTCACCGTCCGGATTTTTTCCCGGCTCTCCAATCTCTTCCCGGATATGTGCAAGGATCTCCTCACTGCTGTCAAATTTTTCAAACTGCTGATAGGAAAATCCCGGCATGCGTACATCAAATCCGCAGATCGTGTGATATGGACAGTAATCGCAGCCGCTCCTGTCTCCTAACAGGTAAGGTTTTACCGCCACATTTCCGGCAAAGATCTCTTTTCCCACATGCTCAATCTTCTTTCGCACATAATGGGACATCAGTCCAAACTCATAGGTGCTCGCCGTCTTAGATGTCGCCTTTAAGGAGCCGTCCGCTTTTAAGGCTACCGGGATCACTGTCGATGTGCCTGAAAAATCAGTATCCATCGCACCATAGATTTCCGGATCTTCATTGACCAGACCTCCCACTTTAAGCTGTTCTAGAATACTCCGTCTGATCTCCTCCTCGGACTCCTGACCATCCGCATCCACCATCGGATCTGTGATGTGATAATAAAAAATACCTGCAGGTTCCGTATCTTTTCCCTTATATTTTTTCTTTGTGAGTTCCAGTGCCGCATTCATGTAGACGACAAGCTGGAGCTGCAGTCCATAATAAAAATTTAAAAGTGAAAAAGTGGTGTTGCCCGATTTATAATCAATGATTTTCACATAGACCTTATCGTCTGTCTCGTAAGTATCAACGCGGTCGATCCTGCCGCGCAGACGCATTTTTTCATCTTCACCCAGTTGAAACTGCACCGCATCCAGCCGCTCGGCGCGCGAAAATGACACCTCAAAACCGCTCGGCACAAACTTTCCTTTCCGCACCTGTAACATCAGTGCCCAGATCGTCCGTTTTGCCGTTGCCTCCATCCGCTTTAACAGGTAACTGTTTCTTGCGTCCTCGAATACGTCCCCGATCCCGCTGCCTGCGATCGCATCTTCCATGCTCTGGGAAAGCAGGGCTTCCTGCGCTTTCTCCGGGATATCAAACCAGGTATAATCCGACAGCTCTATGCCCTTTGCAAAACGCTCTAACACATCATGATAAATATTTCCCATATCCACACTCGCAAACTGCTGCAGTTCCCGTTCTTTAAGCCGCAGTCCATAACTTAAATAATGAGCAAACGCACAGGCAGCAAACTGTTCGAGCCTTGTCACGCTGTTTTCTAAGGTATTCCCATATAAAGCTTTCGTGACTGCCTTGCTGATCGCATCATCTTTATGGGCGCCAAACGCCGCATCAAAAAGCTGCATTACTTTTTCCCGTTCACCCTCATCCGACAGGTACCATGCCAAAAGTGCAGTCCATGCCTCTTCATCCTCCACCGGTTTTGTCAGCCCTTCCATCAGAAACGGCAGGGCACTTTCCGCAGTCAGTGCACCTTCTAATGTCTCCTCCTCGGACGGTTCTTCCACCGCAAGCTGTGGGAACAGTTTTAAGAGTGTCCCGATCAGATACGAACGCCGCAGTGCTTTTCCATCGGAGTTGACGCGGCAGAATGTCACATACAGCCGCTCGGACGGTTTTGTCATATTTAAATACAGGTAAAACTTCTGGATAAATACTTTTTCCCTTGCGCCCGGCGCCAGTTCCAGGTGATATTCTGCCATCTTTTCACGCTCAAACTGGGAAATAATGCCACCCTGATTCCCTGCTTTCGGCACAACTCCGTCGTTGACACCGACAAAAAATAAGATTTTTACATGGTTCAGACGGGTTCTCTCGATATCCCCGACTGTCACCGTGTCGTTACCCGGCGGGATAATACCGACTTTTGCCGCCTCAAATCCGGCATCTAAGATATCACTGTATTCCCGGATCGTCATCGTCTCATCGCCCAGCAGAGACGTCACTTTGTCGAGCAGATCCATCACGATTTTATAGATCTGGTCATATTCCTTTGCCCGCGCCTGATTGCCATGCGCCTCGAAAAAGTTTCCACGCTCCTTTAATAACTGCTCCATGTTAAGCCGTCTGATCAGACTGTATAACTCATAGGTCTGTGTGCTGACCGTATTGTCTTTTCCACGGAATGCCTCAAGCAGCGGCTTAAAATTCTCATAAACCGCCTCACGGATCTCATTTAACCGTGCCATATCCTCCAATGTCCCATCCGGCATTACAAACGTCCACGGTCTGCTCCAGCGGGATGCACCGCGGATGCCCCGTGCGAGGACATAATTTTCCAGGCGGTCGCTCTCCTGTTCTGTAAGTCCATGGGATCCTGTTTCCGGCTGCTGCGTCAAATCTTCCGTTGCAGCCGGATCTGGCTCCTTGTCGGAATTTTTTGCCTCGGCCACGACTTTCGCTGCAAGCCCGCACCGCAAAAACCGGAACACACTTTCATAAGAAAAATCATATTCGATCATCTCTAAGATCGCCCGGATACACTCGATAAACGGGTGGAACAAAATATTTTTCGTCTGATCAATAAAGTACGGGATATGGTACTGCTCAAAGATCTCCGGCACATAATTGCCATACTGCTGCACATCCCCTGTCACGACTGCGATATCCCGGTAACGGTAACCATTCTCCCTCGTCAGGCGCACGATCTCGCGGGCAGCAAATTTTAATTCTTCCCTCGGATTTTTCAGGGACGTGATGCGGATATGCTGCATAGATTGTTCCGGTGCTTTGTATCTGTAGCTTCCCGCTCCCGGACGAAAGAGATTCTGCTCCATAAAATAAAGGTCGGCAGCATTGACATAGCGCCTCTGTTTTCCGGTCGGCAGTACCAACGGCTCCTCCACCGGAACTTTGCACAGTTCTGCCACTTTCAGTAGCGACGCCACCGTTTTTTTACTCATGGCAAAAAGTTCATGTACACCCCTGCACTGGTAAAAATCTTCCCTGACATCCATCGTGACAGACACGCTGACCTTCTTTGCCAGCACGAGCAGTTTTTCCATCAGACGGTTCTGGATCGGTGTAAATCCGGTAAACTCGTCCAACACGATCACACTATTACGAAGCAGTTCGGACTCTTCTGCCACATCATAAAGAAGCTCTAACACTTCCTCTGCCGTGATATATCTGCCCTTTAAATACTCCGTAAATCCCTGATACATCGTGAGGACATCCTTCATTTTTAAGCGCAGTCCCTCCCCAAGCGGTTCTTTCTCCAAAAACTCTGCCAGCGCATCCGGACTGACATTATACTGCATCAGCTCTGAGATCAGGGATTTTACCTCGCCGACATATCCCATCTTATTCATATTCGCACCAAGCACTTTCAGTTCTGCTTTTTTCTGTTCTGCCACCTTTCGCAGTACAAGATTTTTTCCGGTCTCTTCCAGCACAACCACATTTTGTTTTCCAAGATCATCAAAGACGCGGTATGCGAGTCTTGCAAAACTGAGCACATCCACGTTCATGATTGCATGCTGTTTTTGCCTCTCGACCAGTTCCCGCTGTGTCTGCATGGTAAACTGCTCCGGCACAATGATTAAAAACTGCTGCTCTTTATTTTCTTTCGCCTGTTTCAGCACGGAATCATACAGAAAATCCGATTTTCCGCTGCCCGAATTGCCAAATATAAATTGTAGGGACATCTGTTTTCTCCTGAAAATTCAATCTTAAAATATTGTATCACACATTATTTCTTTTGAAAAATGTTATCCTGCGGGTTGGAGTCAAATAGTGCATTTAAACTTCTTGATTGACAAATTTTTCACACCCGAATCCTGTAATAAAAGAAATGCCGTCAAAAACATCAGCAATTACCACAGGCATTCCGATATCTGCGACCAGATAATATACCATAAACGGCACCAGTATGTCATTGAGACCATTCCCGCAATCATTGCCCTCTTTTTCTTCTCTCTTTCCATTTCCTGCCCCTTTCTGCTCTGTCATTCTATTTTGCATGTTAGTCTATTCTAACTCTTTTGTCAATTCAGGAAATTTCCACTGTCATATCATGTATCAGAGAGAATTTGCACCTGCCAGGTTAATTGCCCTTTGCCGGACGCACAACTGAAAGTTATGAAGCAGTCCAATGATATGCAATTCTTGGTGTTCCATTTTTAACATATATAATACCGCATTTCATAAAACCATTCTTTTCCATCAGCTTTTGCATGATTTGATTATCCGCATGGGTATCTGCCCTGATATTTTGAGAAATATTTTTACAATAATTTAAAACACACTGAAACAAACCATGCACCTGACCATCCCCAGCAAGTCTGTGAATAGTAAGATAAGGCTCTTCATTCAGCCAATTCCCATTCTCAATATACTTATAAGCAGGTTCTGCACCTTTAAACAATGCAAATACCCCATGTCTCCCATCTTTGTCATATATTACCCTGCATACATTCTGACAAATATCAGATTTTATTAGCTCTGCATCCGGATAAAAATGCCCCCATTGTGCAGGATTTCCGGACTTTATCATATTATCCTGTGCATATTTATAAACTTTCATAATCTGTTCAAAATCTGCCATATCAGCATTTTTCACATTCAGCATATATTTTATTCACCTCCGCAACTGCCGATTTACGAGTTTCATGATTCTTTGTCTGTTATATCGCTGAATCATTACAAACAACATATCAAACAATGCTGTCAAAATGCAAACGGAAAATTGACCTCCTCTCCTGCAGAAAAAACAGCCTCTCCTGATGTCTCTGTAACCTTGAAACCTGCGCCATCCCATCCGTTGATTTTGATGGTTCCTTTTACACTTCCGTCATCTGATGTGAAAGCCAGCTCCCCGTTTCCATTGTCAACAAATGTTCCTTTTGTTTCTCCCTCTCTGTAAATGGAGATAAGCGCTTCATCCTCTCCTTCCAGCCCCTGTCTGGTGATCAGGGAACTGTATACGCTGCCAGTCCCCTGATTGTCCACAAACAGACCGTACTTTGCTGATTTTTCCGGCATAACAAAGGATTCCCCCTTTATCTTTGCCAGCTCATTTGCAATAACATAAGCCCTGTTCTTCGTGATCTCCTCCAGATAAGAATTCTGAAGAAGCGGATACATACTGCCGTTTTCTTCGTAAGATCCAATGTCAAGCAAGGTCACTTCTTCCTTCATGTCGATCCAGTTTCTCTGTTCTGTAAGGATCTTCTCCTTTGTCTGCGGATCTGCCAGATCACTGAATCTGCTCCAAAGGTTATTTAATTCCGTATCCCATATGTCGAAAAACCATCTGGATGACAGATTCATTTCTGTCTGTGTCTGGGCTGCCTGCGCCAGCGGCGTATATTTCTTTACGATGTTCTCAATATTCTTCAATTCGTCCTGCAGTGATGCGGAACCTGATACCACATTGTCAACATCCGCTTTGATGTCCTCCGAATAGTCATAAGTAAAATCCGTTTCTTCATTTAATACGACGTCATTGTATTCTGTATTTTCTGTGCTTTCTGTGTCTTCTGTGCTTTCTGTGCTTTCTGTGTCTTCTGTGCTTTCTGTGTCTTCTGTGTTTTCAAAACTGACCGAATCTTCCACCTGGGAAGATTCGCTTTCTATTCCTGTATTATTATTTTTTACTCCTTCTTTGCCACATCCGGCACAAAGTCCGGTCATTAATATTAATATCATGCTGTAAATTCTTTTTTTCATGTGTTTATACTCTCTACTTTCTGATTCATTGGGTGTTCTTTCCAGTTTTCTCTATCAGCAATTATAAATGAACATGAGAAAAAATACCAGCGGCCCCGTGAAACTTTGCATAAATAAAAAAGCAATACCTGAATTTAAAATAAACTCAAATACTGCTCATGAAACATCTAATATTGTATCTTTTTAGCCGAGGTATAACATTTCTCTCTATATTTAACCAAACTTGAAGTTACACTGCCATTTCCCATAATAATGATGAAACAAAAGGTTGAAACAAAAACATACTAACTACGACAGAACTGCATATTACATAAAAGTCACTCTTTTTTGAATTTAGCAATACTCTTTTTTTAAACTACCTGTTATCCAGCGTGCAATAAAATATCTGTTTATAGTCCCAACCGTATTTGTAATAATATCGTTTATATCTGTGGTTTTAAAGGTAATAATGTGATGTATTAAGAACAGATGAAGATTTGTTTAAATCTTACCGAACGGACAGCGTCAAATAACTTCCCATCTGACTGATCACTTTCAAATATCAGAATAATTTATCTCATTTTCCATATTAAAATTCCAAACTATCCACATTTAACAGAAAATACTTCATACCCATAATTACAAAGTGCTTAACTTTACATTCCCATTTCTTCTATCTCTTTTAACATAAATTCTTCGAGTTTCTTCTTGTCAGGCAAATGTAACATATACGTTGAAACAAATAACTGGTTATCCATTCCAGATAAGGCATATTCTACCATCTGAGAACCTTTATCTGTACAAAGCAGTATTCCTACTGGAGGATTATCTCCCTCTATCATCTCATTTTTCTTATAATATCCTACATAAGCATTAAGCTGCCCTAAGACTATTATAAATTCGCATAGACACAGTATACCACAGCTCATGTATCTATGTGATTTCTTTTTTATTGTTTTGTTACTGTTCACAGGTAGGCATTTTCTGAACTGAAAATGCCGTATGATACAGTGGTGGTAGCAGATTTTGCCGATTTGGAATGCGAAGCATCGGCAAAATCCGTTACTGGAACGAGGTACGAGTGAACAGTAACAAAAGTTAAAAGCGAAATCCCTGTTAGTGCACTTTTTCCTTTTAAATATCCCATAAACTGTGATATACTATATTTCGGTGGAATACTTACCAACATATGGATATGATCTGGCATTAAGTGTCCTTCTATTATTTCCACACCTTTATACTTACACAATGCTTTGATAATATCTCTGATATCTTCTTTGTACTGATTGTATATTACTTTTCTTCTGTATTTTGGTGTGAATACAATATGATATTTGCACATCCATTTTGTATGTGCCATAGAATTTGTTTGATTTTTTTGTATAACAAATTTGTTGCACCACCCGCATAGCAGGTGGTTTATTGTTTCGCACATCTCCATTTCTCCGTTGGGAGAAACTCCGATGCACTCAACAGGCTAAAGCCCATGAATCAGAATCGGCGAGCCCTTTGGGATCGTCGATTTTGGTATATAAAGAGAAGGGGAGAACAATGCATGTATAAGGTATTGCTGGTAGATGATGAGCCAATCATTGTGGAGGGACTTTCAAGAAGTATTCCGTGGGAGCGCTGGAACTGCCGTGTTGTTGCGACCGCAAATGATGGAACGGAAGGAAAGAATCTGATTGAAAAAGAAAGACCTGATATTGTTTTTATGGATATCTGTATGCCGGAGATGAATGGTCTGCAGATGATTGCAGCATTAAATTCACAGTTTCCGGATCTTGAAGTGAGCGTGCTTACCGGGTATCGCGATTTTGAATATGCCAAGGAAGCGATACGGCTTGGTGTGACGCGTTTTTTGCTGAAGCCGTCGAATATGGACGAGTTAGAAGAGGCGATCGAGTGCATGTGCGCCAACCTGAATCTGGCGCATTTTTCGCGCGTGTTCAAAAAACAGGTTGGGGTATCGGCGAACGAATACCGCAATCAGGTGCTTGGAAAATAGATCAAAAAGTACTATAATTAGAAAGAAATATGACAGTGCGGAGGAAAAATGTGAAAAAAAATATGCCATATATATTGATAGCAGGGATTGCTTTCGGTTCTGATTTCTGGATCAAACGTCACATGGACAGGAAATATGCCAGGTACGTGGTGCATCCGGGACGTCGGAATAAGATTCTGATCGAAAAATATTATAACCGTGGAGCAGCACTTAATTTTCTTGCTAAAAAGCCGCGTGTGATGCGCGCACTTCATACAGTGATTATGTTTTTTGTCGGAATTTTATATTATTTCCTGCTCCGTATGCCGGGACACCGTCTTAGTAAAACAGGCGCATCTCTATTGGTTGGCGGTGGATTAAATAATCTGCTCGACCGCTATACAAAAGGATATGTGGTCGATTATGTGAAATTTAACTTTGGACCGAAATGGCTGAGAGGGATTATATTTAATATTTCAGATTTTTGTATTTTTATAGGTGCATTTTTATCCGTTGTGGGAAGTGAGGCCTCATCATGACACGGGAGACTTACCGGAAGATGACCGGGTATTTTTTACAGGATGAAAAAAAAGTCCGCAGGATTATTCTGGCAAACCGGCTGCTTACCGGAATTGTTTTTGTGAGCTATCCGCTTTATCTGATCTCGCTGCTGCTTAAGAGAGATACGTTACTGCCGCAGGCAGGGCTTGTTCCTGCAGTTTCATTTGTGGTCGTGACATTGTTCCGCAAGATCGTCAATGAACCGCGCCCGTATGAGAAATATGATCTACCGCCGGTGATCGATAAAGACGCGGGAGGAAAATCATTTCCAAGCCGTCATGTTTTTTCTGTATTTGTGATCGCCGTCACGGTATTTGTGCGCAATCCAGTGGCGGGCTGTATTTTAGCAATGATCGGAATTATGATTGCCGTGATCCGTGTGATCGGGGGCGTGCATACCGTATGGGATGTCACTGCAGGAGCTGCTGTCGGGATTTTAAGCGGTGTGATCGGATACTATATGCTGCCATATCGGGGATTTTGAGTGGTGTGATCGGATACTATATGCTGCCGTATCAGGGATTTTGAGCGAATATTACCGTATATTTTTGAAAAAATAAAAGCAACGAATTATAAAATTAAGATAACGTTTTTGTAGATTACAGAATTGGAGAAGAATATGGACCCTATAATGAATAGTTTTTCAAGAGAACAGATGGAATATATCGTGGAATTGTTTAATCCGTGTATGGATGATTATCTGTATGTGTTTGATCTGCAGAAAGACTGCTATAAGATCTCAAAACATGCGACAGAGCGTTTCCTTTTACCGGGGGATAATTTTGATGATGCGGCAAAAGCACATCATACATTTGTATATTCGGAAGACCAGTCGCGCCTGGATGATGAATTCCGGCGTATTATGAGCGGGGAGATCGTTTTTCATAACATGCATTACCGGTGGTTAGACCGCGCTGGGAAACCGGTGTGGATCAACTGCAGGGGGCGTGTATTAAATGATGCTGACGGGAAACCGCATTTTTTAGTCGGATGCATCAATGAGATCGGTCAGAAACAGAAGGCAGACAATGTCAGCGGCCTGCTTGGCGAATCAAGTCTTTCCGCTTATGTAGAACAGTTTGAGGATGGACTGCCGGATGGATTTTTCCTCCGCATCGGAATCGATGATTTTCGTGATATCAACGGTGACTTCGGAATGGAGTACGGAGATTATATCTTAAAGAGTACAGCAGACTGTATCGCAGAAAATATCAAACCGTCGCAGAGGCTGTACCGGATATTAGCGGATGAATTTATGGTGGTCGATTTT
>ERZ779981.395-NODE-395-length-22339-cov-13.0711_pt1 | contig 22339 bp, 12 predicted proteins | sample MGYA00511182_ERZ779981 | MGnify/ENA primary metagenome ERZ779981 (study PRJEB29588, sample SAMEA2149539) | human gut metagenome | biome: human gut; feature: human-associated habitat; material: faeces | place: Denmark | collected 2008/2010 ... | reverse complement strand
ATGCCTGATGAAGATTTGTTTGATTTTTATTGCAACACTAAGTTAAGTGAATCTTCTGACATGGCAAAATACTGGGTAATATATTATTACTCAGTATTTTAAATTTATTTCTAACAATATGTGTTGCGGAATTAAGGGGTATTTTAAGGAGGTGAAGTAAACACGCAATGAGCTTCCATATAAGAAAAGGTGCGAGATCGTCGGGTCTCACACCTTTTTGATCGTGTGCTTGAGATACTGTCCTAAAAAGTGTGTCTGATAAATCTAAAAAGGCCGATACTTGCGTATCGGTCCATAAGTTTGCAATTTAGGAGTCACTTAACAACTGAACATACAAACTATGGATTTTAAGAAGTACGAATTTCTGAGCTCATTCGCAAGCAGGCGGAGAAAGGAAATGTTCTTCATGACCTAATGGAAATCATGCCTGGAAGCATGATGGTGGCAGAACGGGGGCGAATTCCTGCGTGAAAGTCCCGACTATAAGGACAAAGGCCATCGTTGTGGGGGTGCTTATGGCCAAGGGAGAAAATTGGAATTTCGCATACCCCACTGGATCTAAGAACGTGGCCAGAAAAGGATGTGGAGACAGAAAAAATACGCCAGGGATCTTTCGTCATAGGAGGAAAGCAGGGTATCATTGCAATGCCGGGTGACCTGATGTCTTACGTGTGACACGAGAATTAGCTTCAGTTGTGACGGTGAATGGAAGAATCGGTCTCAAAACAGAGCTGTCAATATAAAAATGATAAGTTCAAACTGGAAGATACTAGGATAGGCTGCAGGGTGACACAGGGACGGAATTAAGCGATGGTTTCTAGATATTCTATTTACGGAACTGGGCGGGCGATCCTGTGTCCGAACGTACCATGGTGTGCTCCTATGATTGGGAGTATGCGACAATCCCCATACTATTACATTTTTTATAGGACAGGCTCTTTTTCGTTCATGTTTTTAGAATGATTTCTCGAATAAAAGTATTACTTTTGTTGAAGATAAAGCGTATGTTCATCAACATATATGGAATATAACGACTTAAAGGCTCTAAAATCATTCTTACAGAAACAAGGATGGCTGATACGTGGCAATCCGTATGGTTAAAAGTATTTTGCCTATGTGTATTCGGTTAGCCCTCCGATCTAAGCCGATTTTAAATGATACATTGAAACTCACAATTCATCTGAAATAAGAATCTAAACGAGCCCTTTTGAACGGAATTGAAGGGTGAGATTGATTCTATGATGATAAAAATATCCTATAGTGCAGAAAGGCTGCCTAACAAAACCATAACTTTGCTTTTGCTTATGATAAAAGATGCAGATATAAGTGAGAATCAACTCCTCGTCAGTTATGGAGACAAGGTTTGTATGAACCTACTAAAGGATCATACTACTCAGCAGAATATCTACTGGGCCACCGACTCGTATGCCGATCTTGGAGAAGACTTCACTTTTTTTGCCCCAATCACGCTCGACAAGATCACATCTTATGTTTCTGATGAAGGCAGTGTCATCACAAAGGAACAGTATAAGGTGCTTGTAGAAGAGGATCCGGAGGTTAAAGGAAAATATCAGGAGATTATTCGTCCCCGTGCTGTGAAATCGAGAGAGGAGCAAACTAAGAGGGCTAAGGACAAGGCGGAGGTATTCACGCCAGCCTGGATTTGTAATGCTCAGAACAATCTTATAGATGAAGCATGGTTTGGACGGACAGAAGGATTGTTCAACGCTCTTGACCCGAAAGATCCTCACAAATGGATTAATAATAAAGACAGAATCGTGTTCCCGAAAGATAGGACATGGAAGGATTATGTAGCCGATACACGGCTAGAAATAACCTGTGGCGAGGCTCCCTATCTTTGCAATCGCTATGATGCCGTAACAGGCGAGTATAATGATGAAGTAAAGTATCGGATTGGTATGCTTGACCGCAAGCTGCGCATTGTCTCAGAGAATGCCAAAGACTCCAAGGAATGGATTCTTTGGGCTAAGATAGCCCTGCGCTCCACTTATGGTTTTGAATGGCAGGGTGACAACCTGTTGCTTGCCCGTGAAGCACTATTCTTCACCTTCGAAGAACATTATATAGCACAGTTCGGCGAGAAGAAGTTCAATCAGAACAAAATGCGTATGATGCCCGGCGTTGCCTACATTATATCATGGAATGTATGGCAGATGGATGGACTTAAATTCGGCCTTCCCGGTTATGAGCCATACAAGGAGAAGGAAAGCCAGGACCATCTGCAACTATCCCTTTTCGATGAGCCTGAAGAGAGACATGAGCCACTTCCCCATGAGCGGCTTTGTCTTGTAAAGGACTTTCTTGAGGGAGTAGACCTACAGAAAGCAACACTCAGTTCGAAAGACTTTCACGATTTGAGAGCTCCCAAACATACCTTTAAATCATTAGTACACAAAAATATTTAAAAATATCACATTATGGCAATTTTTTCAATTTTTTCAACCCTTGAAGACATTAAGACCAGCTTGCAGAGTGGCTTGTCTGATGATGCTATGATTAAACTGCGTTCTGAGCAAAGGGATGCAATAGACTATGCAAAGGAACATTTCTGCAAAAAAAGCGGAAGAAAAGGGAATTATCAATATACATTGTTGCCAGGGCAATGCAAGTTCCTATGGAATGCGAAAATGCGTTTTGGAAAGACCATTTGCGCCATGCAACTTATGCGGGAGCTAAATGTCAAGCGTACACTCATCATCACCCATCGCCCTGTAGTCGGCGACAGTTGGATGAATGCATTCTATCAGGTAATAGGCTCCAACAAGTCGGCACCGGTAGTGCAGGGTAATACCGACTTGCATGTCACATACGGTTTCGGAAAACGTTCGGACAATGAAAGCGAAGGCAACTTCTACGACCTTGAAAAGTTTGTCGAGACCGAAGGTAACCACTATGCCTTCTTTGTCTCCATGCAATATATCCGGCTTTCGGAACTCGTGAATGCCAAGACTCTGGAAAAAAATAAAAGTAAACAAGATGCTACAAGCAAGTATGCTTCCGATAGTGAGAACGAGAAACTGAAGGCCGACATACTGAATACAGATTGGGATCTTATCATAATCGATGAAGCTCATGAAGGTACGCGTACTTCGTTAGGGAAAAGCGTCATTGACGATTTCCTGAAAAAGGACAAGACCAAGATGCTCTATCTCTCAGGTACACCTTTCAATCTTTATGAAGATTTCGAAGAAAACGAGATCTACACCTGGGACTATATAGCCGAACAGCAGGCAAAGAGGGATTGGACAAAAAAGCATCCGGATGAAAGGAATCCATACGCCGAACTGCCGAAGATGAATATCTTCACCTATGACATAACCAAGAATATAAACAATGTGCTTGACCAAACAGGCATATTTACTTTCCCTGAGTTCTTCCGTACATGGACAGGCAATCCTAAGGCGGATAAAGCTGACATGCCTGCCGGTGCCAAAGGACGCTTTGTGCACGAAGCCGAAGTGCTGAAGTTTTTGAATCTTCTCTGTACAAAAGACGCTGAAAACAACTTCCCGTTCTCTACCACGGAATATCGCCAGATGTTTCGCCATACTTTGTGGGCAGTTTCCCATGTCAATGAGGCAGCCGCGTTGGAGCAGCTGCTGAAAGAACATCCCACATTCAGGCATTTCAAGGTAGTGAACGTAGCCGGAAAGAATGATGCGGACGAACAGAGTGAAAATGCACTCGATAAAGTACTCAATGCCATAGGTGAACTGCCGGAAAAGACTTCTACCATTACCATATCTTGTGGCCGTCTCACCACTGGAGTTACTGTCGCTCCTTGGACCGCAGTCTTCTATCTCAAAGGCGGAGACCGTGCAGCCACCTATATGCAAACCATATTTCGTGTACAGTCACCTTACAAAACGCCTGATGGTAAGATGAAAAAAGAGTGTTATGTATTCGACTTTGCCCCCGATCGTACGCTGAAGATTGTAGCCGAGACGGCCAAATTCTCATCCATGGCAAAGGCCAAGGAAAAGCAGCAGGACGATGATGAGGAAGAGAAAACACAGGAAATGCGCGACAAAGAAACGGTTAGCGACTTCATCGAACTTTGCCCGGTTATTTCTATGGATGGAGGAAAGATGAGTCCCATGGATGTCAACACCATCTACAGGCAGCTGGAAAATGTCTTTATCGACCGTTTGGTCCGTAAGGGCTTCGATGATAATTGTCTGTATGTTCAGGAAGAGTTGAACAAGCTAGCCCCTGAGGTCCTTAATCAGATTGGTGAGAACGGTGGCCAGGCTCCTGACGAAAAACGTACGGATGCCAAAGAGACGGTAGACCTGAGTCACATGACCGAAGAACAGCGTGCGGAATGGGAAGAAAAAATACGCCAGAAGAAAGCAGAAGCTGCAAGGAAGGCAAAGCAGAAGGCTGCAAAGGATGAGGAATTTAAAAAGCTGTGGGATTCTTGGACTGAAGAACAACGTCAGGAGTGGTTGGATAAGGAAGCTGAGCGCCTGGCCCGTCGTGAAAAGGCAAAAGAAGAGCGTGAAGAATTCCGTAAGCGCATCACCAACATACGTGGCATCGCCTTGCGTATCCCGCTCCTGATGTATGGAGGCGCCGATGCCGGCGATACAACAGAGGACATCACGGTGGATAACTTTACTCGAAAGATCAAGGATGAATCTTGGAAAGAGTTCATGCCGAAAGGAATTTCAAAGGAGGATTTCAATAAAATCAAGAAATGCTTCAATGCTACCCGCTTTGAAGAGGCCGGCAAGAAGTATCGTGCCCTAACCCGTGAGGCCGACTTTATGCATGTAGAGGAGCGAATCAAACAGATCACAGAGATTTTCTCCTATTTTCGCAATCCGAATAAGGAAACCGTCCTCACTCCGTGGCATGTGGTGAACATGCATATGAGCGAAACCATTGGCGGTTGGTGTTTCTTTGATGAGACGTTCGATGAAAAGACCGGACAACTGGATACCCCACGTTATGTGGACCGGGGCGATGTAACCCGTCAGCTTTTCGATAACGTGGATTTGGCTGGCGAAATTCAGACAAAAATTCTGGAAATCAACTCCAAGTCAGGTCTCTATCCTCTCTATGTAACCTATTCTCTTTATCGTCGTCGTCTGATGGAATATGTTAAGGCGGAATGCATCGATATCAATAGCGTGAGTGTTCAAGAGGAGCAAGTGGTATGGGATGACATTGTAAGAGACAATATCTATGTCATCTGTAACACTCCCATGGCTGTGGGCATCACTCGTCGTACCCTCTTCGGTTTCCGCGATGTCGAGAGAAAAGCTAATATTAAGAATGTACAATTAATCAAACGTGCTTCCGATGATCAGGAAGGTCTTGTAAAAGAATTGAAGACTGTTGGCTTCTGGAAGGGTAATTCAAGTAAACAAGAAATGAAATTTAATGCAGTGGTGGGAAATCCGCCGTATCAAGAGGAAGGAATAAGTACCCGCAAATCACCAATATATCATTTATTTTATGATATAGCATTCAAGCTATCCTCAAAAGTAACACTGATAACACCAGGAAGATTTCTTTTCAAGGCAGGGCAAACACCTTCTAATTGGATGGATAAAATACTTAATGACAACCATTTCAAGGTAGTAAAATACATACAAAAGTCTACTGATATATTTGATAATGTAGATATCAAAGGAGGTGTTGTAATTACTTATCGTGATGATAAAGCTAATTTTGGTCCAATCGGAACATTCATTGAATATGAAGAATTAAAAGCTATATTGCAAAAAGTCATTAAACATGAATGTTTTAAAAAAGATGAATTTGGTAGTCTTATTTCCTCACGTGGAATGTATCGATTTTCTGATTCTTTTTTCCAAGATTATCCAGCAGCTAAAGATGCGTTGAATAAGGGTACGGGAAATATGATAACCTCCAATTCCTTTGAACTCTACCAAAATATATTCCTTATAGAGAAGCCAAAAGACGGATTCGATTATATTAAATTGTTCGGACGGGTAAATAATCAACGTGTGTACCGTTGGATAAAGCGAGATTATGTACAACCCAACGACTATTTGGATACATACAATGTGTTTGTTCCAGAAGCCAATGGCACAGGTGCTATCGGCGAGGTGCTCAGCACGCCGATAATCGGCGTGCCGATAATCGGGCACACCGACACCTTCCTAAGCATCGGTAAGTTTACCGATGCCCAGGAAGCTGATCGGTGTCTCAAATACGTCAAGTCAAAATTTGCCAGATGCATGTTAGGTACCCTTAAAGCTACTCAACATAATCCACGTGACACTTGGGCTAATGTTCCTATGCAAGACTTCACTTCTAACAGTGACATTAATTGGAACAAAAGCATTCCAGAAATAGACCAACAATTATATGCTAAATATGGCCTTGATGTATTTGAAATAGAATTTATTGAGAAGATGATCAAGCCTATGGAATAATACCTGAAAAAATTATATATCCATTCCAAAGGATTATCCTATGTGCTAGCGTAGTGGCCGTCATATGGCAGCCACTACACTGGTATTAAGTGGCTTATATGGTAATATTGTAAATATTTAATATTTGCAAAAGCATCATTAGCAATACAAAAAGTATAAATTGGGTATAAAATAGAAAGGATTTATTAACCTCATAATTTATAGGTTATAAAATTATGGCAAACAGCAATACATTTGATAAAAATTTACTCGAAAAAGAAGAGCAGATCTTTTGTAAAAATCGTAGATTGCATGATAAAATTTTTATTGACTTGATACATTCTCTTGAAACACATCGTAGAGAAAGTACATTAGCTATTATCTCACCGTTCAAAGAGACTGTCAAGAAGTTACAAAGAGAATTTCAAACAGATAAACGAATACTTAAGGAATTTATAGTTGAAACAATAGACCGTATTCAAGGAATGACCGTAGATTATGTTATTTTGTATTTGCCTGCGTGTGGTTCTGAGTTTGCTTTGGATGAAAGGCGATTTAATGTGGCAACAAGTCGCTCCCAAAGTACGACACTTATTGTATCGGACGTCAGACTTGAAAGGTTATCTAAATTTAAGGGAAGAGTAAAGAATTTCATCCAAGCAAGTAAATATATAGATTAGATTATGGCAAAGACAACAATTAAACCAACTGCAGATCAAATAAGAAAGACCTATATTTCCTATCTTCAGATGAAACGAATACGACAACCTGAAGCATTTGTAGAAATATTAAATACGTTTATTTGTCAATTTTATGATGCCACCTTTGATGGGATTTTGAGTCAATTGGATCACAATTACTATGATCGTGTTCGTAATAAAATGGCGATCGACCGGGAAATGACAGCCTTGGATAAGAAGAATAGGCTAATATATTCCTTTAGTCTAAAAATGTACTCTCAATTCTTGCAATCAAAAGAATTCAAGAACTTGTATAAACGCAAAATTAATATTGAAGGAAACGGCAAGAGAACAAAAGCAACCGTACCTGAGGCTCCTAAGTATCGCGAAGAAACGGAAGGAGAACGCAAACATATTCTGAAGGAGCGAGATGTGATATGCCGAAATCCCCGACTCCGGCAACTGTGCTTGAATCGATATGGCTATCAATGTCAATGTTGTGGTATGGATTTTGCCGAGATGTATGGTGATAAACTTGGTGCCAATTTCATAGAAGTGCACCACTTAAAACCAATATCTACATTTGAAATTGAAGGAATTCCTAAAGATTTTGTAGAAAATCTTGTACCTTTGTGTTCAAACTGTCACTCTATGATTCACCACATTGAAAAGAGCGAACACCCACTTCGCGATTTACGTGAAGCATACAGGGGAATAAAAAAGAAACTTAGAATCTTGAAAGAGGACTAAGTTGTCACTATTACGCCGAAATAAATCTATGGAATATGGACATCAGAAAATATATAGGTGAAACGACAGAATACGACAAGAAACAGGAGGTTGAACGTCGTAAGGTCAAAAGCTGGCTAAAGAGTGTCAGCGCATTTGCCAATGGAATAGGAGGTAGCCCCTCAAAATGTCCCTCAAGTTTCAGACCTGGATGCTTGGATAGAAGAACAGGTAGCAACTTATCCTAAAATAACGACAGAAACATTGGCTAAATTGTCCGGTAAGACGGCAAAGACTATTAAATGGCATATAGCTAAAATGCCTCATATCAAATTTGTAGGCAGTGGCTATAGTGGATATTGGAAAGTTGGAGAAAAAGAATCTGACCATGATTGAAAAGCTAACAAAAGAATTAAAAGCTAAAATAGCATCATTCGACATTAGTAAGCCATACGTCTGGCAACTGAAATTGTCGGAGGCCGATTTCAATGAACTTGAGATCTGTTTGGAAGGCATAGCCTCTACCAAGGGTACTTCCGCTCTAATTTCCACTCAATATGCCGTAGCGACCATTGTCTACATCGCTGAGTGGTATAAGCGTAAGTATCAAAGCGGAAACAGTAATCCACTGGTAGAGAACCTGAACTTTGAAACCCTTTGGACGAATGCAGGAATTAGTCAGAAACTGTATCTTTATCAAGATGACAATGGCAACAAACGTTGGTTATATTCCATATATGTGCTTGGCGGTCTTGCCATAAGACATGAATTGGGCAGAAATGATAATCTGAGATTCTTAAAGGGTTTATGTCGCATTTATCACGGCGAAGACTATACGCTTGAAAATTTAGATGAGGCATCAAGATCTGTCGCTTTCCGTGAAAGCATCAAACGCTGTCACTCATTATATGAGTATCTACAGGAAATACTCAATGGACGAATGCCATTCGACGAAGAGGATTTGAAGAATGATGCCTCGGATGTCAACCGCTTTGTATCTATTTTAAAAATTGCTAATGACGAGGTACTGAAAGTGAAGTTTCGATTTGAATGGATCGTCTCTTTCTTACCAGACTACACCTACATGTCGCGCCGACTTAATGTCTTGCTGAAACCTGAAGAAGTCGGTGGTGGCTTACACCAGTATCTGCGTTATGATAGGGTTCATCTTTGGGGCGTCGCACATCCTGAAACCCAAAGATATCTTTACGTCTATATAAGATTCAGGTACAACGGGAATCTTGTAGAGCCATCGACCATGGATAGGCCTATCATCACCTATCTGAATCATAGCGTAAATGACTTTGTCGCCCTTGGTGTAGAGAAAAACGTAAAAATAAAGCATATTCCTACCACTAGATTTAACAAGATAGAAATCATCATCAAGGATGATGACGGTAATGAGTATCTGGCACAATCTACAGATACGACAGAATACATCCAGCTATGGCGAACTGACAATTACAGTAATATATGGACATCAACCCAGAACGCTCAGAGAGAAACGGCATTACTCTTCACCCACTCCTGCAGGTTGAAGGATGAGGCCATGGCTAATGAAGTGTATCAAAAACGATTCAATGACAGTCTATTTGGTGTTAGCGAAATCTGGAACTGGGTTTATATATATGATTCCGTTACTTTTTATACATCTGCAGGACGGGAAATATGCCTGTATAATCGAATAGGGTATGACCAGATAACGACAAGGTTGTATTCAGATACGATCCATTATGTCTGTGGTGGTTTTGTGCATCATTATTATATAGATGATCCAGACATCAGTGAAGAACATGATATGGAAAAACTTCCTCTGATCTTCGGAAGGGAGGACATTATCGTACGACATTTCACAACAAGAGATGACATTCTGAATGCTCAACCGGAAAACAGTACTGTGGTTGAGCTGATAGAATATAAACAGCAGAACGGAAGATATGCAGAATGGACACCCTTAAATAGACCATCTTACGGAGTAGTAACTCTCAGAATTACGGTGAAGGGCAAGCCGTTTCTGATGGCAGTAGCCTATCTTCCCAAATTGGGGAAAGAATGTCCAATAGAACGGGATTTTAATTGCGTTGCCGTCCGCTATCGCACTTTACAGGAAGAAGAAGCGATCTGTCAGGATAAAATACCTTTAGATGGTGAAGTATTGACACCAACCCTCTCTATTCAATATGGTGAAGGTAAAAGTTTCTTTGTAGTAGACGTGTATCGTCCTACTCTTGTCAAAGAAATTTTGCTTGACGGTAACATCATACAATATTTGGAGGGAGACGAAACATTTGACTTGCCTTATATATATAAGAATAGGGCACAAATCAATGACTTCAGCCGCAAGGGTTACCAAGCTTATTCGTGCAATGGTCTTGGCAAGATTTACACGGAGGATTTTATCAATATTGCAGGTAATCCAAGCATTGGAGAAGCCGCAATGAATGCATGGCGGATGAATAGAAAATTCAAGGGAACTTTGCTTGATGCAATGGCTCCCGATTGCCTGGTAGTATGTTTTGGCAATTCACTAGCTGATAGTTCGTGGGAAGGAGCAAAAGCCTTGTTCTGGAATTATGATGACCGGACGGATCCTGAGCCCATTGATCCTAATAAGGATGCGGACTCAAAAGATGTAGGCCTAATTTTCCAAGACATTCGACACTCTAATAATCTTTCCTGTAACCTTGGATTGGACATTGACAACGATCCGTGGGCTTGGGACGACATAAAAGAGTCTGTGTTAAAATGTTTTGAAGTGGCTAATACCTATGGCATCTATTTCTTTCTAATGAAACCATTGAGAGATCTGGAGAAAGAAAGAATCATTGCTGAAATCTATAAGCCGCTACTTTGTAAAGAGAATGGAAGGCTCTCTCAAGAAGACAAAGCCGGGCTGCTTCGTCTTGGAGAGGAGTTGGGGATTGATTGGTATGACTTTAATATTGATATTAATAACGAAAAATAAAAACGTATGAATTTTTCTGAACTATACAAAAATAATCGTACATCTGTAGAAAAAGCCATTACGGCTATGTGGTGTAATGAGCCCAACAATGATAGTCAGCGTTCTTATATTAAGCAAATGAAGACACTTATTGGTGATTTGTTTGCACCTCAAAACGCTGTGCCTGTTGTTCAATGTATGAACTCTTACATCCCTGTTTCACCAGAAAAGGTGGAGGCTGCCAAGTCTATGGTACAAGCACTGTGGACGAAACCTTATCCTCCATACGAACACCAGTATAAGTGCTGGGATGTATTATTAAATCAAAGGACGGAAGACAATAAGCCCAAATCCATTGTCGTAACTACAGGAACAGGTTCTGGAAAGACGGAATGTTTCATGATGCCTTTGATCCATGACTTGTCCCAACACGCTCTGCCGAATGCAATCCAAGCTCTTTTCCTCTATCCGCTAAACGCATTGATGGAAGACCAGAAAGAACGTTTGGAAGAATTATTGTCTACTGCGGAGAAAACGACAGGCATTCATCTCACTTACACAGTGTATAATGGAGATCTTCCAGAATGGGAGCCTCAAAGCACTGACATGTCAGATGATGCAAATAGAATACGCAACCGCATTGAACAGGTTACTGGAGGTAAATATGAGTTTATACGATCTAATCCTAATGAGAAAGGACGATATGAACTTAGGAATGTGAAGTTCCCTCACATGATTTATACTCGTAAAGAGGTGCGAAAAAATCCGCCACATATCGTATTGACAAATCCGACTATGCTAGAATATATCCTCTTGCGAGGATCAGATTCTAATCTCATTACGGCTGGAGAGAAAAGCTTGCGTTGGATAGTCATCGATGAAACCCATTCCTATACAGGAGCAGGTGCTGCTGAGTTGGCGATGCTTATCCGTCGTGTACTTCTGGCATTTAAAGTTGATGCACAGGACATACGTTTCGCAACATCTTCTGCAACCTTTGGCAATGGCGAAGATAAGGAAAAGGAAGAACAAGAACTAAAAGAATTCATAGCCGGTATCACAGGTATCAGGATTGATCAGGTAGAAGTGATAGGTGGTACTCGTATTGGAGAAGCTGAAATCCCCAAAGGGGAAGATGAAGAAAGATGGAGAAAAATATTCACAAAAGAATATATATCCCTCAATGACCTATACCCACAGGAAGCTTCTATCGAGGAGAAACTTCAATGGCTTGATGAGATGTGCCAACGTGAAGAAGAGCGATGCAAGGCTGCCGGTAAAAAGCAGCCAGATATGAAATTAAAAGTACATTATTTTTATCGCGTACCAAACAACGGCCTATTTGTCCGTCTGAATGAATTTGCTGACGGCTCTTTCAAAATCTATACTGAGAACATATTGGACAACAAACAATTAAACCAGACGGACTCTATAGAAGAGACTCCATTGCTTGAATTAAGCCGATGCAAGCACTGCGGTGAATATGTTGCTCTTGCTATGGTCGATGTGAAGGATTGGACCTACGGACCCATTCCTACTGATGATAGCGATATGTTTGATATAGACGTTTCTGACAATGATGACAGATCGACTAAAAGATATGTCATTTTTGGACTTTCCAACAAGAAGAATGAGAAAGGAGATAACAATGTTAAGTTTCGGGTTCTTCCAGGTGCGAAACTTCAACCTCTGACTCCTGCTGAGGAAGATGAAGTTGAGGGATGGCATATTGTGGGTAACACTCAATGCTGTTGCCCCTATTGTAATGCCAAACAGACGAAACGCCATAATTCGGATAAAGATATGGAGGATGACGCAAACGGTAATATGGAGGATAATCGACTGCAGAAGTTTCGTCTTTCTGCGGACTTCATCTCTCGCATGATAGCTCCAAGTATTCTTGATCAGTTGGATAAAGGAAAATCTAAGACAAATGGAATAGTGCTTCATGATGGACAGCAGTATATCAGTTTTGTTGACAGTCGACAGGCTGCTGCCATAGCTACCTTAAAGCAGAACTTAGAACAGGAACGTATGTGGCTCTATAGTACGATCTATCATGAGATGTGTCGTAGAAAAGCAAACGGAATCACCAAAGAGGCAGCAAGGGCTCAGATTATGACAGCTGTTCAGGCTGATCCCGAGTCTATGATGAAATATGCTCCCATGATGCAGAACCTTAAATCGTCGGATCCCAACGTAGTACAGAAGCAATTAGATGAGATGTCCAAAGCCACTAACTATATGACTTGGTCAGAGATTGCGGAACTACTAAAGAATGATGCGTATTGTCCGGTATTTGCTTCTGTGTTCGTAAAACGGTCGGGAGAAAGTGACGAGATAGAGGATGGATTGCCTTCTGAAGAACTTATCGATAAGTACGTACAGAGTATTATGGTGATGTATCTGTCACATCGTCCGGCATCGGCAGCATCTCCTGAGAACTTAGGATTATTTGAGACCTGTTATCCACAACTTAAAGCCATAGAATTGCCAGAAGAAGTGAAACGCTTTAATAAGATACTCAATAATCCCGTCAATCAAATTACAAAAGAAGACTGGCAGAACTTAATACAGGTTTACCTTGACTATACTGTTCGTAACAACCAGTCTTTCTATCTTCGCATACCAGGTAATGAGAAGATAGATATATTCTCTACTGTACGTTTTGCCACGGAAAAGCCTCGACGTCGCCCGTTCAATAAGCCCAAATTGGAAAATGGCATAGTGTCACAGGCTCGTGTCGTACGATACTTGTGTGCATTGATAGCACAAGATGATCCATCACTCAATATCAATGAAGCTCAACATCAGTATTTTCATCAAATCTCCGATGTAATAGATGCGCTTTGGGAGACATTGACAGGGGATAAATATAAGATACTTCAGGTTGGACAACGCTTGAATGAAGCTGGTCAGTTCGTAAATGAAAAGGACAATGCTCCACGTTTAAATCTAAATAATTTGTGTTTCAAGCTCTATGATGATGTTTATCTGTGTGATACAAAGGCAGATGAAAGGCATCATATAGTATGCTATCGCCCAATAGGCAATCATTTTAAACGATTTTCTCCTTACTTGGAAGGTTCCACTCCTATTGAACTTGATGAAGCCCTCCATGAAAAATGGGATGTATTCCCCTATTATAAAGGTTCTGGTAAAGAAGGAGACAAACAAGCAATTGAACTTTGGGCCAAAACGCACCGGTCTTTATTGTGGGATTATAATATATGGGGTACGGATGGTATCTTTCATAACCGCCTCGAGAATATTCATAACTTCCCAAATCTATTTATCCAACAGGAACATACAGCTCAGGTTGACAAAAGCGTAGCCCGTGGTCTCCAGTCAAAGTTTAAAGATCATACGATCAATATTTTGGCTTGCTCCACTACAATGGAAATGGGTGTTGACCTTGGTAATCTGGAGGTCGTCCTGCTTTCAAGTGTTCCGCCATTACCGGCGAACTATAAACAACGTGCTGGACGAAGCGGACGTAATAATAAAGTTCGAAGCGTCTGTATTACTCTTTGTGGATCTGATGTCATAGGCCTACGAGCATTAAGAAATCCAATAGAAAAGATGATCAATCGACCGGTCCGTGTTCCAACCGTAGACTTGAAAAGTCCACAAGTGATCCAGCGGCATGTAAATTCTTTTCTAATACGTTCCTTTGGCGTGTTCACGGATGGCAATAATGGCGGACGACTTACTCAAAGAGTGGCGGACTACTATACCTCATTTGAGGTGCGTATCAGCAATGGAAAAGTTGTTATATTGCAAGGATCAAACGAAGTAGAACCTGATGATCTACTTGGCGATCCCAAGGATACAATGTACGAAAAATTCAATATGTTATGTGCAACGCCTTTACGGAAGGACATACGTGAAGATCTTATAAAACTTCTGAAAGGAACAATTTATGAAGGACAACTAACTCAAGTAATAAGAAATGCACAGGAAATTAATTGTCGTTGCTATGCTGAATTAACGAATAGATTGAAAGATTATCAATTTGCATTCTTGAATAAGGAATCTATTAAAAATGATAAATTCCGCATAAAGCTAAAGATGCAATATATAGAAGTGTTATATAAGCGGTTATTGAATTTCTGGGCAACCAGTCGTTTTACTCCTAATGCTAATATGCCAGTCAATGTACTCACTCTTGATTTGAATGGCTATGGTAAGAAGAATTTCCTTACTCCGATGACGTCTGCAAATCCTTCCTACTCTCTGCGAGAGGCTATCGTGCAGTACGCTCCAGGAAATCGGGTGGTTGTAGATGGGGTCGTTTATACTGTTCGCGGCATCGAAGTTACAAATATGTATGAGGACAATAAAACTTACAAAACCATCTATCGTAACAGTGATAAGACGGTTATTGACGATCCTAATCTCAGCAATCAGATCAAGTGGTCGGTGAATGATGCATATGGTCTGAGTATGATTCAACCGGTAGGTTTCATGCCTGATATGAATGAAGATAGGACGCGCATTATGGAAAACAACACATTTACACGGGTAAATGCGCAATTAATTGATGCGGACGATTGGCTAAATCAGATAACAGAACCACATTTGTTTGCCGTTCGTCCAAATAGTGAATCTGGTAATGCTAAAATACTTTATTATAATGAAGGAAAGGGTTATGGCTATTGTTTCTGCCCTCGTTGTGGGCGTACTGTTCTTGAGGAAGAAATTGCAGACAAAAATGAACCGCTCAAATTTCCTGACGAGTTCAATCCTGTACATTCTCAATATAAGGAGGGGCTATCACAGAAGCCAAATTTTCATTTCGCTATCACTGGAAAGGAAATGCAAAAAGCTTGCGGTTGCTCAAATGATATCACTAAAATAAAACGTAATGTCATCATAGGGGATTTGATTCAAACAGACTTTAGCGAGATCCGTATTCGTCACAAAGGCAAAAAGAGATGGATATCAAATCGTAGTGAAGAAGAGAATCTGCTCTTCACGCTAGGTATTGCTTTCACTCAAACTTTGGTGGATATTCTCGGAAAAGAGCGTGGAGCTGTTGACTTTACAGTGATGCCAAATGGACATATCTGTATTTTCGACTGTAACCCTGGCGGTGCTGGTTATGCTAATCAAATGGCAAATATCTTAGTAATGAAAGAGGTTATCAAGGCATCAAAGAAACTTTTAACAGAGGCACAAGAAAATAATTCAAAAGATATGTTGCTTGATAAGTTTACACTTCGATTTGCTAAATATCTTGATATAGAAGCAGCCTTGAAATGGATCGCGGAAGAGGAGGAAGTTGGTGACAGCGTACCTCAAAATATAAAGGAGGCATTTCCTGGAACATCTCCTTCACAAACGACACTCTATGATCTAGAAAAAGCATTTATTGCTTCTCACGGAGAGCTTATATTGTTTGTAGATAACAACTTTAAGCTTTGGGACTATGATGATAGGGATAATGGATGGCAGCCACAATTTATGACTCGCTTTGCCGCAAAGAGCCTAACCACTTCATTTTGCGTACTTGAATCAAAACGAAATATAATGCCCGAGCCAGTCCTTGCCATGTGTCGTGAAATTCAAGCATGGGCAAAAGGGGGAGACGTAAAAAGTACGAAAAATCCCTGGGCGGACAAGGATGTGTATCCCATTGCATATATTGATGGAAATCTGTATTTTATGAATAACAAAGAATATGCTCAGCTTAATGCTCAGTGGGGAAATAACACGATGTTTTTTGTACGAATCAAGAATCCATTTACTTCAGCAAAGGCCATTGATTTATCATATAAGCCTTCAACTGTACTTTTTAAATTAACAGATGATCAGTATAGATGTATCTATACTGATCAATTAGGCCCTATACTTCAGAAGGAATCTGGAGGAGTGATAGATCAATTCATTAATTATGCTCAACAAAATGGTAGTCCTTTAAGAATATTCTATCAGGATGAGCATCTAAAAGGCATTATGGGAATGGTCCTTACTCTACAAACAATTGGATATATTATTACACAAATTGGTTCTAATTTTCAAATAGAGTTCAAGGTCGAAGAATATAAGGACTATATGGGTAAAGAAGAAAGTATTACTGCAAATCAGCCTTCATCTGAATTACGCAACAAGAAGTTAGAAGAACTAACAAATGAATGGATTAAATGCTTAAAACATGAAAATGGCATAGAAGGAAAATTGGTTCACATTGTCTCATTAAAAAAGAATACTCTAGAGCATTGGAGAGTCGTTTCCTTTACATGTGGAAATAAGATTCTTTCCATCTATCCGGATGGAGGCTTTATCAATGAATGGTACATTGCAAGACAACCCAATGGAGAGTACTTCACGAAGGATAATGTCACTTGTAACACTAAAATTTATCTATTCCGTAATAAAGACATTAAATTTGATATTCAAATTGTGACGATTGAGTAAAACTAGATTGTAAGGAATATATCTTAAACACATATAGTGCCTATCAGAGCTTTCCCCCAATACTCTGATGGGCACTATTTGTTCGTTTACATCAAAGAGATGTCGCAATTATTGCATTCTTCCCAAATAGTGGTGATATATGAAGACAAGCTTCATTTTTATATAATATTTCTATTAATATCTACATTATGTCCCAAAAATACTGTAAATTCGCAGAATGATCAGCAACTGTCAAAGAGAACAGAAAACAGTCTCAGCAACATATCAAAAACGACTGGCAGGACATAATGTCAGACGGAAAGAGGTCGGCTTAAGCTGTTTGGGTTCTTGCAGGCAGATGATCGGCACATCTCCAACCTACTGAAAAAATAGGAGGAAGATATGATACCATAAACTGACACGAACAACCTTGCCTGTCTTGACGATGCTGTTCATGAAAAATCAAAGCAAAGTAAAGACCTTATGCCAACAAACAAGAATGCCCAACTGCGCTATAAGATATTAGACCGTTGTTTTAGTGATTTTCATTATAAGTACACCATCGAGGATCTTGTTGATAAAGTCAATGAGAGTCTTGGCGATGTGTGTGGAGCGCAAGTCAGTGTCCGACAGATACGCGAGGACATAAAGCATATGCGTGACAGGATGACTTATAATGCTCCCATACGGGCTTACCACTATGTCGGTAAGAAGTGCTACTACCGATATGCTGACAGCGATTTTTCCATTTTCAACAACGACCTGTCTGTCGAGGAAGTGGCATCCCTCCGTACTACCATTGACATTTTGAGCCGTTTCCGCGGAATACCCAACAATGCGTGGTTGGAAGAAGTAATCTCTAATCTCGAATATCGATTTGGGATGAAGCCTAATTCAGAGAACATCATTTCCTTTGAACGCAATGACTTATTGAAAGGTAATGAGTTCTTGGGCGAGCTGATAGATGCCGCATTGAATCATCAGCCTCTCAACATTCTTTATCGAACTTTTAGCGGCAAGGAATGGACATCGGTCATACATCCCTATCACCTCAAGCAGTTCAATAACCGCTGGTTTCTGATAGGACTACAGGAGGGCTCCCATGGCAACTATATCACCAACAAGGCTCTAGACCGGATCGTGAGATTTTCTAAGGCCGACGTTCCCTTTATCCCTAATAAGGATATCGACTTTGATGACTACTTCAAGGACGTGATCGGCGTGACTTTACCAGAAAATCATCCTGAGCCAGAAGAGGTTCTGCTAAAATTTGATGCAGGACGTTTCCCATACATTATCAATAAGCCTATCCATCCTTCACAAGTGATAGTGGACGAAACCAAGCATATCGTCAGACTCTTTATCCGTCCCAACAAAGAGTTTGAAGCCTGTGTATTCTCTTACGGGAATCAAGTAGAAGTGCTTAAGCCTGTATGGTTAAGAAGCCAAATCTTAGAAAAACTAGAGGAAGCCGTAAGAAAGTACCATTCTATGGAAAATGATTCTGCAACAGGCTCAGACTAATTGTTGATGGGATTAAGTGAGAAGTATGAAAGAAATTGTATGTGACGGCCCGAGTAGGATGTCGTCACAGGTGATTATGTTCACCTCATTTATAAGGTGAGCAGATGACGACTTGAACTTTTTCAATATACCTTATATATAAAACATAACCGTCATGCTTTTGCTCTTTATTATACGAAGACAATGACGGTCTGTCATAGATGTGTCCACGCCATGGAAATCAACTTGAACTACCATTCTTAATTCATAGTCAATAATCCCATTCATAGGTCTCAGGGATTATAAAATGCGTTCTAGGCTTTTGTCGTATCAGTTTTTACTTGTCTTAGTGTTAAGTATTCAAAGGCCTAATCAGACATGACGCTTAATGGATTTGGGCTTGTAATGCGGTAAGTTATGTTGCAATGAGTTGATTATCAGGTAATATCCTTCATATTTACGATCTTGAAAAGTTAGCGAAATAAAATAATTTTTGCTATGCAGAATGGCTGCATAGATGGCGCGTAACTTTGCTGTCGAAATTATGTTAAACTTAAAAGATAATAGCCATGAAGGAGTTAAGATGTCCACATTGCGGAAGTGTATTCACTGTTGATGAAGCCGACTATGCTTCTATCGTTAACCAGGTGAAGAACCAGGAGTTTGATGCCGAGGTTGCTTCCCGGCTTCAGGAAATTCAGAAGCAGGCAGAGGCCAAGCAGGAGGCTGCGTCACTGAAAATCAGCCAGAAATATCAGGATAAGATTGCGGCAAAGGAGGTCGAGATTGCCAAGAAAGAGAATGAGATCGTAAGACTTCAGGCTCAGTTGGAAAAGTTTGATCAGGCTAAAAAGCTGGAGATGGAATCCGAGCGCGCAAAAGCCAAAGAGGAGATCGCACAACTGCAGTCGGTCATTAAGGAGAATGAGAACAACGTTAAGATCGCTGTCCTTCAAGAGCGGAACAAGGCGAAAGACATCATTCAGTCTAAGGAGAACACCTTGATGGCATTACGGAGTCAGATCGACTTGAAGCAGAAGGAGGCCACCATCCGTGAGGCTAATCTTAGGGAAGACTTTGAACGTCAGTTGAAGCAGAAGCAGGAGCTTGTGGAATACTACAAGGACCTGAAGGCCAAACTGTCTACAAAAATGGTGGGCGAGTCGCTTGAAGTTCATTGTAACTATGAGTTTAACCGGGTGCGTACAAACATGTTCCCGAACGCTTATTTTGAGAAGGACAATGATGCCAGCAAGGGTAGTAAGGGAGACTTTATCTTCAGAGACTACGATGATGGCATTGAGTATATCTCTATAATGTTTGAGATGAAGAACGAGATGGACCAAACGGCCACCAAGCATAAGAACGAAGACTTCTTTGCCAAGCTGGATAAGGACCGGAGGGAGAAGGGATGTGAATATGCCGTACTCGTCTCGTTATTGGAACCGGACAATGAACTATACAATGAGGGTATCGTAGATGTATCCTACCGTTACCCGAAGATGTTTGTCGTACGTCCGCAATTCTTCATGCCCATCATCTCACTGTTGGCACAGGCTTCAAAGAATAGCGTGGAGTATCGCCGGGAGCTGATGATTGCCAAGCAGCAATCCATAGACGTGACGAACTTTGAGAACAAGCTGAATGACTTCAGAGATAAGTTCAGTAAACACTATCGCTTGACGAGTGATAAATTCAATAGCTCCATCGATGAGATAGACAAGGCGATCAAGTTGCTTCAGAAGACACGTGATGATCTGCTGAAATCCTGCAATTATCTCCGACTTGCCAACCAGGATACGGAGGGACTCACGATCAAGAAGCTAACTTATGGCAATCCGACCATGAAGAAGATGTTCAATGAGGCACGGGAAAAGGAGAATGATAAGATGTGAACCGGATGTTGCCGTCGACCGGACCTGATAAAGATCGTGTGTTGACGGCAACGTAAGGGATGACATTCTTACTGTCATTAATTTGAACTGAAGCATGATGAAGAAATTTATCTCATTGTTATGTTTGATGGCCATCATAGCCCTGGACTTGCATGCTCAAGGCGATGGCAAGGGCTATAAAGGATATGTAGATGCCGGGTATTCCATTGGAGTAGGGGATTATGACCTGGGCCGGGTGGAAATCAACACATCGCACGGTTACCAGTTCTCTCCCTTCGTCTTCCTTGGCGCCGGAACGGGACTGCATTTCATGTCGTCGTATAAGACTGGAGACATGGAGATCCCATTGGATGTGAGAGACAGCCAGGTGGATGTACCTGTTTTTGCTAATGTCAGAGCTCACTTCTGTAAAGGGAAGGTAGCTCCATTCGTGGATCTGAAAGGAGGTACGTATGTCACAAACGGTGGTAGGCTCTATGCCAACGTGTCTGCCGGCGTAAGGTGGGCATTAAATGACAAGCAGGGCATCAGTCTCTCTGTGGGATATGCGTCTGAAAAGTTGAAGTTTGAGGTATTTGACAGCTTTTATGACCATGACGACATGGACTATACGCGTATCGGCAGACTTCATACTACAGAGGCAGTCACTGTCAAGCTGGGTCTTGACTTCTGAAATTTATAATTTTATGCTTATGAAAAGAATATTATTTATTGTGATGGTTTCACTATTTATGTGCACGTCATTGAGCGCACAGATTCTGCGGGCAGAAGAATTGGAACGCTACGCAAAAGAAAAGTATGGCGAAGAATGGGTTGATGCTGCTGCTCATCTTGGCCAGCAAGTTCAGCTGGACAAGAACAATGGCATAACCTATGTACAGATCATTCCTGCTCCGGGCAAGACAAAGAACGAGCTTTACGTATTGTTGAACTATTGGTTCACGGCTACATTCAATGATGCCAACTCCGTGATCAAGCTCAATGACAAGGAACTGGGAACGATCATAGCACAGGGATATGTAGCAGACATAGCCCAACATGCCGGTGGAACGAACAGTTACAACGTAAATATCAGGCCGGTGATTAAGTGTGACATTAAGGATGGCAAAGTGAGAGTGACCTATACAATTCCCTATTATTCGGTTAACGTAGCTGTTGGAGGCGGATGGATTGGTGCATTAAGTGGAACAGCTCCTACCCGTTCGGATGAGAACTGGACCTTAGACTCTTGTTTCCCCTTTGCAAGGAAAGACTCACACAAGAAGACGTCAAGTAAGGCTCTTGTGATGGCCTGCGCTTATTCTAATGTCGTCATGGACAAGATAGAAGAGTGTATCAAGAACGGTCTGACCGGAAATGAGGATGACAACTGGTAAGCGTGTGCAGGCAGATATTTGGGAAGAAATAACTTAGATGCCTTTCTGGAAGGATGGACGGGTTAGTTCATAAGCCCGGTCATCCTTCTTTTGGTACGCTCGGCATGAGTATTAGCTAGCGGGTGCAAGTCCCTAATGAGCCCTAATAGCGGGAATCATACAGCCAAAAGCAAGGGTGTCCATCGCGAGTTGGAATCTGAAAGAAGCCGGCGGCAAACATCTGGTCTGACGAACAGAAACTTCATATAAGGCATATGACCGTGGGTAAGGTTGCCAAACAAACCAAAGCCCTGTAGCTATTCGGAACGGTTGGTGTAAATGGAGCAGACATAAGATGGAAAGTTAATACCCTTATCCGAGGAGGTCTCACGGACGCATGGGTGAAGATGAATAATTCGATGTA
>ERZ779981.365-NODE-365-length-23641-cov-3.6835_pt1 | contig 23641 bp, 19 predicted proteins | sample MGYA00511182_ERZ779981 | MGnify/ENA primary metagenome ERZ779981 (study PRJEB29588, sample SAMEA2149539) | human gut metagenome | biome: human gut; feature: human-associated habitat; material: faeces | place: Denmark | collected 2008/2010 ... | reverse complement strand
CGTGACAGCCTCCAAGTCTTTGGCTGGAATATAGGAAGAGTGCGGGTCGAGTTCGGAAAGAATCTGCGGCATGGCTTCTTCCACTAAGTCGCTGATGTTAACCGTATCTACATACTGGTCGTCAATGATGCGCAGCAAGGCATTCAATTTATTGGAAGACGTATTGATGATACCCAGTTTATTGCCGGAAAAATGGTTGGCATAGAATGTACCGATGGCGATGCCTGCAATCAGGGCGATGGCCAGCAGAAACGGAATGAGGCGTGTTCGGTTATTTTTCATAATTCTTATTCATTTGGGTTAAGATATACAACTTCAATATGGGCTCTCTTCAGTAAATCCAGTCCGTCTTCCAGCCGGTATTTTTCGGCATAGACCACCCGCTTGATGCCGGCCTGAATAATCAGTTTGGCACATTCAATGCACGGGGAGGCAGTGACATACATGGTGGCTCCCTCGCTGCTGTTGCTGGAGCGGGCTATCTTGGTGATGGCGTTGGCCTCGGCATGGAGCACGTAAGGACGGGTTACTCCGTTTTCGTCTTCACACACATTTTCGAATCCGGCCGGTGTGCCGTTGTATCCGTCTGAGATAATCATCTTGTCCTTGACAATCAATGCTCCCACCTGACGCCGCTTGCAATAGGAGTTCTCGGCCCAGATGAGTGCCATACGCATATAGCGTTTGTCCAGTATTTCCTGTTTATGTTCTGATGGTTCCATAATTCTGTATCATTTATGGGTGAATTGCATGTAGGTGGTGCGCGCATCGGGAGCAAGCTGGAGGAATCCTCTGCTGTTTCCTTTATAATAGCTTGCCAGTTTCAGCTTCTTGATGAATTCCGCATTCTTTCCAGACAAACTGATGGAAGCTTTAATTTCGCCGATGACAGCAAAGCTTCTGTCCTTCGGGTTGGCCTGCCATTTGCCCTCAAAGGTTCCTCCATCGAGGGTACCGTTGAAAGTGCCGTCACTGTCAAAGGTAATGGTGATTTTGCCTAATGTTTCCAGATCTTGTGGCGTTGTGTAGGCAGGACGTGCATACCGGTCATTGTTGGAGTTCCAGTCTCCTCCCGTATAATAGTTTACCAATTGCCACACTCCACTGTCGAAAATTTCATTGATGTCATCTTCCTGATTGCATCCGTAGAGTAAGGATGAGAGTGCAATGCATAATGTGTAACAAAAATATTTTAATGTCTTCATACGGCTTGATTATTTTATTCCATTTCTTTTTAATAATGCGTCGATGGTTGGTTCCTGCCCGCGGAAACGCTTGTAGAGTGTCGTCGGGTGTTCGGTACCCCCTTTCGACAGAATATTCTCGCGGAAGGAGCGTGCCGTTTCCGGATTGAAGATACCTTTTTCCTTGAATACGGAAAATGCATCGGCATCCAGCACTTCCGCCCATTTGTAGCTGTAGTATCCGGCAGAGTAACCTCCCGACATGATGTGACCGAACTGTACGCTCATGCAGGTGTCATCCAGCTGTGGCAGCAGTTGGGTGCGTTGCCAGGACGCTTTTTCGTATGCTTTCACATCTCCTTCAAACGGAGTCTGGCGAGTATACCAGGCCATGTCGAGCAGTCCGAAGCTGACTTGGCGCAAGCAGGCGTAAGCCACGTTGAAGTTCGAGGCATCTACAATACGCTGGACCAGTTCTGCCGGAATGGGCTCTCCTGTTTGGTAGTGACATGCGAATGTATTTAAAAATTCTTTTTCTATGGCAAAGTTTTCCATGATTTGTGAAGGAAGTTCCACAAAATCCCAATATACGTTTGTGCCGCTCATGCTTTGGAAGCGCGTATTGGCAAACATACCGTGCAAGGCATGGCCGAATTCGTGTAGGAAGGTGTTGACTTCCGAGAAGGTCAGCAAGGCCGGCTTGTCTTTCGTGGGCTTGGTAAAATTCATGGTCACGGAGACGTGCGGGCGACTGTTGGTGCCATCGTCGTCTATCCATTGTTCCTTGTAGCTGGTCATCCAGGCACCCGAACGCTTGCCTTCGCGTGGATGGAAGTCGGTATAGAGTACGGCCAGGAAGCTTCCGTCGCGGTCGAATACTTCGTAGGCCTGTACATCGGGGTGGTAGACCGGTATTTCTTTGTTTTCCTTGAAGGTGATGCCATAGAGGCGGGTGGCCAGCCCGAATACGCCAGCTTTTACGCGGCTCAGCTCAAAATAGGGGCGGAGGGCTTCTTCGTCCAGGCTGAATTTCCGGTTTTTCAGTTTCTCGGCGTAATAGGAGAAATCCCATGGCATCAGTTCGAAGTCGTTTCCTTCCAGTTCGCGGGCCAGCGTGCGGATTTCTTCCACTTCCTTTTGGGCCACCGGTGTATAGGCATCCAGCAAATCGTCCAATAGTTTGTAGACATGTTCGCTGTTTTCGGCCATACGTTTTTTCAGTACATATTCCGCATAATTGGAGAAACCCAACAACTGGGCCAGTTCCATGCGCAGGTTGACCAACCGTTTTACGATGTCGAGGTTGTTGAACTCGTTGTCGTGACAGCATTGTGTGTTATAGGCCATGTACAGCTGTTTACGCAGGTCTCTTCTGTCGCTGTATTTCATGAAAGGCACGTAGCTGGGAGCCTGCAAGGTGATGATCCAACATCCGTCTTTCCCTTTTTCGTGAGCAGTATGAGCAGCTGCCTCCACGGCACTTTCCGGTAGTCCGGCCAAGTCGTCTTCCTGTGTCAGCACCAGTTCGAAGCTGTTCGTTTCTTTCAGATGGTTCTGCGAGAACTTCAGGGTCAGGCTGCTCAGTTCCATGCTCAGCTGGCGGAAGGTAGCCTTGTCTTCTTCCGAAAGATTCGCTCCGTTGCGGACGAATCCGTCGTATGATTTTTCCAGCAGTTGGCGTTCTTCCGGGGTCAGTGAAAGCTTTTCTCTTTGGTCATACACCGCTTTCACGCGGGCAAACAATGCTTCGTTGAGGCTGATGTTGTTGGCGTGTGCCGAAAGTTCAGGCGTCATCTTTTCTGCCACGGCCTCCAGTTCGTCACAAGTCTCCGCACTCAGCAGGTTGAACAACACGGTAGTTACCCGGTCGAGCGTCTTTCCGGCATGTTCCAGTGCCAGAATCGTGTTCTGGAAGGTTGGTTGTTCCGGATTGCCGGTGATTTGCTGAATTTCTTCGTCTTCCTGCCGCATGCCTTCCCGGATGGCCGGTTCATAGTCTTCTATCCGTATTTGCGGGAAGGGAGTGGTGTGATGCAGCGTATGATAGGGTTGTAAAAATGGATTGTTCATAAGTTTTCAGTAAAAAGTTAGATTTATTCTTTTTGGCCCAGAAGTTGGACCACATCTCTCAGTTCAGGGATGCTGAATGTGCGTCGTCCCAGTTGGATGAGGCCCCGTTTCTGCAAGTCGTTCAGCACGTTTGATACGTTGATGCGCGTGTCGTCGATGAGCCGGGCCAGGTCTTCCATACGGATAGACAGCTTCTTGGGGCCGTAAGGTGTCATGCAGCGCAGCAAAAGGAAGTTGATGATTTTATCGCGTGTCTTGCCGATATGGGCGTTCCACAGCTTGTGGTAAATCACTTGTCCCCGGTTGCTCAGCATGTTCAGGTAGTTCAGGTTAAACACTTCGTAGCGGCACAGCTCGTTGAGGATATAAGATTTCTCAATGTGGAGCGTATTGACTTCGGTCAGTGCTGTATAAGAGGCCGTGTAATACGTACGCATACCAAACAGGGAGTAAGGCTCAATGACGTTCGGACTTTTAAAATTTTCCCACAAGGTATATTTGTGGGACAGGTCGTTGGATTCTATCTGTACATCTCCGTCGAGGACGAAAATCAGTTGGTCGCACAGACTATCCTGTTTTACCAGGCAGCTTCCAGGTTCATATTTATTGAAGTGAATTTTTACTTTTTCCAGAATGTCGGTAAAGTCGAATTTCGACATTCCTTGAAACAGAGGGAGCTGTAAAAGCTTGTCGTACATTGTCAATTCCATCTCTCGTTAACTTTATTAAGTTATCTTTTAACATACAAAGTTAAGTATAATTCCGTACTATAGCAGTTCCTTTATTATAGGTTTTATCTTTTTTATCCTTTCTTACGGTCTGATAATGTTTGTGGATTCTTGCACGTGTATGAAAAAATGATAACTTTGCAAAAGTAATTGGAATATAACAATGATTGGATTTAATTTTCAACAGTTTTTGAGCGCCTTTATCGTTCTTTTTGCAGTGATTGACATTATTGGTTCTATCCCTATTATATTGGATTTGAAGCAGAAAGGAAGGCCGGTGAATGCGCCAAAGGCTACTCTTATCGCTTTTGTCCTTCTATTGGGATTCTTCTATGCCGGCGACATGATGCTGCGCTTGTTTCAGGTAGACATCGCTTCGTTTGCGGTGGCGGGTGCGTTTGTTATCTTTCTGATGTCGCTGGAAATGATTCTGGATATCGAGATTTTCAAGAATACAGGCCCTATCAAGGAGGCCACGCTGGTACCTCTGGTATTCCCTTTGCTGGCAGGTGCGGGTGCGTTTACCACCCTGTTGTCGTTGCGGGCGGAATATGCGTCGATTAACATCGTGCTGGCGCTGATATTGAATATGGTATGGGTCTATATTGTGTTGAAAGTGACCGACCGCATCGAACGGATGCTGGGGAAAGGTGGAATCTATGTCATCCGTAAATTTTTCGGCATCATCTTGCTGGCCATTTCGGCTCGTTTGTTTACCGCAAACATTACGTCTCTCATCGAACAGTTTCAGGCTTTGAAGTGAGATATACCTTGAAAAGGGTATTGGGCATTTGGAGGATGAGCGGTATATTTGCCGCCAAAAAAGAACAGACATGAAAATAGCAGCATTGATTTCGGGAGGAGTGGACAGCGCGGTAGCGGTACATCTGTTGTGTGAGCAAGGATACAAACCCGACTTGTTTTACATAAAGATTGGGATGGATACGGATGAGGAACTGACGTGTACGGCGGAAGAGGATATAGAACTGGCTTCTGCCACTGCCCGTAAGTATGGACTGCCGTTTCATATCGTCGATTTGCAGAAGGAATATTGGGAGAATGTAGTGGCCTACACGATAGACAAGGTACGACGTGGACTCACTCCCAATCCGGATGTGATGTGCAATAAACTGATTAAGTTCGGCTGTTTTGACCAAAAGGCCGGACATGACTATGATAAGATAGCTACAGGACATTATGCTTCTACACTTGTGGTAGATGGACATACGTGGTTGGCAACAGCCAAAGACCCGGTGAAGGACCAGACGGATTTCCTGGCACAGATTGATTATCTGCAGGTGTCCCGGCTGATGTTCCCGTTGGGTGACTTGCGGAAAGAAGAAGTACGGGCACTGGCCCTCGAAGCTTCTTTGCCCAGCGCCAGACGGAAGGACAGTCAGGGTATCTGTTTCTTAGGAAAGATAAACTACAATGATTTCATCCGTCGTTTTCTGGGGGAACGGCCGGGCCCGGTCGTGGAACTGGAGACTGGGAAAATCATCGGGCAGCACCGCGGATACTGGTTTCATACCATCGGTCAGCGAAAGGGACTGGGCCTGGGAGGTGGACCGTGGTTCGTGGTGGGCAAGAACGTAGAAGAAAACATTATCTATGTGTCGCATGGTTATGATACAGAAAAGCAGTTTGGCTATTCCTTTTACCTGAAGGACTTCCATTTCATTACATTGAATCCTTGGAAAGAACCGGAAACTGAAATTTGTTTCAAGATACGTCACACGGATACCTTTCAGACTGGAACCATCCGTTTCTCGGATAACGGATTGCAGGTGTCCAGCAGGGAGCCGATACAGGGGATAGCCCCTGGACAGTTCGGGGTGATTTATGACAAGGATGCTCGCCTGTGCATCGGCAGTGGCGAGATAAGAACGAAGGAATTTTTTTAACAGAAAGGCTGACTATGCGAATTTCTTTTCAACTGAACGCGTCGGGTTCTTTTCGTATGAAGGAACTTATCCGTAAATTGGAGGTGCCAATCAAGGTGACACTTCAGGGCACGTATCAGGGAAAAAATCTGTATTATTTTCATCGTCCGGAATATTCTACCACTTCATTTGCCATTTCAGATGACGAGAAGGGACGGGTGATGGTAGCTATGGACGGATTGGCTTCTTATGATGATTACAAGTTCTTTCCTTATCTGATTGATACATTGGGGTTGTATCTGAATGGACATAGCCCGAAACTGGTATCGGGAGAGGATGGAAAGACTTATTCTGTGTATGAACGTTTGGGAACGCAGTGGATAGAAGATTGTATCGGGGAGGAAATTGCTTCCCTGAAAGTGGTGCTCTCGGTCATCCCCCGTTGCTACCTGGAACTGCCGAAAGAAGGGATTTGTTATGTTTCGTTGGAGCAGTTGAAGCAATATGGGGTGAACCTTCATTCTTCCACTTCGCGTATTTATGGCTATATTCAGTATCTGTTACGAAAGGGCTGGCTTTCGGAGGCTACCCGTGAGGAGTTCATGGCCGACAGCCTGGCGTATGCCATGGATGTGGAGGTGGATGTACCTCAGCATGTGTCAATCGGCCGTGTCAAGTCTTGGCAGTCAGACGGCACGGAGGCCTGGGAAAGCTTTTCGCAGGAAGATGTGGACATGTTGCTGGAACTGGGAAAGGAATACCGGGAAGGAACTCGCGTAGATGGAGTGGTATTGAACGACATCGGTACCTTGTATCAGGAAGGAGTCGGCGTAAATTCCGATGGCTATGAAGCTGAATTCTGGTTCAAGGAAGCGGTACGGCAGGGCGATATGACTTATGCTTCGGTCAATCTGGGCGATTTGTACCGTAAGGGATGCGGTCAGTTGCCGGTTTCGTTGCCGCGGGCTTTCGAGGCTTACCGCCATTCGTCCGACCCTTATGCCTTTTATCGGATTGGACAAGGATACGAAGAAGGTTGGACCGGTGCTCCCGACCTGCATTTGGCTATGTTCTGGTATAAGAAAGCTGCCCAGGCAGGACATCATCTGGCACTGAAACGGCTCTCAAAGTCGTGAATTTTCTCTTCTCGGAAAACTACGAAGCGTTTGGACTGAAACGTCCTTGCGTTTAATATAAAACGCCTTTGCGTTTTACCTGAAATGTACTTGCGTTTGAAGTAAAACGTAAGGGCGTTTTGGGAAAAACGCAAAGGCGTTCTTTTTGGGGGTGTGTGGCGCGCTCCTTGTGAAGATGCTCGCCGTCTGGAAATCTGTTATAGTTGCAGGAAACGACTGATGTCTTCCGGCTTTTCCGCCAGCAGGTTCGGGTGGAATTCCTGCAGTTCACTCTTGGGACGGAATCCCCAGCATACACCGATGGTGGTGACGCCTGCGTTGAGGCCTGTCTGCATGTCGACTCCGGAGTCGCCGATATACACCACTTCTTCCTTGCTGACTCCTGCCAGCTGGATAATCTCGTTTACGACTTGTGGGTCAGGTTTGGTCGGTACGTTTTCCCGCTGCCCGAAAACCGCAGTGAAACGGATGGCAGGAAAATATTGTCCGATGAGTTTGGCGGTGGCTTCCTGGTATTTGTTGGATGCGACTGCTATCTGGATGTGATGTTGCTGCAGCTGATTGAGCAGGTCCTCGATGCCGGGATAAGGGCGGCTTAAATCTGCATTGTGGATGTTATAGTAAGGTACGAACTTCGACCGGATACGCAAGACGTTTTCCGGAGTTCTGTCTGTTTCAGGGAGTGCCCGCTCAAAAAGTTTGTTGATGCCGTTGCCCACAAAGAAACGGTAGGCATCCGTCGAGTGGGTAGGATAGCCGAACTGGGTCAGGGCATGATTGGTGGCCGCGGCCAGGTCGGCAATGGTGTTTAGTAAAGTTCCGTCCAAGTCAAAAATCACAAGTTTTTTCATATGGCGTTAGTTTTTGGTATAAGTTGATTCCACTCCGGTTTCCTCGCAGTCTGCTCCCATGGGAGGGTTTTGTTTGAACAGGGCAATCTTGACTTCCGTGAGGGTAGGAAAGTCGCGGAACAGCCGTTCGGCAATGCGCTGGATGACGTGTTCTAACAGTTGGGATGGCTGCTGCATTTCTTCTTTCACGGCTTGGAATACCTCGGCATAGTTGAGGGTATATTGCAGGTCGTCGGTCTGTGAAGCACGGCTGAAGTCTGTTTTCAACCGCAGGTTGAGGGTGTACTCGGCACCGATTTTGTTTTCCTGTGGCAGCACGCCGTGGAATGCATAAAGTTTCAGCCCGTTCAGGCAAATGTACATGTCAGATTGTTTCATAGGGAAGGAGATAGAAGAGAGGCATGAATCGGGCACGGCTGAGGTACAGCCTTCTGCCTGATTCATGCCTGAAAATAAATGAGTAAAGTCACTCGTATGTAAGAGTTTATCCGCAGCGTGAAGAACCACAGGTCTTGCAGATCAGACAGCCTTCCTGATATACCAGCGTTTCATGACCGCAGTTCGGACATTTCACGCCTTTGGCTTCTGTTCCGTCTTGTACGTATTTCTTCAAGGCTCTTTCCACACCGTTTTTCCAGGTGTTGATGCTTTCGCTATCCAGCTGTAGGGAGCTTACCAGCTTGATGACCTGTTCAATCGGCATTCTCCAGCGGAGCACTCCTGAAATCAGCTTGGCGTAGTTCCAGTATTCCTTGTTGAACTTTTCAGAAAGTCCTTCGATGGTCATCTTGTAACCGCGCTTGTTCTCAAACTGGAAGTCGTAGTGCTTGGTTCCGTCTTCGTCGTAGCTCTTGATGATACGTCCGGAAGTAACTGACTTCGGCAGCACAATGCCTTCTTCGTCGTCCTGCAGACCGGTAAAGATTTCGTAAGGTCTTCCGTCGAGCAGGCCGACAAAAGCCACCCATTTTTCCTTGTTGTTCTGGAAACGCACCACATCGGCTTCCCGCACTTCCACTACCTGAGGCGGTTTGCAGCGGCATTCCTCTTCTTCTTTCTTGTCTTTCTTCTTGGTAGAGAGCAGTACGCCGGCACGAGAACCGTCACGGTATACGGTACAGCCTTTGCAACCAGAACGCCATGCTTCTACGTAAAGCTGGTTGACGAGTTCTTCGCTGACGTTGTTCGGCAGGTTGATGGTGACGCTGATAGAGTGGTCTACCCATTTCTGGATACGGCCCTGCATCTTGACTTTCATCAGCCAGTCTACATCGTTGGAAGTTGCTTTGTAATAAGGTGATTTGGCCACCAGTTCGTCAATTTCTTCCTGCGTGTAACGCTTGTCTGGATCGTAACCGTTTACCTTCATCCAAGTCAGGAACTTGTGGTGGAATACGATGTATTCTTCGAAAGCGTCTCCTGTTTCATCCACGAAATCTACATGTACGTTGGTGTCATTCGGATTGACTTTCCGGCGGCGTTTGTACACCGGCATGAATACCGGTTCGATACCAGAAGTTGTCTGTGTCATCAAGCTGGTGGTACCGGTCGGTGCGATAGTCAGGCAGGCGATGTTGCGTCGGCCATACGTCTTCATTTCTTCGTACAATTCAGGGTCAGCCTCTTTCAGACGGTTGATGAACGGGTTGTTCTTTTCACGTTCCGTATCGTAGATTTCGAAAGCGCCACGTTCCTTGGCCATGTTCACAGAGGAGCGGTAGGCTTCGAGCGCGATGGTCTTATGTACTTTTTCAGAGAAATCGGTAGCTTCTTCTGTGCCGTAGCGCAATCCCATGGCAGCCAGCATATCGCCTTCGGCTGTGATACCTACACCTGTACGGCGTCCCAAACCTGATTTGTGGTAAATCTTTTCCCACAGGTGACGTTCGGTACCTTTTACTTCCATGCTTTCCGGGTCAGAATCAATCTTTTCAAAGATGCGTTCAATCTTTTCCAGCTCCAGGTCGATGATGTCGTCCATGATGCGCTGTGCCAGTGCCACATGTTTCTTGAACAGGTCGAAGTCGAAGTAAGCTTCCGGAGTAAACGGATTGACTACGTATGAATACAGGTTGATGGCCAGCAGACGGCAGGAATCGTACGGACACAATGGAATTTCACCGCAAGGATTGGTAGAAACCGTACGGAAACCTAAATCGGCGTAGCAGTCGGGTACAGATTCGCGGATAATGGTATCCCAGAACAATACGCCCGGTTCTGCCGATTTCCAAGCATTGTGTACAATCTTCTTCCACAAGGTAGAAGCATCGATTTCTTTTGAAACCATCGGGTTGGGTGAATCAATCGGATACTGCTGTATATAAGGCTTTCCTTCTACAGCAGCCTGCATGAAGGCATCATCCAGTTTGACAGATACGTTGGCTCCGGTCACTTTTCCTTCTGTCATCTTGGCGTCGATGAATGCTTCTGAATCCGGATGCTTGATGGACACGGTCAGCATCAGCGCTCCGCGGCGTCCGTCTTGAGCCACCTCACGGGTTGAATTGGAATAGCGCTCCATGAACGGAACGAGTCCGGTAGAGGTCAGGGCAGAGTTTTTTACTGGAGAACCCTTCGGGCGGATATGCGACAAGTCGTGTCCCACACCTCCACGGCGTTTCATCAGTTGTACCTGTTCCTCGTCGATACGGATAATGGCTCCGTAAGAGTCAGCATTTCCGTCAAGTCCAATCACAAAGCAGTTGGACAGTGAGGCAATCTGATAGTTGTTTCCAATTCCAGTCATCGGACTACCTTGCGGTATGATGTACTTGAAATGGTCCATCAAATCGAAAAGTTCTTGCGAACTGAGTGCATTAGGATATTTTGCCTCGATACGGGCCACCTCATTGGCTATTCGCCAATGCATATCCACTGGAGATTTTTCATAGATGTTTCCAAAAGAGTCCTTCACGGCGTATTTGTTTACCCAAACGCGGGCTGCCAGTTCGTCTCCATTGAAATACTCCAACGAAGCATTGAAAGCTTCATCGTAGCTGTACGTTTTCTTTTCCACGGTTATTTGTTATATGATTTGTTTTCAATAAAAGTCAGTGTAATATGTAGAAGCTCGTTTTATTTCCAACAAACGTTTGCAAAGCTAAAGATGTTTTTTTAATTCACAAAATAAAAATGGAAGAAGTTATCAACAAGGTAGGTGGTTTTCTACTTTTGTTTTTTATTTTATTGATAATTAGATATATGTAAATTTTGTCTCGTTGAAAAGTTTTCCATTTTAGAAAACTTGGTGAATTTATGGTTGTTTTTTATCATTCGGAAAAGTACAGGGATTTTTGTCGGTTTCCAGGCCTCTGCGCTCGGCTTTCACTATCTTTAGAGAAGATAGGATGCGCCTCGGCATAGTCAAATTCAGAAAACATGGTTTTCTATTTGCCTCTGCACTCAGCTTTCACTATCTTTGCATAAGATAGGAGGCGTCTTAGCATAAAACCCAAACAAGTTTGGTTTTATGCCTTCGACTTTCACTATCTTTGTACATATCATATAAAGCCGATATAATATGGAATCAATAAAGAACAGACGGACCATTCGCAAATATACACAGGAAGATGTGCCTGCCGAATTGCTGAATGAATTGCTGGAGGAAGCATTCCGGGCTTCCACCATGGGAAATATGCAGTTGTATAGTGTGGTTGTAACGAGGGATGCGAAAATGAAGGAGCGTCTGGCTCCTGCTCATTTTAATCAGCCGATGGTTACTTCGGCTCCGGTTGTGCTGACTTTCTGTGCCGATTTTAACCGGTTCAGCAAGTGGTGTGAACAGCGGAAGGCAGAACCTGGTTATAATAATTTCATTTCTTTTCTGAATGCGGCGACCGATGCTTTGCTGGTAACACAGAACTTCTGTACGCTGGCCGAAGAGAAAGGACTGGGAATATGTTATCTGGGAACTACCATTTATAATCCTGATCAGATTATCGATTTGCTGAAGCTTCCAAAACTGGTGGTTCCGATAGCTACCATTACGGTAGGCTATCCCGATGAATGTCCCGCACAACCTGATCGTTTGCCCATTCGGGGCATCATCCATGAGGAGCAGTACCATGACTATACTCCTGAAGAGATAGACGATATTTATGCGTATAAGGAAAGCTTGCCTGAAAACAAGCAATTTGTGGAAATCAATCACACCGAGACGCTGGCCCAGATTTTCACGGATATCCGTTATAAGAAATCGGATAATGAATTTATGTCGGAAGGCTTGAAGAAAGTATTGAAGCGGCAAGGATTTGATGATTGAGGGTATCAGGATAGATAAAAAAAGAGGTGACTTGAATTTCAAGTCACCTCTTTTTTTATCTCATTCGAAGACTGGTTTCTATTTCTTCTATTTCTGCCTTAAATGCTTTGTCCACATCTACCTGGTCTTTCACAATCTTGCAGGCATGCAACACTGTGGCGTGGTCTTTGTTGCCTATCAGCTGACCGATCTTGGAAGAAGAGGTATCGGTATGTTTCTTCGCCAGATACATGGCTACCTGTCTTACCTGTACCACTTCCCGCTTGCGGGTCTTTGTGTGAATGGCTGTTTCATCAATCTTGTAATGCTCGCACACTTTCGTGATGATGTCGCTTACGGTCATCGGTTTGCTCTCGGCGCATTTTACTGCCTTTCTCACGATGTGTTGTGCCAGATCAAGGTCAATTTCCCGTTTGAACAAGATGGACTGAGCCAGCAGCGAATTGACGATACCTTCCAGTTCACGCACGCTCTCGTTTACGCTTTCTGCAATGTAGCTGATAACCGATTCCGGAATGACCAGTCCGTCACGCTTGATCTTGTTGCGCAGGATGTTCTTTCGGAGTTCGATATCCGGTTTCTCCAGTTCCGCAACCAAGCCCCATTTGAAACGGGTGAGCAGACGGTCTTCCATTCCCTGCAGCATGACGGGTGCACGGTCTGAAGTCAGAATCAGTTGCTTTCCGTTCTGGTGAAGGTGGTTGAAGATATGGAAGAACGTGTTTTGCGTTTTGGTAACCCCTGCAAATTCCTGTATATCATCAATGATCAGCACGTCGATTGTCTGGTAGAAGCTAATGAAATCATTGAAGTGGTTGGTTCGTACAGAGTCAGTGTATTGCACCTGGAAAAGATGAGCGGATACATACAGCACCCGTTTTTCCGGATACAATTCCTTGATTCTTGTACCGATGGCGTTAATCAGATGGGTTTTTCCCACTCCCGAAGGGCCATAGATAAACAAGGGGTTGAAGGTACGTGCCGGGTTCTGGGCAACGGTCTCTGCCACTGTCCTGGAGAATTCATTGCTGTTTCCTTTAATGAAGTTCTCAAAGTTGTAGTTCGGGTTCAGATGAGGATCCAAATCCTGTGGAGCCGGAGCCTGCAAAGGATTCGGTGCCTTGTTTCCGTTGTACACAGGAGCCTGTTCCGGCAGTTCGTAAGAGCGTTTTGTGCCTTCTATATTGACTGTGATATGGTTGGTCTTATCGGTCAGGATAGAGTACATCAACTCCGTGCCTTCACCTATTTCTTTATAGATGGCGGCGCGCAGCAATCCCACGTACTTTTCTTCCAGATATTCATAGAAGAAAGGACTTGGGACGCCGATTGTCAATGCCTTTTCTGTATCCTCATATTTTAAAGGTACGATAGGCTCAAACCATGTTTTAAAAGCCGTAGCATTTACGTTGTCCTTGATGAATGCCAGACACCGGTTCCACAATGCAACGGCTTGGTTATGTTCAATCATACGTGCGTTGTTATTAATAAAGCGAAACTTCTACGCTTGCAAATTTCGTAATGAAATTTCAGAAAAACAAATGCCTTTTTGCTTGCTTTTTATTTCGATAAATTAAGTCGTTGATAAATAAGACATTATGGGTTTGTTAAAATCCTTGTTAAAGAGAAATGACTTGTGAATCTATAATGTCTTGCTTATCAATTGGTTAGTATCTCTCCTTTTTGGCGTGATTTCCCTCCGTCTGATGTGGTTTTTCTTTGAAAATCATGTATTTGAGATTCTTTACTTTTCTTCTTCGGGTATTCCTTTCTATTTAGATTGTTTCTATATAGTAGGACTGATGCTTCTTTGCCAATGGATTGTCGTGGTTTTCTTCATAAGAAGGCAGGAAATCACCTTTGGAACCGATGATTTCCTGCCTTGCCGATAGGAATGAGATTTCCTTATTTGTCCTTTTTCCCAAACAGAGAGAAGTGTACGTACCGTTTCGGGTGTTCCTGCAAGTCTTTCAGGAGGGAAGCTGCATTGGCTGAGGTGGCGTTCAGGTTCTGATACAGCGCATCGTCGTTCAACAGGAGTCCGATGGAATTATCCTTGCTGCTCAGCTTTTCGGTCAGCATGTGTACGTTCTGCAAGGTAGAGTCCACCTTTTGGAAGGTAGCTGCATAGTCCACTCCTTTCAGGTTCTCACTGATGCCTTTCAGGTTTTCTGTGATGGTGGTCACGTTGCTGGTCAGTTGCGGAATGTCGCGGCTCATCAGGCTGTGCAGTTGCGTGCTGGTGGCATTGAGTGAAGCTGTCAGCTTTTCTGCATTATGCAACGTGTTCTTCAAAGCCGGGTCCGCTAACAGTTGATTCAGGGAGCCCAAGATGGAATCCAGTTTCGGCATCATCTGTTCCACTTTCGGCAGCAGTTCCTGTTCCGCTTTGCCCAAGATGCCCGTATTGGCTGTTCCTTCGATGGTGTCACCGGGATTCATGTAAGTGTTAGCTTCATGCTTGAGCAGCATGTTCATCTTGACAGTTCCTAACATTTCGGTCACCAGTTCTGCCTTGCTTCCAGTCGGAATACGCATGTCCTGATCTACCTCAATTCCTACCACCACATGGCCCGGCTTCTGGTAGTTGTATTGCAGGTCGCGTACAATACCTATCTTGAAACCGTTGGCGAATACCGGGCTCGACAGAGCCAGTCCGTTTACATCGGTAAAATCCACATAATAGTAGCTTTCCGGTTTGAACATACTGATTCCTTTCAGGTAGTTGATGCCGAAAAAGAGAATCAACAGCGCGCCGATTCCAGCTAATCCGATTTTTACTTCTTTCTTCATATTTTTTTCTTTTTCTTTTTTTATTATCTGTTTCGTTTGAATTCTCGTATGGCTTGATTGATGTTCATTTTCTGTCCGTCTTTGAACGCAATGATAAAGGCATCCTTGAATTTGCTGTCCACCTTAGTGCGTTTGAGGCGGAGAATCTTGTTGTAGTTTGTATCTGCTCCGTAAGTATATTTGATGATTCCGTTCTCTTCGTAACTGTCCACTGGAGTAAGCCCTTTGAACTGCTTGCTCTTGGCCGGAAGTTTGCGGCCGGATGTCAGTATCTGTATCTTGAATACCGGTTTCCCGGTTGCAGTGGCTGGTGCGGAATTTTGCTTGGCAGCGCGCTGTTCGCGTACTGTGGGCATGGGTGCGGAAGATTCTACGCTGACTATTTCTTCTTCTACGGGTGTGGCCGAGCTGTCAGTGTCAGCCACTGGTTGGGAGGCCACGCCCTTTTTCCCTGCTTTGTAATTCAGGAAGGCACGGTAAATACTCTTAGCCAAGGTAGAGCTGCCTTGTTCCGACATCAGGTAGGCTTCTTCAGTAGGGTTCGTGATGTAGCCCAGCTCAATCAGTACACTCGGCATGGATGTGGCACGCAACACCAGAAATCCAGCTTGATGCACCCCTTTGTCTATGCGGTTGGCGTTCCGGAACCCTCGTTGCACTTGGGTGGCAAAGCTGACGCTCTGGGCCATATTTTTGTCTTGCAGGAACTCAAAAATGATGTAGCTTTCCGATGAATTCGGGTTGAATCCCGCATATCGCTGCTTGTAGTCATCCTCAATGAGAATTACCGCATTTTCTTTTTTTGCTACTTCCAGGTTTTCCTGAGTACGGTGCAATCCGAGGGTATAGGTCTCTGTGCCGCTGACGCTTCTGTTTTTAGAGGCAACCGAGTTGGTGTGGATGGAAATGAAAAGATCCGCCTTGGCATCGTTGGCGATTTCAGCCCTTGTATGCAGTGGGATGAACACGTCTCTGTCGCGGGTATAGACCACCCGCGTGTCCGGACAGTTTTGCCGGATCAGCTTTCCTAATTTGAGGGCAACGCTCAGATTGATGTTTTTTTCCTTTCCTCTTTTGCCCACCGCTCCAGGGTCATGACCTCCGTGTCCGGCATCAATCACGACGGTAAAGTGAGTATCGGCAGCATGTATTTGGGGGGATAGGCTGAAAGACAGCCACAAGCTAATGGCAATGAACAGTATGTCGAATCTTCTCCTCTGCATAATTTAAATAACGTGGCAAAGTTAATATTTTTTTGTCGACTAACTTTCTGTTGCCCGAAGATTTATTCCCTTGCTGTAATAATTGCTATAAAAACCGAAAAATGAGCAGGTCTTTGCCGTAAAATTCCTACTTTTGTATAAATCATAAAATTAGAAAGGAGTATTTATGACATTAATCGACGGAAAAGCAGTTTCTGAACAAGTGAAAAAGGAAATCGCTGCCGAAGTGGCCGACATTGTGGCAAAAGGAGGCAAGCGTCCTCATTTGGCTGCCATCTTAGTGGGACACGACGGAGGGAGTGAAACCTATGTGGCGGCAAAGGTAAAAGCCTGCGAAGTGTGCGGATTCAAGTCCACTCTGATTCGCTACGAATCGGATGTGACAGAAGAGGAACTTTTGGCCAAAGTACGTGAGTTGAATGCCGATGCCGATGTGGACGGATTCATCGTACAGCTTCCGTTGCCTCCTCACATTTCAGAACAGAAAGTGATAGAGACCATTGATTACCGGAAAGATGTCGACGGTTTCCACCCCATCAATGTGGGACGTCTGTCTATCGGGCTTCCTTGTTACATCTCAGCCACTCCCAACGGCATCATGGAACTTCTGCGTCGTTATCAGATTGATACACGCGGAAAGAAATGTGTCATCTTGGGCCGAAGCAATATCGTAGGAAAACCGATGGCCATGCTGATGATGCAGAAAGCCGTGCCGGGCGATGCCACCGTCACTGTATGTCACAGTCGCAGCAAGGATTTGGTCAGAGAATGTCAGGAGGCCGATATTCTGATTGCTGCCATGGGACAGCCTAACTTCGTCAAGGCCGATATGGTGAAAGAAGGAGCGGTTGTGATCGATGTCGGTACCACTCGTGTGCCAGATGCATCCAAGAAATCAGGCTTCAAGCTTACCGGCGACGTGAAGTTTGATGAGGTGGCTCCCAAGTGTTCCTACATTACTCCCGTACCCGGTGGAGTAGGGCCGATGACCATTGTTTCTTTGATGAAGAATACGCTGTTGGCTGGAAAAAAAGCAATATATTGAGATTTTAGAGGATTTTTTCGATGAAATGTTTGCAGTTTCGAAAAAATCCTCTACCTTTGCAATCGCTTTTGAAAAGGAAGCCAACATGGTGACTATAGTTCAGTTGGTTAGAGCGTCAGATTGTGGTTCTGAATGTCGTGGGTTCGAGTCCCACTAGTCACCCTCCTTCATTTTTTAACGTTTTTCATACCAACATGGTGACTATAGTTCAGTTGGTTAGAGCGTCAGATTGTGGTTCTGAATGTCGTGGGTTCGAGTCCCACTAGTCACCCACAGAAAAAGGTCTTGCAGTTGCAAGGCCTTTTTTTGTATCCTTTCTTCTCTGGCGGACATAAAAAAGCGCTATCTGGCCTTCACAGGCTGGATAGCGCAAGCTACAATACAAAATACAAATACAACTAAACGAGATTTTGTGCTAAAATTAAAGCTTTCAAAGATAGGAATAAAAGTTTATCTATCCTGAGGATTCATATATAATTTAAATATCCTTAATACTCAGACAATTCCTTGTGCCATCATGGCGTGAGCTACTTTCATGAATCCGGCAATGTTGGCGCCCTTCACGTAGTTGATGTATCCGTCGCTTTCCGTACCGTACTTTACGCACTGTTCGTGAATGTTGTGCATAATCTGGTGCAACTTGTCGTCCACTTCCTGTGCGGTCCAGCTCAGGTGCATGGCGTTCTGGCTCATTTCCAGTCCGGAGGTAGCTACTCCGCCCGCATTGACAGCCTTGCCCGGTGCATACATCATCTTGTGTTCAATGAACGCATCGATAGCTTCCGGTGTACATCCCATGTTGGAGATTTCGCCCACACAGAGCACGTGGTTCTTGATTAACTGCTGTGCATCTTCGCCGTTCAGCTCGTTCTGGGTAGCGCAAGGCAGTGCGATGTCCACTTTCACTTCCCACGGGCGACGTCCCGGCACGAAGGTAGCTCCCGGGAATTTCTCCGCATACGGTGCTACGATGTCGTTGCCCGAAGCACGCAGTTCCAGCATGTAGTCAATCTTTTCTCCCTCAATGCCGTCCGGGTCATAAATGTAACCGTCCGGTCCGGAGATGGTCACTACTTTGGCGCCCAGCTGGGTAGCCTTGGTGGCAGCTCCCCAAGCGACGTTGCCGAAGCCTGATATGGCCACTGTCTTTCCTTTTATTTCAATGCCCTTCGCATCAAGCATGTGTTTCACGAAATACAAGCCTCCGAAGCCCGTTGCTTCCGGACGGATCAGCGAGCCGCCGAATTCCAGTCCCTTGCCCGTAAATGTGCCGGTAAACTCACGCGTCAGCTTCTTGTACATGCCGAACATGTAACCCACTTCGCGTCCGCCTACGCCGATGTCACCTGCCGGTACATCCATGTCCGGACCTAAGTGGCGCCACAGTTCCAGCATGAAGGCCTGGCAGAAACGCATGATTTCTGCATTGCTCTTTCCGCGTGGAGAGAAGTCGGAACCTCCCTTGCCGCCCCCCATCGGCAGCGTGGTCAGTGCATTCTTGAACGTCTGCTCAAATCCTAAGAATTTCAGGATAGACAGGTTGACCGAAGCGTGGAAACGGATACCTCCCTTGTACGGGCCGATGGCGTTGTTGAACTGTACGCGATATCCCAAGTTGGTCTGTACTTCCCCTTTGTCGTCCACCCATGTGACACGGAAGGTAAAGATACGGTCGGGTTCTACCAGCCGTTCAATGATTTTTGCCTTTTCAAATTCGGGATGTTGGTTGTAGATATCTTCGATAGAAAGCAATACTTCCTTGACTGCCTGAAGGTACTCGGATTCACCTGGATGCTTGGCTTCCAGCGATGACATGATCTTGTTAATATCCATAATCAAATAATTTAAGGTCTGACAAAATGAAATGTTTTGTATTTGCAAAGATAGGAATTTACCTGTATTGGCAAAGTTTTTCTCCTTCTTTTTCGGGTGTAAGCTTGAATTTTGATAGTTTTTTACCAACCTGTAAGAAAGATTTGCAAAAATCAGGTGAATTTCCGATTTTTGTTTTTATATTAAGAATAAGCTTAAAAAAGATACCATGCTAAACAACCTGAGAATTAAACTCCGTCAGCTTTATTTCAAGGATACGCAGTTTGCCAATCTCATGACCAAACGCATTTTCAATGTGCTGTTAGTGGCCAATCCTTACGATGCATTCATGCTTGAAGACGATGGCCGCATTGATGAGAAGATATTCAATGAATACATGAACCTGAGTCTGCGCTATCCTCCCCGTTTCACTCAAGTGTCAACCGATAAGGAGGCATGGGAGCAGTTGCGCAATACCATGTTCGACTTGGTTATCTGTATGCCCGGTTCCGACAACAGCGATACCTTCGACATTGCCCGCGACATCAAGCAGGCCTATCCCCACTTGCCGTTGGTGGTGCTGACTCCTTTTTCACATGGCATCAAGGAACGGATGGAGCACGAAGACCTGAGCATCTTTGAATACGTGTTCTGCTGGCTGGGCAATACCGACCTGTTAGTGTCCATCATCAAGCTGATTGAAGACAAGATGAACCTGGAACACGACATCCAGGAAATCGGTGTGCAGATGATTCTGTTAGTGGAAGATTCCATCCGCTTCTATTCGTCCGTGCTACCTAATCTCTACAAGTTCGTGCTCCGCCAGAGCCAGGAGTTTGCCACGGAAGCCCTGAACGAGCACCAGCGTACGCTGCGCATGCGCGGGCGTCCCAAGATTGTGTTGGCCCGCTCGTACGAGGAAGCCATGGAACTGTATGACAAGTACGAGCACAACATGTTGGGAGTCATTTCCGATGCCCGTTTTCCCCATGAGGGCGTGAACGATCCGGAAGCTGGCGTGACTTTCCTGCGCGAGATACGCCGTCGAGACCCCTTCATCCCGCTGATTCTGCAGTCGGCCGAAGAGAGCAACCGCCGCTATGTGAACGAACTGGGCGCCGTGTTCATCGACAAGAATTCCAAGAAGATGAACATCGACCTGCGCGAAGCCGTGTCGGACAACTTTGGGTTCGGTGATTTTATCTTTCGTGACCCTCATACCATGAAGGAAGTGGCTCGCATCCATAACCTGAAAGAACTTCAGAATGTCATCTTCGCCATTCCGGCCGATTCGTTCCTCTACCACATCAGTCGCAACCACATCTCGCGCTGGCTGTATTCGCGTGCCATCTTCCCGGTGGCCGAGTTTTTGAAGCAGATTACATGGGAATCCCTTCAGGACATCGATGCGCACCGCCAGATTATCTTCGAGGCCATTGTGAAATACCGCAAGATGAAGAACCAGGGCGTGGTGGCCGTATTCCAGCGTGACCGTTTCGACCGCTATTCCAACTTTGCCCGCATCGGTGATGGTTCTTTGGGAGGAAAGGGGCGTGGACTGGCCTTTATCGACAACATGGTGAAGCGCCATCCTGAGTTCGACGAGTTTGAGAATGCTTCGGTCATGATTCCGAAAACCGTGGTGCTCTGTACCGACATCTTCGATGAATTCATGGACTCCAACCAGCTCTATCAGATTGCCTTGAGCGATGCCGACGATGACGTGATTCTGAAAGCCTTTCTCCGGGCCAAGCTGCCCGACAACCTGGTGGAGGACTTCTTTGCCTTCTTCGATGCCGTCAAGGCCCCGATTGCCATCCGTTCGTCCAGTCTGCTGGAAGATTCCCACTACCAGCCGTTCGCCGGTATCTATTCCACCTATATGATTCCCTATCTGGACGACAAGTACGAAATGCTCCGCATGTTGAGCGATGCCATCAAGGGCGTGTATGCCTCCGTATATTATAAGGATAGTAAGGCCTACATGCAGGCCACCAGCAACGTCATCGACCAGGAAAAGATGGCCGTCATCCTCCAGGAAGTGGTCGGCACCCAGTACGGTGACCGCTACTATCCAGCCATCTCCGGTGTGGCCCGCTCCGTCAACTATTATCCCATCAACGACGAATTGGCTGAAGAAGGCACGGTGAGTCTGGCATTAGGACTCGGAAAATACATTGTCGCCGGCGGCCTCACCCTGCGCGTCTGCCCGTACCATCCTACACAGGTGCTTCAGACCAGTGAGATGGAAATTGCTTTGCGCGAGACTCAGACCCGCTTTTACGCCCTCGACCTGAAAAACTTAGGGCAGAACTTCTCGCTCGACGACGGATTCAATCTGCTGAAGCTCCATGTGAAGGATGCCGAAGCCGACGGTGCTTTGAATTTCATCGCCTCGACCTACGACCCGTATGATATGGTGATTCGCGATGGCCTTTATCCCGGCGGGCGCAAGCTCATCACCTTTGCCAACATCCTCCAGCATGACGTATTCCCGCTGGCCCGCATCCTCCAGCTCGTGCAGAAATACGGTCAGGGTGAGATGCGCCGTCCGGTCGAAATTGAGTTTGCCGTCAACTTGGATGCCCATACCAAGAGCGGAGTATTCTATCTGCTACAAATCCGTCCGATGGTCGACGTGAAAGCCGGACTGGACGAAGACCTGACCCAGGTGCCGGAAGAAAAACTTTTGCTCAAGAGCGAAAATTCATTGGGCCACGGGGTGATGGACGATATGCAGGATGTGATTTACGTCAAGACCGAAGGCTATTCCGCTTCCAACAACCAGCTGATAGCCTACGATATCGAGAAACTCAACCGTCGTTTCCTCGACGAAGGCAAACATTACATCTTGGTCGGTCCCGGGCGCTGGGGCAGCAGCGACACGTGGCTGGGCATCCCTGTGAAATGGCCGAACATTTCCGCCGCGAGGGTTATCGTGGAAGCCGGGCTGACCAATTACCGGGTGGACCCCAGTCAGGGCACCCATTTCTTCCAGAACCTGACCTCCTTCGGGGTGGGCTATTTCACCATCAATGCCTACATGAACGACGGCGTCTACAACCAGGCATTACTCGATCGCATGCCTGCCGTGGAAGAAACGAAATTCCTCCGCTGGGTACGGTTTGAAAAACCGCTTACCGTAAAGATGGACGGAAAGAAAAAACTGGGGGTGGTGGAACTGCCGGAAGGCTGAGAAAAGAGGAAATTGAACAATCAGAATTGTTTTTTTGTTTGTTCAATGGAGTCTAAATTCAGAGAGGGGGCAAGTCTAGACTTGGAGAAGTCAAGACTTGCCCATTTATTTTATTGCTATTTAATGGATATTTTTTTGAAAAAACGTAATTAAAAGGAGGAGTAAGGAAATTATGAAAAAGACATCCATCAAGCTGAAATTTAGGGCGTCAGTAAAGCCTCAGAAAGAGGGTACGCTGATGTTCCAGGTGATTCACGACCGTAAGGTTCGCCGAATCAAAAGCCAATTTAAAATTTTTAAGGAGGAATGGGATGAGGCTGCCGGCCAGATTCTGTTGACGGCGTCAGACTCATCCCGATGTAGTCAGTTACAAATCATACGCCTAAATGTGGAATGGGAACTCAGGCGGTTGCGGAAAATAATAGATACCTTTAAACGTTCGGGCAAGGAATGGAATCTTGACGAAGTGTTACAGAAATTCAATCCTTATGTGAATAAGGAATACAGTGTATTCCATTTCATGCAAGTCCAGATTCAGCGTAAAAAGCAATTAGGCAAGATACGCTCCAGCGAGACCTACCAGGCCACTCTCAACAGTTTCATGAATTTCAGGCAGGGAATCGATTTGACTTTCGATATGTTCGATTCGGAGCTGATGGAACTTTATGAGGCGGAATTGCGGAATCGGGGAGTCGTGCGTAACACCAGTTCCTTCTATTTGCGGATATTGCGTACAAATTACAAGCTGGCAGTAGAAAAAGGACTTACGCAAGATTGCCGTCCCTTCAAACGTGTATATTGCGGCATGGACAAAACGGTGAAGAGATGCCTTTCTTTTGGTGAGATAAAAAAGATGAAAGAGCTGGACTTGTCCCTCAAGCCGGCCTTGGATTTTGCCCGCGACATGTTTATTTTCAGTTTTTGCACGCGTGGTATGTCGTTTGTCGACATGGCCTATCTCAAAAAAAGTGATTTGAAAAACGGCTATCTTATTTATCGGCGGAAAAAGACCGGTCAGCTGCTGACCATTGAATGGACCTGGCAGATGCAAGCGCTCATAGACAAGTATAAGGGCAATCCCACCCAATATCTTCTTCCTTTGATTGTCCGTGAAGACGGCACTGAACGCCGTCAGTATCAGAATCAGATGATGAAGATCAACCGCGGCTTGAAGGAGATTGCTTCTCTCATGCATTTGTCTGTACCCTTATCCTTATATTATAGCCGTCACAGTTGGGCCACTATCGCCAGAGGAAAATCCATACCTTTGTCCGTCATTAGCGAAGGATTGGGACATGACTCGGAACTTACAACGCAAATTTATCTCGATTCCATCAAGTCTGTAGAGGTGGACAGGGCCAATAGAAAAATCCTGAGAGACCTTTAATTTGCTGTATATAAATGGATTATCTCCTAAGATGAGATACCTTTTCAAGATTTAAGCATAAAAATCAGAGGA